>Ga0070739_10002057_pt1 | contig 28071 bp, 24 predicted proteins | sample Coa_R1_7_FD_66445 | JGI IMG/M metagenome (GOLD analysis project Ga0070739, IMG submission 66445) | Surface soil microbial communities from Centralia Pennsylvania, which are recovering from an underground coalmine fire - Coalmine... | ecosystem: Environmental > Terrestrial > Soil > Unclassified ...
GAACCAGATGGAGGCCATCAACCTCGACGACCTGCGCGCCGAGGCCAAGCTCTGCACGGGGAACGTAACGGCGTAGGTCCCGTGGGAGCGACGGGTTCCCGTGAGGAGGGTTTCGGCCGTCGTCGGAGCCCTCACCGGACGCACGCGTGATCCCCGTCTCGACGTCGCGACGGGTCAGGACGCGGCGAGCTCGAACCAGACGACCTTGCCGTCGCCGCGGCGCTGCTCGAACCCCCAGCGCGTCGCGAGCGCGGTCACGAGCGCCAGCCCGAGCCCGCCCGGCTCGGGCGTGACCGGGTCGTGCAGCGGGTCGCTCGGTGAGACGCGCCGTGGCTCGTCGCTCGCGTCGGTGACCTCGACACGCAGGCACGGGCCGTCGCGCTCGACCGACAGCCGGAACCGGGTTCGCGCGTGCCGTACCGCGTTCGTGGCGAGCTCCGACGTCAGCAACGTCGCGACGTCGGTGAGGTCGTCCAAGCCGGCCGCGCGCAGCTCCGTCGTCACCGCGTGACGCGCCGTGCCGACACTCGTCGGGCAGGCGGGGAGCTCGGCGCGCAGCAGCAGTACCGGCGTCATGCGTGGACGTGTTCCCAGCGGCACCGGGCGGGAATCTCGACGCGCGGTGGCGTCACGCGTCGTGGCGGTTCCACGGGTCGCGGCCGCCGAGCGATGCCGTCAACGACGACGTCGCGTCGACGAGCCGGCGGGCGCAGTCCCGCAGCTCGCGCGCCGCGACGTCGGGGCGCATCAGGAACACCGCGAGCAGGAGGTCTGTGTGGGCGTCGGCGTCGAAGACGGGCGCGCACACGTGACTGACGGCGTACGTCGCGTCGCCGTCGACGTCGTCGGTCAGGTAGCGGATGTAGTCCTGCTGGGTGATCGTCGACATCATCTCCTCGACCACCTCCGCGTAGCGGCCCGGCAGGTCGTCGAGCAGCTGCGCGAGCCGCGAGTAGAGACCGAGGTTGAAGTCGCCGAGCGTCTCGACGAGGAAGCCCTGCCGGCGGCACGCCGCGACCACGGCGCGCAGCTCCGTGATCGCGGCGGTGTCAGTGGTCAACGGCGCGCTCGAGAGCCACGCGTCGACGCGCCGGTCGTCCTCCCATGCGACGAACATCACGCCCGACGGCGGCGCGAACGGGAACGTCTGGCCGGGCCTGACCGCAGGAGCGATCGCGTCGTCACCGACGCGGGCGAGCACGACGACGTCGTCGCCGATCACCGTCGACGCGGTGCACACCGCACCGAGCTCGTCGGCGAGCCTGCGCATCACGGGGCGCGCGACGCCGAGGGCGGCATGGCTGCGCTGCGCGGCGGTCCCCGCCGCGAGCAGGCCAGGGCCGAGGGAGTACGCCTTTGGCTCGCCGGCCCGCACGAGCCAGCCGGCACCGCACAGCTCGTTGACGATCCCGAGGCACGTCGCCTTGCTGATGCCCGCAGCCCGGGCGAGCTCGGACAGCCCGAGGCGGGTCCCAGGGCGCGCGGCGAGCGCGTCGATGACGCTGACGACGCGCTGTGCGGGCGGCGAGCGGCGTTCCACGGCGGTGTTCCTTGACGGCGTCGCGGGGTTCCCCTACGGTCGACGTGCGGTTTGCTTATGAACCACAGCGTTGCACATCTGCACCGCACCCGCCAGCACCCCCCACCACGTCGCCCACGCCGGGAGGAATGCGCCGATGGAGTTCGGTCTCTTCATCCAGAACTTCGTGCCGAATTCGCGGCGCGAGCAGGACGCCGACGCCGAGCACCACGTGCTGTTCGAGGACCTCGAGGCGGTCGTCGCCGCCGACGAGGCCGGCTTCAAGTACGTGTGGGTGACCGAGCACCACTTCCTCGACGAGTACTCGCACCTCTCCGCGAACGACGTCGTGCTCGGCTACCTCGCGCGCGCGACGCGGCGCATCCATCTCGGGTCGGGCATCTTCAACCCGCTGCCGCGGGTCAACCACCCGGCCAAGGTCGCGGAGCGCGTCGCGATGCTGGACCATCTCTCCGAGGGACGGTTCGAGTTCGGCACCGGCCGCGGCGCGGGCAGCCACGAGATCCTCGGCTTCCTCCCCGACATGAAGGACCTGTCCGGGACGAAGGAGATCTGGGAGGACGTCATCGGTGAGTTCCCGAAGATGTGGACCCAGGACACCTACGAGGGCTACCAGGGCAAGTTCTGGTCGCTGCCGCCCCGCAAGATCCTGCCCAAGCCGTGGAAGAAGCCGCATCCGCCGATGTGGTACGCCGCGGGCAACACCTCGAGCTACGAGATGGCCGCGCGCAAGGGACTCGGCGTCCTCGGCTTCTCGGTCGGCGACATCCAGCAGCTCGAGCCGGTGCTCAAGGCGTACAAGGACACGATCCCGAACGCGGAGCCGATCGGGAAGTTCGTCAACGACAACGTGATGGTCACGACCGCCGCGATCGTCGACGAGGACCCGAAGAAGGCGCGTCAGGCGGCGCTCGACTCGACGTTGACATACCTGCAGAGCAACGTGTTCCGCTACCACGACACGTTCCCGCACCCGCCCGAGGTGCCGGTGTGGCCGGAGCTGATCCCGAACTACACGCCGGAGATCCTCGAGGCGATGACCCAGATCGGCGCGCTGATCTGTGGCGACCCGGACGAGGCGCTCGAGCAGTGCCGCCGCTGGGAGTCGGCCGGCGCCGACCAGCTCGTGTTCGGCATCGGGACGACGACGCGCGAGGAGACGCTGAAGACGATCAAGCTCCTCGGCGAGCACGTCATCCCGAAGATCGACACCGACCCAGTGCACCGGACCACGCGGCAGCGCGAGCGAGCGAGCCGTGAGGCGAGCGGAAGCGCGGCCTAGCGGCCCGGCGCCGGAGGCGCCGAGAGCGGAGGCTCGACGCGGCTGCGAAGGCCGCGGCGAAGTAGTCAGCGCCGCCGGCGGGCGAGGACGTCTGCGTAGAGCGCGTCGACCTCGGCCGCGATGCGTTCCGGCGCGTAGCGCGCCGCCGCGGCGCGACCTGCGTCGCCGAGACGAGCGCGCAACGCGGGGTCGTGCGCGAGCTCGCGCATCGCGCGAGCGAGCGCGTCGCGGTCACCCATCGGGTACAGCAGGCCGGTCACGCCGTCGTCGACGATCTCGGCCGGTCCGCCCGGTGTCGCCGCGACGACCGGCAGCCCGGCGGCCATCCCCTCGACGACGACCTGCCCGAACGGCTCGGGCTCGACCGACGCGTGCACGAGGACGTCGAGGCGGCCGAGCTCGGCGGGGACGTCGTCGCGGAAGCCGCGGAACTCGACGCGCTCGGCGATGCCGAGCCGCTCCACGAGGCCGTGCAGCGACGCCGCGTACGCGTCGTCGCCGAACAGAGGCGCGCCGATCACGACCGCGCGCTCGCTGCCGTCCGGGAACGCGCGCGCGAACGCGTCGAGGAACACGTCCTGGCCCTTCCAGCGCGTGACCGTGCCGACGAGGCCGAGCCGCAACGGGCCGCCGTGCTCACCAGTACGTGCCGGCTCGGGCGGGGGCGGGATGGCATTCCCGATGACGCGCACGATCGGGCGCGACAGCTTCCCGAGCGTGTCGCGCGTCGACTGCGAGTTCGCGATGACCGCGGCGGGAAGCGTCGCGAGCATCGCGCGCACGAGACGGACCGCGGGCGCCGGGAGCGAATCGGTGCTGATCCGGTCGTGCACCTGCCACACGAAGGGCACACCCGCGAGACGTGCGGCGATGCTGCCGTACACGCCTGCCTTGAGTGAGTTGGCGTGCACGAGATCGGGCCGCAGCGCGCGCAGGCGACGCGCGAGCGTCACGACGTACGCGCCGGTCGCGCGCATCGCCGCGAGTGGCAGCCGCGGCGTCACCTCGGACCGGCGCACCGAGCGGCCCTCGGCCGCGAGCTCGAGCACCTCCACCTCCGCGCCGGTCGCGCGGAGGGGCTCGGCCAGCGGTCCGTCCGCGGCGAGCACCGCGTGCGCGTCGACGTGGAGCGACGGCAGCAGCCGGACGAGCGCGAGCTCCGCGCCCGACAGCACCGCGGTGTGGTCGAGGTAGACGACACGCGGGCGCGCGCTCCCGGATGCGGACGACACACGGCTCCCTTCAGGCGACGAGCGGTCCGAGGGTAACGGAGACGCCGGTACACTCGGCGCGCTCCGGCGCCGTCCCGGGAGCGAGATCTCCGATGCGTCGTGTCCTGATCGTCTCCTCGCTGTGGCCCCCGCGCGTCCTCGGTGGCGCCGAGCTCTACGCGCACGCGCTCGCGACGCGGCTCGCCGCGCGCGGCTGCGAGGTCGGCGCGGTGACGCTCGGTGTCGACGGGCCGGGCGTTTTGGCGACGGTGAAGCCCTGGCCGGTCCCGCTCGAGGAGTTCGCGTCGGCGAACGCGATCGAGCACGCGCTGCTCCACGCGCGGGATCTCTACAACCCGGACGCCAAGCGGGCGCTCGAGCGCGCGCTCCGCGAGTTCCGGCCCGACGTCGTCCACTCGCACACCGTCGCCGGGTTGTCGGGCGTCGCGCTCGCGACACCGTCACGGCTCGGCTACGCGCACGTGCACACGCTGCACGACTACTGGCTCCTGTGCCAGCGCATGTCGATGGTGAAGCGGTCGGGAACCGCGTGCGAGCGGCGGTGCACCTCCTGCATCCTCTACTCGATGGAGCGGGAGGCGCTCGTACGACCGCATCCGCCCGACGTCGTCACCGCGGTCTCGTACGCCGTCGCGCGCGAGCACGAGCGGCACCTCCCGTGGATCCGTGACCGGTTGCGCGTGCTGCCGAACCCCGTCGAGCCCGTCCCCGTCGCGCCCCGCCAACCCGGCGCCCCGGTGACGTTCGGCTACATCGGTCAGGTGACGCGTCACAAGGGCGTGCCGACGCTCGTCGACGCGTTCACCGGCGCGGAGGTCGGTGACGCGCGCCTGCGGATCGCGGGGACCGGCCCCGTGTACGACGAGCTGTCGACGCGCACACCCGCGTCGGTCGAGTGGCTCGGCTGGGTCGACGACGCCGGCAAGGACGCGTTCTTCGCGTCGATCGACTGCCTCGTCGTGCCGTCGGAGTGGAAGGACCCGGCGCCGCTCGTGGTGAACGAGGCGCGGGCGCGGCGGATCCCGGTGATCGGCGCGCAGATCGGCGGCATCCCGGAGCTCGTCGCACCGGAGTCGGCCGCGCTGCTGTTCCCCGCGCGCGATGTGTTCGCCCTCCGCGCCCGGCTCGAGGCGTTCGCCGCCGAGCCGTCGCTCTATGCGGTGACGACCGACGTAGCGAGCGACAACACCTGGGACGCGCACCTCGACCGCATGCTCGCTGCGTACGACGACGCGTCACGATCGGCCGGCGCGCGCGCGTGAGCGGCGCGGCTCAGGCCGCGTGCTTCGGCGAGACCGCGGCGAGGATCTCGGGAAGACGGTGCGCGGCGTTGCGGGCCGCGATGCGGCGGCCGGCGAGCCACACGGCGGCGCCGTAGGCGTCGGCGACGGCGATCGACACGAGCGTCGCCGCCGCGAGGGGCAGCGTCGCGAGCGACACCGCGACGACGATCGCGGGCGGCGCGAGCACGAGCGCTTCGGCCGCCATGCACGCGAGGGACGTGAAGCCGGCGATGCAGCCCTGCCCCGTGTTCGCGGCGGTCGGGTTGCGCTTGTCGGGGAGCGCGTATGGCGCGAGCACCGACGTCACGTTCCCGGCGCCGAGCACGACGCCGAGCGCGGCGGGCAGCAGCCCGAAGGTGAGCGGCAGGTACGACCAACCGCCGCTCACCGCGGCGAACACGAGGGACGCGACCATCACGAACGGGGTGACGAAGAGCGCGTTCGCGAGGTTCTTGCCCGCGAGGTCGGCGGCCGGCGCGTCGCCGGACACGACGTTGGCCCAGAACGCCTCGCCGTCGAGCCCGAACTGGTTGATCGACAGCTGCGACGCGGGGAGCGTGGCGACGAGCCCGAACAGCGTCGTCGCCGGCCCGGCCGATCCCTTGCCGACCGCGGAGACGAGCAGCACCACGGGGAAGGCCAGCGCGCTGATGAGCGCCGCGCGCCGCCGCGGGTCGCGGGCGAGGTAGCGCAGATCCTTCGCGGCGACGGCGCCGGCGCGGTCGTGGGGGAGCCACGGCGTGTAGCGCGGGAACAGCGCGAGCGCCGGGCGGCTACGTGCCGGTTGCTGCGCGCGTGACGACGGCGTGTCGGCGGCCGTCGACGCGCGCTCCAACGTCGCGCTCCACACCCACAACAGAGCGGCGATCAACGCCGCGAGCGCGACCGCGGCGAGCAGCGCAACGCCGTACCGTCCGCGCGATCCGTCGGTCGCGACCGTTCCGCCCAGCGCGAACGGCGTCCACCGCACCGTCCGCGCCGCATCGGCCAACGTGCGGCGCGTCAACGAACCGGACGTGTGCGGACCGATGAACCGCAGGGCCTGCGGCGCGACCGCGAGGATCGCGACGGCGACGATCATGACGTCTCGACCGCGCCGGGAGCGGAGCAGCGGCGTGAGGACGGTGACGAGCGCGCGCGACGCGACGACGCCGAGGAGCAACGTCCCGACGACGCCCACCGCGACGAACACGGCCTCCACCGCGGCGTGCGGCAACGCGACCATCGCGCCGCTCAGTGCTGCCAGCGTCGCGACCGGCGCGATGCCGACGAGCGACGCGACCAGCAGGCCGCCGACGAGACGGGGCCGGGACAGGGGGAGCAGCCACAGCCGCTGCGGGTCGAGCGTCTCGTCCGTGCCGAAGCCGAGGACGGGCAGCAGCGTCCATCCGAGCGCGACGGACGCGAAGAGCACCGTCGTCGCGTCACGGGCCTCGTCGGGTCGTGTCCGGAACGACGCGAGCAGCGAGAAACCGGCGATCGCGATCCAGCCCGCCGCGACCGCAGCGAGCACGAACATCACGAGCCGCTGCCGGCTGCGGAACCCGTTGCGGAGGAGGTGCAGCTTCAGTCGCGCGAAGACGAGAGCCACGACAGCTCCTGGCGCGAGGCGGGTTCGCCGACGAGCGCGACGAACGCGTCCTCGAGTGTTCCGGTCCCGCGGAGGTCGGCGAGCGCGCCGGCCCAGACGACGCGCCCACCCGCCATGACGGCGACGTGATCGCAGAGGCGCTCGACGAGCTCCATCACGTGGCTCGAGAACACGATCGTCGAGCCGCCCTTCGTGAACTCCTCGAGCACGTTCCGGATGGCCCGCGCCGACACGGGATCGATCGCCTCGAACGGCTCGTCGAGGAACAGCAGGCGCGGCGCGTGGATGAGCGCGGCCGCGAGCGCGACCTTCTTGCGCATGCCGTGGCTGTAGTCGACGACGAGCACGTCCGCCGCGTCGTCGAGACCGAGGAGGTCGAGCAGCTGGTGCGACCGCGTCGCGACGACGCCGGCGTCCATGCCGCGCAGCAACCCGTGGAACGTGAGTAGCTCCAACCCGGTGAGCCGCTCGAACAGCGCGAGCTCCTCGGGGAGCACACCGATGCGCGCCTTCGCGTCGACGGGTTGCGCCCACACGTCGATTCCCTCGACCCACACGCGCCCACCGTCGGGACGCAACAGACCGGTTGCCATCCGCAACGTCGTCGTCTTGCCCGCACCGTTCGGGCCGACGATCCCGAAGAACGAGCCGTGTGCCACGTCCAGGTCGACACCCGCGACCGCGCGCTTCGCACCGAACGACTTCACGAGGCCACGCGCACACAGCGCGGGCCGCGTGCTCGCGGACGTGACGTCGCTCGCGACGCTGTCGTGCACGGCTGCAGGCTACGCGCCGCGTTTCGAGCCCGTGACTCCGGGGTAGCCCCTGGCGCAACCCCGGCGGGGGTGACGACACGGAGGACGTTTCGGATGGCATTCATCCTGTGGCTCATCGCGGTGGCGCTCGTCGTCGCCGGCATCATCTGGCTGCTGAGCGGCTCCATCATCGGCGGGATCGTGCTGATCATCGTCGGTCTGCTCATCGGTCCCGGTGGCGTGAGCGTGTTCCACGCGAGGGCTTGAGCACGCGCGTCGCGTCGCGCGTCCGCGAAGGTGAGACAAGGCCCCTCCATTCGGAGGGGCCTTGTCGCGTCACGCGGAAGCGCCCGCCGGGCGCGGGATCAGTCGCGGAAGTCGAACGCCACCTTGATGGCGCCGGATGCGTCCTGCGTCGCCAGCGTCGTGAACGCGTCACGCCAACGCTCGAGCGGGAACGTGTGGGTGAGCATGCCGGTCAGGTCGACGCGACCGTTCGCCACCAGGTCGAGGTAGTGCTCGATCCCGTGCCGGCGCACGCCGTCGACGTCCTCGACGCCGAATGCGTTCGACCCGACCATCGAGATCTCCTTGAAGTACAGCGGGGTGTCCTCCCACAGCGTCGGGCCGTGGACGCCGGCCTTCACGAGCGTTCCGCGTGCCTTCAGGACGCGGGTCCCGATCTCGAACGTCTCGCGCTTGCCGATCGTGTCGTACACGACGTCGATGCCACCCGGGTAGGCCATCGGCAGCCCGTCGCTCGCCTGCAGGACGCCGCCCGACCACGCGGCTGCCTCCTCGACGACCTGCATCGCGGGCTCGTGCGCGATCACCGTCGCGCCGAGCTTGCGGGCCATGTCGCGCTGCGCGTCGAAGCGAGCGACGACGAGGACGTCGACGTCCGGGTACAGGGCGTGCAGGATCGCGTTCGCGCAGGTGCCGAGCGCGCCCGCGCCGTACACCATGGCGCGACCGCCCGGTGCCGGTGGATGCCGCGTGATCGCGTGAAGCATGACCGCGAAGGGGTCGGCGAACACCGCGAGCTCGTCGGGGACCGCGTCGGGGACCCGGAACAGCATGGAGTCGTGCGCGGGCATGAGCTGCGCGTAGCCGCCGCTCGCGTCGCGTGACGTTCCCGTGTGGATCCCGGGCGCGATCGGGCCGACGCCGAAGCTCGCGCACAGGCTGAGATCGCCGCGTGCGCAGCTCGCGCAGACAGGGTCGACGCCGCGCGGCGCGCACGACAGCCACGGGTTGAGCACCACGCGGTCGCCGACCTCGAGACCCGCGGCGGCCGGACCGAGCGCGACGACGTCCGCCACGACCTCGTGCCCGAGCACCTGGGGCATCGAGAAGAAGCCCTTCATCGGGTTGTCCGGCGTGCGGACGTCACCCCAGTCCATGAACACCTGTTTGCTGTCGGAGCCGCAGATGCCCGTCATGCGCGGGCGCGTCACGACCCAGTCGGGCAGCAGGAAGCCGGGGTCGTCCATGTCGACGAGCCGCATCGGTGTGTGCGCGAGCGCGCGCAGCAGCGCGTTGTCGGTCTCCGGTTCGGGCTGGGGCTCCGGCTTGACGCCGTAGAGCAGTGCCTGCACGGTGCGTCAGCTCCTCCCGATCAGAGGCCGAGGATGCCCGGGTGCAACGCCGCGCACTGCGCCGCCTTGGCCTGGTCGATGGTCGCAGCGGGCAGGACGGGCGGCTTGTCGAAGTGCGGGTGCGCGAAGTCGAAGTACTCGAGCAGCGTGTTCGCCTGCGCGTCGCGTCGTGTGAGCGGCGCGAGGTGGTACCGCCGCTCGATGAACCGCAGGATCGACGTGTGGTCGCTCACGTCGTGGGACACGAAGTGCGGCTTCGAGAACGGCGACACGACGACGAACGGGACGCGCACGCCGTACTGCGTGAACCCGACGGGCGTGTCACCCGGCTTCAACATGGGCGGGATGTTGTCCGGCGCGGGCGCGGCGGGCGGCGCGACGTGGTCGTAGAAGCCGCCGTGCTCGTCGTACGTGAGGATGAACGCGGACGACGTCCAGTTCGGGCTGGCCATGAGCGCGTTCACGATCCCCGCGGTGAACTGCTGGCCGACCTGGATGTTGGCCGGAGGGTGCTCGTCCGACTCCTGCGACATCGTCCCGATGTACATCGGCTCGACGAACGCGACCTGCGGCAGCGTCCCGGCCTTGGCGTCCGCGAAGTACTGCGCGATCGGCACGACGTTCTGCGCGTGTGCGCGCACGTCGGCGAAGAACGACGCCACCGGGAACTGCGCGTAGTACACCTTCCACGAGATCCCCGCGTCCGACAGCAGCCCGAAGATGGTCTTCTGCGTGAACCCGGCGGGCGGCGGCGCGTCGTTCTGGATGTGACCGAACGACGTGCCCGTCATCTCGTAGAAGCGGTTCGGGTACGTCGGGCCGGGGACCGACGCGAAGTAGCGGTCGCCGATCCCGAAGGTGTTCGCGAGCGCGTAGTAGAAGGGCAGGTCGGTCTGGTCGTAGTAGCCCATCGAGCGGCTGCCGGTCGCGTCGGCGGGGTCGACGTTCTGCGCGGTGAAGCCGTCCATCTTCCCGCCGTCGATCTCGGCGTGCGTGCCGGTCCACGAGTGGTTGGTGTCCGCGACCTGGCACGGCAGGGGCATGTGGAACGGTGTGATCGCGGGCCCGTTCGGGTTCGTCGGGTCGGGGTTGCCGGTCGTCGGCTCGGCTGCGGTGCGGCGCTGCCCGTACGCGTTCAGCTGACCGAAGTAGTCGTCGAACGATCGGTTCTCCTGCATGAGCACGACGATGTGCTGCAGGTCGCGCAGGTGCGGGACGGTGCGCTCGTCGTCACCGTGATGGTGACCCGTCTCGTGATGGTCGCCGCCACGGCCGTCGGCGTGCGCCGTGCCGACTGTCAGCGTTCCGACCATCGCCAGCGCGCCGAGGCACGCCGTCATGCGCGTGATGCGCGTCCGCCAGGCGCCCATGACCCCTCCCCTGATGCCGGATGCGAGGCGTCATCCTCGCGGCGGGGGACGAGGTTGTAAACCGAGCGCCGCCCCCGGGCGATCGCGCGGTCAGGCCGCGATGAACCCCGCGAGCGCGTCGGCCTTCTCGTGGACACGAGGGACGAGCGTGTCGAGCGTGTCCGGGTCGACGTCGAGCAGCGTGAGCAGACGGCGCGCGCTGGAGGTGTCGGCGCGACTGTCGGCCGCGAGGTGCGCGAGCGCGTCCGACGCCGCGATGACGCGTGCGAGCGGAGGATCCGTGCGGTCGAGCGGGAGATGGTGCATCTCGACCGCGTTCGCCATCGACCGCGGGAAGCGCAGCGTGTCGAGCACGACCGCTCCGATGCGCGCGTGCGTGATGCCGAACTCCTCCCGCTCGGCGAGTGTGAGCGAGCAGGCGTCCCGCGCGACGTGGTCGAGCACGCGCCGGTACCGGCGCGGGACACGCCGGAACAGCAACGCGCTGCCGATGTCGTGGAGCAACGCAGCACTGAACGCGTCGCTGGGCGTCAGATCCACCGACTCCGCGAGCAGCGCCGCGGCCGCGGCGGTCTGGAGCGAGTGCGGCCAGAAGTCGGGCGGGACCGAGTCGCCCTTCTCCGAGAAGAGGTCGAACGCGGCGCCGGCAGCGAGGGCCCGGACGGTCTCGAACCCGAGCACGGCGACCGCGCGCTGCGCGCTCGCGATCCGGTTCGTCAGCCCGAAGTACGGCGCGTTCGCCATGCGGATCACCTGCAACGACAGCGCCGGGTCGGTCTCGACGAGCGCGCCGATCGACGCGGCGGACGCGTTCGGGTCGTCGAGCAGCCAGAGGAGCCGCACGGCGGCGCCCGGGTGCACGGGCAGGCGGGTGACCTCGCCGAGGAGAAGGTTGTCGTCGTCCATGGGTGCACGCCCTCCGTCGCCTGATCGGCGGGAACCGTGCACAGCTGAGGCCTGCAGACGGTCCGCGTACGATCGACGGCGCCGTCGGCGGCCGTGACCTGGGAGGACCGGACCATGCAGCAGCGCACGCTCGGACGGACCGGGATGACGGTGAGCACCCATTGCCTCGGGGCGATGATGTTGGGCGCGTGGGGCAACCGCGACCACGACGAGTGCGTCCGCATGATCCACACCGCGCTCGATGCGGGCGTCAACTTCGTCGACACCGCGGACGTGTACTCGGCGGGCGAGTCGGAGGAGATCGTGGGCGCCGCGCTCGCCGGCCGGCGCGACGAGGTCATCCTCGCGACGAAGGTGCACGCTCCGATGAGCGCCGACCCGAACCAGCGCGGCAACTCGCGGCGGTGGATCGTGCGCGAGGTCGAGAACAGCCTGCGCCGGCTCCGTACCGACTGGATCGACCTGTACCAGATCCACCGGCCCGACTTCGCGACCGAGATCGACGAGACGCTCGGCGCGCTCAGCGACCTGGTGCACCAGGGCAAGGTCCGTGCGATCGGCTCGTCGACGTTCCCCGCGGAGCTCATCGTCGAGGCGCAATGGGTCGCCGAGCGACGCAACCGCGAGCGGTTCGTCTGCGAGCAGCCTCCGTACTCGATCCTCGCCCGTGGCATCGAGCGCGCCGTCCTGCCGACGTGCCTCCGCTACGGCATGGGCGTGATCGTGTGGGGTCCGCTCAACGGTGGCTGGCTGACGGGCAAGTACCGGCGGGGCGCGCCGGTTCCCGAGGACTCGCGCGCCGCGCGGGGCCGTACGCCTGCGCGCTTCGACACCGAGCGCGACGACGTGCGCCGAAAGTTCGACGTGATCGACGAGCTCGAGAAGATCGCGGCGGACGCCGGCCTCTCGCTGACGCATCTCGCGCAGGCCTGGGTCCTGGAGCACCCGGCGGTGACGTCCGCGATCATCGGGCCGCGTACGCCGGAGCAGCTCGGCGACCTGCTCGCCGGTGCGGACGTCCGTCTCGACGCCGACACGCTCGATCGCATCGACGCGGTCGTGGCCCCCGGCACCGACGTCGCCGCGCCGGACGCCGGGTGGGAGACGCCGGATCTCTCGCCGTCACGCCGTCGACGTCGGTCGCGCTGATCGAACCCGAGACGGGCGTTCAGTCGTCCTCGACCGTGATCGCGCTCTCGGGGCAGCTCTCCTCGCCCACGCGCGCCTGGATCTCGAGCTCGCCGTCGACGTGCTCGTTGGGGATCAGGCAGTGGCCCTCGTCGTCGGCGTCGAACACCTCGGGCGCGAGCGCGTAGCAGCGGCCGTGACCGACGCAGCGATCGGGGTCGACCCGCACGCGGGCCATGGCGCCTCCTGACGGGTGAGTGGGCTGGACGTCGACGCCGCGAGCCTGACGTCGGCGTCAGTGTACGACGGGGGCGGCCCGGGTCAGGAACGGGTCACGTCGCCGTAGCGGGCGAGCGCGAACGTGTAGAGCCCGTACGCCGCGAGACCGGCCGCCACGATCACGAGCAGCACCGGGCCGTACCGGGCGTTGCGGAGACGGGCGAGGGCGCCATCGATGCCGCTCGAGTCGGCGGGATCGAAGCGCACCGCGGCTTCGACCACGAACACGCCGACGAGCGCCGCGACGACGCCGCGCGCCGCGATGCCGGCCTTCGCGAGCGCGGAGACGACCCGGCGCATCGGGATGCTCATCTCGTCGAGGTGGAGGTCGCGCCGGAACCGGCCGTCGAACCCGCGCCACGTGACGACCACACCGCCGACGACGACCGCGAGACCGACGATCACGACGAGCGCGCGCCCGCCCGGCCACCGCAACACGTGGCCGGTCCAATCCTCTTGCTCGCGCGTGCTCGACGCGGTCGGATTTGCGCCGGCGACGAGTTGGACCGCGATCACCGCGAGCGCCGCGTACAGCAGGGCGCGACCCACGTTCGCGACGCGCGCGACGGCGGCGCGACGAGCGTCACCGGCACCGTCGGGTCCGGCGACCGCGAGCAGGCCCTGCCAACACGCGTGCGCCGCGAGCCCGACCGCGACGAGCGCGAGCAGCGCGGTTCCGAGCGGCTGGTGCGCGACGGCGCGCAGCGCGCCCTGCGAGTTCGGTTCCACGCGCCGGCCGAACGCGAGCTCGACGACGAGCACACCGACGACGAGGTACAACACGCCGCGTGTCGCGAGCCCCCACCGGGCGGCCCGCTGCACCCGCGGGCTGTCGGCCGCTCGTTGCGCCGTGCTCTCGGTCGTCACGACCACGAACGGAGCAGCCGTTCCGCGCCCTCCGCGAGTTCGCGCACGACGTCCGCGGCGCGTTCTCTGCCGGTGACGGCGTCGACGCCCTGCCCGCAGTAGCACGCCATCGCCTCGATCGCGCCCGTCATGTCGACGGTCGGCGGCATCGGCGACCATCGCACGACCGGGATCTCCGCGTCCGCGTGCCGGGTCGCGCCGACGACGTCGGTCGTGGCCTCGTTCGCGCGGTCGAGCGCGCGGCGCAGGACGCGGTGCGGTGCGTCGGGCCATCCCGCGCCGAAGCGGTCGGTGAGGACGGTGTCGACTCCGCTCGCGTGCACGAGGGCGTCCTTGTAGCGGGGATGGGCGCACGACTCGTCGGTCGCGACGAACCGCGTGCCGACGCGCGCGGCGGACGCGCCCGCGGCGAGGACCGCGGCGACGCCGCGCGCGGTCGCGATCCCGCCCGCGGCGACGACCGGGACGTCGCGCGTGCCGGCGCGGTCGAGCGCGCCGAGCACACCGTCGAGCAGGGGCAGGAGCGGGGTCGTGCCGCGCACGTGGCCGCCGGCCTCGACGCCCTGGGCGATGACGACGTCGCACCCGGCGTCGACGGCCGCGCACGCCTCGGCGACGGAGCCGACCTGCCACCACGCCTCCGCGCCGCCCGCGTGGATCCGCTCGACCGTCGCGCGCTCGGGATCGCCGTAGAACATCTCGACGAACCGGCTCTCACGCGCGGCGAGCTCGACGTCGGCCGGGTCGACGAACGGGACGAGGAAGTTGACGCCGTAGGCGAGCCCGGGCCGGTCGGCCAGGCGGGCCAGGCGGTCACGGAGCGGGATCGCGTCGAGCCCGGGCAGCGTGCCGATGGCGCCGGCCGCGGCCACGGCCTCGACGAGCTCGACCGTCGTGACGCCGCCCATCCCCGCTTGCTGCACCGGGACGCGGCACCCGAGCCGCTGCGTGAGCGCGGTCGCGATCACCGACGCAGCATGCCAGTGCGAGGTCCGGGCGTGCGGCCGCTCGTCTCGCTCGCGTCAGCAGCGACCGTTGGTCACGACGACGTCGTTGCCGGTCGGCGGCAGCGCGAGGCAGGCGAACTTGCCGGCCACCTCGACCTGGATCTTCCCGCTGTCGACGAGTCCGTCGTGGTTGGCGTCGGTCACGCCGGTGACCGAATCGCCGAGATGCAGGTCGTCGACTGCAGCCTTGACCACCTCGATGGACCGGGCCGGACGGTGCTGGACGTCGGCCTGGTGCTTGATCGCCGCGCTCAACCCGTCCGCGGTCGTGTGCGCGACGGCCTGCTTCGCGTCGTTCGTCGCGTTCTTCACGGTGTCCTTGGCCGAGCTCTGGGTGGCGCTCGAGCAGCCCGCCCCGAGCAGCGCCACCGCGGCCGTCACGGCCGCCACGGCCGCCAGCGTCCGTCTCATTGTCGCCCTCCGTTCCCCCTCACTGGCCCGTACCCCCGACGATACGGGGGCCAACCGCGGGCGCGTTTCCCCAGGTGAGGCCGTGGGCATGCCTCTTTCCAAGACCGAATGGAGGCGATGACCATGGCACGGGGGACCAAGGTGGAGGACCGGCACGCCCGCCTCGCGCTGGTGCACGACGCCGGCCGGGGACGGGTGTCCGGGGTGTCGACGGCGGCGGGTGTGCTCGCCGGGTTCGGGGCGTTCGCCCTCGTCCTCGGCATCGCGGTGGCGATCGTGCAGGTGATCGGGATCGATGCCCGCGGCTTCAGCCGGGGCGACTGGCGCGCGATCGGGCTCGGGTCCGGGATCGCGACCGCGATCGTCGTGCTGGGCGCATGGTGGTTCGGCGGCTACGTCGCCGGCCGCATGGCCCGCCGCGCGGGTGCGACGCACGGGTTGGCCGTGTTCATCACGACCCTGGTCGTGCTCGTGATCGCAGCCGCGATCGTGTGGGCCGAGGGCGGCCCGACGACGATGCGCGACGGGCTCCGCACGCAGGGCGCTCCCACCGACAGCGCGACCTGGTGGGGTATCGGCGCGCTGACCGGCGTGCTCGCCTTCGTGGGCGGCCTCGTGGGGAGCTTCTTCGGCGGGATCCGCGGCGAGCGGTGGCACCAGCACCTGCTCGAGGACGCGCTCGACCCGGAGATCGGCCCCGAGGCGGAAGCTCGTCGCGAGGCCGAGGCGCGCAACGCCGCGGCGCGTGAGCGGGTCGAGACGACGAGCCCGCCGTCGGCCGCGGGCGCCGGCGCGGCAGCCGGCGCCGCCGCGGGCACGGGCGCGGGTGCGGCAGCGGAGCGCGACGACTTCCTGAGCGACGGCGGACGCGGTCGCGCCGAGGGCGGTCGGTACGAGCGCGCCGGCGACACGAACCACGCCGACGACACCGCGGACACCCGCGACGACCGCGTCGTCCCGGTCGTCGCGCCGGACGCGCCGGTCCCCGTACGCGACGGGGGCGACAGGGTGGACGTCGCGAGCGCCGAGCGCGACGAGCGTGCACGCGAGGACGACGCGATGGTCGACGACGGGCGACCGCACCGCTTCGCACGCTGGGTGCGCTCCGGCCGCTGACGCGACGGCATCACACGGACGTGAGGGCCTCGCGGACCTGCGCGACCGCGTCGCGCAGGTCCGCGACGTCGCGCTCGACCGCACCGTCGGGCGTCACGAAGACGAACACGCAGCGGACCACCGGCCGTCCGAGCAGCGTCTCGAGCGCGAGCGCGTACGCGGCGCCCTGGGGACGATGTCGCGCGACGGCCCGGTCGACGGCCGCCACCGTCGCGACGCGGTCGGTCTTGTAGTCGACGACGACGAGCCCGTCGGGCGCGTCGACGAGCAGGTCGATCACGCCCTCGACGGTCGTGCCACCGACCTGCGCGGTGACGGGCACCTCTCGCCAGGACCGCACGCCGGCCGCGAGCCGGACCACCGGCGCCTGCAACATCGCCCGTGCGAGACGGGCGACCTCCTCCTCGCGGTCGGGGACCGCTTCGGCGAGGGCCTGGGCGCGCGCGGCCGTTGCTAGCCCGTCGCCGGTCGCGAGATCGACCGTCTGCAGCACCGCGTGCACCGCGCGCCCGACCGCGGTGCCCGATCGACCGCGGCGAACGGAGACCGCGACGTCGTCGTCGACGAGCATCTCGTCCTTCCCCGCACCCGCCCCGTCCTCCTCGTCGACGTCGTCGCCGGAGGTGACCGCGCCCGTCGCGAGCGCGAGCCGGTGCGACAGCGCGGTCGCGCTCACGACGGGATCCGCCGCGCGCGCCAGCACGGCGTCGCGGCGGGCCCGCCACGCCTCGACCACCGACGCGGCGTCGACCGTGGACGCGCGTTCCGCGCGACCCGCCGCGGCCGCGTCGACGTGCCCGGAACGGGGTTCGCCCGGGTCGATGCGCTCACCCGGCGCACCGTCGAGACACGCGGCGAGGCGTTCCGCACCGCACGGCCGGGCCTTCGTCGACCGGTGCAGGCTGACGAGGAGGTGGTCGCGCGCGCGGGTCGCGGCCACGTACAGCAGCCGGTCGCGCTCCGCCGCGACGGCATCCTTCTCGTTCGCGCACGCGGTCTCGTAGCCGGGCGTCGCGAAGGCGACGTCCTTCGGCGCGAGCCGGACCTCGAGGCCGTCGTCGCTCCAGAGCGCGGACGGGAGGCGGTCGTCGTCGCGGGCGTTGAGCCCGGCGAGGACGACGATCGGGTACTCGAGCCCCTTGGAGGCGTGCACCGTGGTGATGCGGACGGCGTCGTCGTCGGGCTCCGGGGCGACGACCTCGACCGCTCGTGCCTGCTCCGAGGCCTGCTCCTCGACCCAGTCGACGAACGCACGGACGTCCGACCCGCCCGCGGCGTCGAACGCGCGCGCCCGGTCGACGAGGAAGCGCACCCGACGCCAGTGGTCGCGTGGGCGCGGGTACGCGAGCGCGAGCTCGAGCACGTGGCGCTCACGCACGATCCGGTCGAGCAAGCCGCTCACGCTCGTCGTCCAGCGGTCGCGGTGCAGCTCGTGGAGCGCGGCGAGCGCTCGGGTGACGACGTGGTCGCGCAGCTCGTCGGGCGGGCGGCGGCGGTAGTCCCAGGGCCCGTGCGCGAGGTGGTAGCCGACGAGCTCGTCGTCCGCGCACGCGAACGCGGGCGTGCGCAGCGCGCCGACGACCGCGATCTCGTCGGTCGGGTCGTCGACGGCGGTGAGGATCGTCACGAGATCGCGCACCTCGGCCGTCGCGTACACGAGCGACTGGCTCTCGACCCGGGACGGGATGCCGGCGTCGTCGAGCGCGGCCTCGATCGCCGGGAGCGCGGCACGCGTCGGCAGCAGGATCGCAACGTCCTTGTACGTCGCGGCTCGCATCGTGTCGCCGGACCGTTCGCTGATCGTCCAACGCTCGGCCGCGACGCGGCTGACGATCGCGGCGACGTCGCGCGCCTCGGCGCGGCGCACCTCGTCGATGCGGGCGTCGCGTTCCTCGCCGAAGACCTGGACCGGGCTCCGCGTCCCGGGCAGCGGCGAGCGGTGGGCGGTCAGCGCCACCCACGGTGCCTGCAGCTCCGGCCGCCCGTCCGCGAACCGGCGGGCGAAGACGTGGTTGACCCAGTCGACGATGCCGGGCACGCACCGGTGGTTCTCCACGAGGAGCATCGGATCGTCGCCGAGCCCCGTGCGGAAGCGCAGGTAGACGCCCATGTCGGCGCGCCGGAAGCGGTAGATCGACTGCTTCGGGTCGCCGACGAGGAACAGCGCGCCCGGCGTGAGCGCTTCGGCGTCGACGGGCACCGGTGTGTCGGCGCCGCTCGCCGACGGGGCACGTGACGTGAGCAGGAGCGCGAGGTCGGCCTGGAGCGGGTCGGTGTCCTGGAACTCGTCGACGAGCACGCGGGTGAACCGTCGCGCGAGCGCACCGCGCACGGCCGCGTCGCGGCGCACGAGGTCACGCGCGAGCACCAGCAGGTCGTGGTACTCCAGCATCCCCTCCCGGCGGCGCTCGTCCGCGCTCCGAACCGTGAACGCCACGACGCGCGCCACGATCGGCGAGACGAGCGCCGCGCGGACTTCGCGCAACGTCTCGACCAGCGCGTCGTTCGCCTGCTTGAGGTGCGCGACGACGTCCCGCTTGCACCCGTCGCGCCAGTTCTCGGCGCGCCCGTTGCTCGACGCGAGCTTCGGTGCGTCGGCGAGCACCTCGAGCACGTCGAGACGGTCCCCGGCCTCGCGCAGGCGCGCGCGGAAGCGCTCGAGCCCGAGGACGTGCGTGGCCAGACGGTCGTCGGTCGCGATGCAGCGGGGGACGAGCGCGAACGCCTCGTCGAGCGGCTGGAGGATGCGGGCGGTGTCGACGACGGGGACGCCACGCGGCTCGCGGCAGTCGTCGGCTGCGCGGGTGAGGCGGTCGTAGTGGTCGTGCAGCTCACGGGCGAGCGCGCGGAGGTGACGGACCTTCAGCCCGAGCGCGAACGCGGCGACGAGGACGTCGTGGAGCGCCTCGTCGGCGAGGAGCTCGTCGAGGAACGCGTTCCACCGGGCATCGAACGCGAGCGTCGCGGCGATGTCGTCGGCGACCTCGAAGCCGGGAGGGAGACCGGCCTCCAACGGGTACGTCGCCAGGATCCGCTGCGCGAACGAGTGCAGCGTCGAGATCGCCGCGTCGTCGAGCTCGTCGAGCGCGGCACGGGCGCGTTCGCTCCGGTCGGCCTCGGTCGTGTCGTCGGCGACGACCCGCTCGAGCTCGACGCGCACGCGGTCCTTCAGCTCCGCCGCGGCGGCCTCGGTGAACGTGATCGCCGCGACCTCCGACAGCCGCGCGGACCCCGAGACGACCATCGCGACGATGCGGGCGACCAGCGTCGTGGTCTTGCCGGTGCCCGCGCCCGCCTCGACGAACATCGTCTGCCCGTGCTGCTCGCGCACCTGCACGCGGACGGCGTCGTCGTCGCGTTCGACCGCGCTCACGACCCGACCTCCTCGGGCTCCGGCTCCACCGGTCCGTCCGCGAGCTCGACGTACGCGCCCAGCCGGTCGTCCGTCTGCACGCGCTGCCAGGCGGCACCGCGGTCGCGCGCGCAGATCCGGTCGAAGCTGCAGTATCGGCAGTTCGCCCAGCTCTCGCGGTCCTCGGGACCGGGGCGGGCGGGGAACAGGCCGTCGCGCACGCCGTCGGTGAGGACGCGCAGGACCTCCCCGAGCCGGTCGAGCGTCTCGTCCGTCACGGCGTAGCCACGGAGGTGGTCGCGCGCGGACGGCTCGAGGAAGAAGTAGTACGAGGACACGGCCGCGACCCGTTCGTCCAGGTGTCGCGCCGCGAGCGCGTAGATCGGGAGCTGCAGGAGCCGGCCGGCCTGGACCGGGTCGGCATCGAGCTTCTTGTACTCGTCGTCCTTGCCGGTCTTGTAGTCCAGGACGACGAGACGCGTGCCGTCGGGCGAGCGGTCGACGCGGTCGACGCGCCCCCGGAACGCGACCCGGCGGCCGTCGCCGAGGTCGATCTCGACCGGCGGGACGTTCGCGCCACGCTCGCCGGCATCGTCGTCGCCGAACGACAGCTCGAGCAGGCCGGGGTCGGGCACGACACCGAGGCACGCGCGGTTCTGCTCGTCGGCGTCGAGCGCGTCCACGAGCACGCGGCGGATCCGGCGCTGCTCGACCTGCCACAGCAGCGACCGGCCCGTGATGCCGCGGGCCGCGGCGTCGTCGAAGTGACGCTGCGCGATCGCGAGCAGCTGGGCGCGCTCCTGGGCGTCCCAGGGCTCGCCGGGCGCCGAGCGGGGCCGTGCCTCGCGCACGAACTGCTCGAGGATCGCGTGGACGAGCGTCCCCCGGTCCAGGCCGTTGATCACGTCCGTCGCCTCGGGCCGTTCGACGTCGCGCAGCCCGAGGACCTCCGAGAGGAAGTACTGGCGCGGGCACGTCGCGTACCGCTGCAGTGACGTCGCGGACTGGACGCGGTCGAGACCTCCCGCGACGTCGGGGAGATCGCCGACGTACCCGTCGAAGCGGCCGAGCACGCGACCGGTCCGCGTGCGGACGGCGTCGAGTCCGCGCGCGAGCGCGACGTCGCCGAGCACGAACGGGTGGTCGTCGACACGACCGCCCGCGCGCTGCAGGCACCGCAGCTCGCGCAGCTCCAGCTCGCCGAACGACACCGGTTCCGTGGACTCGTCGACGAGACCGGACTCGAACGACTCGACCGACCGGTACCAGGGCGCGGCCAGCTCGGCGAGATCGGGCGCACCGAGGACGCGCCCCGCGAGTCGCGACGCCTCGTCGAGCAGCCAGCGCGCCGGGTTGCTCGCCCGTTGCGCACGCACGTCGGCACGCGACCACGTGAGGACGCGCGCCGGTGCGCACGCGAGTGCCGCGAGATACCGGCGATGCTCGTCCTGACGGGTCGCGCGCGGCGCGATCTCGTCGGCGTCGTCGGTGCCGCCACGCTCGTCGTCGGGGAGGAGCGGGTCGTCGCGCGCGCTGGGCGGGAACGCTCCTTCGTTCATCCCGAGCACGACGACGACGTCGAAGTCGGTCCCGGCCGCGGCGCGCAACGGGCCGACGAAGACGCCCGTCCCGAACGTGCCCTCGCGGCCAAGCGGGGCGTCGAGCTCACGGGCGACCGCGACGCGGAACGCCGCGAGGTCGGCGTCGCCCGCGACGTCGTCGAGCTCCCCGAGCGACCGGACGCGAGCGACGATCTCGCGCGCGGCGTGCTGCTCGATCTCGGGCCAGTGCGCGCGCGCGGCGGTTCCTCCGGTGTAACGGTCGAGCAGGTCGACGGCCCACGCGCTGAGCGACGCCCATGTCGCCGGCTCGGGTGCCACGAGGTCCTGGGCGAGCCGCTCGACGAATGCACGCAGCCGCCGTGTCTCCGCGAGCTCGACGTCGATCGCGCCGCGGACGCCGTCGGTCGCGTCGGCGTCGTCGCGCAGGTCGTCGGCTCGGCGTTCGAGCCGCATCTCGTGCGTGTCGAGCCGCGCCGTCCACTCGTCGGCGCCCGCGACGACACCGGCGAGCCGGGACACGACGTCCCACCGGTGCGCGTCGATCCCGTGCTCGTCACCCGGGTCGCGCAGTGGCGCGGTCGCGAGCCACGCCGCGAGCGCGTCACGGCGCAGGTCGGACGTCGCGAGGGCGAGCGCACCCTCGAGGACGCGGCCGGCGCCGGAGTCGTGCAGGCGGCGCGCTGTCGGGCCGTTCGCCGGGATCCCGGCCGCGGCGAGCTGTTCGAACGCGACGCGCGCGTACGGCTCGGCGATCCGGTACAGCAACGCGACGCGCGACAGCGGCACCGGTGACGGACCGTCCTCGGCCCGTCGCAGCACCTCCCGCAACGCGGCGCGCACCTCGTCGTCCGGATCGGGCGCGTCGACCAGCAGCACGTCCGGCGCGGCCGCGTCGTCACCGGCGACGGTCACCGCGGGACCGAGCACGCCGGCGAGCCGTTGCGCGAGCGCGATCGTCGGCGCGTCGACGTCGGGCTCGCCAGTGGTACCGAGGAGCACGGCCGCGCCGCCCGTGGCCGCGAACGTGCCGACGAGCTCCTGCTCGCTCACCGACAGCGCGTCGGGGAGGTACACGACGACGAACCCGAGCTCGCGCGTCGCCGACGGATCGTCGTGCACGGCCGCGGCCGCCGCGTCGAGCAGGTCGTCGGCGTCGTAGAAGTTCCGCGTCCGCCGTCGGTACTCCTCGAGACACGCGACGACGTGCGCGGCGCGTGCACCCCGGGCCCGCAACCGCTGCAACGTCGCGGGACGGGCGCGCCGGAGGTCGGCGAGCGTCCGTTCGAGGCCCCGCACGGTGCTCGGGTGGTCGCGCAGGTCGCCGAGCGGTCCCGGCACGTCACCGAGCACGGACCGCACGATCTCGGCTGCCGTCGCCGGTGTGAGCGGCCGGCGGCCGGCCGCTTCGAGACGTGGCGCGCCGAGCAGCCCGGCGACCCGGGGCATCAGCTCGAACCGCACGTTCGCGAACCCGCGCCCGTCGTGCAGGCGCGACGCGAGCCGCCGCCGCACCGAGAGCGCCGCGTACACCGTGGGGACGACGACGGTGACCGCGGCGAGAGGATCGTCGGCCTGCAGGTCCGCGAGCAGCGCTTCCAGCGCCCGGTGCGCCGCACCGCCGAACGGGACGAGCCGCAACCTGTTCTCCGCGCTCATTGCTCCCTCGGGCCGGGCCGTCCCGCGCTCCGCGCACGGCCCGGCTTCGTTCGCGACTCCCACGACCCAGACCCTAACGACGGGGTGTGACAGCGAACGCGCAATCGGGCAGCATCGCGGGATGCGCTACGTCGAGGCCGGCGGCGTCCGGGTCTCTGCGATCGGGCTCGGCACGTGGCAGTTCGGGGCCCGTGAGTGGGGCTACGGCGACGACTACGCACGTCACGAGGCCCGCGCCATCGTCGACCGGGCGCTGGCACTCGGCGTCGACCTGATCGACACCGCGGAGATGTACGCGTTCGGGCGCTCGGAGCGCATCGTGGGCGACGCGATCGCGGACCGCCGCGGCGACGTCTTCGTCGCCACGAAGCTCTTCCCGGTCGCCCCGTTCGCCCCGGTCGTCGAGTGGCGCGCCCGTCGCAGCGCGCGCCGTCTGGGTGTCGCGCACATCGACCTGTACCAGGTGCACTGGCCGAACCCGGTCGTTCCGGACGGCCCGACGATGGCAGGCATGCGGCGCGTCCTCGACAGCGGGCTCGTCGCGCACGCGGGCGTCAGCAACTACTCGCTCGCGCGCTGGCGTCGCGCGCAGGACGCGCTCGGCCGGCCGCTGCTGTCGAACCAGGTGAAGTTCAACCTCGCCGAGCGCGGACCGCTGCGCGATCTCGTCCCGTGGGCGCAGGCCAACGACCGGATCGTGATCGCGTACAGCCCGCTCGCGCAGGGCTTCCTGTCGGGGAAGTACGACGCCGAGCACCTGCCGGCCGGGTCCGCGCGGCGCACGAACACGCTGTTCCTCCCCGAGAACCTCACCCGCGGCGCCGAGCTGCTCGACGTGTTGCGCTCCGTCGCGAACCGGCACGGCGCGACGCCCGCGCAGGTCGCGCTGGCGTGGCTGATCCGCCGGCCGAACGTCGTGGCGATCCCGGGTGCGAGCAGCGTCGCGCAGCTCGAGGCGAACGCAGCCGCCGGGGATCTCGACCTGTCCGATGCCGACGACGCCGCGCTCACCGAGGCGGCGGAGGCCTACCGGCCCGAGCGAGGCGCGGCCGCGCTCCCGGCTCTCGCTCGCCGCGTCGTCGGCTCACGGTGACGCATCCGTCACGGTGAGCGGCGCCGCGGCGCCTCCGCGCGACCCGCGTATGCCATCCTGACCTGTCGTGCGCAGGCTGCGGCGCTTCGCCGTCATCGTCCTCGCCGGCGGGGCAGGTCTGGGTCTGTGCTTCGCGGCGCTGATCCCCGCGTCCGCGACGCTGTTCAACAGCACCCGGTTCAGCTCGAAGATCGCCGACCACCTGAGCACGCTGGCGCAGCGGACACTGGTCTACGACGCCAACGGCAACCAGATCGGGATCTTCGCCGCGGACGACCGCGAGCGCGTGAAGCTCGCGCAGGTCCCGAAGGACCTCGTCAACGCGGTGATCGCGACCGAGGACCGCACGTTCTGGAAGAACCCGGGCGTCGACCTGCAGTCGACGTTCCGCGCGCTCTGGGCGAACGTCACGTCGGGAAGGGTCGAGCAGGGCGGCTCGACGATCACGCAACAGCTCATCAAGAACCGGATCCTCACGCCGAAGCGCGACCTCAACCGCAAGGTCCGCGAGGTGATCCTCGCCTACCGCTTCGCCGACCAGTTCTCGAAGAAGCAGATCCTCGAGGAGTACCTCAACACCGTCTACTTCGGGCAGGGCTCCTACGGCGTGAAGACCGCGGCCGAGCGCTTCTTCGACGGTGAGCCGCTGGGCCAGCTCACGTTGGGGCAGGCGTCGCTGCTCGCGGGACTCATCCAGAACCCCGAGGGCTACAACCCGTTCGTCCACCCCGACGCCGCGCGCGAGCGCCGCCTCGTCGTCCTGCAGCGCATGATCGACCAGCACTACATCAACCGGATGCAGGCGTTCGCCGCCGCGCTCGAGCCGCTGCCGACGAAGCTGCCACCGGCCGACTACCGCCCCGACAACTACTTCCTCGCCGAGGTCGAGCAGCGCCTGCTCGACGATCCTCGCCTCGGCGCGACCGCGGCCGACCGCGAGAACGCGGTCCTGCGCGGCGGCCTGCGCGTCTACACGACGTACGACCCGCGCCTGCAGTACCTGGCCCAGCAGGCGATCGCGGGCACGTTGGCACAGGCGACGCCCCGTGCCGACGGCATCACCGCGGCGATGGTCGTCATGGACCCGCAGACGGGCGCGGTGCGCGCGCTGATCGGCGGCCCCGGGTTCCAGCAGAACCAGTTCGACATCGCCACCCACTACCGCGCCGGTGCGAACTCGGGACGCCAGCCGGGGTCGACGTTCAAGGTCGTCACGCTCGCGACCGCGATCGAGAACGGCTACTCGCCGAACGACAGCGTGAGCGGTACGTCGCCGTGCGTCGTGCAGTTCCCCGGCTACCCGCCGACACCGCCCCTGAAGAACGCCGAGCAGGGCCCGGGCACGGAGAGCATCCGCACTGCGACGGTCGACTCCGTGAACTGCGCGTACCTGCGCATCGGCGCGAGCCTCGGCCTCGACAAGATCACCGAGATGGCGCAGCGGCTCGGCATCTGCGCCGGTGCGACGACGACCAAGGCGACGTGCCCTTACTGGCAGCTCGACAAGACCGACAACCGGCCCGACGTCAACGGCAACACCGCGCAGGTGAAGGTGCCGACGATGGTGTACGGGTCGGCCGGCGGTCAGACGCCGCTCGACATGGCGACGATCTTCAACACCTTCGCGGCGGACGGCGTGCGTCACGACCCGATCTTCGTCACGAAGGTCGTCGGGCCCGACGGCAAGACGATCTTCCAGAACAAGACGGCCGGCAACCGCGTGATCGATCCGCAGGTCGCCCGCACCGTCACGGACATCCTTCGTGGCGTCATCACGAACGGCACCGGTACGAGCGCGCGGCTCGACGGCGGTCGTGTCGCGGCGGGCAAGACGGGCACGACGGACAACGAGACCGACGCCTGGTTCGACGGGTACACGCCGCAGCTCACCGCCGTCGTGTGGATGGGGAACCTCGCGAGCGAGACCCCGATGGGCCGTGTCGGTCGCTACAACACCGTGTTCGGCGGGACGTGGCCCGCGATCATCTGGAAGAACTTCATGAACTCCGCGCTCGCGGGCCAGCCGAACGAGGACTTCGTCGCGCCCGACCAGTCGCTGTGGCCGCCCGGTCGGCGCATCACCGACGCGGGTCGCGGCACCTCGTCGGCGCAGCCGGACAGCGGCGGGTCGGGTGGCCAGTCGCCGCCCTCGTCGGCGCCGCCGACGCAGCCCCCGACGTCGACGAGCGCGCCCGCGACGACGAGCACGTCCGCGAAGCCGACGCCGTCGTCGTCACCGCCTCCGAGCACGGTCACCACCGCAGCAGTGCCCCGGTAGTCTCGCCGGGATGCCCGCGCTCGACACGTTGCTCGCGGTCCAGGAACGCGACACCGCCATCGACCGCCTCCGGCATCGGCGCGACACGCTGCCCGAGCGCGCCGCGCTCGCGGAGGCGGACGCGCGCCTGCGCGAGCTCACCCCGCTGCTCGCGGACGCGCGTGCCCGGCGCGACGACGTCGCCCGCGAGGAGCGCCGTCTCGACGACGAGGCGCGCGCCCTCGAACAGCGCGCGATCGAGACGGAGAAGCGGCTCTACTCGGGCGAGATCTCCTCACCGCGGGAGCTGCAGGCCATGCAGGCGGACATCGAGCAGCTCCGCCGTCACCGCTCGTCGGTCGAGGACGACGAGCTCGCGCTGATGGAGCAGCGCGAGTCGCTCGACGCCGAGGTCGCCGCGTTCGAGGCGCAGATCGCCGGCATCGAGGCGGGCGTCGCGGACCAGCGAGCGGCGCTGGCCGAGCAGGAGGCGACGATCGACGGCGAGATCGCGCAGGAGAGTGGCGCGCGCGGCGAGCTGACGCGCGACCTCCCGGCCGACCTCCTCACGACGTACGAACGCTGTCGCGCCCAGGCGCGCGGTGTCGGCGCGGCGCGCCTCGTCGGACGGACCTGCCAGGGATGCCACCTCGACATCCCGGCGACGGAGGCCGAGCGGATCAAGCGCGCGGCGGACGGGACCGTCGCGTTCTGCGACAATTGCGGCTGCATCCTGGTGCCGCAGCCGTGAGCGACGGGCGTCGCGAGGCAGTGCTGCTCTACTGCGACGGCGGCGCGCGCGGGAACCCGGGTCCCGCCGCCATCGGCGCGGTCGTGCTCGACCCGTCGACCCGTCCACCGACGCGGCTCGCGACTGTCAGCCGTCGCATCGGCGTCGCGACGAACAACGTGGCCGAGTACGAGGCGTTGATCGCGGGCCTGGAGGCCGCGCGCGACTTCCCGGCGCGCGGGATCCACGTTCGGGCCGATTCCCAGCTGCTCATCCGCCAGCTCGAGGGTCGTTACAAGGTGAAGCACGCGGGCCTGCGTCCGCTCTTCGACCGGGCGCGCGCGTTGCTCGCGCCCTACGAGCGTGTCGATCTCGAGCACGTGCCGCGTGAGCAGAACACCGACGCCGACGCGCTCGTCAACGCCGCGCTCGACCTGCCGCCCGGCGAGGTCTGAGCCGTGTTCCTCTGGTACGTCGCGGGCTCGGTGCTCATCGTGTGGGCGGTGTTCCGCAGCCACGGCGTCGACTACCGCCTCGTCGCGCTCGGATCGCTGCTGCCGCTCGTGATCGACGCCCCGTGGGGCCGCCCCGCGTTCGGCCACACCCTGCTCGGCGCGGTCGCCCTCCTCGCCGCGGTGATGCTCGCGACGATCGGCCGCCCGCGGTTGCTCCGCCGGCGGTTGCTGTGCCTGCCGATCGGCATGTTCTGCGGGCTCGTGCTCGCGGGCGCGTGGACCGACACGCACGTCCTGTGGTGGCCGACGCTGGGCGCGTCGTTCCCGCACGGTGCGCTGCTGCCCGCGTGGGGCGTCGTCGTGCTCGAGGAGCTCGCGGGCGCGATCGCGATCGTCTGGATGGTGGACCGGTTCGGGCTCGCGAACCGCCGGACGCGCGAGACGTTCCTACGGACGGGCCGGCTCGCGGCCGCGCCACGCGCGACCACCCGTCCCGTCCGCCGCCCGCCCCGTTGATGCTCGTCTTCGTGCGGCACGGCGAGACGGCGGACAACCGCTCGGGGCGTCTCCTCGGCCGCTCCGATCCGCCCCTCACCGCGCT
>Ga0070739_10002059_pt1 | contig 28065 bp, 22 predicted proteins | sample Coa_R1_7_FD_66445 | JGI IMG/M metagenome (GOLD analysis project Ga0070739, IMG submission 66445) | Surface soil microbial communities from Centralia Pennsylvania, which are recovering from an underground coalmine fire - Coalmine... | ecosystem: Environmental > Terrestrial > Soil > Unclassified ...
TGGTCGTTAAAACTCATTATCCGCCCCAAAAATGGGTGCATCGTCTCCCCAGGCGGGCGGCTAAATCCGGCCCCTGCCGACGTTATCCCGCTGGCACTGTGATTCGGTCCCAGCCGATCAGTTGCAATTGGGTGCCGGGCTGTGGCAGAGGCGATGCGACCTGGACGCGTTTGCCGGTCTGGAGGTTGATGGACCAGAGCTTGTAGCTGCCATCGGGGTAGACGGCATTGAGCAGGAGCATGCCGCCGAGTGGTGCCAGGGCGATGTTGCTATCGCAGATTGGTGAGACGCCGGGCGGGTTCGGGGAGTTGCAAAGGCTGACGGCCCCCGGCGCGGCATCGGCCAGCACGACGCTATCGGCCTGCGGCGTCGCACCCAGCTTCACCACCACGAATTTGCCGTTGATGTAGCGCATGATCTCCAGCGACATGTCGGCGGCGTAGCCGATGGGCACGGCATCGGCGTAAGGCCGCAGGAGCCGCATATGCGTGCCATCGCTATTGACGGCATAGATGCCGGCCCGTCCGGCTGGCCCCTGCCTGTTGGAGAAATAGACTGTGGTGCCGTCGGGGCTGAGCCAGTAGCTCGTATTGGAGACGCGAAACGTTACGGGATGCGCTGCCGCGCCAGCGGCGCCGACCTGGACGCGACAGAGTTCGCCTTCGCAGGCTCCCTGTCCTCCCACAAAGTAGAGGTAGCCGTCGCGATAGAACGCGAGCCGGGCTATCTCGACCTGCTGCCCTGACTGGCTGCTCACCGGCAAGGGGATGATATTGACGCTCTGTCCGCTCCGGGTATCGACCTCCATCACGCCTTCCCCCGCCGCCAGGACGAGCGCGTGGCTACTATCGGGCATCCAGATAGCATTGCCGGCCACGCCGTCGTTCAGCGTATAAAAGGCTCCATTGCCGCCTGGGCGCGGCAATCGCCAGTAGAATGCCTTGCCCTGGCTCGAATACTGGTACAGCACGGTATTGCCATCGGAGGAGACGCCATCGACGCGCGTGTCGGGCGGAAGTTTCGCGGCGGTGAGCAGTGTATTCGTTCCGCTATATGCATCGATATTGACGATGCCGCTCCAGCCGATCTTATCATTATTTTCGGCAACCAGCACGCTGCGCCAATCGCTAAAGGTCCGCGACATGGGAGGCGCAGGAACCTGCAAGCGGTCCCAGCCCTTCAATGCCAGCAGCTTCGCGCCGGCGGGGATCGAGAGCCGGAACTGCTTGCCGCTGCTCAGGTCGCCATACCACAGTTCTTCATGACCATCGGCATAGAGCGCCCTTGCAACGAGCGCGCGCCCATAGGGGGCCACGGCAACCGAGCCGGGCGCGATATACGCAGCACCCGGCGCCAGATCGTCCAGCAACACACGATCCTGCGCCGGTTTCGCGCCCATCTTCACCACCTGATAGCGGGCGCCGATATTTCTGAGCGTCAGCAGGCTATTATCGGCGGCATAGCCAATCAGCCAGCCGGCATTGCCGCGCACGACGCGCGCATTGGAGCCATCGGCATTGACCGCATAGAGCGTGTTCTGGCCGTCGCAATGGTAATAGATCGTCGTTCCAGTGGGGCTTAACCAGAAATCGCGCCCGAGGAGACAGGGCGTTACCGATTTCGTAGCTCCGCCTGCGATACTGACGCGGTTTAAAACGCCCGCGATGCCTTTTCTGGGGACAAGGTAGTAGAGGTATCCTCCGTAATAGAAGCGAATATCAGGAGATGGAATAGAGGGCAGGATATCTTGTACCAGCGCGCCAGAACGCGCATCAACCTGTTTGACGCCATGTGGCGCGCTGATGAACACATAGCGATCATCGGTGCTCCATACGGTGTGGCTACCCATGCCAGGGAGGATATACAGCGCCGGGCCTGGAGATTGTGGCTGGAAAGTATACGTGGTCTTCGTCCGCTGACTGTTATAGATGCGATAGAGCAGCCGCTCACCATCATGAGAGATGCTATCGAGGTCAATAGTCTTCGTCGTCGCTGCGGACGCCAGGGTGACGCCAGTGTTGCTGGCGGGATCCTCATTGACGACCATCAGGCTGTTGTCACGCACAAAGGTCATCACAACTGAGGACCAGCCGGACACCGGCGCCGGCGCGGGGGCCATGCGCGGTGCCACTACCCTGCCAGCGGGGTTTGAACGGAGCATCACAAGGTGGCTGAACAGGCTCAGAGAGGCGATAATGAGAGCGGCTGCGGCGACCAGCGAGAGCGCCCCTTGCAGTATTCTGGAGGATCGGCGTGGCGCACGACGGGGACGCTCACCAACGGGCGCCAGGGTTCGCCAGGCGGCGCTCTCCGCTCCTGCGCGCTCAACGTCATGTGCTACAGCCTGTCCGCTTCGCGCCAGCGCTGGCTCACGCCTGATCGCCCTCAGCGTATGATCGGTGGTCGGGGGAACCTTCCGTTCGCCTTCCGCAAGCAGGTCGCGCAGCAGTCTGCGCTGTTGAGTGCGCAATCTGCGCGCACGCCTCAGCGTCTCGCTACAGGTCGGACAATACTCCACATGCGCACGCAGCTGCTCTATCAGCAATACATCGCGGCTATCCTCCTCAAATACGTCGACTGCCGTCCAACCCGGGGCATCGTATCCGTCCAGCTCATCAACCATGCGCCAGCAGTGAGCGCTGAGCGAGCATGGAGGAAGATCGAAACTGTGAGCACCAGGGAGCTTATCCGTCATGCTTTTCCTTCCTGATCGAGACTGGCATAAATACGTTGAAATGCCTGTCGAGCGCGCGAGAGCCGACTGCGCACCGCCGAGAGCGAGTCCTGCATCGCCTCGGCGATCTCACGATAGGAGAAGCCTTCGGCATCCAGCAGCAGGCAGAGTGCTGAGGAGGACGGCAACTGCGCCAGCGCGCGCTCTACCAGATCACGCCGCACGATACGCTCCTCGAATGGTTCCTCGCTCATCAGATAATCCTCGCTCGACTCCTCAAATATATCATCATCTCCCCCCTGTGGGGGCGAGAATGGGATTACCGTGACATGTTTGCGCCGCCGCCATTCGCTGCGCAGTTGATTGAGCGCAATCCGATAGAGCCAGGGTGCAAAATGCAACTCCCTGCCATTCATGCGCGGTAAGGCCCGGTATGCCGCCAGAAAGGTCTCCTGGCAGAGATCCTGCGTGAGTTGCACATCATGAGTCATCCCATAGAGCATACGTCTGATGCGCGGCTCATAGGAGATCACAAGGGCCTCAAACGCTGCCATCGAACCCTGGCATGCCTCAATCGTGAGGCGGGATTCATCATCAACGACGTTCATGTAATCCCATCATCCAGGCAGAGGGATCGCATAAGATCCTCTACTCATACTAATGCATTACCAAACGATTTTATCTCGTGAGTAATCTCATATTTATGAATATTTCTGATTTCGGGCTTCTCGCGCCAGTGCACCTCACTATTAACCCCCTGGCGGGTGTCGCAGGCGCCTGTCTGCCATCAGAAGCCATTACCCCTGATTATTATGCAGGAAGAAATGAGCATGAGACTATGAACTAGTTCACATTTTTGTAGATAAATATGGAGATGTAGAAAGCAAGGGGGGAAAAGTATGCTATTCTGCCGACGGCATTCAGTGGCCTGTCTGTTTGTATTTGCTGCGTGCAGTCCGCACCACACGCAGCAAATACAAACAATGGCACAGCACCTGCGGCGCTGTGCCACCCGCTCTTGAGCGGACCCGAGAAGTTCTCTTTTCTAAAAAACTACGGTTCGGGAGGCAACTCCGCCAGCGATGATTTCACCTCGATATAGCGGGCGAGAATAAAGATGAGATCAGAGAGCCGGTTGAGATAGCGTATGACCTCGGCATTCTGAATCACACCATCGTGCAGCAGCTTCACGGCCATACGCTCGGCGCGGCGAATAATGGTGCGGGCCAGGTCAAGCGCGGCTCCGTCGAGCGTATCGCCCGGGATGATAAACCTGTTAGGGATCTCGACCTCGCGTTTCAACTCGTCCTCGATCTTTTCCAGGCGCTGCACATGCTCAGCAGTCATGCGCAGTCCTATCTGTTCGTAGTTCTCTGGCGGCGTTGCCAGTTCGCCCATAAGCAGATACAGCTCCTGCTGAACGCTATAGATGATTTCTTTTACCTTCTGATCCTTCGCGACTGCCCGCGCCAGGCCCAGAGCGGAGGTAGCCTCATCAACAGTACCGAAGGTATCGGGACGTGGATCGTATTTGGGAACGCGCTGCGCGCCCAATAAACCGGTATAGCCGGTGTCGCCGCTGCCTGTTGTCACCTTTGCCATATGTTTCCCCTGTCTATAAGAAATTTACATGCCGTGTAAAAGCGGCCATGTCACCCTTAGCCGCACTCAGGATGACATGATGGCGCGAAGGATCTGCATGCCCCTTCCTGGTCTGCCGGGGACCAGACGGACGCGCTGCTGCTGCGCGCCGCCAGATCCTGCGCTGCGCTCGGGATGACATGCCAGAGCCATACAGTTCACGCCTCCGGGGGAGAACCCCCGCGCCTACCGCTATCCTCGATAGCGGTAGGCGCGGCTGACGCGCCGCCAGTCCAGTTCACGCCCGCGCACCGGGCGCTCCTCATTGAGAGCCTCTAACCTGTTTGTCGCCAGGAAACGCCGCCGCAGGTTCGATAGATCGATCTGTTCGTCGGGAGGAAAGAAGGCCCGATAGAGCAGCGCCGCCTCGGCCAGCGTCAAAACCCCATCGCCGGGCACCGGCGGCTTCAGCACATTGAGCGGGCGCGTCTCCTTGCTGACCGGCCCATCGGTATCGCGCTGCCACCACGGCAGGGGTTCATCTCCTGTCTGGTATTCTACCGCATGCACAGCGCCCATATCCGCCAGGTAACGCAGTATAATCTCCGGATCGCGCTGCACCTGAGAGCGCAAAGTGTGCAGCGCGGACTGCAATCCCGGCTGCACCTCTGGATCGAGGATTCGGCGGCCAGATTCAATTTCCTCTACCGGCACCCATTTCACATGCAAGCTCGGCACCGGCTGCTTATGCAAATTGGGACGCAGTTCGTCGCGATTCGCCCGCAGCAGCATGCTATGGATCAGCGAAACGGCGGCCCCTCGCTCGGCGCTCCCCCATACGTGAACCTGCTGCTCCTGCCAGCCGGCCTTGAGCTGGAGCAGAGCCGCCTGCGCGGGCCACATCAGCAGCGCCTCCAGTATACGCTCCACCGCGTCAGTTACCGTTTCAGAGCCAAGCACCAGGCGCATCGGCGGTCCCCAGGGGCCATCACGCAACAAAACCCACAGCGACCAGTTACGCACCGCGAACGTGACCACGCTGGCGGTAACAATCAATCGGCGCGGTGTGGCCTCGTGTGACGGCTGCTGATCTACTGGCGTATTGGGCCTGGGTAGAAATGTGCTCATCTACTGTTCCCTGCTCTGCTCCGCTCTCGACGGATCGATGGTCAAAATACTATCTATCGATTGTCCTTATTCTACACCTTTCGCGCAAGTATCTGCTGCCCCTGAAGATTCAGGGCTATATAATGCTCCCCACCCCGCGCCCCGCAAGGAGGCGGCCGCCCCCTTGACCCCCGCTTCGGGCGAGCATTCAATAGCCCTGCTGAAGATTTGTTGAGGCTTGCGCAGACTCGCAAAGGCATGTTACACTAAAGCGTGTCTATTTCTTCGCCAGATACAACAAATGCCTGGTGGCGGCGGCTGCGCCCCCGGCTGACCATACTCTATCTCTGCTTTGCCCTGGCTCTGCTCGCCATTAGCGCGGCCGGCCAACTGCGCCTGCGGGATGAAATCGGCAAAACCTTCGGCGGTTTCTTCTGGGCCATTGCCGATAAGGAGGTCGTTTTTGTTGCAACGCCCCCGCAGCTCCCGCCCCTGACGTTCACCCACTCACTGACCGGCGATACCCATATTATTTCTGCCAACGGACAGCAGGGCACTGCGGGACTCACCACCGCTTATCAACTGTCCCGCCCCGGTACACCCATCACTTACACAGTCCTGCATAATAACCAGCATGCATCGTTTATCCGGCCCGCCGTCACGTTCACACCCGATATGTGGTGGGAGAGCTACGGGCTGCCACTGCTCGCCGGCATAAGCTGGCTCATCGCTGGCGCTCTGCTGCTGACCACTGCCAGCGATTGGAACGGGGCCGTGGAGGGCCTGACGCTGCTGCCCGGCGCGATGCTGCTGCTGCTCTACAGCCACCTGGGCAACGTCCAGCAGGCATACCAGCCGGATATCGTCGTTCAGCTCCTCTGGACACCCGCCTTCGCCCTGCTGGGGGCCGCGTTTATCCACCTCAGCCTGATCTACCACCCACAAGCCTTATGGGCAGGTCGCAAGCCGGGCCTGATGATTGATGGACTCCCCTATCTGCCACTGGTTGCGCTCGTGGCCTACGAGTGGAGTTCTTTTATTATTTTCAAGCATGTATCCATGCACATCAATCTGCTTGCCAGCCTGGGCTACGGTATCATCGGTGGTCTTGTGAGCGCAGGCATCGGCCTGAGGTCGCTTGGCCTGCTCTGGCTCCCGGAGCTATTGGGAGGCTCCAGGGACAGGACCCTCGCCACCCCGATCTCCCCGCACATCCGCCGCCGTATCGTCGATATGCTGATGCTCTGGTTCACCGGCGCGGGGCTGGTTCTCTGGTGGCTCGTCGCATTCCCTATCCTGCTGAGCGGTGAACCGCTCCTGCCGCTGCCAGCATTCTATATACTGGCTACTCTCTATCCACTCATCCTGCTCTATGCTATCCGCAAGTTGCGCCTGCTGGACCGCATACAGAGCGCACTGGAGCTGCGCGAGGAGGAACTGAACGAGCAGCGGAGACGCGTGGACGATCTCTTGCAAATCAATAGAGAATTGCAGCGAGCGACCTCGATCCTGCTGCGTGCCGATGCACGCCTGCGCTCGATGCTCTCGCAGCGCATTCACGACCAGCCCAAACAGCAGGCGCTGCGTATCCGCTCGCTGCTCGGCCACTGGCAGCATAAGCTGCGTGTGGAGGCCGAACGCGACGCGGAGGGGAAAGTGACCGTGCAGCCCATTATCGAGGCGCTGGGCAAAGTGCGCAAGATCAGCGAGGAACTGGAGGATGATCTGGGCAGCCTGCAACTGCTGGTCGAGGATGCCTATCAACGGCGCAGCCTCGGCCTGAAACTGCACCTCGACAAACTGATCCGCGAAGATCTGCCTTCGCTGCACCCCGAGTCGCCCTTGAAGGTGCGCGCCGACCTGTGGGCGCTCGATGTCCTCAGCCCCGATCTGGAAGAGACGGCGGAGGGCGCCAGGATCGCCGAGGCCATCTCTTACACCGTCACGCAGGCCCTGCTCAATATCTATAACCATGCGGGAGCCACTTTCGCCACGGTGCGCACGCTCTATAGCAATGGCGTGCTGGAAGTATCAATCGTCGATGACGGGCGCGGCTTCGATCCCGATACGATTTCACCTGAAAAAACCAGCCTGTTCAAAGCCCGCCTGAAAGCTCGCGAAGCCGGAGGCACGATGACCATCCAGTCGTCTCCGCGTCCCCAGGAAGGGCACGGCACAATCATTACGCTGCGCCTCCCGATACCGCCCTCCGCGCGCAGAGCCGCCGGCGCTCCTCAAGCAGAAACGGAACCAGAAACGAGAGGGATCCAGGAAAATCAAAATTCTCAATTACTCCATTGAAGGAAGGGAAGCCTGTCACGACCCGGTATAAGCCCGATAAGCATGGGGCTGGCTAAATACTCCTGCCTGAATCACCCACGGTGCCAGCTGTAATAAAAGCTGGCAAATTATGACCTCATATGGATATCCCTCAGACAACCTGAATAAGAAGCATACGTAAAGCATAGATAAACATAAGAAATTATGTGTTGAACCACCTTTTCCCCGCAACTCGAAAGCTTCATTCGTTTAGCCAGATAATAATATAATTTAAAAATATTACTCGAAGTAATATAATATTATATATTATTATATTAAATACAAAATTATTTATATTTCATTTTCTAAACACGAAATAGTATATTTTATCTGATTCTTTACCAATTCATAACCTACTCGTAACATATATTTAGTATCTAATATATTAGAGACTACCATACACTCTCTAATCGGGAATTCCCTTGTAACCATGGTAGCTCTTTCTCTGATGGTCGTATGATGTATTTCTCGGAAAGGAGAAGCATCCATGAAAAAACTTTTGTTGCCGGCTCTGGTTGCTCTGGCTCTTCTTGGAGCCACTTTTGCCACAAGTAATCGTGCGCATGCCGCCCCGGCATTCTCCCCAGATCTGGGCAGTCCAGGCATTTTGATCGCCTCCCAGGCTACTCTCCTCAATGATGGCAGTAACCCTGGGGAACTCGACGTGACAGTCTCTTACGTGTGCCCATCTACTACTACCGCCCCAAGCATCGATGTCAGCGTCACCGAAACCGCCGCAGCGGATGGGACAACGGCCACAGGGACCGGTAGCGTGCCACTCATCAATTGCGATGGGACCGCACATAATGTCGCTGTCGATGTCGCAACGACTGTCTACCCTCAGTTCAACCTTGGTGCTGCAACTGCGACAGCGACCCTGCTAAGTGGCACAACTACTGTGGTCTCAACAACGTCCACTATCAGAATCGCAGCTTAACACTCGTCATACTTCGATGAGCCTCTAATCCCGCAGGGGCACATCGCTTGAAAGGAGAAACATCCATGAAGAAACTTGCTTTGTCAGCATTGATTGCCCTGGCTCTGCTCGGAGCTACCTTTGTCACGAATAATCGTGCGCATGCCGCTTCGACGTTCTCTCCAGATCTGGGTAGCCCGGGCATCCTGATTGCCTCCCAGGCCAGGCTTCTCAATGACGGCAGTAACCAGGGGGAGCTCGACGTGACAGTCACCTACATATGTCCAACTACTACGTCTACCCCTGCAAGCCTCACAGTAACCGCCACCGAAACCGCCGCAGCGGATGGGACAACGGCCACAGGGACCGGTAGCGTGCCACTCATCAATTGCGACGGAGCCGCACATAATGTCGCTGTCGATGTCGCAACGACCACCTATCCTCCATTCAATGTAGGTGCCGCAACCGCAACTGCAACCATACTGGATTCCACTGGAGCCACCGTGGTCGCAACCCCGGCAGCAGTCCCTATTAGAATCGCCGCTTAATAGCCATCCGGTTGATGTGACTCAGCCTCTGCTCAGGTCGCAGTAAGAAGATGCGAAGGCCGATCATCAGATCGACCCTCGCATCCTTCACAAACCTCGATTGGTTGGCCTCCACCTGTACTGACCTCAGAAGCCTTCCTGCTGCCAACGGACAGCTACCACACGCCCAACGTATCCGGGCGCATATTTTTTATTTAACAGGCTCCTTTCCCGATTCCATCTCTATACTATCTTCATAATGAGCATAGAGGCGTTAGTGATGTCGGCCCCGGTGAGGCTACTCGCAAGTGTAACTGTGAATGTAGACGTGTTAGTCAAGGTGAGCGCATCACCAGGCATCAAACTGACGATGACCTGCTCGTTAAATTGTTCATCGGTTCCCGCGGTATAGTCACCTCCCGCTACGGCTGTGCCGTTAACCCGGAGTTCGAACTGGTTGGTTCCTCCGCTCGTTATCGAGACCATAACGACGTAGGTGCCAGCAGCGTTTACAGTGATTGTGTCGCTTCCGACCACATGGCTAAATGCAGCTGTCATGGAACCATTCGAATCAAAGGCGACATTAGTACCGTTGGGCACCAATTGAAAAGAATGGTTATAAATGTAAGCGTATTGGCTTAACCCTCCAGCAGGCCCCGTTGCGCCCGTAGCACCGGTGGGACCCGTCGCTCCAACGGGACCAACATCACCGGTTGGGCCAGTGGGGCCAGTAGGACCTGTCGCTCCCACAGGACCAGTGGCACCCATAGGGCCAGTAGGACCTGTCGCTCCCACAGGACCAGTGGCACCCACAGGACCAGTAGGACCTGTCGCTCCCACAGGACCAGTGGCACCCACAGGACCCGCAGGTCCAGTAGGGCCTAAATCACCGGCCGGTCCTGCGGGACCCGTCGCTCCGGTTGCACCGGTGGGTCCGGTGGGACCCGTCGCTCCAACGGGACCAACATCACCAGTGGGTCCTGTGGGTCCTGTCGCTCCCACAGGACCAGTGGCACCCATAGGGCCAGTGGGTCCTGTCGCTCCCGCAGGACCAGTGGCACCCATAGGGCCGGTGGGTCCAGTAGGGCCTAAATCACCGGCTGGTCCTGCGGGACCGGTTGCTCCAACCGGTCCCGCAGGCCCGGTCGCCCCCGTCGGCCCGGTAGGGCCTGCGGGACCCGTCGCCCCGGTGGGTCCGGTTGCACCCGGGGGACCAGAAGGGCCAGCTACTCCGCCAGGACCAGTGGGTCCTGTCGCTCCCGTCGCGCCTCGAGGACCCGTTGGCCCGGTCGCTCCTGGAGGTCCGGCAGGACCTGGCAGGCCCATAGGTCCCGGCGGCCCCGGCGGTCCTTGAATTCCTATTCCTGGAGGTCCCGGCGGCCCGGCAGGACCTGGCAGGCCCATAGGTCCCGGCGGCCCCGGCGGTCCTTGAATTCCTATTCCTGGAGGTCCCGGCGGCCCCGGCGGTCCCATAGGTCCGGGGGGGCCTGGGGGACCTTGAATTCCTATGCCAATAGGGCCGGTCGGGCCAGTCGGACCGGTCGGGCCGGTCGGGCCAGTCGGACCGGTCGGGCCAGTCGGACCAGTCGGACCAGTCGGACCAGTCGGACCAGTCGGGCCAGTCGGGCCAGTCGGACCAGGCGGGCCAATCTCCTGGAGAGGTCTCACAATGCTGGTCGATTCCTGGGGAGGGTCCTGTCGATCTGCCATCTTTCCTCTGTCGCTCCCTTCTTCTACCTGACACACCTGATGGGATCTTCACTACAAAGGACACTCTACGAAACGATACACCGCTGTCATGATGTAAGCCAGTCATTCAGCCTACACTTACTATTATACAATAAACTACTAAAAATTCAATATCCCTCTGACTATATAATTGGTTATATATTTATTAATAGAATTATCATGGATATAGATATATCTATTGTAATTTAAAAAGAAATAATTATACTATATCTCAGGCACGCCGGAGAAAAGGATTTTCGGGTGCGCTGCCAGATCAGTAGTATGTGGAATTGCAAGAAAGGACAGTGTTATCATGGCATCTTCTCGCACGTATCGTTTTCACCTGCTAGGGCTTGCGCATCTTCCTTGTAGTAAGATCTACCTGGCGTGCGCTTTTACACAGAAAAACCATAAACTTGCACGCATGCTATTATCTTTAGGCCACGAGGTTTACTATTACGGTTGTGAGGGATCGGATGTGCCATGCACAAAGTTCATTCGGACACACACCCTCTCGGACATTCGTAACGACTACGGCAACGGAGACGACCGCTTCGAGATCGGCTACGACTGGACCAGCTCAAATTTCCGGCATGATTTCGCCACAGAGCGAAAATCATCAACCTTAAAATTTTACGCCAATGCCATAGCGGCCATTAATGAAGTGAAGAGGCCAGATGATTTCCTCCTTTGTTCGATGGGATCATATCATGAAATTATAGCAAAGGCGGTAAATCTTTATCTTACATGTGAATCAGGGGTGGGATACCTGGGATCTGTTAAAGGTAGATTCCGAGCGTTTGAATCTTCATTCATCCAGAATTTCGTCTATGGTTCAGAACATCCTTATGAAAGTATCAGTGGCTCGTACTATGATCGAATCATCCCGAATTATTTTGACCCGGAAGATATCGAGTTCTCTGACAAAAAAGATGACTACTATTTATTCATAGGCAGAATGATGAAACGCAAAGGAATACTGGTCGCATATTTAGCGACCCTGGCTATCGGGAAAAAGCTTATCATCGCAGGTCAAGGAGCGCACGTCGACCATAGGGGCTACCTGATACCGAACGAAAACCCGGATTTTGAATTACCGCCCGGCAACTGGGAATACGTCGGATATGCGGATGTAGATAAGCGCAAAGAACTGATGGCTCATGCAATCGCTACCTTCACTCCGACGGAATACCTGGAACCTTTTGCTGGAACGCATATCGAGAGTATGCTCAGCGGAACGCCCCCGATTACCACGAACTTCGGGGTTTTTCCAGAAACGATCCCGGACGTTGAAGACGGAAAAGTAGGTTTCAGATGCAATACGTTGCAAGATTTCGTCAACGCAGCGATATACGCCAGGACCGTAGATCACACATATGTCAGAAAGTATGCAGAACGGTTTTTAATGGATAATGTGAGATGGAAATATCAGCAATGGTTCGATGATTTATACAACGTTTATGAAAGTACGGTCTACCCGGATAAAAAAGGATGGCATAGATTAGAATCAGTATTACAAGAAGAACAGCCTGGGGGCGCGGTTCGTATAACATGAGCACTAGAAAAAAGGCACGACACTGCCGATCAGCACAGCATCGCTGCCCAGCGCCGCAGGCACGACCTCGACCATACTGCACACGCGCGATGAAGATGAAGATGACGAGGAGAAATGGTTATTGAGCACGCTCTGTACCCGCTGGATGAGCAGATCGCTGGCGCAGAGCACGCCGCCGCCCAGGATCAGGATGTTGGGATCGAAGAGTTCCACGTACTTCGCGACGGCGGCGCCAAGCCAGCGCCCAACATCGTCATAAATCTGCAACGCCACACTATCGCCGCGCCGCGCCTCCTCGGCCAGCAATTGCAAGCTGAAATACTCTCCGTTGAGCAGGCGCCGCGTCAGACTGCTCTCATCACCACGTCGCAGAGCACGCTGCACCATCCTCTGCACAGCATCAACCGATATCAGCGTATTGATGCATCCACGCTTGCCGCAGCTACAGCGAGGCCCGCTCGCCGCTACCGTCAGATGACAGACATGACCGATATATGGCTGCGCCCGGCGTTCCAGTTCACCATCAACGATGAACGCGGCCCCCACAACCGCATTGACCGTCAGAAAAAGCAAGCGGCGGAAGTGCCTGCCGGCCCCGAAGCGATGTTCGCCCGCAAGCGCCGCATTGACATCGACATGCAGGCGCGAAGGCAGGCCATAGCGCGTTTCGAGGAGACTGCCGAGCGGGAATTTATTGAGCGACGGCAACGTCGGCACCAGGAGCGGACGACGCGATGTGTAGTCAACGGAACCCGGAATGCTCACACCTATGCCACAGACCGGCAGCCCCTGGACACGGGCATCGGCCAGGATGCTATCAATCGCGCGCATATAGGGATCAAGCGTGGCCGGAGCCGGGCGGCCCCGCAGCGTTTTCGCCAGGCGGCGCTGCTGCACACGCCCATGACTATCAATGAGCGCGACGGTTGTCTTACTGCCCCCGATCTCTACCCCTACCGCTACACCCCTGCCTGTAGTCATCGATTGGCACCTGCATTTCTAGCGCATATTCTCACGACGCTGATAAGGAGTTGCCAAAAGCCTCTATCTCGTGTATCCTGATATAAGCCTGCACTCCGGTGAACTGGCCTGGCAGCAGTTTTTCGTGAACTGCTGAGGATTGAAACTAGCGCCAGGGTGGGCGCTTACCGAAAGCCTGCTTCCCTTTTCGTGCAAAAGCCTCCAGTATTTATATAGAACAAACGTTCCTATCACACAGGCTATAGCCATAGATGCGAGAACAACCACACACTTTATGTAGAGAAAGTATAGCTGGCATCGCGAACATTTGTCAAGAGCATACGTTCGAACAGGTGCGCGCTATCTGTTTGCACTCCTTGCTACCTCAGGATGCGCGCACCGGGTTAGAAGGAGAGGCAGGCACTGAACTGTCAGGACAGAGAAGCCAGCGCTGCAAAAAGTCATTTTTTGCTTGACTTCCTCTCTATCCATAGTTATGCTTGTCACAGGAGCGCAGGATTCCCTTCTCACCTGTTGCAGCAGAAGAAAGGATGCTTTTATGCCGTCGTCTGACTTTCATAATTCGCGCAATCGCTATGTCATCGATATTGAAAATGGCGTCGAGACCGCGCGCCTGATCGACCAGGATTATCCGCATAACAGAAGTCGAGACAGAAGTATCAAACAGCCTGGCAATGCAGCGCCTGGGCAGCACTTTTCTGCAATCGCTCTCCAAACAAGGCCGTATCTTTTCCCTTGATGGGCGCTCCGCCGGTATGGCACACGTATTCAAAAAGCTTTTCCAGGACGCCGGTTTTGAGCAGATCGAGAGGAGGCCCTGCCTGATCGATGCGTCCTTCGATTCTGAATTTCACTATGGCTACTGCAAAGATCTGGAAATCGCATATGCCTTACTCAAGCCTTATCTCACCAGAGCAGGATTAGTAAGCGAAGCCGAGTTCGACGAACTGTATAACCAGATGCTTGTAGACATGCACAGCAACGACTTTTTGTATGTTACCATCTGGCTCACTGCCCGGGGCAAGAAGCCGGGATGATCGAAGGGAGAGAAAAAGGCTCCGCTGCGGCAGAACTTGTGCCGGGCCGTAAGAAGTTGTAAGCTACGAGTAGCCTATCGGGCTTAACCCTGATGAATACGGCTTAACCATTCATCATCACCAGCTACGTACAGACAGCAGAGGAGTTACCAGCGTGTCCAACCAATATAGAAGACCAGAAGATATACGCAATCAGGGCAGAGCGCCAATTCTCGGGCAGGGTCACGGCCTGAGCGAGGAAGAGGGCGAGATGATCAAGCAGATGATCCGCGAAGAGCAGCATTCCTCGCGTGCATTGGAGATCCCACCACAAGATCTGGCGCAGGAAGCGACAACGCACCTGTCTCCAGAGGCCGAGCGCGTCATCAACGCCAGCAGGGTGCGAGAGATCCTGCACATGTTCAACCGCGACTACCTCTATGGGCAGGGTCGCTTCGACGAGTACAAGGATGGACTTCTTCTCAAGTGGGGCGATGGCTATTCGCGCAAGCATATCTGGATGACGGTTGAGAATGGCAACCTGGTATTTGAGACGAGCCACGCCAGAAAATGTGATAAGCCCTACTGCACTGGCACCCACCATGTGCTCACGCCGGAGCTATATACGAACCTGGACATCGTTAACCAGGAACTGGGAGATCGCTTCCGCCGCCCCGTCTACGAGGGCACCGAAGACTAGCTCATCGAGTACAGCGTGGGACAGCCTTGTGCTGGCTCCTACCGGGATACGCGCGGAAGGATTGTATATCTATGGCTATAGCTGTTCTTGCCCTGGAGAGGGATCTCTTCTTCGCCGTCAGGATACGCGATACGCTGCAACACCACGACATCGCAGTGATAACCGCGCGCACATTGCCGGCCTTCGAGCAGCATTTGCAGGCAACCGGAGCCGAGAAACCGGCGCTGGTGATCGTCAACACCGCTATCAAGGGCGTTGACTGGGAGGCAGCGATTCGCGCGGCACGTGCGCAGGGTTTGCCAGTGCTGGCCTTTGGATCACATATGGACCTGGAGGCCCGCGAGAAAGCGCTTCAGGCCGGTGCGCAGAAGGTCGTCGCCAACTCCAGGTTCACCAGCGATATGCCCGGGCTGGTCAGGCGCCTGCTGAGTAATCCCGCGAGCGCAGCCGATCACAGCGAGCGCGACGAGGCCGAATGAGCGCGGCGCTGGGATTTATCGATCAGGGTTTGGTAATGCCGGGGCCATCTGCAAGGGCACTGCGAGCGCGCCAGCGCGAGCAAGCCCGCAGCGTCCTACGGCAGATCTTGATCACCGATGGCGCCTGTTAACCCCGTGCGCATGTTGTTGTGCGCCTGCGGCGCACCCTCTGGTGAAGAGTCAGCGGGCACAACGCCGCAGACGCTGTGCCCGCTGGCACTTCCATCCTGGCGAGCCGCGCAGCGGTGAGCCGTCAGCGAAACTTGCACCTGGCGTTGGTTAATATCCTCGCCCGGCTATATCCGGATGGGGAGCAGGACACTGCGGATGAAGTAATAACCTGGTGGGATCAGCGAGAGGCGATATCCCAGCGGACGCTTCTCATACGAGGGCTTCTGGTGTCGATAAGTCCAGCAGGTGCGAAAAAAGTTTTGATGGGGATGAAGTGGGGGCTGTACAAGTTGCCGCATATTACGATAGCGAGGCCGATGGGCAATCCGTCTTCTCATGCACACTCCTTTAAACAAAAGCAGAATGCAGGACACAATAAAAAGGTTTCCCCTGCTAAATATACGTCAGTGGAAACCTTTTTTTCTCACATCGAATTATTTGAGAGAATGTTTGTAGAGTGGGGACATCCCACACCCCATCAGGAGGGCGGCCGCCCTCCTGCACCTCCCGCTTTGAATACATTCCAATCAGGCTAGTGGCCGCAGGCACAACCACGCGGCTCACCGCCACCGCCCGCCGTCTTGAAGGAGTGGCCGCAGCCACAGCTTGATACCGCGTTAGGATTGTTGACGGTAAAGCCGGCGCCCATCAGGCTATCAACATAGTCCACTTCGCTGCCGGTAATGTATCCCACGCTCATCTCATCGACGAGCACATTGAAGCCTTCCAGAGGAATAATGGTATCACCTTCTTGCTCCTCGTCAAGCGTCATACCATACTGGAGACCAGAGCAACCGCCACCAGCAACGAAGATCCGCAGGCCCAGGCTCGGATCGTTCTCCTGCTTGAGCAACTCGCGTACCTTTTCCGCCGCGACAGGCGTCATTGTGATGATGCTTGTATCAATCGCTGTTTGCTGGCTCTGCTCAATCATGTCTATGCCACCTCTCCAGAGGGGGACGCTATGCGGCCCCTCATTTACCTATCGGTCAAGATATATCAGGCGTTTAACATCGCTCTACCTGACCGTATTATATACTACCGAAAATGAAGCGTCAAGGAATCCTCACAGGCCAAAACGCTGTCGCACCCTGATAATATTCCCCAGCAATGCGGGCGCATCGGGTGGCGAACCAAAGTGCGCCTCGCTGCGCCGCTCCTGCCCGGCGGCGAGACGCGTGATAATATTGGAAGCCGACCAGCCCTGCGCCATAAGATGGGCGCCCAGCGCGCTGATAATGGGTGTGGCAAACGATGTGCCGGACCAGTCGGCCCAGCCCGATGTGTTCTGCTCGCCGGTAGGAAACGTTGGTGAAATATAGAGCGTGCGCACGGCATCGGGCAATGCGTTGGCGTCGAGCATTCCATAACCGTCGCCGCCAAAGGTGGCAACTCCGCTATCGAGGGGAGGAATATTCGCTGCATTTGCATAATTCGATGGTTCGAAGTTACTATTGACGGCGCTCACAGCAAGCGCGGTCTCGTAACGCGCCGGAGCACGGGGAGGGCGGCGCGGCAGATTCTGCTGTACGGCCTGGAAAGAATCGTTGCCCGCGGCTGCTACCAGCAGCGCGCCGTGCGCAGCCAGGCTCTCAAACAGCAGGCGCAAACCCTCTTCAATATGGCCGAGGACGCGCACCACGCCCGTTAATTGCCTGGTGGGCCATTGACGATCAACGAACCAGAGATAGGGCAGCCGGCGAATATCGGGCATAACAGTCAGGCTGAGATTGATGACCAGGTGGCGGATAGAGCCAGTGATAAGCTCGCGTTCAAGGTCGGTCAGCGCCGCGAAGAGGGCGTACAGGTCGCTGCCACCGTAATCGTTGAGCATACGCACCAGCCGGATACGCGCCTGGGGAGCCACATCGCGAATCAGTCCCGCTACCGCACAACCATGATCGGGCATCAGGTAATAGCGCGCTTCGTTATTGTTATCACGCCCCGTCCTCACATCGCTGGTCAGTGCGTAGCGATCATACTCGATCTCGAAAGAGCCGTCTTCATTGCGTAAATCGTTCGCCAGGCGTTGTAATAACCAGTTGCGGCGCAACTCCGGGCGCGCGGCTGCGCTGCGAATACGGTCAGAGGGATGGGCAGTATCCAGCACGGCAACCAGAACGTTTTCTGCCCCTTTCGAATCAAGGGGAATATGTTGATCCAGCAAATTGACGCGCCAGCCCAGCAGCGCGTTGCCCGGTGCCGCAACATCTACCGATATAGGCGCTGGCCTGGGGGGCATAGCAGGCCCCCCATCGCTATAGAGTGCCGGAGCGGCGGTCACTAGCCAGTTCGGCATTGCCGACACCACATGCAGCCCCATATGCGCCAGGTACTCAAGGTGGCCCTGGAGATAAGAGAGAACCATCGGCGCCGGGTCGCGGGCTGCCTCATCATCCATATTGCGGGTATGAAAGAACAGCGCGATCAGCGGCTGCTTGCGATGCAGCCCAAAGATGAACGAACGACGACGCACCGGCGGCATCGCCGCGCTCTCGCGCCATCGTCCATAGGTCCCATATGGCTCCAGAGCGAGGCGGTATGGCGCCAGGACCTCATTGAGCCTGCTACGTACCTGCTCTATCAGAGCATCCTGTACATCATCAACAGGCAGGCGCGGCAGGCGGACAATTACGACCACTTCACCGGGAATCCAGTGACATAGCTCGTCAGGAACTCCCATCGATTCCGTTGCGCTACGAGACATGCATGCAAAATCCCCCTCTACCATGCGGTTGTTTGACAATAGGTATAGAACTGCGCCCCTTTGAGGGCGCAGCGAGGTCGAAGCGAGTATACACGCCACATTATAGCTGAACACGCGACAGGCGTCGAGAGGTTAAATCCTGATAGAGGAAGAAAACCGCCGCTTATAACGCGAATCTGAGGGCCGCGCTGATCCAGGGGGAGGGCCAGCGAAAACACCTTCCCCTGCCTGGCAAGCATCCCAGCCCCGGCAATTTTCGCAGGGGTGGTGTAGTTGAGGGTGGCGAGTTGATCCCCGGCACCTCACCTACCCCGGTTGCGGTACTTCTCTGCCGCAATAATGATCGCCTCCGTTTCTGTCATCGTTCCCCTCCCCGCTCTCTCTTCTCATTGGGCGTGTGGATGTGATTCAAATGCCTCTTCGAGGGAAGCTATCGGCTCCTGAGCTGCCGCGCTCACGCGCTTTGGTTCGCGGGCTGCGAAGCCGATCAGCGCGAAGACGATACCGACGATGCCGCCGAAGAGAAAGGCCAGAGTAAAGCCGCTGCTCCCGGCTATGATGCCGAAGATGACGGGAACCACGAATCCTCCCAGACCTCCAACCGTGAGCATGAGACCCTCGGCAGTTGCGACATCTTCGGGGTGGACGCGATCCCGGTAATGACCAGGCGCGGCCGTCCAGGCGGCGAATCCGGCGATCTGAGCTGCTCCGGCCACTACTACCATGATCCATACTCCCGTCAGGCCCAGGAAAGAGAACAGGGCCAGGACAGCTCCCATCACAATCCAGGGGACGACGATCACCGACCTCAAGCGTGATGTACGATCCGCAAAGTAGCCACCGATGATTGAACCGGGAATAGACATCAAGACGAATACTCCCGAGATCAACCCTCCTATGCTTTGTGGCATGTGATACACAATCCCGACGTAGGTCGCCAGGAGCTGCGCTGTGGTGAGTCCCATACCATAGACACCGAAGAAGCACAGCCCAAGAAACCAGAGGTCGCGATTGCCCAGCACGCGCCGGACAGCCAACCAGCTAAAATTTCCGGCAGCCAGACGTTCTGCCTCTTCGCTGGGCACACGCAGGAACAGAAACGAGAGTACAGATACGACCACTCCGCTGACTCCGGCAATAATGAGCGCCATCGACCAGCCGGCAGCCATCACGACGCCCGTCCAGCCGGCAATACCCAGCGTTTCACCCAGGGCAAAAGCTCCCCCACCGGCGATACCCATGGCCAGGGCCAGCTCGCGGCCGCGAAACCAGGAGGTGATCAGCGCAAAGGCAGCCCCGATGAAGAACGAACCTCCCGCACCGGTGATAAAACGCAGCGCCGCTAACGTGCCATAGTTGGGAGCAAACGCGCAGGCGATGCCCGCCAGCGACTCAACCAGCAGTCCCAACACGAGGGTATTCTTCACGCCAATGCGATAGGCCAGCATCCCGGCGGGAATATGAAAGATGGCGTAGCCGGCAATGAACAGCGAGATCAGGGTCGCCAGTTGAGGGACCTGGAGACGGAACTGCTGCCCCAACGCAGGGAAGGCAGCGGCAATGTTAAACCAGTTCAACGTTAATTCAATGACGCCGAGGGAAATGAGGAGCAGCATCCACCAGCGGGTAGCTGTGCCTCGCATTGAGACGGTACCGACCTGTGACGACGCTTTCATGAAGGTTCTTCCCTTTCTGCGGCGCTGCTGGTCAAGTGCCAGCGCTCGCCGTCCGCGATCTATTCACTTCGTTATAGATGAGGAGTGCGCGGCTGCGGTTCCCAGCCACGCGGCTCAGGTTGACCGATACGATTGCGCAGGGTGCCGATGCCCTGCACTTCCAGTTCGACAACATCGCCCGGTTGCAGCATTCTCCCCAACTCGGCTCCGCTACCAGAGCCAACTGTCCCGGAGCCGAGGAGTTCTCCGGGCTGGATCGTCTCTCCTTTGGAGGCATAGGCAATCAGTTCTTCAATGCTCCACGTCATGGTTGCGCTGGAACCGCGCGACCACTCCTCGCCATTGACCCGCGCGACCATGGCGAGGCGCGTGAGATCCAGTTCATCACGCGTGGTTATCCAGGGGCCGAGGGCGCTGGCAAAGTCCTTGCCTTTCGCCGGGCCAAAGCCGCTGCTCATTTCGGGTCCCTGAATATCGCGTGCACTGAAGTCATTGAAGATCGTCACACCGAAGAGATGGGAGAGCGCTTCCTCTGGCGACAGGTTGCGACCGGCTTTGCCGATCACAAAGCCCAACTCCAACTCGTAGTCCATGCGCCGGGTATAATTGGGCCAGGGAACTACGTGCTCGTGTGCGATGAGCATCGAAGGGTTCCCTTTGTAATACAGCGGCCGCTCGTAGAACTGCTTGAGAAGCGGTTGGCCCGATCGTGCCGCCATGTTCCGCATGTGCTGCTCGAAGGCCGTAAAGTCGCGTATCAGTGGCGGGTCAAGGGGAGGAAGCAGGCGGACAGCCGGTAGTGGCGTGACCGCCTCCTCTTCGACATGCTCCACCGCCTGCCTTGCGGCGAGCAGAAATACGTCACCCAGCGCGATGGCAGCCGTCATACTGGATGGGAACAGCGCACTCGCGAGCCGTAACGCTGCCTCGTATGATGCTCCCTGCCGCTCAAGGCGCAACCGCACGGCAGTAACCAGGTCGATCACGCGCTGCTGCTCCACCTGGACGACCACCAGCCTGGGAATGAGGCCATCGGGGCCGAAAGATGCTACTCTGGCTAGTTTCATGCGTTCGCTTCCCCTTCTGTAACGATGACGTTGCGCTGCCGACCCAACCCTTCCATCGCTAACTCAACTGCGTCCCCGATCTTGAGATATTCGCCTGTGGCAAAACCTGCGCCAGGAGGCGAACCGGTCGCAATCACATCGCCCGGCTCCAGTGTGACAATGGAGGAGACGAAGGCGATGATCTCGTCGGGCTTGAAGATCATGCCCTCCGTCGAGGCATCCTGTTTGACAACGCCGTGCGATGTCGATAGTTCATCAGCCGGAAAGGAGCAGCCCTGTTGCTCATGCTCATGCTCCTTCTACCTTGTTGAAAGCGCCAACCATCACCATGCTCGCTATGACAGGCAGGCTGATCGACCTACGCCGGCTGCGCTAATGTCATCATGGACCTGCCTACCAGCTCATCGAAGCGAGCGTCAGGAGCGAGCGATTCCTTCTCCCAGGCAACCAGTTGGAGGGAATTCTCCACCACCAGGCGGCAGCGCTCGTATCGCCGGCGCATGAACTCCTCCAGCGCCTGGGCGACGGGCATATTGGCCGCCAGCAGCTCGGAGAGGACGATGGCATCTTCAAATGCCATCGCCGCGCCCATGGCAAGGTGTGGCGTTGAGGCATGTGCTGCGTCACCGATGAGCACGACCCGCCCTTTATACCAGGGCGAGGGCAAGATCAGGCTCTCGATGGGGCGATAGTTGATCTGCTGTGGGTCAGCGATACGCTCGCGAGCCTCGCCGACGAGTCCCTGGTATTCGGCCAGTTGCTCGCGCAGCAATGCAGGGAGTTGCTCCTGTTCCAGTCGCGTCGGCGCGGGTACGTTCTGCGTGAGGAAGAGGTACATGCCCTGCCGGGAGAAGGGACTGAGGCCCGCCTTGTTGCGTGGTCCGTACCACATACTGACGGTTGTCACCTCCGCTGGCCGCTCCATGTTTGCGCGCCATACGACCTGCCCGACATATGCTGGTCTGACATTCGCGCCAAAGAGCAGCTCACGCATGTGTGAATGAACACCATCGGCTCCGATGACGAGATCGTAGCTCCGCCGTGTCCCGTCGGTGAACTCTACCTCAACCGCGCTCGCTTCTTGTCCCGGCGAGATGAAAGAGCGGATAGATACACCGAGGCGAATTTTCACACCGGCTGCCTGTGAAGCCTCGGCAAGGATGGTATGTAAGGCCGGGCGCAAAATGCCAATGGTTGCCGGATACTCCGGCCCGGCCAGTTGTGGGTTGGGAAAACGCGCAAACACGTGACCTTCTGCGTCACCGATCACCAGTTCGCTGCTGCCGAACCCCTCCTGGAGACACCTGTCGAGGAGGCCGATCCTCTTCAATGCCCGCAGCGCCGGACCCTGGAGAATGATGCCAACCCCCAGCACCGTCCAGTCCGTTTTGCGTTCGACAATCTCGGCCTGGATGCCTTGCTGCCGCAGGGCGATAGCCAGGCTCATCCCGGCAATTCCGCCTCCCACAATGAGCGCGTTGCGTATCATCGTCATATCTTTGCTCCTCTCTCAGCCCTGGACGCGCTTGCTAAAGAAATTGGGGCTGGCCGGGGCCACGGACTCCTGCCCCCCCATAGCTGCCGGCTCTGGGAACGAAGGGCCGGGCGCGGGTGGGAACGATTCTGTCATCGAGTCGGGCATAGAAGTATTGCGGTACATCGTGTTTGACCCCTGCGATGGCAGCCACTTGACCGGTTCACAGTCTGGGACGTAGCTGCGAGAGCCATCGGAATTCAGTTCGATGCGCATTCCCCCCGGCTCGCGGAAGTAGAGGTAGTGCTGCTCCCCCATGCCATGCTGGCCGGGGCCGTATTCGATAGCTGTCCTGGCCTCCAGCAGGATGTCGGCCCCCCGCAGCAGGTCCTCGACCTCCAGCCCGAAGAAGGCGAGATGGTTGATGCGGCCAGGCACGCCGGAGAAGTCAGCAATGAGGCCGAGATCATGCGACTTCTCATTGGTCGTGATTTGCGTGAAGACGACCAGGTTGGGAACTTCATCGGGAACCGTGTACTCCATGAAACGAAAACCTCCGATTTAAGAGTGTACAGAAAGACGCTAAAGAGATCACTACCACTCGCTTCCGTCTTCTTTTCCGACCATTTCCGGTTCAAAAAAATTTACTTTCACCCTTTCAATCCGAGATCACTGAGGATACAGAGACCTTGAGTCAGGTCGCTGTATGTCCGCAGAATATTTGAGCGCCTCGTCGATCAGTATATCGACTGCTGTGCCTGTGCGGGGAAAAGCCGCCGGCGTTCCTGTGGCCCTGGCTGAGCGGATGGTTATAAGGTAGGCATGTATTGCCCGAAGTGTCTCCTCCATCGGCTGCTCTTGCTCACGCAGACGGATAAAACGACTGATCAAGTTATTGATGCTGCCGGCAATCGGCCAGAGGGGATGGCCCTGCTCCAGTCGGATACGAGCCCGATTATTTCCATTGGAAAAAAGGGTGAGCGCGGAAATGATTTCTCGCACGCCTTCTTCAAGCTGACGTTTCGTTTGCAGTTCTCGACCTGCCTGCTCGGCCATTGCCTGTTGAAGTCTGGTGATCTCTTCTGCTTTGTCAGCCCGTTCCAGGCTCTCTTGTAAGCTAGTAACGACAATAAAGCTGATCAAAGCACAAATAAACATGACAGCAAGTGGGATAACGAAAATAGGAACAAATTGCGTTTGCATAGCAAGCTGCATCTCATGTGTCTTTGGCACAACGGAGAGAAGCAGCGCTGTCACAAACATATTGAGAACTGCGAAGGCCAGGACGCCCCAGCCAGGAAAGACGAGGACTGAGATCATGAGCGGCTGGACGAGCAAGAAAATAAAGGGAATTTGAGTCACTCCCAACTGTCCGCCTGGTGGGGCAGCCACCAGAGAAACCATACCTGCTTCCATCACCATGAGTACTAACAGACCAGCAAGCAATCGCTTTCTGGCACGATTGAGAAAAACTGCGACGATAATGACGCCGATACTGAAGAGAATCATCGGCGCTGATATTTTTGTTCCATCATGTGTTGCAGGCCCGAACGTGAGGAGTAGTTCGATCAACTCAATGAGGAGCGCAATGCTGGTAAGTTTTCCTCTCCGTAAAAATTCACGTTCCGCCAGAGGAAGTCCCATCGTATCTGGTGGTATTCGTGGCGCTGCCAGAGCATACCACCAGCGTATCCAGGGATATGGGTTCAGACCAGTAATGGTATAAGGATCAGATGACTTGCGCATAGTTGCTCCTTTATTTGCAATGTTTGCACGTACTGTAGCGAGATAGATATATCAGAAGCGAATAAGTCCCCGATGATACAGATCATCCATAACTCCGGCAACCTCCTGTAGTGATTTATTAAGCATAAAAGCGATTTCCGAGAGTTGCCGCTTTCCATCGATTAAGGAGTACACTCGACGGTAAAGAGGCGGCCAGCGACTTAGTTCTGTGGCAGACAGAAGCATGGTATGTGAGGCAACATCTATAGAATGCTGTTCTGGAGATGCTGCTGGCAATTGAAGCAAGGAAGATGAAGTTATCTGTTCCCAATCTAACGTGCCCAGTTGCATAAGTTGCGCCTCCCAGGACTCCCATTTCTGGACATGTCCTTGCGCAGGAATGAAAAAACATGCACAGATAGTACCTTCACTGACTTGAAGCTCAATAAAGCCCTCCCCTATCTGGCGCTGAGCAACAGCCAGTTTAGCTCGGAATATCCCCGTATACCTGAACTGACGCATAACCTGGCTCAGAGTTCTATAATCGAGGCTAAACATGTCAACCTCCTGCTGAGAGGCACGGATAGCCAGTCTTTCTTTCTCCACCCACATTCTGATAGAAACGAGATAGCATTGACGGTAATCAATGCCTGTGTTACCATTTCGTTAACGAAATGGCCGTTTCCGATTGTACTGAAAGACAAAGGGAAAATCACTACCGTTCGATTCCATATTTGGTTTCCGGTTGTTTCCGGTCGCAAATCCACACCGCCGGGTACTCAATAAAGAAGGCTAATGACCTGTATCATTTGGAGAGTGGATGGATGAGCTATCATCGAAGATATAAGCTCAAAGATGATCGCTTTGGTCTTCTGGCATTAACCCTGCGCGAGAAGGCTGGCCTGACCCAGGCTGAAGTAGCGGGTAAGTTGGGTGTGTCGGAGAGAACAATTCGCCATTGGGAGGCAGGGACCGCTTATCCAGCTCCAGATAACCTGAAAGAACTCATCGAACTTTACCTGTGCAACAGCGCTTTCGTCAGCGGGCACGAGCGAGACGACGCAAAGGTTTTGTGGGAACAGGTCGTCGAAAGCGCATCGCGGCGCAAGCCCCCCTTTGATGATGCCTGGTTCGATGACCTGCTCAGAAGGCGGCAATATGCACAGGCGCAGGGAAAACCCGAGAGAGGCAGACCTGAACTTCTCCTTCCTCCTTCCCCTCCCCAGCGCGCTGATTGGGGAGAGGCTATCGATGTTTCTTCTTTTTATGGCCGCGAGCAGGAGATGCAGACCCTCAGGGAATGGGTACAAAGCGACCGCTGCCGCGTGGTGATCTTGCTGGGCATGGGAGGGATTGGCAAGACGACGCTCTCGATCCGCTTCGCGCAAGAAATGGTGCCCCGCTTTGACTTTGTCTTCTGGCGCTCCCTGCGCAATGCGCCCCCACTGGAGGAGTGGTTAACCGACTGTATCCTCACACTCTCCGAGCAGCAGTTGACGCCTTCTCTGCATAATGTCGAAAAAAATCTGGCGCTGCTGCTTGAACTGCTGCGCAAGCGGCGATGCCTTCTGGTACTGGATAATGTGGAGACACTGCTCCAGCCGGGCAACCTTGAGGGGGGCTATCGCGAGGGATACGAAGGCTACGGCGTGCTGATCCTGCGTGTAGCAGAGATCATGCATCAAAGCTGCCTGCTGTTGACCAGCCGCGAGATGCTGAGCGAGCTGGAACCCCTGGAGGGAAAGCAGGCTGCCGTGCGCGTCCTCAAACTCGCCGGTCTGGGACAGGCCGCCAGCCAGGAGCTATTAGCGGACAAGGACCTTTCTGGCAGCGCACAGGATTGGCAACAGCTCATACAACATTACTCGGGCAATCCGCTGGTCCTGAAAATGGTGGCGGCAACCGTGCGCGATCTCTTCGCCGGTGATATTGCCGCGTTTGTGCGCACGGATCCAGGGACGCTGCATACGCTTCGGCAACTGCTGAGGCATCAGTTCGCGCGGCTCGTTCCCCTGGAACGCGATATCATGTACTGGTTAGCAATAGAGCGCGCTCCGGTTTCCCTGGAGACCCTGCGCGCGGACCTCCCCGAAAGACTGTCCGGCAAGGATGTCCTCTCCGCATTGCACGCGCTGCGCCGGCGCTGTCTGATTGAGCGGGGAGAGCGAGGAGCGACCTTTACCTTGCAACCGGAAGTGATGGAGTACGTCAGCGAGCAGCTGGTGGAACAGATGTGTGAGGAGATCATTCAGGCAAATCCCGCGCTGTTTCTGACACATGCCTTGATGAAAGCACAGAGTACCGATTACCTCCGTGAGAGCCAGGTGCGTATGCTCCTTCAGCCCTTGCTGAGCCGGCTCCTGATGCATTTCGGGAGCGAGCAAGAGGTAGAGCAGCAGTTGCAGCGGCTGGTGCATCTTCTGCGGGAGAAACCAGAGACGGTCCAGGGATATGGCGGCGGGAACCTGGTTAACCTGCTGGCATATCTGAAAGGGCACCTCAAGCAGCAAGATTTCTCTTCGCTTGCCATTCGACAGGCATATCTCCAGGGAATTGAGGCCCAGGATGCAAATTTTGCGGGCGCCTATGTCAGCGCAACCGTGTTTATGGAACCCATCGAAAGTATCGCCTCGATGGCAATGAGTCCCGATGGCCTCTACCTGGCAGTCGGCAGCTTCAGCGGGCAGATTCGTGTCTGGCGCGCCACTGATAAAAAAGTCCTGTTGACCTGGCGGGGGCATAGCCGCGTGGTCTGGGCGCTGGCTTTCAGTCCCGACAGCAGTATGCTTGCCAGTGGTGGTTATGATGGTCAGGTACGGCTATGGAACATTCAGGGAGAGGATGGAGCTGGCGGGCGATGCCTGCACACGCTCTCAGGTCACGAAAGATGGGTGCGCTCGCTGGCCTTCAGCCCTGATGGCACATTTCTGGCGAGCGCAAGTGATGATCAGACGATCCGTCTTTGGGATATTCAGCGAGGAACGTGTGAGCGCGTCTTGCGCGGCCACAGCGGGTTTGTCTGGTCTATCGCCTTCAGTCCCGATAGCGCACTCCTGATTTCGGGCGCGCTTGACGAGACCGTGCGGATATGGGATATGCGCAATGGCATGTGCCTGGATGTCCTGTCAGGGCATAGCAGTATGGTGATGGCGCTGGCCTTCCATCCATCAGGAGAGGTATTTGCCAGTGGAGACGAAAAGGGCCACCTCAAGCTCTGGGACGCGGCCAGTCGGCATTGCCTGGCGAGTTTCCGACTACAAAGCACAAGAGCGAGTTCCCTTGCCTTCAATACAGAGGGCACGCTGCTCGCTGCCGGGAGCCAGGATGGTGCGGTTGAGATATGGTATGTGGCAGATAGAAAGAATCCTGCCCGCATCAGGATGCTTCCCGGCCATCCCATCTGGGTCAGTGCGGTCGCCTTTGGTCCTAACAATTTCTTAGCCAGCACCTCTTACGGTGGAAAGGTCAAGTTGTGGGACGCCGAGAGCGGGCAGGGCCTGGGAACGCTCCAGGGATATAGCCAGGTTATCTGCGCGGTGAGCTTCAGCCCCGACGGGAGATTGCTGGTGCATGGAGACGACCAGGGGATGCTCCATGTGTGGGATGTGTCCAGCGGACGGCGCCTCAACGTCTTTCGGGGGCTGGCGGGTCGCATCTGGTCG
>Ga0070739_10002060_pt1 | contig 28026 bp, 24 predicted proteins | sample Coa_R1_7_FD_66445 | JGI IMG/M metagenome (GOLD analysis project Ga0070739, IMG submission 66445) | Surface soil microbial communities from Centralia Pennsylvania, which are recovering from an underground coalmine fire - Coalmine... | ecosystem: Environmental > Terrestrial > Soil > Unclassified ...
CGAAAAACCGGCCTCCAGACCGCCCTTTCCTGCAATATCGATTACTTCATCCAGCCAAATCAGGCCTCACAATCAACGGTTTGGCTGTTCTTCACGGGCGACTAATAATTCTCCTCATCCTGAGGAGACCGCGAAGCGGTCGTCTCGAAGGACGCACGGCATTGCCCACAATTCTCTGACACCCTCTGTCGCGGGGGGTGACGGGGGCAACTCGAACTACCGTCGCCGCCTCGGGCGCCGAGACAGCGAGGCGCTCGGGCCGGGGATGACGGTCGGTTTGGGTGCAGGGTTCGTCGCGGCCTCGGGCGCCGACCGCAGCAATGCCTGCCGTTCCGCCTCCACCGCGACGATCCGCTCGTGCACCGGCTTCGTCTCCTCGAAGCGGAAGGCGGACATCGCAATGTCGAACTGGTGGCGCAGGCGCGCCAGTTCGCGGTCGAGCTCCGCGAGACGGGCGCGCGCCGCAGCCTCGTCCATGTCACGGGTTGTAGTGCGCGAACACCACCGGCGAGACGAAGGCCCAGCATTCGAGGAAGGCGGCGCGGTCGGGCTTGCGGCCGAGCTCCTCCATCGCGCCGAGCAGGCAAAACCAGTTCAGCACCTCGTGCTGCCCGGAATCCTCGATCTGGTCGGTCGTATAGCGGTGCCAGACGGCGTAGTCGCCCGTCTCCAGCGCGTCGTAGAGGCGGCGGTCGGCCACGACGTCGGGCCAGAGCTGCCAGTGCTTCTCAGTCAAGAACGAGTGCGACCACGATGACGACGCCATCAGCGCAACACGCCACGGGCTGTCCGCCATGATGCGCGCCGTGGCGGCGCCCACCTGCATGCAGCGGTGCGGGTTGGGCGAGGGCGGATCGAGGTCGCGAATGCTGTCCTTCATCGCCAGCGGCAGGCGCAGGCCGCGGGCGGCATTGACCCGCCGGCCGTAGCAATTGACGCTGAACTGGACGAGCGGGTAGTCGAAGCCGCGGCGCTCGTCGTCGAGCAGCAGGACCGTGTTCTCGAACGCGTGCCCCATCTTGTGGTGCAGCGGCTTGTAGGCGTAGCCGACGTCGATGCCGGCCTCGATGAGCCGCGCCGCGAGGTACTTGCCGGCCTCGCGATGGCCGCGCACCCGGAAGGTCTTGTCCTTCGGCTCGTTCCACGGGTTGTCGGGGCTGCGGCGATGCGCCCAGGGCTGGATGTCCTGGTCTCCGTAGGCGAGGATCGCGAAGGGCGGGACAATGTCCTCCTTGAAGTTCTCGTACTGGTCGTCGCCCCACATGACGATGACGTCGGGCTTGAAGTCGTCGAGCGCGCGCCGCGCCTCGGCGAAATGCTGCCGGTAGATTTTGCGGTAGCGCGCGGCGGTGCCGGCGCCCCAGTCGTTGCCGAGTTCTTCGCGCAGTTGCGGCGGCCAGCGCGCCGGGTCCTTCATTTCCTCCGGCATGTCGGGGTCGGCGAGCGAGGCCTTCATCATGAAGGTCCACTCCTCGTCGCGGCGCAGCATGACCGGCCGGTGGGTGCAGCCGAGGCCCAAAATCTCCGCCATCCCTCGCCTCCCTGGCAATAACCGCTTGTCGGCGGCTTCCGCGAGAGAAGGCCGACGCTCCTATTTTCCCGGAAGATCGGCGGCAGCGAAAGGGCGCAGAAATGGCCGACGCCGGATGCGGGCTGGCATCCGGCGCCGTGCGAACGTTTCACTTCTTGTCATCGCCGGGCTTCGACCCGGCGATCTCAGGGGCCCGAAGAATGGCCGGGTCAAGCCCGGCCGTGACGGGTTGAGTGGATCGGATACCGCTTTAGTTGATCAGCCCGTAGAATTTGCCGGCGTTCTCGCAGGTCATCTTGTACGTCACGTCGGCCGGCAAGTGGCTGAACTGGTCCTCGATGTACTTCTTCGATTCCGGCCACACCCCGTCGGGATGCGGATAGTCCGAACCCCACATCAGGGTCTCGACGCCCATGTCCTCGATCAGCTTGGTCCCGACGCGGTCGTACTGGAACGTCGCCTTGCATTGGCGGCGCCAGTATTCGCTCGGCAGCAATTTGAGCTTGAGGTCCTGGTACTGGTCCTTGAACTCGAAGTCCATGCGGTCGATGACGTAGGGGATCCAGCCGATGCCGCTCTCGCCGAAGACGACGCGGATGTTGGGATAGCGCTCGAACACCGCGGCCCCCATCAGCGCCGTCAGGATGTTGCCGAGCGTCATCTGGAACAGGCACAGCCCGGCATAGGTCATGCGCCGCTGGATCGGCAGCTCGTACTTCTTGCGCTCCTCGGGATCGACCGACGGGAAGGTATGGAAGTGCAGCGGCAGCTGCGTCTCGTTGATCGCCTCCCAGAGGGGGTCCCACATCGGGTGCCACATCGGCGTCATGTGCCACGAGCACGACAGCTCGACGCCCTTCATGCCCATCTTGGCGACGCGGTGCACTTCGGCAGCGGCGGCCTTGATGTCGCTGTACGGCAGGCAGGCCAGCCCGATCATGCGGTCCGGGTAGTGGCTGCAGAAATCGCGCATGAAGTCGTTGTAGATGCGCAGCATCTCGTTGGCGGCTTCGGGGTTCTTCATCTTCGCGCAGGCGGCGAGGATGCCGTAAATGACCTCGGCGTCCATGCCGTCGCGGTCGAGTTCCTTGACCCGCAGATGCGGGTCGCCGGGCCGGCGCAGCCCCTTGTTCTTGAAGTCGTCGTAAAGCCCGGCCTCGTGCATCTTATCGACGCGCAACTGCTTGCCCGGCATGTAGGGGGTGCCGGAGGCGCCGACCCCGCCGGCCATGCCGTAGTCGGCGCCGTTGTTATCGACCCAGCGCTTGGTGCCGTCGGGCTGATCGGCGACGAACGGCATCTGGTCCTTGAGCGCGCGCGGCGCCTGGGAGGTGAACAAATCGGGCGGCAGCCAGATCATGTCGAGATGGCAATCGGCCGAGATTCGCTTGTATTGCATTCGGTTCTCCCTCCTTCCGGCGCGGCGCGCCCGGGCGGAATTGTCGGCGGCCTCGAGACCCTGGCGCTGAGGCGGCCGATGTTTGCCCTCCGGGCACTTTATCGCAGGTGCGACGCGCTCTCCTAGCGATCCGCCGCGGCTTTGGCCGCGACGCATGTCTGGCATGCGTCACTCTCGGCCGCGTCGCCCCGGAGCAGGACCTCGGCGTTGCCGCAGGAACTCGCCGCGCGGGCGCGACGTTGGCGCGGCAGGGTTGAACCAGACATTCCGGGGGCAGCAGATGTCGTCGATCGTGATGGGTCTGTTCGAGTCGCGCGGCGAGGCGCTCGACGCGTTTCACCGCCTCCAGACTGAGGGCGTGCCGGAGAGCCGGGTGACGATGCGCGTGCTGCGCGAGGTCGCGGGGGTTCCGGCGGCGGTCGAGCCGGAATTGGCGGCGCTGGCCGCCGACCCCCTGGTGTGGGGCGACGCCCGCGGCAGCTTCGTCGAGGACATGCACCACTTCGAAACGGCGGTGTACGTGCTCGCCCGTTCCGAGGCCGACGCCGCATTCGCGTGCGATGTCCTGAAGCTCTACGCCCCGATCGACCTCCGCGTCCGCGACATCGAGACCGCCAGCCAGATCGCGGCGCCGAACCACCTAAGTCGTGCTTCGCGGGCTTGACCCGCGAGCCTCGCAACGGATGGCACCGTCAAACCGGGGCATGACGATGGGTTCGGCTGCCGTACTGCTCTAAATGAACACGCCGCGCATGCCGCCTTCGGGGTAGCGAGTGCCGGCGGCGCCGCCGAGCGGCACGATGCCGGAAATCGTCTCGACCTCGGCCGAAGTCAGAGTCACGTCGAGGGCCCCGAGGTTTTCCTTCAGGCGGTCGATGTGCTTGGTGCCCGGGATCGGGATCACGTCCTCGCCCTGCGCCAAGAGCCAGGCGAGGCAGAGCTGCGCGACAGTGCACTGCTTGTCGGCGGCGATCGCCTCGACACCTTCGACGAAAACCCGGTTCTTCGCGAAATTCTCGCCCTGAAAGCGCGGGTGGCGGCCGCGGGTATCGCCCGGCGCCAGATGGGCGAGATCGGGGACAACCCCCGCCAGCAGACTGCGCCCGAGCGGCGAATAGGCGACGTAGGAAATGCCGAGGTCCCGCGTCACCGCGCGCGTCTGCGTCGCCTCCTCGCGGTAGAGCAGCGAAAATTCGCTCTGCACCGCGGCGATCGGGTGCACCTTGTGAGCGCGCTCGATGCGCTCCGGCCGCGCCTCGCAGAGGCCGAGATGGCGCACCTTGCCCTGCTCAACGAGGCGCGCCATCGCGCCCACCGTGTCCTCGACCGGCACTGCCGGATCGACGCGGTGCTGGAAATAGACGTCGATGTAATCGGTGCCGAGGCGCTTGAGGCTCGCCTCGCAGGCCTGCTGGACATATTCCGGACGGCCGTCGACGCCGTTGGCGCCGCCGGGCCGCTGCGTCTGGCCGAACTTTGACGCGAGCACGACCTTGTCGCGCCGCCCCTTGAGGGCGCGGCCGAGCAGTTCCTCGTTCTGGCCCCAGCCGTACATGTCGGAGCTGTCGAGGAAATCGACGCCGAGGTCGACCGCCTGCTGCACGAAGGCGACTCCTGCCGCATCGTCGCTCGGCCCGTATACGCCCGAGAGCGACATGCAGCCGAGCCCCACCGCCAGCACCTCCGGCCCGTTGCGGCCGATGCGGCGGCGCCTGTTCGATCCCGTACCCGTCATTCCGTTCTCCCTCGCTGTGATGGCACCATACCGAGCGGCGAAGGTTTGTGACAACGCCGACGAGGACGGTATGATCGCGCCGCTATTTCCGCCGGCGCCGCCCCAAGCGCCGACAACGACAGGAGGAAATCATGGCAGGCGCTTCGCATGTTTATGCCGGTGCGGCGGCGACGATGGACGGCACCCGCGGCGGCGTCTTCCGCCAGGCGGTCGGGGAAGGCAGGTGGCAGCAGCTGACGAACGGCCTGCCCGACGGCGCCGAGGTGCACGCGATCACCGTGCATCCGCAGGAGGCCGGCACGGTTTATCTCGGCAGCACGAAGGGCCTCTTCCGCAGCACCAACCGCGGCGATCGCTGGGAGCGGCTGCCGCTGCCGGAGGCCGAGGCCGACATCTGGTCGGTGCTAGTGCACCCGAAGGATCCGCGGCGGCTCTACGCCGGCGCGACGCCGGTCGCGGTCTACCGCAGCGACGACGGCGGCGAGCACTGGAAAAAGCTTCCCGATCCCGGCCTGCCGAACCGCGTCATCATGGGCTTCGCATGCCGCGTCATGCGTCTCGACGTCGATCCCAACAGCCCGGACGACGTATATGCGACGATGGAAGCGAACGGCGCGATGCGCAGCCGCAACGCCGGCGAGAGCTGGGAGGATTGCACCGCCGACCTGATCCGCTTCTGTGAGCAGCCGAAATACAGGAGCCGGATCGGCAGCCAGACCGAGGTCGAGGGCATGCTCGACGGCCACGCGCTCGCCTGCAGCGCCGCCGCTCCCGGCACCGTTTTTCTCGCCAACCGCATGGGGCTGTTCCGCAGCGGCGACAAGGGCGAGCATTGGGAGGACATGGACATCGGCCGCTTCTCGCCGCTGACCTACGGCCGCGACATCCGCACCTCGCCGCAGGACGCGAAGGTGCTCTACGCCTGCCTGTCGCCGGCGGCGCGCTCGACCGATGGCTCGATCTACCGCAGCGACGATGTCGGCAAGAGCTGGAAGCGCTTCGACCGCGGCATCAAGGCGGACGCGACGATGATGGGGGTGGCGCTGCATCCGGGCGACCCGAACCAGGTTTACGGCATCTCGCGGGTCGGCCAGGTCTTCGGGACCCAGGACGGCGGCAAGACCTGGAGCGAGAGCCGCCTGCCCGAGGGCGTACGCGACTGCTACGCCGTCGCCTGCGGCTGACCTAAAGCACGATCCGATTGGGCGTCCTGATCCTGGGGTTCGTACGACTCCGGTTGGCTAATCGTTATCGTCATGCCGGCGGCGGCCGGCATCCACCTGTCCGATGAATCCAGCGACTGAACGGTGGGTCCCGGCCTGCGCCGGGACGACGACCGAGAGCCGCAGCGATCGGTGAATTTCGAGAATCAGGATTACTCGGTGCGATCTTCTTCGTCCTCGCCGGGCTTGTGTGGAGAGTGACTCCGTTCGCCCCGATACCGCTCTAAACCGCGTGGCGGTCTGAGCCGGGGGCGATCGCCGGCTCGGCGGCGTCGTCCCCGTGGCGCAGCCGGCTCGGCAGCAATTCGCCGAGCCGGTCGAGCACCGGGTAGGCGGCGGCAGCGAGGTGAGCGTTGATCCGCTTAAGGTCGCGCAATACGTCGAGATGCAGCGCGCTGGTCTCGACGCTCTCGATGCGGCCGGCGCGGATGCGGGCGAAGTGTGCCTCGGTCGCGCGCGCTTCGAGGTCGCGGAACACCTCTTTCTCACCCAATAGGCGCCGCGCCGCGCGCGCGTCGTTGGTCATGAACACGGCCGCGGCCGACTGCACGTTGCCGGCGAGGCGTTCGAGCATGGTCCGGATCTCGGCCTGCCCCTCGGCCGAAAACGCGAGGCCGCGCTTCAAGCGCCGCGCCGCGACGTTCATCAGCCCCTTCTCGATGATGTCGCCGGCATGTTCGAGATTGGTGGCGAAGGCGAGGATTTCGGCGAGGCGGCTGTTGTCCTCGGCATCGAGGGAATCCGGGTCGAGCGCGGTCAGATACGCCTTGATCGCGCCGTTAAGCCGGTCGAGCACCGTGTCGAGGTTCTTGACCGAGGAGAGCTGCTTGCGGTCGCCGCGCTCCAGCGCCTCCAGGCCGCCGCGCAGCATCGCTTCGACGACGTCGGCCATGCGCAAGGTCTCGCGCGCCGCGCCGGCGAGCGCGACCGCCGGCGTCTCCCGCGCCGCTTCGTCCAGGTAGAGCGGCCGCGACGGGTCGGACGGTACGATCTGCGCCGGCAGCAGCCGCGTCAGCAGACGCGCGAACGGGCCGAGCACCGGCAGGAACAGCACCGCAGTCGCCACGTTGAACAGCGTATGAAAATCCGCCACTGCCCGCGCCCGGTCCGGCTCCAGGGCCAGCATCAGCGGGCTGATCCAGCCGATCAGCGCCAGTCCGATCACGCAGCCGACGAGGCGGTTGAGGAAATTGCCGACCGGCGCCCGCCGGGCGGCGGCATCGCGGCCGGCCCCGCTCTCCAGCAGCGGGTTCAGCGCGGTGCCGAGATTGGCGCCCAGCACCAGCGCGAAGGCGGCCTGCGGCGGCACGACGCCGCTCGCGCAGAGCGACACGACGAGAAGCACGATCGCGACGCTGGAATGCGCCGCCCAGGTCAGCGCCGCGGCGATGATGACGGCGATGACCGGCTGAGTCGCGACCGACCCCATCAGCAGGCGCAGGCTCGGGACATCCTCGAAGGGGGTCATCAAGGTCAGGAGCTGCACCAGCGCGAGCAGCATCAGCCCGAGGCCGATCGCGACCCGGCCGAGGTCGCGCGGCCGCGAATGCGTGCTCTTGCGGAAGAGGATGACGCCGACCAGGATCAACAGCGGCGCAACCCGGCCGATGTCGAACGACAGGAGCTGGACGATCAGGGTCGTGCCGACATTGGCGCCGAGCATGACCGCCAGCGCCGGCACCAGCTCGACGAGGCCGCCGGCCGCAAAGCTCGCGGTCATCAGGCCGGTCGCGGTGCTGCTCTGCAGGACGGCGGTGATTCCCAGACCGGCGAGGAAGGCGTTGATGCGAGTGCCGAGCGCATGGCTGAGCAGGCGGCGCAGGTGCGGCCCGAAGGCGCGCTGGATGCCGCTCTGCACCATGTGCACGCCCCACAAGAGGAGCGCGATGGAACCGGCAAGATCGACCAGCGTCAGAGTGGTGCCCATGGCCACCCCTCTCGTAGCCGCGCTCGCGAACGACTCGCAAAGCACGCATAAATAGCTGCGTGATGCGCAAGTTCAAGAGTAGAGTTTCCGCCGATTTGTCGCCTGCGACGGAGGCGCCGGCTTCCGGGCGGCATCGGCGTAGGCGGGGAGTCGTGGCGGCGAGCGAGCCCGTCCTTCACCAGGCTGGGGTCATCCCGTACCGCATCGTGGACGGGAAGGTACAGGTGTTGCTGATGACGTCGCGCGAATCCGGGCGCTGGATCATCCCGAAGGGGAACATCAGCACCCGCTCGACCCCGTCAAAGGCGGCCGAGCGGGAGGCTTACGAGGAGGCGGGGGTGCGCGGCAGGATCCGCAGCCGCATTCCGCTCGGCTTCTACACCTACTTCAAGAAGCTTGATTCGGGCGAGCCGCGCGCCGCGACCGTCGAGGTCTATCTCCTTCGCGTCAAGGAGATGCTCAAGAAATGGCCGGAAAAGGGCGAACGAGAGCTGTTCTGGACCTCCGCGGAGGAAGCGGTCGGCCTCGTTGACGAACCCGGCCTGGTGCCGCTGCTCACACGCCTGATGGAATTGGAGCAGAGCCTCGTCGAGCGCAGGGCCGCCGCGGCGCGGCCGCGCAAACACGGCTGACGCGCAGCGCCGGCCGGCTTCCACCGCTCGACCTTGCGACGGCGAAGTTTTTCACGTTCGGCTGTTTCCTGATCCGGCAACCGCGGAGGACATCATGCTGAAACTGGCCCTGTTCTTTCTGATCGTGTCGTTGATCGCGGCGATATTCGGCTTTACCGGCATCGCGGCGGCCGCCGCGGGCATCGCCAAAATCCTGTTCGTCATCTTTATCGTGCTGTTCGTCATCATGCTGATCATCGGGCTCGCGATCGGCTCCGCCCTGTTTTGAGGCCGCGCGGGTCGCGCTATCCGATGCCGATGGCGCGGCGAAACCGGTCTTTCAGAAAGACGCCGTCGCGCGGGGGGAGGACGCGCGGCGGCTCGTCGGCGCGGATTGCGATGCGGGCGAACAGGGTCGTGGCGGCGCTGGGGATGCGGCGGGCGAACTCCCGCACCCCCATCTCGTCGGCGATGTCGAAGGTCTCGATGATGCCGCAGGACTGCGCAATCCCGGTCAGCGAGACGGCCGAGTCGGTGTGGCTCGGCTGCATTCCGGTCTCGGCGTAGTGGCCGTTGTCGAAGACCGCGAGGGCGAGGTTCGGCGGGCGCTGCACGCCGACCGTGGCGAGCGCCCCGAGGCCCATCAGCATCTCGCCGTCGCCAGTGACGACGAGGACGCGCTGGTCGGGACGGGCCAGCGCGAGGCCGAGGCCGATCATCGCGGCCGCCCCCATCGCGCCCCACAAGTAGAAGTTGCGGTCGTCGTCGGCGACCGCGGCGGCGTCGTAGGTCGTCGAGCCAAGGCCGGTCACGACGAGGAGGCCGTCGCGGCGGTCGAGCAGCGCGTGCATCGCGACGCGGCGGTCGAGGCGGCGGTCGTTCGCGATCATCGCGTCCACCGCTTGGCGCCGAGCATGCGCTGCGACAGCAGCACGGCCGCGGCAAGGCTGCCGTTGAAGGCGATGTCGAGGGCCGCGGCAACGGTGGCGGCGGCGTCCTCGGCGCGCTCGACGCGGTAGCAGAGCACGTCGCTGAGTTCGAGCGCCGCCTGCGTCCGCGACCCCATCGGCACCTGCCACGGGTTGAACTCGGCCCATTCGCCGCGCATCGTCACCAGCATGACCAGCGGGAAACGGCAGGTCTTGGTCAGCGACAGCATGTTGATGCAGTTGCCGACCCCGCTCGACTGCATCAGCAGCGCCGCGCGCTGTCCGCCGAGCCAGGCGCCCGCGGCCAGCCCCACCCCTTCCTCCTCGGTCGTCAGCGGTACCGCGCGCATGTCCGGATCGGCCTGGCATAGCTGGATCAGCCGCGCGTGGCCGGCATCGGGAACGTAGCCGACCTGCATGATGTCGGCGTTCTTGAGTGCGGCGAAGACTTGGTCGCGCCAGTCCGGTTGCGTTTCTGCCATAGTAAAAGCCGCGCGCGCCGAGCCACTTCAGGTTGAGGACATGCTTGGCGAAGGAGATTGCGTCGCCGTGCCCGCCTTGGCAACCCGCGTTAACCGGATGGCCGCTCTGCCGGGCGCGGGCCGGTATAGCGGGCGCGCGGCCGGATCAGGATGCCGCTTTCGTACTGCTCGATCGCGTGCGCAATCCAGCCGGCGCTACGGCCGACGACGAAGAGCGCGAGCGAGGCGCCCGGCGGCAGGTCGAGGATCGTCGCGACGGCGGCGAGCGCGAAATCGACGTTCGGCCGCCAGCCGACAAACCGGCGCACCTGCGGCCGCAGCCCGGAGAGGGCATAGAGGATCGCGACGGCGCGCGGGTCGCCGTTCGGGTAGAGCGGATGCCCGATGCCCGGCACCGGCTCGCCGTGCGAGAGCCGCCCGACCATTGCCGACACGGGGTCGCCGTCCTTGGCGAGTCCTCGGAACATCGTCTCTGCGCGCAGCCCGGCGCCTCCATGCCGCGGCCCCGAGAGCGCGCCGAGCGCGGCCGAGACCGCCGCATAGGGGCCGGCGCCGGTCGAGGCGACGCAGCGCGCGACGAAGGTCGACGCGTTCAGCTCGTGGTCGGCGAGCAGCACGAGGCAGCGGCGCAGCAGGTCGGCGGCCTGGTCGTCGAGCCCCCAGGACGCCGCCAGCAGGCGGTGCGCCGGCGCTGCCGTCGACTTGCTTCCGGTGGCGCAGGCGACGAGCTCGCGCAGGATGATGCGGCCGGCGCGTCCGACGGCGCTGCGGTGCAGGTCCGGTGGCGGCGGTTCGGCCGCGGCAAGCGCTGCCATGCGGGCCTGGCCGCGCTCGATAACGCCACTCGGCCCAGCATCGGGCGTGGCCGATGCGTCTCCGCCGGCGGGTGAACTCCGATCGTCCGGCACGCCCCACAGCAGGTCGGCAATGTCTTCGAGCGCGGCGGCGTCCGAAAGCCGAACGGCGTCGCGGCCGCGGTAATAGAGGCGCCCGTCGTCGATCAGGCAGATCGATGACTCGATGACCGGCGTCAACGTCTCGCCGGCGATCTCCGACACGGGCCGGGCGCCGCCGCGGGCGGCGAGGAATGCCGCGATATCGGAGGCCCGGTAATGCCGTTCACGGGTCCCTGGCACGACCACCGATCGCAGGCGGCCGCGGCTGACATAAGCGTAGAGGGTTTCCAGCTTGACCCCCAGCCTAGCAGCGGCTTCCGCCGCGGGCAGCAAGCTGGCGTCATTAGATTGATTCACGAATCAAGATTGACCTGGATAGCGTCGAAATGCAAGTCAATATCGCAGTCAATCTTTGAGAGGCCGCCGTGGACGCCATCAATGCATCCGTCTCGCTCGTCAAAGGCAACGTGGCGGCCGAATTGCCGCTGCTTCACCCCACCCTCGGACCGGATATGATCGACACACGCCGCCTCCGAGAAGAGACGGGGCTGTGGGCGTTCGATCCGTCGTCGGGGGCGACTGGCAGCTGCCGCTCGGCGATCACTTATGTCGACGGCGACGAGGGGGTGCTGCTCTATCGCGGCTATCCGATCGACCAGCTGGTCGAGCGGTGCGACTATCTCGAAATCTGCTGGCTGCTGCTCAACGGCGATTTGCCGACGCCGGCGCAGAGGGCGCAGTTCACCCACGACATCACGCACCACACGATGGTGCACGAGCAGTTGCACGCGATCTATCGCGGCTTCCGGCGCGATGCGCACCCCATGGCGGTCATGTGCGGCGTCGTCGGCGCCCTCGCCGCCTTCTACCACGACAGCCTCGACATCTTCGGCCCGCGCCACCGGCTGGTCGCGTCGCACCGGCTCATCGCCAAGATGCCGACGATCGCGGCGATGGCGTACAAGTATGCGCTCGGCCAGCCCTTCATCTATCCGCGCAACGACCTCGGCTATGCCGAGAACCTGCTGAACATGCTGTTCTCGGTGCCGTGCGAGCCGTACCGGCCGCATCCGGCGGCGGTGAAGGCGCTCGACGCGCTGCTGATCATCCAGGCCGACCACGAGCAGAATGCCTCGACCTCGGCGATGCGGCTCGTGGGATCGACCCGCGCCAACCCTTTCGCGTCGGCCGCGGCGGCGATCGCGGCGCTGTGGGGGCCGCTGCACGGCGGCGCCAACGAGGCGGTGCTCGATACCCTGCAGGAGATCGGCTCGGTGTCGCGCATCCCGGAAATGCTGCGCCGCGCCAAGGACAAGAACGACCCGTTCCGGCTCAGCGGCTTCGGCCACCGCGTCTACAAGAGCTACGACCCCCGCGCCAAGGTGCTGCGGCCGCTGTGCCGCGAGCTGCTCGACGCGCTCGGCAAGGAGGACCCGCTGCTCGAACTGGCGATGGAGCTGGAGCGCATCGCCCTCGAGGACGACTATTTCGTCGACCGGAAGCTCTACCCCAACGTCGATTTCTACTCCGGCATCATCTATCGCGGCCTCGGCCTGCCGCCGGCGATGTTCACGCCGATCTTCGCGGTGGCGCGCACCGTCGGCTGGGTGGCGCACTGGAACGAAATGATGGTCGATCCCGAGACGCGCATCTTTCGCCCGCGCCAGCTCTACGTGGGGGAGGCCGAGCGGCCGTTCCTGCCGCCGGAAAAGCGCGCGGCGCAGAAGCCGCTGGTGGGATAGGCTGGCGACGTCTTCCGGGGAGAGGTTTCATGGGCAAACGCATCGATGTAGGCGCGTTGCAAACGATCGTCGGCACGTTCTACCCGCCGCCGTTCGACGAGCCGTGCCGGGCGCGCGAGCGCAAGCGGCTCGGCGACGCCGCCGGGCTGACGCAATACGGCGTCAACCTGCTGCGCCTGCCGCCGGGGGCGTGGTCGAGCCAGCGCCATTGGCATATCGCGCAGGACGAGTTCATCTACATGCTGTCGGGCGAAGTCGTGCTCGTGACGGACGGCGGCGAGGAGATCCTCCGCGCCGGCGACGCCGCCGGCTTCCCCGCCAACGAGCGCAACGGCCACTGCCTGCAGAACCGCTCCGGCGCCGACGCGCTGGTGCTGGAGATCGGCACGCGGCTCGCGGAAGACGCCGCCCACTACCCGGACATCGACATGGTCGCGCCCGCAGGCGGCAAGCCCGCCCGCTACACCCGCCGCGACGGCACCCCCTACCCCGACGCCGCCCGCCGCGGCGCATAACCATCAGCCAGAAATTGGCAGGTGATCACTCGCAGATGGCATCTGCCGCTTTGTAAGCCGCAGATAGAATTACCTTGGCCCCGCCGAAGGCGGCGGCTCATCCATCGAGGGTCCTAAAGGACAGTCAGAGAAAACCTGAGGAGCCATTCCAGCAGAATTGTTGCTCTGGGTGGACTCGGACCAGCGAGTCCACCGAGAGCGACGATCCGTTGTAAATCATCCTTAACCGGCCTCGGATCGATTCCAGTCCCTCCGTCTTTCCAAGGCCGCTGGCCCTGCGTTTCGTCCGAAGCCCTATCGGCCAAGTTCGCTCTGATTAGCGAGTTACGAGTGCGTCCCGGTGGTTCCCGCCGATCTTTCCGGCGACACCTGCTATGAACGCGCCGATCAGCATCGAGAAGCCAATGCAAACTGCGAGATTGCGAGTTCCCTTCCTAGCGGCGTCTGCCGCTTGACGCGACTTAGTAATCGCGTTGCTGACTCGCTGCTGCGCCTCATCCTGGCTGATCCCGGTGCGCACTGCGACGAGACGGGCGAGATAAGCACGGTCGCCCTGGGAGACATCGGTGCCCGGCAACAACCCCGTCGCCAGGATGCGCGTAGCTTCCGGCCTTAGGTCTGGACCCGTGGCCGTATCGGCCTTGTCGCTTCGGAACAGGCTGTCCACGACATACAATGACGGCGTGGTCGCAGGATTTTGAGCAGCGGCCTGCCCGGTTCCCGAGGCAACCATCGCTGCGCTTCCGACCAATGCCGAAGCCACGCCGGTCAAGACTGCTGCGCTTAGCACGGCGGCAACGGCCCAGGCGAGGATACCGTGGGCAGTGTCCCGGAAATGACCTTCGAGGGTATGGAGGCCGGTCCATCGGGTGCGAAGGCGTCCGGCCACATATCCGCCGATGGCGGAGGAAATCCACTGCACGATCACCAACCAGATCGCCGTCATCACGGCGAAGGTAGTCGCCGATACTCCGAGTCCGGGCCACGGCGATACCGTCGACAGGCCGAAGCCCGCGCCAAGGGCGAGAAGGAGAAGGGTGAGGGCGGCAATCAAGAAGGCACCCCCGAAAATGGCTCCCCAGGATGTGCCAGAGATATTGGTCAACTGACCGGTCTGGCTGGTCGCTTCCACGGCGACAGATCTCATCGCCGCCTCCCTCAATGCCAGAGAAGGGCGAGGATGATGATGATCGGGATGGGAATGCCCAACAGCCAGAGCAAAATGTAGCCCATAGCGCGCTCCTGAGTTCAGTAGTCAGGAAACGAGTAGGTTCCGTTCAGGTTCCCGTTATCGCGAACTTTCCAGCCGCTATATGCCCCACAGGTTTCGTCTGCGCTGGAAGTATCTAGGGCACAGCTGTGGCCGGGCCGCGGGGTAGCGGGATCACTCCGGTCTATCGCGGGTCAAGCCCGCGAATGAGGGGTTTTGGCTACCGCCGCGCCGCCTGGATCGCGCGCCAGACCTTCTCGGGGGTGGCGGGCATGGTGACGGCGGGGGCGCCGATATGGGCGAGGGCGTCGTTGACGGCGTTCATGACCGCGGGGATGGCGCCCAACGTGCCGGCCTCGCCGACGCCCTTGACCCCGAGTGGGTTGAGCCTCGTCGGGACCGGGTTGTTCGCCAGCTCGAAGGCGCAGAAATTGTCGGCGCGCGGCATCGCGTAGTCCTGGAACGAGCCGGTCGCGAGCTGGCCGCTGTCGGGGTCGTAGGCGATGTTCTCCAGCAGCGCCTGGCCGATGCCCTGGACGACGCCGCCGTGGATCTGCCCCTCGCAGATCAGCGGGTTCAGCACAGTGCCGCAATCGTCCACCGCGACGTAGCGGCTGAGCGACACCTCGCCGGTCTCGGCGTCGATCTCGACCTCGCAGAGATGCGCGCCGCTGGGAAACGTCGCCGATCCCGGCGGGCCGTAATTGCTGCGCTCGGTGAACCCCGCTTCAATGCCCTCCGGCAATTGCGCCCACCGGAACGACTCCTTCGCGACTTCACCGATATCCACGGAGCGGTCGGTGCCGGCGATCACGAAGCGACCGTCGGCGAAGACGATGTCGTCGCTCGCCGCCTCCAGCAGATGCGCGGCGAGGCGCCGGCCCTTCTCGATGAGCCGATCGGCGGCGGTGACGATGGCCGAGCCGGCGAGCTGCGCCGAGCGCGAGCCGAACGTGCCGATGCCCATCGTGACGAGGTCGCTGTCGCCGTAGCGGTAGCGGATCAGACCGGCGTCGATGCCGAGCTTCTCCGAGAGCACCTGCTTGAAGGTCGTGCCGTGCCCCTGGCCGTGATCCATGCTGCCGGTCAGCAGCACGACGCCGCCGGACGGGTCGAAGCGGATCTCGGCGTGCTCGTAGTCGCGGCCACCGGTGGCGGCGACCGTCGTCGCGACGCCGACCCCGAGCAGCTTGCCGCGGCGCCGCGCCGCCGCCCGCTGCTCCTCGGCCGCGGCATAGCCGCCGAGCTCGAGGCAATCGTCGAGGTTCTTGAGAAAGTCGCCGCAATCGTAGGTCTGGCGGATCGGCGTCGCGTACGGCATCGCGCTCGCCGGGATCGTATTGCGGCGGCGCAGCTCCGTCGGCGGCAGCCCGAGTTCGCGCGCCGCCTTCTCGATGATCGTCTCGGTGACGTAGATCGGCTCGGGCCGGCTGCCGCCGCGGTAGGGGGCGGTCGTCATCGTGTTGGTCAGCACCGCCGTGACCTCGGCGTGCACCGCCTCGAACGTATAGGTATTGACGAGGCAGCCGAGGCCGATCGTCAGCGGAATGGTCGGCCGGTCGGTCGAGAAATAGGCGCCGATCGACGACACCCAGCGGGTGCGCAGCGCGAGGAACCGCCCGTCGCGGTCGAGCGCCAGCTCGGCATCGACAATGCTGCCGCGCGCCTGCTCGTCGCTCTGCAGCCCCTCGCTGCGTTCGGCGATCCACCGCACCGGCCGCCCGACCGCCTCCGAAGCCCACAGCGACAACGCATACTCCGGGTAGCAGCCGCCCTTCATGCCGAAGCCGCCGCCCATGTTGTCGCAGACGACGCGGACCTGGTGGTGCGGCACCTTGAAGATCTGGCCGGCCAGCGCGGCGCGCGTCTGGTGCACGGACTGGATCGTGCAGCGGATCGTGTAGCGGTCTTCCTCGCGGTCGTAGCGCGCGAGGCAACCACGCGGCTCCATGCTGTTGGCGGTGATGCGGTTGACGACAATGCGCTCGCGCACGACGCGCGCCGCGCGCGCGAAAGCGGCGGCGACCGCCGCCTTGTCGCCCTGCTCGTGAAAGAACGCCTCGTTTCCGGGATTTTCCGGCCACACCGCCGGCGCGCCGGGCGCCAGCGCCGCTTCCGCCGTCGTCACCGCCGGCAGTTCTTCGTACACCGCCTCGATCAGCTCGGCCGCGTCCTTCGCCTGGTCCACTGTCTCGGCGACGATGAAGGCGACAGGATCGCCGACATAGCGCACAAAACCCTGCGCCAGCAGCGGCTGCGGGCAGACGAAGGCGGGGGACCCGTCGCGCCGCTGGCGCGGCACCAGCGGCCGCAACGTGCCGAGACCGCGGCGCCGCAAGTCCTCGCCGGTCAGCACCGCCAGCACGCCCGGCGCCTGCCGCGCCCGCGCCGCGTCGAGCGAGACGATCCGCGCGTGCGCGTGCGGCGAGCGCAGCACATAGCCGCTCGCCTCACCGCTCTCGCGCACGTCGTCGGCGTAACGCCCCTTGCCGCGCAACAGGCGCAGATCCTCCTCGCGCCGCACCGCCTGCCCGATCGCCTGCACACTCATGCGCCCGCGCCCCTGCGCCCTAAATCAGACCGAAACGTTGATGCTATCGTGCGCCCTGCGCCTTTCCCACGCTCATGTTGCGGCGGGCGCCTCGGAAGGAGCCGGCTTTGATCGAAGGCATCAGTGCGATCACCCTGGCGACGCACCACATGCGCCGCGCCGTACGGTTCTATCGGCTGATCGGCTTCGAGATGCTGTACGGCGGCGAGGAGGCCTCGTTCACCAGCTTCAAGGCCGGCGGCGGCTTTCTCAACCTGATCGCGGTGCCACCGGCGCAGCGCTGGGCCTGGTGGGGCCGCGCGATCTTCTACGTGTCCGATGTCGATGCGCTCTACACAAGGCTCGCCGCCGCCGGCTGCCCGGTTGCGGCGCCGCCGCGCGACGCCGAGTGGGGCGAGCGCTTCTTCCACGTGACCGACCCGGACGGCCACGAGCTGAGTTTCGCCCGCCCGCTTTAGGGGGCCAACGACAGGGTGCGGAGGAGGCGGGTGAAGCGTTCGCCGGCTTGCGACATCGTATCGAGCACGCCGGCGTCGAGTTCGTCTTCGAGCGCGCCGTCGCTGGCGAGGTCGCCGGCGCGGCCGTAGCCGAGGCGGCGGGTCGTCGCGCGCAGCCGGTCGGCGAGGAAGATCGCCAGCGCCCGGTAGAAGCGCGCGGCAAAACCGGGATCGGCGGCGAGCCGCTCCTGCAAGGCGGTCTTTGCGAGCGCCAGCACGACCGCTTCGTCCACCGCCGTGACCGTTGCCGATGGCGGCGCCGAATCGACAAAGGCGATCTCTCCCACCACTTCACCGGCATAGAGCCGGGCCACCTCCTGGCCGTTGCCGAGCGTGACCCGGAGCTGGCCCGACAGCGTGATGAAGAGCGAGTCGATCGGTTTGCCTTCGTGGACGATCGCCTCGCCGCCCGCCAGCCGCCGCCGCTCGCCGTGCCGCGACAGCCACTCGACGTCGCCGTCGTTGAGCTGGCCGAGAATGTAAAGAGCCTTGCGCATGCGGCTCTCGCTCCGTCACAGGATCTGGCGGCCGGCGAGGCGGCTGAACAGGCCGTTCGCCGCCACCAACTCGTCGAAGGTACCGGCCTCGGCGAGGCGGCCGCGGTCGAGCACGAAGATATGGTCGGCGCGCTGCACCGTGCTCAGGCGATGCGCGATGACCAGCCGCATCGTGCGCAGCCGCTGCAGCGAGTCGGTCACGACCGCCTGCGAGCGGTTGTCGAGGGCGCTCGTGGCCTCGTCAAAAAACAGCAGGCGCGGCCGGCCGATCAGCGCCCGCGCGATCATCAGCCGCTGCCGCTGCCCGCCCGACAAGGTCGGAGACCCTTCGATCAGGAGCGTGTGCATGCCCATCGGCAGCGCCTCGATATCGGCCGCGAGACCGGCGAGACGCGCCGCGGCCCACGCGTCGTCGAGGCTGTAGGGCAGGCCGCCGGTAATGTTTTCGAAAATGCTTCCGGTCGTCAGCCGGCCGTTCTGCAGGACGACGCCGATCTGGCGGCGCAGCGACGCCATGTCTAGCGTCGAGATCGACTGGCCGTCGTAGAGGATGTCGCCCGCCGCCGCCGTCTCAAACCCGAGCAGGAGCCGCAGCAGGCTGGACTTGCCGCTGCCGGAGGGGCCGACCAACGCGACGAAGGCGCCGGGTTCGACGGTCAGCGACACATCGTCGAGCACCGGGCGGGTGCCCGCCGTGTAGCGGAAGCTCAGGTGGCTGACCTCGATCCGGCCGCTCAGGGGCGGCGGCTCGTTCTTGTCGGCGCGCGCTTCCGGTTCGGCGGCGACGATCGGGCGCAGCCGGTCGAACAGCGGCACCACCTCCAGCGCCGACGCCGCCGTCCGCGCCAACGTCATCGTCGCCGCGAGGAGCTGCCCGAAGGCGGCATTGATCGCGAGAAAGGCGCCGAGGCCGAGGGCGGCCTGCGGCGCCGCCGGCGCCGGCGACAGCAGCCGCGTCGCCAGCAGAAACAGCACGAGCGTCGCCAGCAGCGGGTAGGTGGCCGCAAAGTTCGCCGCGATGCCGGCGCAGCGCTGGGCGCGCAGGAAGTGCTGCTTCTGGCGGGCGAACAGCGCCGCCCACAATGCGAAGATGCGCATCTCGGCCGCGGCGACCCGCAGCTTTGCGATGCCTTGCATGATCTGGACGAGGAGGCTGTCCTCCTGGCCGCGCAGGAGAACGCGCGCCCGTTCCTGGCGCAGCTCGGCGAGGGCGAGCGCCGCCGCGACAAGCGCCGCCGCCGCCACGAGCGCCGCCGCCGCTGCGCCGAGCAGTGGGTTGTAGACCAGGATGACGGCGAGGCTGGCGACGGCGAAGGTGCCCGCCAGCAGCAGCGACAGCGCGCTGCCGGTCAGCGTCTGGCGCATCGCCTGGAGCGACAGCACCCGGTTGGTCAAGTCGCCGGCGCCGAAGCCGCGGAAGAAGTTGACCGGCAGGTCGATCAACCGGCGCAGCAGCGACGGCTGCAAGGTCAGCTCGACGCGGCCTTCGACGCGCAACAGCGCGAGCGCGCGGGTCAGCTGAAAGACGCCGCCGCCAAGCGCGGCCAGGACCAGGCCGCCGACAACCGCCAGCACCTGCCCGGTCTCCGCGCGCGGCACCGCCGATTCGAACAGGAAACCCGTCGCCATCGGCAACAACGAAGCGACAAGCGCGGTGAGGAGCGTCGTCGCCACGATCGCCGCCGCCTCCCGGCCAAGCCCGGAGGCGGCGAAACGCAGCAGCGCCGCGAGGCCGCGGCCGCGCGCCGGCAGCGGCCGGTAGAGCATCAGCGCCTGCGGCGCGATTTCCGACGCCAGGCCGGCGTCTATCGCGGCGCTCTGCCGCTCGGCGGGGTCCCACAGCGTGTAGCCTCGGGCGTGGCGCAGCAGCGCGACGGGGCACCGCTCCTCGCCGCGGAACGCGAGCAGCGGCCCGGCGTCGCGCCGCCACCAATCCTCGCGCAGCAGCACCTCGCGTACGCCGACGCCGTTGGCGCCCGCCAGCGCGCGCACGGCGCTTTCGGCCGTGGCGGCGCGCCGCCGCCGCGGCAGGTCGATACCCATCGCCGCCGCGACCCGCACGAACGCCGCAAGGATCGGCTCGGGATCGTCCGCGGCCGCCGGCTCGGGGGCGGCTCGGCCGGCGACGGCGGCGAGCCGCTCCACCGCGGCTTGTGCACTGCGCCGCTCCGCCGCCGCGCGCGCCGCCAGCCGTCGGCGCCCGGCCTGTTCGGCGGCCGCGATGCGCTCGCCCAGCGCCGCCAGCGCGGTCTCGTGCAGGCGCCGCAGGCCAGCGGTCTCCAGGCCGCGGCGCACCGCCTCCAGCGTCGAAATCAGTTCCAGCCGGCACTCCTCGTCGGCGGAAACCGCCAAGCCGGCGGCGAGCGGGACGATGCCGGCCGCGGCCGGCCCGCCATCGGCGCGCAGCCCGGCCGGCGGCGGCGGAAATGCCCAAACCGCGCCGGCCTCGGCGTAGAGCCGCTGTCCCGCCGCGAGGGCGACCGAACCGCCGGCCGCGCCGGCGGCGTCCGGCCAGGCCGGTGCGGGGCCGAACACGGCTTCGGCCAGCGCAATGATCCACCCGTCGAGAAATTCTGAGCGCCGTTCAGGGGGCGCGGCCGCGAGGTCGTCACCGCCGTACGGCACGATCGTCGTGCCCAGCCGGCCGACGGCGACGATCGTATGCTTCTCGGCAACCGGCAGCCCGGCCACAAAACCGCCCGCCGCTATCGTGCACAGCGGGTGACGCATCCCGGCCGTCACGCTGTCGCGCAGCGCCACGGCGAACAGATCGACGGCTCCGCTTTCGATCAGCCAGCCGCCGTTATTGCCGTCGAGCCGAAGGGGCGCGGTCGCCGCGACGGCCGACGGCTCCGCGGGCTGCGGCGTGGCGAGAGGCAGCGGGGCGGCGGCGATCCGGCCGGACATGCTGGCGCTACTCGGCCCGCAGCAGATCGAGGTAATGCCGGCAGGAGGCGGCGAGCTCGGCGTGGGTGCCGCGGCCTTCGACACGGCCGTTCGCGAGCACGACGATCTCGTCGCAGTCGCGGATAGTGCTGTAGCGATGCGCAATGATGATGCAGGTGCAGCCGCGCCGCCGGATGTTCGCGTCGATCTCCTGCTCGACGAGCGGGTCGAGCGCCGCGGTGGCTTCGTCCAGCACCAGGATCGCCGGCTCGGCGACGAGTGCGCGCGCCAGCTCCAGACGCTGCCGCTGACCGCCGCTGAAATCGAAGCCGCCCTCGCCGACCTTGCAGTCGTAAAGGCCGGGCCGGAGCGCGATGTCCTCGAACACGGCCGCGTCCTGCAGGGCGCGGGCGAGCCGCCGCTCCTCGACGCTGTCGTCCCACAGGGTCACATTCTCGCGGACGCTGCCGGCGAACAGGAAGACATCCTGATCGACATAGGCGAGCGAGTTCGCCAATACCGCCGGCGGGATCGAACCGAGCGCCCTCCCGTCGAACAGGATCTCTCCGCTCCACGGCGGGTAGAGGCCGCAGACGAGGCGGCCGATGGTCGACTTGCCGCTCCCGGAACCGCCGACCAGCGCGATGCGCTGGCCGGGGCGGACGACGAGGTCGAAATTCTCGATCAGCGGCGGCTCGTTCGGGTTGTAGCCGAAGGTGACGCCGCGAAGTTCGATGCCGCCTTCCAGCTTCCCCTGTTCGCCGCCGGCCGCCTCCGCGGGGTCGAGCGCGGCGGCGGCGCGGGGGTCGGCGGGATAGGCGAGAACATCGGCGACGCGGGCGAGGCCGGCCTTGATCTGCTGCATCTTGGCGCCGAGCGCGACAAGCCGTCCGATCGGCTCGGCAAAGCTTGCGGCCAGCGTCTGGAACGCCACGAGGTCGCCGACGGACATGCTGCCGTGCAGCACCCGCAGCGCACCGACCCCGAGGATCGCGGCGTTACCCAATGCGGCGAGCAGCGGCGGCAGGATGCCGAGGATCGCGATCTGGCGGTCGAGCTCCTGCGCCCCCGTCATGGCCTTGGCGTGGTAGCCGGCCCAGCGCGCGAACGCGTCCTGCTCCAGTCCGCCGGACTTGATCGTCTCTATCGAGCGCACCAGCCCGACGGTGGCGGCGGCAAGCTGGCCGCGGTCCTGCGCAAGCCGGCGCGCGATGTCCTCGCGGCTGCGGCTGACCAGCGCCAGCGCCGCGAGATTGAGCAGCGCCGCCGGTACGGCGATGGCGGCAAGGGCGATGCTGTAAGCCGCCATCGCCGCGGCATAGAACGCCAGCGTCGCGAAATCGAGAACCGTCGCCGCCAGCTCTCCCGAGAGCAGCCGCGACACGTCCTCGTTGACCCCGACCCGGCTGGCGACGTCGCCGGCGTGGCGCTGGGCGAAAAACGACACCGGCAGCCGCAGCACATGCCACAGAAAGCGGCTCGCCATCGTCAGGCCGAGCTTGACCTCGAGCCGCAGCTGATAGTGCTGGCGCAGCGCGAGGATCGCGGCCCGCAGCAGCGCGGTCAGCGCCAGGCCGGTCAGCAGCGGCGCGAGCCAGCCACGGTTGTCGCCGATCAGCACCTCGTCGACGAACAGCTTGGAGAACACCGGCACGACGACGCCCGGCAGTACCAGCGCCAGGCTGATCAGCGCGAGGAGCGCGAGGCCGGCGCGCGAGCCGGCAAGCTGCCGCCACAATATCGGAATGGCGCGCGGCGGCCCGCCGGCGCGGCGGAAATCCTCGGTCAGCTCAAAGGCGAGGACGACGCCGGTAAAGCCTTCCGAGAGTTCCGGCGGCGACAGGCGGCGGCGTCCGACCGCCGGGTCGTTGATGAACGCCCACTTGCCGCGACTTCCCTCGTAAACGACGAAATGGTTGAAGTTCCAGTGGATAATCGAGGGAACCGGGAGATCGTCGAGCTGCTCCGGCTCCTTCTTGAAGCCCTTGGCCGCCAGCCCGTAGCGGCGCGCCGCCTTGAGCACATTGGTCGCCTTGCTGCCGTCGCGCGAGACGCCGCAGGCCAGCCGCAATTCTTCGAGCGGCACCCACCGTCCGTAAAACGCGAGGATCATCGCGAGACAGGCGGCGCCGCATTCCAGCGCCTCCATCTGCAGGATCGTCGGCGTGCCGCGCCGCCGCCGGAACGCAGCGGCATCGCGCAGCCGCCGGGTCAGCGCGGCCGCGGCCTCGGCGATCGCAAACCCGCGGCTCATCCCCCGATGCCCGTCTTCTCGCGCAGCAGCGGCAGGACCAGCGTGATCGGCGCCTGCGTCCGCACCGTGATCGCGGCCGATGCGGTCGTGCCGCTCGACAGCTGGATCGGCGGCCCCGTCCCTGCCGACCACGCGTAGCCGCTCGGGGATTGCGGATCGCGGCGGAGCCGGACGCGCGCGGCGTAGGGAGCGCCGTGCTCGCTGAAGCGGTTGACGAGCTGCTGGTTCTGCAGGACGGCGAGCATGCCTTCCGCCGACACGGGAAACTCGGAGATCTCGGTGACGCGGCCGACGAGGGTCCCGAACTCCTCCTTTTTGACGGTCGCGGGCTCGATGCGGACTTCCATCCCGGCCCTGACCCGCTTGCCTTGGTCGGGCGGGATGTAGAGCACCAGTTCGAGCCGCTTGCCGGCCGTCTCGATGCTGAGGATCGGGCGCCCGGTCGCGACGACGGTTCCGGCCGTCGCCTTGATCTCGGTGACATGGCCGGCGATCGGGCTCACGATCCGGGTGTTGTGCTCGACCCGGATCGTCAGCTCCTCGAGGGCGCGCCGGGCGGCGTTGACCGCTTCCTGCTGGCGATGGACCTCCTGGTCGCGGCGTCCCTTCAGGTCGATCTCCTCGGCGTCGAGCCGCAGCAGGTCGTTGCGGGCGCGGCGGGCCTCCTGCTCCGCGCTCTCCACCTGCTGCCGCGTCTCCTGCACGAAGCGCTGGGTGATGAAGCCGCGCGCCGCCACCGGCGCCTCGGCCGCCAGCTGGCTGGCGTAGAATTCCCGCCGCTGCTCGGCGGCGGCAATAATCGCGCTGAGATTCTCGCGCTGCTGCTGGTCAACCTTTTGCCGCGCGGCGATCTCGCGGTCGAAGCGCGCGGTGAGCTGTTCGAGATCCTGCTCCTGCTCGCGCAGGACATTGCGGGCGTGCTGCAGCTCTTCGTCGGTCTGGCTGTCGTCGAGCGTGGCGACGACATCGCCCTTGCGGACGGCGGCGCCGATCGCCGCGACCGAGGCGACCGTGCCTCCGGCCGGCGCCATCGCGTCGTACACCTGCCCGCCGCGGGCGATCAGGATGCCGGCGCCGCCGACCTGGGTCGGCACGCTGCCGAAAATGCCCCAGGCGACGATCGCCGCGAGCAATGCAAAAAGCGCCGCGACGGAAGCCCAGCCGACCGGCGAGGTCAGCGCGATCAGGCGATCGAGCTGGTCCGGCGACGACAACCGCTCCAGCGCGGCCTTGCGGAAGATGTTGTCGGACGCGGCCATGCCTCACGCTCACGTCTCGCGGCGTCGCCTCGCGATCGTAAGCGATAGAGTAGCGCTGTTGTCCCCCCGCCCAAAGCGTTAGGGCAGGCTCTGCCGCGCCGCAGAGGGCGCGGCCGGAGCGCCGCCCTGTTCGCGAAGCCTGGACAGGACCCGCGGCGGGTTCCATCCTCCGCGGCACCCCGGGCAGAGCCGACAAGGAGCGAAGCATGGCCGTCGTAGAAACGGAACGTCACGGGCAAATCCTCGTCGTGCGGATGAACCGGCCGGAGCGGCTCAACGCGTTGAGCCACGAGATGCGCACGCAGCTCGCCGAAGCCTGGACCGAGTTCCGCCACAGCAACGAGCTTGAAGTCGCGATCTTTACCGGCACCGGGCGCGGCTTCTGCGCCGGCGAGGACATGAAGGAGTCGCTGGCGAACAAGATGCCGGGCGGCAAGCGCCCGGACATCGAGGACCCGTTCATGACCGGCGCGCTGGAAAAGCCGGTCATCGCCGCGGTCAACGGCTACGCGATGGGCGGCGGCTTCATGCTCGTCGAGCGCACCGATCTGCGGGTCGCGGTGCGCGAGGCGATTTTCGAGGTGTCGGAGGCCAAGCGATGGCTGCTCGGCGGCTACAATCACGGCCACATCGCCAACCTGCCGTTCCCGATCGCGATGGAGATGGCGCTTGGCTTCCGCTTCACGGCGCAGCGCTTCTACGAGATCGGCTTCCTGAACCGCGTCGTGGAGGCCGACGAGCTGATGCCGACGGCGATGACCATGGCCGAGCACCTATTGACGCTGCCGCCGGCCTCGCGCGTCAACACCGTGCACATGATGCGGCAGATGCGGCCGGCGCCGTCGCCGGCGCAACAGCGCCTTGCCGCAGCGTTGCACGAGCACGGCGCCAAGAGCGACCTGCTGGAATCGCGCGCCGCCTTCGCCGAAAAGCGCCGCCCCAACTTCAAGGGCTGGGACGACCCGCAAGACCGCTACCGCCTGCCGACCCTCGACGCGCCCAAACCCTGATCTCCGTCGCGCAACCGGACCGGAGAACGGCAGCCTTTACTGGTCGAGCCACACGTCTTCGAAGCGCCAGCCGTTGAAGATGCTGTTGACCATGACCGTGATGCCGTGCACCCGCGGGTACCAGCAGGTGGCCAGGTTGTAGCGGTAGATGATCGGGCGGGCGCCGTCTTCGGTCAGGATGCGGTCGATCTCCCATACCAGCTTCTTGCGCTTCTCCTGGTCGGCCTCCTCCGACTGCTGCACGTACATCTTTTCCAGCGACGGGTTGCAGTAGTTGGTGTAGTTGCGTTCCGAGCCGCAGGCGTAATGCTCGAAGAAATACGCGTCCGGGTCGTCGACGCCGCTGCCGGTCAGGTTGCCCGCGATCGTGTAGTCCTTGCGCGCAATCTTCGGGAACCAGTTGGCGGTTTCGACGACCTCGAGTTCGCCGTCGATGTAGATCTGCTTCAGCTGGTCGATCAGAATGACCGAGGGGTCGCGGTATTGCGCGATGTTGCGGGTCTGCACCTTGACCGCGAGGCGGTGGTCGGGGCCGTAGCCATGCTTCTCCATCAATTTGCGCGCCTCGGCCCGGCTCTTCTCGACGTCCGGGCTGTAGCCCGGCAGCGTCTGCAGGATCTCCGGCGGCAGGCCCCACAGGCCCGGCGGGGGTGATTGCATCGCGCCGCCGATCTGCCCCTGCCCCTCGGAAATGATGTCGAGAAAGGCCTTGCGGTCGATCGTCAGCATCATCGCGCGGCGGATGTCGGGGTCGTCGAACGGCGGCTTGTCGCGGTTCACCAAGAGGTTCATCGACACCATCGTCGGGTCGATCTCGCAGATCGCGTTCGGCGCCTGGCTCTTGATGTCGTGCACCATCTGCACGGTGACCTCGTAGGGAAAGGTCATGTCGAACTTGCCGGCGATGAAGGCGAGGCTCTGCGTCGCCCGGTTCGGCACGATCGTCCACTCGATGCCGTCGAGATAAGGGCGGCCCGGCTTCCAGTAGTCCGGGTTCTTGACGAGCTTGATGTATTCGTTGGGCTTGAACTCGGCGAACTTGAACGGGCCGGTGCCGATCGGGTGCACCCGCATCTGCTGCGGCGTGACGTGGCAGGGATAGACCGGCGAGTCGCCGGAGGCGAGCAGCATCAGCAAGGCCGGCTGCGGCCGCTTCAACATGAAGGTGACGGCGTAATCGCCGTCGGTGACGACCTCGTCGAGGTTGCGGTACCACGCCTTGCGGGGGTTGAGGCGGAGCTTTTCCTTCGCCTTGCCGGTCAAGAGGTCCCAGGTGCACTTCACGTCGGCCGCGGTAAACGGCTTGCCGTCGTGCCACTTGACGCCCTGTCGCAGTTTGAAGCTGAGCCGCGTGTGGTCGTCGTTCCAGGTCCAGCTCTCGGCAAGCTCCGGCTCGATGAATTCCGGCCGGTTCTGCTTCTCGTGCTGGTTGAACAAGACGAGGTTGTTGAAGATCGCCATGGCCGGCGCGATCGCCGAAACCGTCGCCTCCTCGTGGGTCGACAGGCTGGCCGGGCTGTCGCGGTGGTAGAGCCGCAGGATGCCGCCGCTCTTTTGCGCCCAGGCCGGCGCAGCCAGGCAACAGACGGCGAGGGCGAGCAGCGCGCCGCGCCGCAGCCGCCGAGAGGGTTCATGCATTTGTTGTTCTCCTCCCCAAACGTACGATCGTAGCACAGGCCCAAAGCCGCGCCAGCCGGATCGCCCAGCGGGTTGAATTGAGCCGTGACGGGCGGGGCGCGCGTGCCGTAGGCTCGGCGCCGGCCTCTTCGGGAGCAGCGGATGCGCAGCGGCATAGCCGGCCTCGACCACGTCATCGTCGCGGTACGCGACCTCGAGGCGGCGCGGCGCGGCTGGGAGCGGCTCGGCTTCACAACGACGCCGCGCGGCCGGCATGTCGGGCCGGCGAGCGCGAACTACTGCATCATGTTCCCCGAAGACTATATCGAGCTGCTGGCGCCGGCCCCCGACGGCGACCGGCCGGAGCGGCTCGCAGCCTTCTTGCGGCACCGCGAAGGCCTTATGGCCGCGGCCTTCGCGCCGTCAGGAAACGCCGCGCAGGCGCGCGCGGCCCTCCTGGCGGCGGGGGTTCATCCGAACGAGCCGCAGGCGCTGGGACGCCATATCGATCTGCCCGAAGGCGCGGCGACGGCGCGTTTCAGCCTGCTCACCCTGCCGGCGGAGGAGACACCCGGTCTCGACTGCTTCATCTGCGGGCACCTGACGCCGGAGCTGGTCCGTCGCCCGGACTGGCTTCGCCACCCGAACGGCGCCGGCGGCGTCAGGGGATTGTATGTGCTGGTGGCCGACACGGCGACATTGCTGCCGGCTTACGATCGCCTGCTCGGGCTTCACCAGGTCACGACGACGGACGCGGTCGCCTCGGTACGAATCGGGAACCATCGCATCGTGTTCCTGACGCCCGACGATTTTCTGACCATGCACCCCGGCCTCGACCTCGACCCGGACCTGCCGCTCCCGGCGATCGTTGCCCTGGAGCTGCGCGTCGCCCAGATCGAGGAAACCGCCGCCTATCTCGACCGGGCGGGCGTGTCTGTGCTGAACCTGGGCGGCGGGATCGCGGTGCCGCCGCGCGAAGCGAATGGCGCCTACCTGTTCTTCACCGGCTAACCCGGATTCCGCACAAATTGCACTCTCCGTCACCCCCGCGAACGCGGGGGTCCAGGGGCGGCCGACGGAGCGTAGACATGGGTTCCCGCTTTCGCGGGAATGACGCTTCAAAGCTGGATGGAACCTGCTCTAGTGTCCCGAATCTGAAGTTCGCAGTATCGCTGATTCGCCGATGAGTGCGAGACTCCGCCAGGCATTGGCCGGGGGGATCGATGGCGAGTCGGCAATTGCCAGCTTTGGAGCT
>Ga0070739_10002067_pt1 | contig 27939 bp, 29 predicted proteins | sample Coa_R1_7_FD_66445 | JGI IMG/M metagenome (GOLD analysis project Ga0070739, IMG submission 66445) | Surface soil microbial communities from Centralia Pennsylvania, which are recovering from an underground coalmine fire - Coalmine... | ecosystem: Environmental > Terrestrial > Soil > Unclassified ...
ACATGATGTCGAAATCGACGACCTTGAACGGCGGCGCCATCTTGTTCTTGACCACCTTGACCCGGGTCTGGTTGCCGATGATCTGGTCGCGCTCCTTGATCGAGCCGATGCGGCGGATGTCGAGCCGCACGGAAGCGTAGAATTTGAGCGCGTTGCCGCCGGTCGTGGTTTCGGGGTTGCCGAACATGACCCCGATCTTCATGCGGATCTGGTTGATGAAGATGACCATTGCGCGCGAGCGGGCGATCGATCCCGTCAGCTTGCGCAAGGCCTGGCTCATCAGCCGCGCGTGCAGCCCCATGTGGCTGTCGCCCATCTCGCCTTCGAGCTCGGCGCGCGGCACCAGCGCCGCCACCGAATCGACGACCAGCACGTCGATCGCGCCCGAGCGCACCAGCGTGTCGGCGATTTCCAGCGCCTGCTCGCCGGCGTCGGGCTGGGAGATCAACAGGTTGTCGACATCGACCCCGAGCTTCTTGGCGTAGCCCGGGTCGAGCGCGTGCTCGGCGTCGATGAAGGCGCAGGTGCCGCCGCCCTTCTGCGCCTCGGCGATGACGTGCAGGGCGAGGGTCGTCTTGCCCGAGCTCTCCGGCCCGTAGATCTCGATGACCCGGCCGCGCGGCAGCCCGCCGATGCCGAGCGCGATGTCGAGGCCGAGCGAGCCGGTCGAGATGACATCGACATCGGCGGCGGCGTCGCGCGCCCCAAGCTTCATGATCGAGCCCTTGCCGAAGGCGCGTTCGATCTGTCCGAGCGCGGCGTCGAGAGCCCGCTGCTTGTCCATCGCTTCCTTGTCCAACAGGCGCAATGCGGGTTGCATGATCCGCTCCTCCGTTATTCCACAGCCGCCAGGGCCGCGCAACGCGAGGAGAAAGTACCTGTTATGTTCTAAGAACACAATAGGAACATTGCGGTCGAGCCGCGCCCTACGCCGCCTCGCCGCTCATTACGTCTTTCACCTTGCCGGCGAGCTGTTTGAGGCTGAAGGGTTTGGGGAGGAAGTGGATGTCGCTATCGGTGTCGAGGCGCTGGCGGAACGAATCCTCGGTGTAGCCGGAGATGAAGATCACCTTCATGTCGGGGTGACGTTCGCGCACCTCGCGCACGAGACCGGGGCCGTCCATGCGCGGCATCACGACGTCGGTGATCAGCAGGTCGATCTTGTCGGCGTCCGACTGGATCAGCTGCAAGGCCTCCTCGCCACTCTTCGCCTCGATGACGGTGTAGCCCTTGTTGCGCAGGGCGCGGGCGCCGAAGATGCGGACCGGGTCCTCGTCCTCGACCAGCATGACGGTGCCAATGCCGGTCAGGTCCTTGGCGGCCCCGGCGGCATCGGCGTCGACGCGAGCGGTGAGGCTCGCGTCGGCGACGTGATGGCGGGGCAGGTAGATGTGGAACACCGCCCCCTGCCCCACCGCGCTGTCGACGAAGATGAACCCGCCGGTCTGCTTGACGATGCCGTAGACGGTGGAAAGGCCGAGGCCGGTGCCGGAACCGACCTCCTTGGTCGAGAAGAACGGCTCGAAGATGCGGGCGAGGTTCTCCTTGGGAATGCCGATGCCGGTGTCGCTGACCTCGATGCGCACGTATTCGCCGGCCGGCATCGTCTCGTGGCCGCGGCGCACCGGGCTCGTCTGGTGCACGTTGGTGGTGCGGATCGTCAGGGTGCCGCCGCCCGGCATCGCGTCGCGGGCGTTGACCGCGAGGTTGATGATGACCTGTTCGAGCTGGCCCTGGTCCACCTTGGCGAGGCCGAGGTCGCGGCCGTGCACGACCTTCAGCTCGATGTTCTCGCCGATCAGCCGGCGCAGCAGGTGCGACAACTCGACGAGCACGTCGGTGATGTCGAGGATGCGCGGCTGCAGGGTCTGCTGCCGCGAGAACGCCAATAGCTGGCGCACCAGGTTTGCGGCGCGGTTGGCGTTCTGCTTGATCTGCATGATATCGGCGAAGGACGGGTCGCCGGCGCGGAAGCGCAGCAGCAACAGATCGCAGAAGCCGATCATCGCGGTCAGCAGGTTGTTGAAGTCGTGCGCGACGCCGCCGGCGAGCTGGCCGACCGCCTGCATCTTCTGCGATTGCGCGAATTGCACTTCGAGGTTGCGCTGCTCGGTCACGTCGATGAAGTGCAGCATCAGCCCGCCGTCGCCGCCCTCGCCGCCGTCGAGGCGGCTGACGAACATCAGGCTGGTGCGTTCGCGCGCGCCCTTGAGCCGGACCTCGATCGGCTCGATCGGCGCCCTGCCTTCCGCGGCGGCGGCCAGTTTCACAGCGATGTCGCGGCGGTCCTCCTCGTTGAGAAATCCGATCAGCGGCTCGCCGATGAGGTCCTGCCGCTTCGCACCGAACAATTCGCCGAGCGCGTGGTTCGCCTCTTCGAGGCGGCCGAAACGGTCGAGCAGTGCGATGCCGACCGGCGCGTTGGCGAAGAAGCGCTGGAAGCGCTCGCGCGACACCCGCAGCGCCGTCTCCCACTCGCGCTCCGGCGTCAGGTCGCGGACGACGGAGCGGGTGCGCAACTCGGCGCCGGCGCCGACGACGCTCTGCCCGATCCACGCCTGCACGACCCTGCCGCTGCGGCTCTTCAGCGTCACCTCGCCGCTCTGCGCCGCTTCGTCCGCGGTGCCGAACGGGTTCGACGGCGCCGTTCCGTCGGGCGGCGACGCGGCAAGGAAATCGTGCAGCCGGGCCCCGCCGCCGACGATCTCGACGGGGCTCGCGCCGAGCCATTCGGCGAGCGTGTGGTTGATGAACTGGAAGCGACCGTCGGCGTCCACCGAGTAGAAACCGATTGGAGCGTGATCGAGAAAATCGACGAGCTTGTTGCGCTCGTCGCGGATCACCGCCTCCATTTCGTGCTGGGCGCTGATGTCCTGGAGGTTCCAGAAACTGTAGCCAGGCCGGCCGGCAATGGGATTGACCGCGATGTTGAACCAGCCGGCGGCGTCGCCGCGCGAATCGCGCAGCGGCAGCGCCGCGATGGCGCGCGCGCCGGCTTCCGCCTTGCTGCACAGGCGGTGGAAATCGTTGTAGGTGTCGGGATCGGCGAGGGCCGCGCCGATGCGGTCGAGCGGGCGCCCGGCCGTTTCCCCGAAAAGACGGTGGAAGGCGGTGTTGGCGTAGACCATGCGGCCGTCCGGCCCGACGATGAGCTGCGCGTCGGGTGAGGCGTCGAGCGCCTGGTTCAGGATCTCGACGCGGCCGGCCAGCGCCGCGTGCACCCAGCGCGCGGCGAAGGCGGCGACCCCGGCGATGCCGCCGAGCCCGGCGAGCGCGATCGCGGTCGCTTCGACCTTGGAGCCGGAAACCACTTCGGCGAAGAACAGCACGGCGACGCCGCCGCCGATCGCCGCCAGCGCCAGCGCGACATTGGCGAGCAGGCCGATCCATCCCGGACGCGCTTCCGGCGCGCCGGCGCTTCTCCAGGACGCTTCCCGTTCGGTGTCCGCGACCATCATCCGGTTCCGTTCGTCTCGGCGCGCGACTCTATCATGAAGTGGTGAAGGAGCATTCAACCTGCCGCCGCCGCAGGCCGCAGCTTGCCCTGCAGGCGGAAGACGTAGCCGATGATCTCGGCCACCGCCTTGTAATGCTCGGGCGGGATTTCCTGGTCGATCTCGACGACCGGGTAGAGCGCCCGCGCCAGCGGCGGGTTCTCGACGACGGGAACATCGTTCTCGGCCGCCACCTCGCGGATTTTCTGCGCGAGGAAATCAAGACCCTTCGCGACCACGACCGGCGCACTCATCGTCTCCATGTCGTAGTGGAACGCGATCGCGTAATGCGTCGGGTTGGTGACGACGACGGTTGCCTTCGGCACCGCCGCCATCATCCGCCGCCGCGCCCGCTCGACGCGCAATTGGCGGAAGCGCGCCTTGATGCGCGGGTCGCCTTCAGTCTGGCGGTATTCCTCCTTCACCTCCTCCTTCGTCATCCGCATCGAGCGCAGGAACGACAGCCGCTGATAGCCGAAGTCGAGGACCGCGAGGAAGAACATGACGCCGATGACGCCGCCGATCATGCGCGCGGTCAGGCGCGCGATCTCGGCGGCGATCTGCGCCAGGTCGAGATGCGGCAGCAGCGGCATGCGGTCCAGCTCCGGACGCAGCAGCACCCAGAGGACGCCGCCTACAAGCGCGAGCTTCACCAGGTTCTTGCCAAGCTCGACGAGGTTGCGCACCGAAAACAGCCGATGCACGCCGGCGACCGGCGACAAATTGCTGAGTTTCGGCTGGAGCCGCTGGATCGCCACGACGAGGCCGTTCTGCAACAGCGGCCCGGCAAGGCCGGCGGCGGTCATGACCGCCAGCGGCAGCGCCAGCAGCAGCCCGACCTGCACGAGAGTGCCGCGCAACAGGCTGCCGAGGTTCACGTCGGCGGCGTAGAGGTGCGGCGAGGCGATGAAACGGGTCAGCACCTCGCCGAGCTGTCGCACCAGCGACGGCGCGAGGAACACCAGCACGATCCCGGTGCCGGCCAGGGTCAGCAGGTTGCCGACCTCCCGCGACTGCGCCACCTGGCCCCGCTCGCGCGCCTGCTGCAGCTTGCGCGCGGACGGCTCTTCGGTGCGTTGTTCGCGATCCTGTTCTTCCGCCATCGCCGCGCCGTCCAGTCAGGGGATCAGGTGACGCGCGGCGTCGCTGAAGTGGTCGAGGAACAAGCTCATCATCGCGGTCAAGGTCAGCGCGAAGATCGCCAGCCCGCCCAGGATCTGCACCGGCAACGTGACGAAGAATATCTGCAATTGCGGCACCAGCCGGCCGAGCACCCCGAGCGCGGCGAAGAACACGACGCCCACGACCAGAAACGGCGCCGCCAATTCCAGCCCGAGCCGGAAAGAGGCGGTGGCGACACGCGCCACCGCATCCGAGAGGTCGCCGAACGCCGGCATCTGTCCCGCGGCGAACACCTGGTAGCTGTCCACCGCAGCGCGCAGCATCAAATGATGCGTGTTCGTGGCGAGCACCAGCATTGCACCGAGCGCCATCAGCATCGAGCCGGGCAACGTGCTTTCCTGGCCCAGGAGCGGGTTGAACACCTGTGCGGTCGACAGGCCGAGCTGCATCGAGATGATGTTGCCGGCGGTCTCCAGCGCCAGCAGCATGAAACGCGCCATCGTTCCGAGAAACAGGCCGATGACGATCTCGCCGCCGAGCAGCGCCGCCAGCTGCGGTACCGTGTCGGGAAGCGGCGGCAGGCGCGGCTCCAGCACCGGAGCCACCAGCACCGCGAGCAGCAGCGCGAACAACAGGCGATAGCGTTGCGGCACATACAACTCGCCGAAGCCGGGCAGCAGCATCAGCGCCGAGCCGAGGCGGGCGAAGACCAGGAGCGGCGCGAACAGGTGAGCCGGCACCCAGGCTTGGAGCGCGTTCACCCGGCGACGATGCGGTCCATGATGCGTTCGGTAAAGCTCGACAACGTGCCGAGCATGAACGGCATCAGCAGCAGACTCACGACCAGCGTGATCAGCATCTTCGGCACAAAGGTCAGCGTGTGCTCCTGGATCTGCGTCAACGCCTGGAAGAAAGAGATGACGAGACCGACCGCGAGCGACAGCAGCATGATCGGCGCGCCGAGCTTCAGCATGACGACGATCGCGTCGTAGCCGACATCCATCGCCTCCCGTCCGGTCATGCCGCGCCTCCGACTTCCGTCACCGCGCCGCTAGATCGGCATGCGCAGGATGTCCTGGTACGCCTGGATGACGCGGTCGCGCACCGCCACGACGGTCTGCAACGTGGCTTCGGCGTTGGAAACGGCCGACACTACCTCGGTCAGGTTGCCGTTGCCGGCGACCGCGTCGACGCTTGCCTGCTCGCCCTTTTCGAGGCTGCCGACGGTGTCGGCGGCGGCGGATTTGACGAGGTCGGCGAAGCTGCCGCCGCCGGTGCGCGGTTCAAGGCCGGGGCCGCCGATGCGGCCGGCCGCGGAATAGGCCTGAGCGGCTAGCGGAACGGAAATCATGAAACACTCCTCGCAACTACAGCAGGTTCGGCCAAATCCGACGCGTCATTCCCGCGAAAGCGGGAATCCAGCGCCCCCGCTTTGCCGCTCGCCCCTGGGCCCCCCGCTTTCGCGGGGGCGACGGAAGGGTGTGACTGGCGTTATCGTTATGCCGGCCCAGGATCCGGCCGGAGGATGAACTCCGGCCGGCATGTACGTGTCCGATGGTAGAGTGGCTGATGGGTGGGTCCCCACCTGCGCCAGGACGACGAAAGGAAACGTGACGATTGGCGAAACTGCGGGATCAAGACACTAACCGCGCAATAGATCGAGCGTGCGGCTGACCATCCCCTTCGCCGCTTCGATGACGTCGAGATTGGCCTGGTAGCTGCGCTGAGCCTCGCGCATGTCCATCAGCTCGATCAACGGGTTGACGTTCGGCGTCAGGACATAGCCGTCCTTGTCGGCGCCGGGATTGCCGGGGTCGTAGCGGCGCTCGAAATCGCCGGGCGCATTCTGAACCTTGTCCACCTTGACGAGATCGGCGCCGACGGTGCGGTCCATCACGTTGGTGAAAGTGACGACCTTGCGGCGGTACGGCAGCCCCCCCGGGGTCGTCGCCGTCGAATCGGCGTTCGCCAGGTTCTCCGACACCGTCTTCAGCCGCATGCCTTCGGCGTCGAGGCCGGCGACGGCGATCTTCATGACGCGTCCGAGGTCCATCCGGCGTCTCCGCTAACTGCTGCCGCGGCCGAGAACCGACTTCAGCATGTTGAGCTGCTGGCGGTAGATGTTGGTGACGAGCTGGTGATCGGCGGCGGTCTGGTAGACCTTCATCATCTCGCCTTCGAGATCGACCGCGTTGCCGGACAATGTGCGCTCCGGCGACGGCTCCGACACCGGCGTGTACTGGTGCGCTGGGATCGTGCCGGACATCTGGTTCGGCGCGGTGATCGTCATGTTGAGCGGCCGCTGCTGACCGCCGAGCAGCTTGCGGAAATCGAGCGGCTTCAGGTCCTGCGGCACGTAGCCGGGCGTGTCGGCGTTGGCGACGTTCTGGGCAAGCAGCGTCTGGCGCTCCTTGAACCACGCCATGCGCTGCTTGATCGCCTGGAACAGCGGGATATTGGCCAAATCCATCCGCGGAATTTTCGGTTGACGCGCTTAACGAGCGGTAAAGATCGGTCGGCGCCTCGGCTTCGGCCGATACCTGGGTCGAGGCGGCGACAACCAAAAATTAACCGTGCCATCCGAAGCTCTATCGCGTGACGCCCGAGGACCAAGCAAGCCCGAACGCAGCGCGCGACGGCGAAACGGCACCGAACGAAACGGCGTCCGAGAGCGATCCCGAATTCGCCGAACTGATCGCCGCCGCGGAGCGCGAGGCCGATATCCCGTTTGCCGCCTTCGCCGCCGTCGCGGAGCTGCTGTCATACCTTTACCGGCTCGACACCGAGAGAGGCGGCCATGACGCTTCCGTTTGACGCGCAGCTCGCGGCCCTTTCCGAGGCGGTGGGCCGCGCGCGCGATCTCGCTGCGGCCGGTCAGCCGCTGGACCTCGCCGGCCTCGACGATGCGGCGGCGGAAATCTGCACCGCGGCGCGCGCCGTGCCGGCGGGACAACGCCAGGAGGCGGCCGCGGCATTGGCCATGCTCGGCGCCGGTCTCGACAATTTGGCGGCGGCGCTCGCCGCGGGGGCTCCGCAGTTGCGTGAGGGGAGGAGCTCGCGCCAGGCCCGCGCCGGGCGCGCCTACGGGTCCCAGGCGCGAAAATAGCAGGGGCGGATGCACGACCTCGTTTCGGGCGAACTGTACCTGCGCGTCATCCTCGCGCTGTCGGCCATGGTCGCGGTGCTGGCGGTCGCCGCGCTGGCGGCGCGCCGCTTCGGTCTCGCCAACCGCTTCGGCCAGGCCGGCAAGCGGCTCGGCATCATCGAGGCGGCGGCGATCGACGCCAAGCGGCGGCTCGTGCTGCTGCGGCGGGACGAGGTCGAGCATTTGGTGCTGATCGGGCCTGACGGCGCGACCGTGGTCGAGACCGGAATCCGATCCGCCGCCCCGGCCGCTCTCGACGCACAGGGCGCGGCCCGATGAGCCTGCGCCTGCGTCTGCTGGCTTTTCTCGGCGGTCTCACGCTCGCCGCTATAGCTTCCCCCGCCTTCGCCCAGTCGGTGACGTTCGACCTCGGCCAAGGCGGCGGTTCCGTCACCGGCCGCATCGTGCAGCTGCTGGTGCTGCTGACGGTGCTGAGCCTGGCGCCGGCGATCCTGGTGACAGTGACGTCGTTCACCCGCATCGTCATCGTGCTGTCGTTCCTGCGCAACGCGATCGGCATTCAGCAGACGCCGCCCAACACTGTCATGGTGAGCCTGGCGCTGTTCCTGACCGGCTTCATCATGGCGCCGACCTTGCAGAAGGCCTATCAGGACGGCATCGCGCCGCTGATCGACGACAAGATCAGCGAAAGCGAAGCCTTCACCCGCACGGTGGCGCCGCTCGAAAAGTTCATGCTGGCGCACGCGCGGACGCAGGACGTTGATCTCTTCGGCAACCTCGCGAAAATTCCGAAAGAGGAAGAGGCGAAGGACGTGCCGCTGCGCGTCCTCGTGCCGGCCTTCATGATCAGCGAGTTGCGGCGCGCCTTCGAAATCGGGTTTCTGCTCTACCTGCCGTTTCTGATCATCGACATCGTCGTCGCGTCGATCCTGATGTCGATGGGCATGATGATGCTGCCGCCGGGCATGGTGTCGCTGCCGTTCAAGCTGATCTTCTTCGTGCTCGTGGACGGCTGGTACCTGATCGCCGGCAGCCTCGTCCAGAGCTTCGGCACCGGCTGATGACGGACGTTCAGGATTGCTGGCAGCCGATGGGGCCGGCGCGGCTGATGAAGCTCGCCTTCGACGGCGTCGACCTGCTGCCGCTGCGGCTGCGCCTGCTCGACCGCTACATCTTCGCGCCGCCGGACCCGGCGGCGCTGATGGACCTCGCGGTGGTGGAACAGATCTTCGGCAACCTCGACATCGGCCTCGAACGCCAGGCGGAAGCGTTGCAGTTGAGCCGGCTCTACCGCGCCCCGGCCAGCGCCGAGACGCCGCGCCTGCGGCTGCTCGCGTTGGCGGTGGCGGGCGATATCGGCGCCAACATCCCGCTCGAGTTCCTGATCGAGGGCGGCGAGATCGAGCTGCACACGCTGTACGTCGTGCCCGGGCTGGCGCTGCCCGACCCACTGCCGGAACACGACATCGCGATCGTCGCAGCCGGCGAAAGCGACGCGAACCGCGCCGCGCTTGATGAAACCGCCGCGCTCGCGGCGCGCTGGCCGCGCCCGGTGCTGAACCGGCCGGAGCACATCGCCCGGCTCGGCCGCGAGCGGCTTTGCCGCCTGCTGCGCGACCTACCGAGCCTGGTTCTGCCGCCGACGCAACGGGTGCGACGCGACGCGCTGCGCCATGCGACAGCGGAGGGGATTGCGGGGTTGCCGTTTCCGCTGGTGATCCGGCCGGTCGATTCCCATGCCGGCCGCGGCCTCGCCAAACTGGATGAAGCGAGCGCGATCCCGGCCTATCTCGCCAGCCGCCCGGAAAGCGAATTCCACCTGTCGCCGTTCGTCGATTACAGCGGCCCGGACGGCCAGTTCCGCAAGTACCGCATCGCCTTTATCGACGGCACTCCCTATCCGGTGCACATGGCGGTGCTCGACCAGTGGCAGATCTGGTACGTCAACGCCGGCATGGACCGCAGCACGGCGAAGCGGGCGGAGGAAGCCGAATTCCTGACCGGTTTCGCCGCCGGCTTCGGCCGCCGCCACAAGGCGGCGCTGGCGGAAATCGCCGCCCGGGTCGATCTCGATTATTTCGGCATCGACTGCGCCGAGACGCGCGACGGCAGGCTATTGTTGTTCGAGGCGGACATCGCGCAGATCGTGCACGACATGGATCCGCCCGACATCTTCCCCTATAAGCGCCCGGCGATGCGCCGGCTGTTCGCCGCCTTCCAGGACATGCTGCACAAGGCCGCAAAGCCCCGGTAAGAAGCCGGTTACACCTGTGCCGCCATGCGCGTATCGTTCGGCATGCACGCCGGCTGGGGCCACGACCTGATCTCGCTCGCCCTCGCATTCGCGCCGCTGTCGCTGATCTCGTTCGGCGGCAGCAACGTCGTTCTCGCCGACATCGCGCACCAGGCGATCGCGGCCCACCATTGGACCGGGGAGCAGGAATTCGCCGACCTGTTCGCGATCTCGCGCGCCGCGCCCGGACCCGGGTCGATGCTGGTCGCGCTGATCGGGTGGAAGGTCGCGGGTCTCGCCGGGGCCGCCGTCGCGACGGCGTCGCTCTACCTGCCGCCGGCCGTGCTCGTCTATGCCGCCGCGCGGGTATGGGGGCGGTGGCGCGGCTCGGCGTGGCACGCGGCCGTCGAGCGCGGCCTCGCACCGATCGCCGCCGGGCTGCTGCTGTCGGGCGGCATCGCGGTGCTGCGTTTGTCGGCAGCGGGGCCGGCCCTGTGGCTGGCGGCGCTTGCGGCGATGGCGGCGCTGCTGCGCTGGCCGCGGCTGCACCCTGTACCGATCCTGCTCGCGGGCGGAGCGGTGTTCGGCGTCGTTAACCTCGTATGACCCGGCAAGACAACCAGCGGAGCCAACCGTGAGCCTGCTCCTCCCCGCCGATTTCCACCGCCGCCTCGCCGAAGATGGGCCGGACGCCGTCATCTTCGCCGACGCGGAGGGACGCATCCGCTTCTGGAACGCAGCCGCAACCCGCATCTTCGGCTTTTCGGCCGAAGAGGCGCTGGGCCAGACCCTCGACCTGATCGTGCCGGAGCGGCAGAGGGCGCGGCATTGGGAGGGCTACAACCGGGTCATGGCCGGCGGCGAGAGCCGCTACGGCGCCGGCGACCTGCTGGCGGTGCCGGCGCAGCGCAAGGACGGGACCCGCATCTCGATCGAGTTCACGATCCTGCCGCTGCACGACGACGGCGGCGCTATACTCGGCATCGCCGCCTTCCTGCGCGACGTGACGAGCCGCTTCACCGAAATGCAGACGCTGCGCCGCCAGGTCGCGGAGCTGAAGGCCCGGCCGTAAACCTCAGCCGACCCGCGTTCCGGCGCGGCGCAGCGCGCGGCCGGAACGTTCGTCAGTGTTCTTGCCCTCCGTCCACACCGGGCGGCCGTTGACGAAGACGTGCTCGATGCCGGCCGCCGGCAAGGTCGGCTCGGCAAAGGTGGCGCGGTCGACGACCGTCTCGGGATCGAACACGGTGATGTCGGCGAAGGCGCCCTCGGCGACGGCGCCGCGCCCGGCGAGGCCGAACCGCGCCGCCGACAGCCCCGTCATCTTGCGCACCGCCTCCTCCAGCGGAAACAGCCCCAGCTCGCGGCAATAGTGCCCGAGCACGCGCGGGAAGGTTCCCCACAGCCGCGGGTGCGGGTGGATGTCGTGCGGCAGCCCGTCGGAGCCGACCATCGAATGCGCGAAGGCGAGCACCCGCTGCACGTCGACCTCGTCCATCATCCAGTAGATCGCCCCCGCCGGCTGCAGCCGCCGCGCCGCCTCTTCGAGGCCGACCCCCCATTCCGCGGCGATCGTCGCGAGCTCCTGCCCGGTCTGCTCCGGCATCGCCTTCGACCAGGTGATCAGCACCTTCATGGCCTCGGCGATGCGCTCCGTGCGCAGCACGGTGGAGGAGGCGATGTAGGGATACACGTCGAGGCCGACCTCCTGGCCGCGCATCGCCGCCTCGATCTTCGGCAGGGTTTCGGCCGTGCGTCCGAAATTGGCGCGGCCGGTGGTCTTGTGGTGCGAGATGACGACGGGGACCTGCGCCGCGCGCCCGACCGCAAAGCTCTCGTCGAGGCTGTCGAGCACGTGTTCGGCCTCGTCGCGCATGTGGGTCGTGTAGAGCGCCCCCGCCGGCCGCAGCAATGCCGCGAGCGCCTCGACCTCGGCCGGCGGTGCGTGGAACGCCGGCGCATAATAAAGACCGGTCGAAAGGCCGATGGCGCCGGCGTCGAGCGCCTCCTGCAGCCGTTCCTGCATCTGCGCCAGCTCGTCGGGACGCGCCGGCCGGTCGAGTTCGCTCATCGCGCCGGCGCGCAGGCTCGAGTGGCCGACGAGGCAGGCGGCGTTGATCGCCGCGGGGTTCGCGTCGAGCGCGTCGAGGTAGTCGGCGAAGCGGGGATAGCGGTAGTCGTCGGTATCGCCGATCAGGTCGAGCGGCGGCGGCGGCGCGCCGCGCAACGTCAGGGGCGCGAGGCTGACGCCGCAATTGCCGGTGACGACGGTGGTGACCCCCTGGCTCGCCTTCATCGCCATGTCGGGCGTCGCCAAGAGGGCGCGGTCGTCGTGCGTGTGCACGTCGATGAAGCCCGGTGCAACGATCTTGCCGGCGGCGTCGATCTCGCGCGCCCCCGCCGCCTTCGGCACGTCGCCGACGGCGGCGATGCGGTCGCCGCTGATCGCGACATCGGCGCGGAACCGCGGCCGGCCGCTGCCGTCGACGACCTCGCCGCCGCGGATGATGTAGTCGGTCATGGGATTTCCTCTCGGCCGTCCGGTTATCCCTGTTTACCAGGAAACCGTCACGCGGACCCACCGCCCATGCGAGGGCCTAGCGAGCTTTGGCCGGAGCCGCCGTTTTGCTAGGCTGAGGGCTGCGACACGACGCGAAGGCGGGTCATCGGCGGATGGCGCGGCGTTATAGAATTTCCTGCGTCGTCCCGAGCGACCGGCTCAACCACCACGAGCGGATCCGCGCGATCGGCGGGATCAACCCGGACGGCACGCGCTGGAAGATCGGCCACGGCGACGCCATCGCCGGCATCGAGACCGGCAATTGGAGCTTCTACGTCGCGGACGCCGGCCGTCAGTCGGAGATCGTCGTCGCGGTCAGCAAATACGGCGCGAAGTACCTCAAGGCCGCGGACGACAAGCTGCATCCGGACAGTCTGCTCGCCTTGCCGAAATGCCCGTGAGGTCAGGACGCGAGCCGGGTTGCGGCAGCCTCGATGGCGGCGGCGTCGGGCATCCCCGCCTGGGCGCCGCGGGCAAGGCAGGCGAGCGAGGCGGCGGCGCAGGCGCAACGAAGCGCCGCTGCCAAGTCGCGGCCGCTATCGAGCGCGGCGGCGAGAACGCCGGCGAACGTGTCGCCGGCGCCGGTGGTATCGACCGGCGTCACCGGCAAGGCCGGCGCCGCAAGCTCGCGCCCGTCCGAGAGCAGCGCGGCGGCGCCATCGGCGCCGCGGGTGATGACGATGCCCTGGCGCAGGCGCCGCGCCAGCGCCGCCGGTTCGGCGTCGAGCGCGGCCGCCTCGCCCTCGTTCACGAGCAGCAGGTCGATGTCGTCGAGCAGGGCGGGATCGAGCGGCGCGGCGGGCGCCAGGTTGAGCACGACGCGCGCGCCATGCCGGCGGGCACGCCAGCTCAGCGCCGCGTTCTCCGCCGCCGGCACCTCCATCTGCAGCAGCAGGGTCGTGGTCGCCGCGAGCGCCGCATCGGGCACCTGCGCCGCCGCGGCCTCGGCATTGGCGCCGGAGGAAACCGCAATCAGGTTCTCGCCGGCGGCGTTGACGATGATCGCCGCGCAGCCGGTCGGCCGCCGCCCGACCCGGATCAGGTCGAGTTCGACGCCGGCGGCCCTAAGCCCGGCCAGCGCCGCCTCCGCGAAGCCGTCGTCGCCGACTGCGCCCGCCATGCCCACGGCAGCGCCGGCGCGCCGCGCCGCCAGCGCCTGGTTCGCCCCCTTGCCGCCGGGCTGCAGCACATAGTCGCCGCCGAGCACCGTTTCCCCCGGCGACGGCCAGCGCGGCACCGGCACGATCAGGTCGATGTTGATCGAGCCGAACACCAGGATCATCCGGCCCTCCCAGCTGATTGGTGGTAGCATAGCCGGCCGGAGCGAGGGCGGACAAATGATCGACCAGATCGACCAGAAGAGGCTTGCACGCTTTGTCGACCAGTGCTGGGGCGACGAAGTCGTCCCGACCCTGGTCGAGTACATCCGCATCCCGAACAAATCGCCGAGCTTCGATCCGGACTGGGCTGCGCACGGCTACATGGACGAGGCGGTCGCACTGTTCGAAGGCTGGGCGCGGGCGAAACTGCCGGGCCTGCCGGGGGCGACGCTCGAGGTCGTGCGCCTGCCGGGGCGCACGCCGGTCATCGCGATCGAGGTGCCGGCTACGGCCGAGGCAAAGGATGCCGGGACGGTGCTGCTGTACGGCCATCTCGACAAGCAGCCGGAGATGGTCGGCTGGGCCGACGGCTATGGCCCCTGGCTGCCGCGTCTCGACGGCGACAAGCTCTACGGCCGCGGCGGCGCCGACGACGGCTATGCGATGTTCGGGGCGTTGACCGCGCTCGGGGCCCTGCACGAGCAGGGCGTGCCGCACGCGCGCTGCGTCGTGCTGATCGAGGCTTGCGAGGAATCCGGCAGCTACGACCTGCCCTGCTACGTCGATCATCTGGCGCCGCGCATCGGTAGCCCGGCGCTGGTCGTCTGCCTCGATTCCGGCTGCGGCAATTACGACCAGCTGTGGCTGACGACCTCGCTGCGCGGCATGGTGGCGGGGACGCTGTCGGTGCATGTGCTGACGGAGGGGGTGCATTCCGGCGACGCGTCGGGGATCGTGCCGTCGAGCTTCCGCATCCTGCGCCACCTGCTGTCGCGCCTCGAAGATGCGGAGAACGGCGCGATCCGGCCGCCGGCGCTGCATGCCGAAATTCCGGCCGAGCGCTTGGCGCAGGCCGAGCGCGCCGCCGCCGCGCTGGGCACCGCCATCTACGAGAAGTTTCCGTTCGTCGCCGGCATGTCGCCGCGGACCAACGACCTGACCGAGCTGGTGCTGGCGCGGAGCTGGCGGCCGCAACTGGCGGTGACCGGCATCGACGGGCTGCCGCCGCCGCAGAACGCGGGCAACGTGCTGCTGCCGTACACGGAAGCGAAATTGAGCCTGCGGCTGCCGCCGACCGTCGATGCCGCCCGCGCCGGCGAGCTGGTTCGCGAGCTGTTGCAGCAGGATCCGCCCTACGGCGCCAAGGTGTCCTTCGAGGTCAGCTCGACCGGCACCGGCTGGAACGCGCCGGCGCTGGCGCCGTGGCTGGAAGCCTCGCTGGCGCGCGCCTCCGAGGCCGCGTTCGGCGCACCGCCCGCCTATATGGGCGAAGGCGGCAGCATCCCGTTCATGGCGATGCTCGGCGAGAAATTCCCGCAGGCGCAGTTCGTCGTCACCGGTGTGCTCGGGCCGCACTCCAACGCGCACGGCCCGAACGAGTTTCTGCACATCCCGACGGGCCGTCGGGTCACCCAGGTCATCGCCCACGTCCTCGCGGATCACGCCGCCCGGAATACGGAGCCGGCGCCGACGTTGTCGGCAAATTACACGGCGGCGTCGAAGTAGATGGCGGAAGCCTCGGAAGGGGCATCGAACCCGAGGATTTTCGACGAATTCCACCCGGACGACGTCCGCCGCGCGCTCGACGCCGGCGGCATCGGCGCCTGGCAATGGGATCTCGTCTCCGGCCGCATGCTCTGGTCGCGGCAGATGTTCCGCAACCTCGGCCTCGACCCCGCGCATTGCGGCGATCTTTACGAAGCCCTGCTCTCGGCGACGCACCCGCACGACCGAGAGGAGGCCGCGGCTCAATTTGCGGCGCTGCGCCGCCGCGTCGGACCGTTGCGTATCGAGCTTCGCGCCCTGTGGCCGGACGGCGAAGCGCACTGGATCGTGTTCCTCGGCGAGGTCGAGGCCGATGCGGCGGGAAGGCCGGCGCTCATGCGCGGCATCACGATCGACGGCACCCGGCGCCGCGCGGCCGAGGAAGCGGCCGAGGCGGCGCTGCGCGAGAGCGAGCGGCGGCTGCGGGACGTCAACGAACGGCTCGAAGATCTGGCCGAGCGGCGCGCCCGCCAGCTCGACGCCAGCCGGGCGCAGATGCAGGCGATCCTCGACAATTCTCCGGACTGGCTGACGCTCTTTCGCGCCACTGCGGATGGCCGCTTCGTGTACGAGGACCTCAACCCGGCGACCGAACGCGCCTACGGGCTGCGGCGCGACCAGGTCATCGGCCGCCCGCTCGAGGAAATCCTCGGGGTCGAGCAGGCGCAGCTGCCGCTGCGCCTCATGCGCGCCTGCATCGCCACCGGCGAGAACCAGCGCTATACCGCGCAGCGCACGCTGGCGGGGGTGACCCGGTCGATCGACGTCATGTTTGCGCTGGTGCCGGAGAAGCACGACGGCGACCATTTCATCATGGCCACCGCGCGCGACATCACCGAGCACGAGGCGATGGAGCAGCAGCTGCGCCAGGCGCAGAAGATGGAGACCGTCGGCCAGCTGACCGGCGGCGTCGCGCACGATTTCAACAACCTGCTGACGGCGATCATCGGCAACCTGGAGCTGCTGACGGCGCGCGTCGGCGACGACGCGCGGGCGCGAACCTATGCCGCCGCCGCCCAGCGCGCCGCCGAGAGCGGCGCCCGTCTGATCGAGCAGCTGCTCGCCTTCTCGCGGCGCCAACACCTGCAGCCGCGCGCCGTCGATCTCAACGGCATCGTCGCCGGCATGCGCGAGATGCTGGCGCGCACGATCGGCGCGACGATCGAGGTCGAAACCGCTCTGGCGCCGGACCTGTGGCGGGCACTGGTCGACCCCACGCAGATCGAAACCGCGATCCTCAATCTCGCGATCAACTCGCGCGATGCGATGCCGCATGGCGGCACCCTGCGCATCGAGACCCGCAACCTGCGCGGCGGCGTCGAGCCGGTACCGAAGGAGATCGGCGGCCGCGACTGCATCCGCATCACGGTGCGGGATACCGGCACCGGCATGAGCGAGGAAGTCCTGCGCTCGGCCGTCGAACCCTTCTTCACGACAAAGCCGGCCGGCAAGGGCAGCGGCCTCGGCCTCAGCCAGGTCTACGGCATGGTGCAGCAGTCGGAGGGCGGCCTCCAAATCGACAGCGCGATCGGTGTCGGCACCGCCGTGCACCTGTATCTGCCCCGCGCACTGACGGAAGCCGAAGACTCTCCGGCGAACCTGGCGCCGGCGCCGATCAAGAAGGCCACGGCTCGGCTGCTCGTCGCCGATGACGACGCGGCCGTGCGCGAGATCACGGTGCAGATGCTGCGGCAGCTCGATTACGACATCGTCGAGGCCGATAGCGGGCAGGCTGCGCTCGACTTGCTCGCGAGCGGCGAGGAATGCGACCTCATCGTCGTCGATGTCGCGATGCCGGGGATGAACGGCATCGAGACGGTGGCACGGGCGCGCCAGCGCCGGCCGGGGCTGCCGGCCTTGTACATCACCGGCTATCTCGACAGGGTCGGCGACATGCCGCCGAGCGGGGCCGAAACTGTCCTCAAGAAGCCGTTCAAGCTCGGCGACCTCGCCGCCGCCGCCCGCCGCGCCCTCCGCAGCCGGCCCCCCGACCTCGGCCCCAACGTCGGGGTGGCAGCACTCTTCCTGTAATGCGTCATTCGCGGGCTGACCCGCGAATCCCCGATCGCCACGCTCCCTGTCGTCGTCCCGGCGCAGGCCGGGACCCACTCTTCAGCCGCTCGATCATCGGCCAGGTGGACGACGGCCGGAGTTTATCCTCGGGCCGGCCTTTGGCCGGACCCGTGGGCCGGCATGACGATGAGCATAGCGGGCGGAGCCTCATGAACGTGCGGATCAGGACAACCAATCCAGTTACGGGTGGGCGTAGAGTTCGTGCGGCAGGGTGGGGGCGGCGCGGCCGCGGCGGTGCAGGTAGGATTGCCAGAAGAGGCAGGCGGCGACGGTGCGCCACGGCCGCCACGAATCGCCGAGCGCGCGCAATTCCGCCTCGCTCGGGCGCTCGGCGAGGCCGAGGCATTCGGCGGCCCCGAGCTGCAGCCCGAGATCGCCGGCCGGCCACACGTCCGGCCGGCCGAGCGCGAAGATCAAATAGATCTCCGCGCTCCACCGTCCGATCCCCATGAGCCGCACCAAGGCGGCGAAAGCGCTCTCGTCGTCGGCGGCGTCGAGCCGCTCGAAATCGAGTTCGCCGCTCTGCACCTCCTGCGCCAGGAGGCGGGCATAGCGCATCTTCTGGCGGCTGAAGCCGCAGGCGCGCAGCGTGTCGTCGTCGAGCGCGAGGAACGGCTCCGGCGCGAGCGGCCGGCACAGCGTCCCGAGCCGCCGGTGCATCGCCGCCGCCGCATCCACCGACACCTGCTGCTCCAGGATGATGTGCAGCAGGGTCGGGAAGCCGTTGCGGCGGCGGCGAAAGCGCGGCGGCCCGGCGCGGTTGAGGATTTCGGCGAAGATGGGCTGCGGCGCCAGCACCGCCAGCCCCTCGACGAGGCCGCGCGGCGCCAGCCCCGGCGCGGCGGTTGAATCGATGCCGAAATCGTCACTGAGCATGTTCTTATGTTAAGACATCGCGCGGGGGGTTTCCTTCAGAGAAATGCGGCGGCTTCGGCGGATCGTGAGGCGGCTGGTGGCGGCGGGCGTGACGTGCCTCGCGGTGGTTGCAATCCTCGCGCTGGGCGTGCGCCTCTACATGAGCCGCGCGATCGAGGACCGGCTGCGGCCGGCGGAGCGCGTCGCCATCGCCGAGCTGCGCCCGCCGCTGCCGCACAACGCATTTCTCGCCTGCCCGTCCGGCCGCTGCGCCGCGGCCGGGATCGCAAGCCCGGTGTTCGAGATGCCGTGGCAGCGGCTGCGCGACTACTGGAAGCGCATGATCGCCGCCGAGCCGCGGGTCGTGCCGGTCGAGGCGGAGGCGGACGGCCGGCGCATCGTGCTGATCCAGCATTCGAAGATGCTGCGCTTCCCGGACATCGTGACGGTCGAGTTCATCCCGCTCGGTGAGCAACGGTCGAGCGTCGCGATCTACAGCCGCGCCCGCTACGGCAGGGGCGATTTCGGCATCAACCGCCAGCGCGTCAGGCGCTGGCTGGCGCAGCTCCAGCACACCGTGAGCGAGGCGCCCGCCGTTCAGTAAAGCCCGCCCGTGCCCGAGGCCGGCATGGGACGCGTCGGCATGCCGCCATAGCCGTAGAACGGCTGCTCCGGTGCGGCGACATCGAGGGACGGCGCGGCGGCGACGGTGCTGGACTCGGCAGCCAACGGCGGCGGCCGGCCCGCCCGGGTAGCCGCGGCGTCCGTTTCCGGTGCGGCCGGGAACTCCGTCGCCGGCGCGTTGCGCAGCGCCGCGGCCATGAAGTCGCGGAAGATCGGCGCCGCGACGTTGCCGCCGGTCTCGCCCTCGCCCAATGTGCGCGGCGTATCGAACCCGACATAGACCCCGGCGGCGAGATCGGGCGAGAAGCCGACGAACCAGGCGTCGAACCAGTTGCTCGACGTGCCCGTCTTGCCCGCCAGCGGCTTGCCCACCGCCGCGACCTTGATGCCGGTGCCCTGCTGCACGACCCCCTGCATCATCGCGACGATCTCGGCATCGGCAAGCGGGTCGATCAGCTGCTCCGGCCGGCTCGGCTTGTAGAGGCGCGGATCGGCTGCGAACCGGCCGCCCGCCAGGTAGATCGCCGTGACGTCGGCAGGGCCGGCGGCGCGATAGAGCGGGGCGTTGTCGGCGGCCAGCGGCGGCCCCGCCGCGATGTAGCAGGCGTCGCAGGACTTGACGCCCTTCTGGTAGAGGATGCGGCCGTCGCGGTCCTGCACGAGGTCGATCAGCGAGGGCACCAGCAGCCGCCCGCCATCGCCGAGCATTGCATAGGCGGCGGTCAGGCGCAGCGGCGTCGTGTCGCCCGCCCCGAGCGCCATCGAATAGTAGAGCGGCATGCTGTCCATGATGCCGAAGGCTTCGACCGTCTTCTTGATCGCCGGCATGCCGATCATCACCGCGAGCCGCGCCGTCGCCAGGTTGCGCGAGTGCACCAGCGCCTGGAACAGGGTCGTCGGGCCGACGTAATTGCCCTCGTAGTTGACCGGCGACCACATCGGCATGCCCGGCCCTTGCGGCAGCGAGATCGGCGCATCGTCGATGACGCTGGCCGGGGTGAAGCCGTGCTCCAGCGCGGTCACGTACACGAACGGCTTGATCGCCGAGCCGGGCTGGCGCTGCGCCTGGGTGGCGCGATCGAACTGGCTCGCCTGGAAGCTCCAGCCGCCGACGAGAGCCAGTACGCGCCCGGTCTTCGGGTCCATGACGACGACGGCGCCGCTGACATCGGGAACCTGGCGCAGGCCATAGAGCGGGGCGCCGCGCCCACCGCGCGGCAGGGCGGCGGCGGCGATTGGCTCGACCAGAACGATGTCGCCGGGCGTCAGCACGTCGCGCGCCGAGCGCACTAGCGGGCCGAGCTGCTGGTCCGGCTCGGTGCGGCGCGCCCATCGCAACTCGTCGAGCGGGATGCGGCCTGGCCCGCCGTAGCGCACCGCGACCTGCGCGCCGCCGGCATCGACCGCGACGACGGCGGCGAGCTGCCACGGCCGAATGCCAGGCGGGTCGAGCATCGTCGCGAGCGCGCCCATCGCCCCCGCCGAGTCGGGGAAATGCGCCAGCGCGCCGCGCCAGCCGTGGCGCCGGTCGTATTCGACGAGGCCGTCGCGAAACGCCTTCTCCGCCATCGCCTGATAGGCGGGGACGTAGCTCGTCCGCACCGCCAGCCCGCCCTCGTAGACCCGCTTCTCGCCGAAGCGCGCGATCAGCTCGCGCCGCACCTCCTCGGCGAAATAGCCGTTCTGGCCGATGTCGAAGTCGTTGCTGCGCGGATGCGCGTCGATCGGCTCTGCCGCGGCGGCGGCTTCCTGCGCCGTGCTGATCCAGCCCATCTCGGCCATGCCCCTCAGCACCCAGTCGCGCCGCTCCTTTGCCGCCTGCGGATAACGCAGCGGGTTGTAGTTGTTGGGCGCCTTCGGCAGCGCCGCGAGGAAAGCCGCCTGCGCCAGAGTGAGCTGGTCGAGGGGCTTCTGAAAATAGGTGTCCGCCGCCGCCGCGACGCCGTAGGCGCCGGCGCCGAGATAGATTTCGTTGAGGTAAATTTCGAGAATGCGGTCCTTCGTCAGGTAGTGCTCGATGCGGTAGGCGAGGATCGCCTCCTTGATCTTGCGGCCGATCGAGACCTCGTTGTTGAGCAGGAAGTGCTTGACGATCTGCTGCGTGATCGTCGAGGCGCCGATCGGCCGCTGGTGACGGCCCCAGCGGGCGATGTCGGTGATCGCGGCGCGCACGACGGCGAGTGGATTGACCCCGCCGTGGCGGTAGAACTGGCGGTCTTCCGCCGCGAGGAAGGCGTGGATGACCTGCGGCGGGACCGCCGCGATCGGGATGATGACGCGCCGTTCGGCGGCGTATTCGGCGATGAAGCTGCCGTCGCCGGCGTAGACCTTGCTGCCGGTCGGCGGCACGTAGCTCGCGAGCTCGTGGTAGTCGGGCAGGTCGCGGCCATAATAGCTGAGGATGAAATACAGCCCGCCGCCGATGAAGACGACGCCGAGGATGACGGCGACGAAGAACACCCGCACCAGCGCGCGCACGAACCACATCATCGCCTACGGCCGCCGGTGCCACCCTGCCGGGTCTCTTGTTCCCCGGTAGATAGCGAAGATCGCGTCCCCGTCAATGCAAAGCCGACGGTGTCGGAGCATCGGCGTTGCCCCTCACCCCGGCCCTCTCCCCGCGCGCGGGGAGAGGGAGAGCAGTTGCGCCCCCAAGAACCCTCGCCCCGCTTGCGGGAGAGGGACGGGCCCGCGGCGGAGGCGCGGGAGGGTGAGGGCGCCGCCGCTCGGCAGCCCGCCGTCAACCCCACGGTCCGGGCGGCCGGCGGAACGGGCGGCCGGATTGCGGCACCGAGCCTTGGTGGAAGGTGCGGCGGCCGCCGAACTGGCCGGGCGGCGTGCTCTCGAAGACGCGGGTGCGCGGCGGTTGCAGCAGGTCGGTGCCGCGCGGCCGCAGGATGGTGACCAGCACGATGCCGGCGACGAAGCCGCCGACATGCGCCCAGAACGCGACGCCGCCGAGATGCGCCTCGCTCAGGAGGCCGCTGAGAAACTGCAGGCCGAACCAGAAGCCGAGCATCGCCCACGCCGGCACCGTCACGATGCGGACGAAGATGATGATCCACAGAAAGCAGTGGACGTTGGCGCGCGGGTAGAGCAGCAGGTAGGCGCCGAGCACGCCGGCGATCGCGCCGCTGGCGCCGATCATCGGCAGGTGCGACTCCGTGTCCACGAGCGCCTGCGACAGCGCCGCCACGACGCCGCAGCCGAGGTAGAGGACGATGTAGCGGATGCGCCCGAGGACATCCTCTACGTTGTTCCCGAAAATCCACAGGAACAGCATGTTGCCGGCGAGGTGCAGCCAGCCGCCGTGCAGAAACATGCTGGTGAACAACGTCGCCCAGGGCGGCACCAGCGGAAAGCCGCGCGGCCGCCAGTGGCCGAACAACTCCGCCGGCACCATGCCGTAGGCGTAGGCGACGAAGACCTCGTCCTGGCCGAGCTGCCACAGGAAGGCGCCGATGCACAGCCCGATCAAGAGGTAGGTGACGAGCGGCGGCCGCTCGATCGGGTTGTCGTCGTAGAGCGGCAGAAAGAAGAACACGCCGCAGGTTTAGCGCGATTCCTGCAGCGCGTCGAACAGCCCGGCGGCGATGAACTTGTCGGCCCGCGCGTTGGGGTGCGGGTCGGGCGGCGTCACCCACAACGTCGATGGGTCCTGGTCGCGCAGATAGGGCAGCATGTCGGCGAACGCGACCTTCTCCTCGTCCGCCGCCGCGTGCACGAGGTCGGTGATGCTCTGCAGCGGGTAGGGCCGCAGCTGGTGCAGGTCGGGCAGGCTGACGATGACAAGCTTGCTCCCGTTGGAGCGGCAATATTCGGCGAGGCGGTGGATCGCGGTGCGCGCGTCGCGCCAGCCCTTCGCCTGGCCGCCGCCGTAAAGACCGAGGTAATAGTCCCGCCAATCCTTGCCGCCGAATATTTCGCGCCGCAGCGTGTCGAGCCGCCCCGCGATGAAGACGCAGGCATAGCAGTGCCGCACCAAAAACGACGGCGGCCGGTCGGCCGGCACCGGCTCGGCGTCGTTGACGAAGAAGTTGAGCACGACGATGTCGGGCCGGTATTTGTAGCCGCGGGTCAGGAAGTATTCGACCTCCTGCACCGTGTTGTAGTTGCCGACCCCGGTGTTGATGACCTCGGCGTCGACGCCGTCGTCGCGATAGAGGCGCTCCAGCCGTTTCGCGAACGTGTCGTCATTGGCGACGCCCCAGCCGACGACGAGCGAATCGCCGAGCATCTCGATGCGCAAGGTGCCCGGCTTCCGCTCGTAGGAGAAATCGCGGTCGCGCAGCCCCTCCGCATTGGTGTCGAAGGCGACGCCCATCAGGGTGGCGTGGCGGTTGGGGGCGTGCTCGTGGCCGATCAGCGGATCGGCCGACACCCGCTTCACGTCGCGGGCGTATTTCCACATTTCGAGGTCGTACTGCATGCCGTCGTCGGCGACGAGGCGCACATAGCCTTCGAGCAGGACCGCGATCGCGACCAGCGTGATGAGCCCCGTCACCGCCGCCAGCGCGAGCCGCCGCACCGGGCTCGGCCTCACCGCCGGCGCCTCTGCGGCGGGATCAGAAGAGGGTGTAGATGAACGGCGCAATCGCCGACCCCTTGGTCAGCACGACGAGTCCGCCGAACAACCCCATGACGACGACGATCGGCAACAGCCAGAACTTCTTGCGGGCACGCATGAAGGCCCACAGCTCGACGACGAAAGACACGGCGACACCCGCTCGACATTGACCACGCGCCGCGTGGGTCGGCGCGCATTAAATGAGGCTTCGGAAACTCCCCCGCCCGCACCCTATCATGCCCCCGCCCGCCGCGCACAAGCCGCGACGCTTCGCCTCGCGCCCTGCGATGATCCCGCTCTTTTGCGTCATGGCCGGGCTCGACCCGGCCATCTCGTGCCGCTGCCGGCAGCCGGCGGAGATGCCCGGATCAAGTCCGGACATGACGCGTTGGGGTTTGCGGCCGGTGTGATAAGAGGCCGGTCAGCCCATCGCGCGCTGGAGGTTGGCGTCGAGCTTGTCGAGGAACTGGTTGGTGGTCAGCCAGGGGTGGTCGGCGCGGATCAGGATTGCGAGGTCGCGCGTCATGTCGCCGGCCTCGACCGTGTCGATGCAGACCTTTTCCAGAGCCTCGGCAAAGCGCACCACGTCCGGCGTGTTGTCGAACGTGCCGCGGTACTTGAGGCCGCGGCTCCAGGCGAAGATCGAGGCGATCGGGTTGGTCGAGGTCTCCTTGCCCTGCTGGTGCTGGCGGTAGTGGCGGGTGACGGTGCCGTGCGCCGCCTCGGTCTCGACCGTCTTGCCGTCCGGCGTCATTAGCACCGAGGTCATCATGCCGAGCGAGCCGAAGCCCTGCGCCAAGGTGTCGGACTGCACGTCGCCGTCGTAGTTCTTGCAGGCCCACACGAAGCCGCCGTTCCACTTCAGCGCCAATGCCACCATGTCGTCGATGAGGCGGTGCTCGTAGGTCAGGTTGCGCTTCTTGAACTCCGCGGCGAATTCCTTGTCGAAGACGTCCTGGAACAGGTCCTTGAAGCGCCCGTCATAGGCCTTGAGGATCGTGTTCTTGGTCGAGAGGTAGAGCGGCCAGCCGCGCTGCAGCGCGTAGTTCATGCACGACCGGGCGAAACCGGTGATCGACTCGTCGGTGTTGAACATGCCCAGCCCGACGCCGCCGGCGCTGAAATTGTGCACCTCGCGGGTCACCGGCGCGCCGCCGCCGGCGGGGGTGAAGGTGATCGTCAGCTTGCCGGCGCCAGGGACGACGAAATCGGTCGCGGCATACTGGTCGGCATAGGCGTGACGGCCGATCACGATCGGCTGGGTCCAATTGGGCACGAGGCGCGGCACGTTGCGGCACACGATCGGCTCGCGGAAGATCGTGCCGCCGATGATGTTGCGCAGCGTGCCGTTCGGCGACCGGTACATGCGCTTCAGGTTGAATTCCTTGACCCGCGCCTCGTCGGGCGTGATGCCGGCGCATTTGACGCCGACACCGTAGCGCTTGATCGCCTCGGCCGCCTCGACCGTCACCCGGTCCTCGGTGGCGTCGCGGTGCTCCATGCCGAGGTCGTAGTATTTCAGGTCGATGTCGAGATAAGGCAGGATCAGCTTGTTCTTGATGAAGCTCCACATGATCCGCGCCATCTCGTCGCCGTCGAGCTCGACGATCGGCTGAGCCACCTTGATCTTTGCCATCGACAGGGTCCTCGTATACGGCCGGAAGGCCGGGAGCGTGTGCCGCGAAAGCGCCGGAACATAGAAGCGGCACGGCGCCGAGGCAAGCCGCCGCGCGGTCTGCCGCACCCGCTGCCATCAGCAGTTGTGCACAGCCGTTATGGGCGAGCTTGCAACCGCGTCAAGACAGCTGCGATCCGCCTTAAGAAACCAAGCGTTTACAAATGCTTACCCTTCTGTTACCTAATTGTTGATACAGTTCAATGGCTTAGAGGATTTGCCCATTTTGCAGGCAAATTTCAGCCCCGTTAACGTTTGTGCGGTCCTCTGCCGCGCGCGGACCGCCTTCTCCACAACCTTATCCACCGCTTCCGTGGATAGCCCCGCCCGCGTCAGAACAGCTCCGGGCGGATCGGCGCCGCCGCCTCTTCGGCCTCGGTCAGCGCCGTCATCAAGGCCGCGATCGTGGGCATGACGCGCAGGAGGCGCGGGATCGGCGGGGCGGCGAATCGCTGCGCCGAGAGATGTTCGATGAGCGCCGTCAGCGGCCGCCAATAGCCGGCGACGTCGACGACGAACACCGGCTTGTCGTGCAGGCCGAGCTGCCGCCACGACAGGATTTCGAACGTCTCGTCGAGCGTGCCGATGCCGCCCGGCAGCACCGCGAACGCATCCGCCCGCTCCGCCATCAGGCGCTTGCGCTCGTGCATGTTGGCGACGACGACGAGCTCGCTGACCCCGGCATGCGCAACCTCGGCGTCGCGCAGCCGCGCCGGGATGATTCCCGTGACATGGCCGCCGCCCGCCAGCACCGCGTCGGCGACGGCCCCCATCAACCCGACCCGGCCGCCGCCGAAGACGAGGCCGATTCCGGCGCGGGCGAGGGCGGCGCCGAGCTCGGCCGCGGCGGCGCGATAGCGCGGGTTGGCGCCGACGGCCGAGCCGCAATAGACGCAGAGGCGGCGGATTGCGGTCATCTCCGGACGCTCCTCCGGACCGGCGAAGATTGCAAGCCCCGCTCCCGCGACGTAGAGTCGGCGCCGGTTCGGGGCGTAGTCGGCGGATTTCCGTGCAGCAGCAGAGTCTGTGGCTTGGTTTCGGCGCCGCGGCGACGGTCGTCGTCGCGGGCGCGGTGGGGTTCTGGCAGTTTCACGGGGCGTTGCCCGTCTTCAGACCTGCGGCGCCGATGGCGGCGCCGGCGGCTCCCGCGCCGGCCTCCGCTCCTGCCGCGGCGCCGGCGAAGCCCGCCCCGGCCGCGCCGAGCTTCGACATCGTCAAGATCGCGCCCGACGGGAATGCCGTCATCGCCGGCCGTGCCGCCCCGGGCGCCTCGGTCAGGGTGCTCGACGCCGGCAAGGCGCTGGGCCAGGTCATGGCCGACCGGCTCGGGCAATGGGTATTGATCCCGAAGGAGCCGCTGCCGCCCGGCGAGCGCGAGCTGCGGCTCGAAGCGACCAACCCGAACGGCACGACCGCGGCATCGCCCGATGTCGTCGCGTTGTCGGTGGCGCCGCCGGCGCCGGCCGGCAAGGCGCCCGCCGCGAGCGTCGCGGTAACGCTGCCCGCCAATCCTGCGGAGCCGCCGAAGCCGCTGCAGGTCCCCGGCCAGGCCGCGGCGCTCGCGATCGACGTTGCGCAGTCCGATGCACACGGCGACCTCGTCGTCACCGGCCGCGCCAGCCCCGGCGCGCGGCTGCACGTCTATCTCGGCGACAAGCTCCTCGGCGACGCGACCGCCGATTCCAAGGGCAACTGGACCCTGCGCGGTAAACTCGCGCTACCCGAGGGCAAGTACGAGCTGCGCGCCGACGAGCTCGGCGGCGACGGCGCCGTGGCGCAGCGGATCGCGGTGCCGTTCGAGCGCAAGCCGGCCGCGCTGGCGCAGAACCGCCAATGGGTCGTGCGCCGCGGCAACAATCTGTGGGAGATCGCCCGCCGCACCTATGGCGACGGCCTGCTCTACACGACGATCTACGCCGCCAACCGCGGCAACATCCGCAACCCCGACCTGATCTATCCCGGCCAGGTCTTCCGCCTGCCGCATTCCTGACGATCGCGGCGGCTGGAGCGGAACCCACTCACCTCCGAACGTTCTTTCCCGTCATCGCCGGGTTTGACCCGGCGATCTGGGGGCGCCCCGGAGATGGCCGGGTCAAGCCCCGGCCATGACGAATTGTGCGATGAGCTACCGCTCCCTCTACTGTCTCAGAGCGCGGGCGTGATCGGAACGGTCAGCCCCACTTGGCCTGGCCGCCGACGAGGGTGATCGTGATGTGGCCCATCGTCGAGTCGGCCTTGGCCCCGTGCCAGTGGCGCTCGCCCGCCTGGATGTGCACGACGTCGCCGACGTTGATCTCGCGCTGCTCGTGCTCGTTGGCGACCATGCCGGACCCCGAGGTGACGACCAGGATCTGGTCGCAGGTATGGGTGTGCCAGCCGGTCGTGCAGCCCTGGCTGAAGTTGACGACGCTGCAATTGTAGTTTTCCGACTGGCCCGGCTCGATGACGGTCTGGCGCGAACGCTGCACCGGCCCCGTCCATCCCGCGATGCGGTCGGCGCCTTCGACCGGCACGTCGGGAATGTCCTTCAGCGTGACGACCTTCATGAGTTCCTCCCCGGATCTATCCGGGGCGCAGGCTACTCCAAAAACCCGCCGCGTCCTCCTCCGATTATCGCGGCGGCGGGTCAGGGCCGGGAGGCGCGGATCAGGCGAAGGGCGTCGCCGTTCCGCTGCTGCGTGCGCACGTCGCCGGCCGGCTGGTGGCCGCGCGCCTGCGCCTGCCACAGATCGACGAAATTGGCCGCGACGTGCGGCTCCTCGGCCT
>Ga0070739_10002068_pt1 | contig 27939 bp, 27 predicted proteins | sample Coa_R1_7_FD_66445 | JGI IMG/M metagenome (GOLD analysis project Ga0070739, IMG submission 66445) | Surface soil microbial communities from Centralia Pennsylvania, which are recovering from an underground coalmine fire - Coalmine... | ecosystem: Environmental > Terrestrial > Soil > Unclassified ...
CCCGATCCTCGCACGAACCGCTGCAAGCCCGAGCCTTGATACAGAAACACCCCCGCGCCGGCCAGCTTCAGCCAGCCGCGGCTCGGCAGCAGCCGCTCGAAGACCAAACTGCGCAACAGCCGCTGTCCCAGCGGGCGAACCGTTCGCTGTTCGATATCGGCCCGCGCGGCCTCTACCAGGCGGCCATATTCGACCCCGGAAGGACACGCGGATTCGCACCCCCGGCAGGCCAGGCACAAATCGATATGCGCGCGGTAGGCATCCGTGATGGGCGCGCCGTTGTGAACCTGCACCATCTGATAAATTCGCCCCCGGGGGGAGTCCATTTCGAGGCGCAGCTCGCGATACGTGGGGCAAGCGTTCAGGCAGAGCCCGCAATGGACGCAGCGTGAGAGATCGGCTTCGCTGGGCGCATCGGGTGTGGGGGATCCGTTCAGCTTCGTGAGATCAGATGCGGCCATACAGGCGCCCCCGGTTGAGCAGGCGCTCGGGATCGAACATTTCCTTCACCTTTGTCATCATCGCAAAGCTGCCGTCACCGGCCTTCCCCCCGAGTTCGATCGCCGGCGGGGTCCCTGCGTAATGGGCGTAAATGACGCCGCTGCCGCCGCGGGCAATAAACGGCACATCGAGCTTTGCGGCGATTCCCGCCATCTCCGTCAACTTGCAAGGGATCGGGATCCGAGCGCCCTGAAATCTGTGGGTGAATTCGTGAATATCTTCCCAGAGCGAATCATCCGCAATTTGGAAGTGTGCCAACTCGCGTGTCCAGCGCTCCACCACACGCGTATTTCCGGCCGCACGGATGAGCAGCCGGAATCCTTCCGGCCAGTTCACGATGTCGATCGCCGTGGGCTGGAGAATGCTGCGTAAGATGCGGTCGCGCTCGGCGAAGGCCTCTTCGGCGCTTTCGAACCGCATTACGAACGTGCGGGATTCCGCGGGCACGGGAAAGACCTTGAAGTTCACGGTCGCAATCGCGGCGAGCGTTCCAAACGATCCGATCATCAGTTTCGCCATGTCCAGCCCCGCGACGTTCTTCACCACCATGCCGCCGCTCTGAATGAGTTTGCCTTGGAGCGTCGCGAAGCTCATGCCGATGATCATGTCCCGAGCAGTGCCGTATTGGCGCCGCCGCGGGCCGCTCAGGTTCGCCGCGACGACCCCGCCCACCGTAGACTCCGCGGCCCAGCCCGGATCCAGCGGCAGCATCTGCCGATGCCCGGCCAGAATGCGCTCCAGGTCGGCAAAGCGCATACCCGCTTCGACGCTGATCGTTAAGTCCCGGGGATCGTACTTAAGCAGCCGGTTCAGCGCCCGCGTGGAGATCGTCACATCCGCGGGGCAGGGGGCGCCGCCCAGCTTGTCCTTCGAGAAATTCCCTCCCACGCGGATCGTGCGGTGCGCCTCCGCGCTGGCGTGCAGCGCTTCGGCGAGTTGTTCCGGGGAATCCGGACAGAGTGTTGGCATTCGGAAGTTTTATTATGACGGACGCGGCACGCTCACCGGGCGATGTCTTTCCATTCCTTTTCGTAGTAGCGCACCAGGACTTGATCGTTCAGCCGGTTCACTTCCGCCGGTACCGGCTGCATGTCCGCGGGAAATTCGAACAGCGACGGAAGCTCAGCCACCGTAAGGAATTTCAGCCCAGGGGGCAGGGAAGCGGGAGGGGCCCAGGAATCACCGGCCAGCGTGTAGCCCCATTCGCCGAAACTCGGGACGTAAACGTGATAGGGCCAGGTGTGAAACCCGGCCTGCTGGAGCGTGTCCACGATGCACCAGTACGACTGGCGCGAAAACATGGGCGAGGTGCTCTGAATCACCGCCAGCCCGCCCGCGCGGATGTGCTTCTTCAAAAGACGGTAAAACGCGGTGGTGTACAGTTTGCCGAGAGAGAAGCTGGTCGGATCGGGAAAATCGACCACCACGAAATCCCAGACATCGCGATTCTGATCGAGCCATGGAAATGCGTCCTGGTTGATCACCTGGACACGGGGATTGCGAAAGGCATACCCGTTCAGCGGCGCGAGCATCGGATGCGTGGTGAACAGCCGCGTCATTTCCGGATCGAGATCCACGAGCGTGATGCGCTCGAGGTTCGGATACTTGAGCATCTCGCGGACCGCGAGGCCGTCGCCTCCGCCCAGCACCAAAGCCCGCCGCGCACCCGGCAGGGCGGAAAGGCCCGGGTGCACCAGCGCCTCGTGATACCGGTATTCGTCTCGCGAGCTGAACTGCAAATGCGAGTTGAGGAACAGCCTTAAATCGTCTTTCCAACGTGTGACTACGATGCGCTGGTAGCGCGTGTTGCGCTCGAAGATCACCTCGTCCGCATAAAGCTGGTTGTCTGCGGCTGAGGAAATCCAGTTCGAGGCGGCCATTCCACCGCCAAGCAGCAGCAACACCGCCACGGCGGCCGCGCGCAGGCCGGCCACCGACGGTAACTGCTCGCGGAACAGAAACGTCGACCACAGCGCCACCGCCGCGTTCACGATGCCGAACAGGATCGCGGCCCGGACCAGCCCGAGCTTCGGCACCAGCCACAGCGGGAACGCGATCGAGGCGGCCAGCGCGCCCAGATAGTCGAAGGTGAGAACGTGCGAGACTAGGTCCCGGAATCGAAAGCGGCCTTCGAGAATCCGCATCAGAAGCGGAATTTCCAGACCCACCAGCACTCCCACGGCGATAACCAGCGCGTACAGCGCGAAGGTGAAGCTGTGTGTGTACGCAAATGCCAGAAACAGCGCCGACGAGGAGAATCCGCCCACCACGCCGACCATCAGCTCCAGGGAGACAAATCGCGCCACTAAAGATCCGCCGAGATAGCGCGACATCCAGCTCCCGATACCCATGGCGAACAGATACGCGCCGATGACAGTGGAAAACTGAAGGACGCTGTCGCCCAATAGGTAGCTTGCGAGCGTGCCAGCGATCAGCTCATAAATCAGGCCGCAGGCGGCGATCAGCAGAACCGAGAGAAAGAGAATGAGCGCCACGGCCTAAGCGCCCGCCGGAGCGCCGCCCCCGCCTGCCATGATTCTCTGCGCGTGTTCCGGCGCGAAGAAATCCGTCACCGGAACCGTTCCGGCGATGTGCGGCGGCACGTCGCTCCAATTGGTGTAACAACAGCCCGTCATCCCAGGACGCACGTTATACTCCTCCGCGCCGGCCGGCTTGGCGGCGATCGAATAGAAGCGGCGCGGCTACGATCGCGTCATACATGGAAAGCCTCCGCCGTCCCGCTAGTGCACAGCCGCGGCGATGATGATGCACATCCCGAGCGCCACGGCGCCCACCAGGATCGCGAGCGCGACGTTTTTGTCTTCTACGACCTCGCGCCAGAGATGATACGGCGTCATCTTGTCGATTACCACAAAAGCCAGGGCGAAGATCACAATGCCCAGAACCGCGTAGATTACGGCATTCAGCACATTTGCCATCGATTACTTCCCTCCGATGTAGCGGGGATAAAAGCCGTAGTGCGCCCGGTAAGCGCCCGGGTTGTCACGCACCGTCTTGGGGACGTCCTTCACTTGATTCACGCGGTCCAGCGTCCACCCGCGATATTCGGCAACGGTCGTGCCGGTGAGCAGGAGCAGGCTGTAAATCAGGTAACCCCGGAAGCGCATTCCTCAGTCTCCTCCTCGCCGGAGGGGCGGATGATCGCTCTCCATCCAGCGTTGTCTTTCGAAGCTCGCCGAGCGCATGGTGTAACCAATCGGCGGAAGGATAAGCAGCGCCGCCGCGATCCAGAACCAGGCGTAGCTCGGCACATCGTGCCGCAGCGTCAGATCGTAGCTCATGGAATGTCTGCCCGCGTCCATTTCCGGCTCGACTCGAAGATAATATGTGCCCGGCGCCACCGCGGGAATCAGTACGCTGGCCCTGGGACTGCCCTCGGAGCCGTCGGAATCGTGATAATAGCTCACTTCGCGGCCGAAGTCGTAGGCCTCGCCGGTGCGGTCGTTAATCAGCGCGAAATTGAAGTATGCCCAGTCCTGATCGAGATTGGTGTCGAGATCGACTTCGAGCGTCGCCGGGCGTCCCTCCAGATCGAAGGTCTTGGTGACGTAACTCGGCTCGCCTGGATCGAGCGAAGAGAAATGGTGCGCTTCGCGCAAGACCACCTCGTGCCGGCTAAACGTCGCGAAAAACAGCGCGAGCCCGATCAGGATCAACAGCATCAGCGCGAAGTTCATCCACATGCCCCCCACGTTGCCTTTGTAAGGCGAAGGCTGGTTCAGATACACTCCGCGCGGTACCGGAGGGCGGTTAGGCAAACCGAACGCTTGCCAGATTTCTGCGCCGGGAACGTATTCGCCCTGCGACCACGTAATCTCATTGGGCGTGGCTTCCGCGGAGAGGATACAAGGCGGATCGACGAAATCATGCGACAGGACTTTATCGCCCCCCTGCGCCCGCCAGGGAAATTCGCCGAGCACAAACGTCGTCACCGCCTCCGCGGTCGAAAAATGCCGGTAACGGCGGCCGCCGTATGCGACCCGAGCCTGCGCCTGCTGAGCCGGAAGAGCCTCCGTGGGCGTGACGAAGTTCCAGTGCCCGGCATAGTGGGTCAAATAACGGAATCCCTTGTAGGGGTTGAACAGCAAATATTCTTCCCACTCGTCTTCTTCCACCGCGCGAGTCTGAAAACCGATCGCCTGCCACGTCGCGCCGCGGAAATTTCCCCGGCTGCCAAGCGGAATCATAGGCGTCCGGCGGCCCTGGGCCTTGTCCACCTGCTGCAAAATCTGGAGCTGCGGCGCCGAGGCGTCCAGCACGCTTAAACACTGGGGGCAGACGATGGTGAGCGTATGGCCGAAGCCGCGGCGCTCCAGCGGCCCTCCGCAATTGGGGCAAGAGAGCGCCTGCGCTCGAACCACCGGCGGCGTGATGAGCGGAGAACCCACTAGGCCCACCCCTCGAATTGGCGCAGGTTCTTAAGCTGGAGATCCTCGAACTGCACCCATTCGCCCAAAAACAGCAATGGCTGCGGATCGCTGTAATCCAGCGTGCCGAACTGCGGGCCGGGCGTGCGCAGATCCGCGAAATACATTTCGGATTTTCCGAAAAAGGGGAAGGGCAGCTCGCCTTCGACGCCTTTGTAACTGGCTACCGTCACCGTAGCGACCTCATACTGGACCTGGTGGAAGACGAAGCGCCGGCCGCGCAGGGCCTCGCTTGAAGGCGGCAACGCCACGCCCGGATCCGCCAGGAAGGATACCGCATACTGAAGCTGGGCGTCGGAGAGCCAGCCGCTGGTCCCATCCGAAAACACGATGTGCCACTCGTTCCACCCGCCGCCGGCCCACTGGTAGATGATCCTGCCGGTCACTTGAAACCGCTTCCCGCGCCAGGAGCCCTCCGTCAGCAGGCAGATCGGCGACGGATCCGGCGGCAGGTCGGCGACCTGGCCTACATGCTTCAATTCAAGGTCGCCGCGCACCAGGACGGACCGGCAGAAAGAGCACACAGTCTGCGCGGCGCTCGACCAGCGGAATTGCACCGGCGCGCCGCATGCAGGGCAGTTTGCCTGGCGCCGCCCGGCCTCATCCGCCATACGGACGCTCCACTCTCCTGACGCGCACCGACGCGGCTCCGAATCCCCTGCGGAGTTCGCCCTCGAAATCCCAGTCCGGCCGCGCGCGGCAACAGAAAACATTCAGGCAAAGAGACCGGAACTCGGGAAACGTGTGGCAGGCGATGTGCGATTCCGAAAGCAGGCTCACTCCGGTGATGCCGCCCGGCGAAAGAGTCGAGCCTGGAAACTGATGCCAGACTGGCTCAGCCACCGGATGCAGCGCCATACCCTCGATGAGCCGCGCGAAAAATCCGCGCAGACGATCGAGGTCCGTGAGATCCGGCTCATTGCATCCGTGAGCCTCGACGATCCACTCGCAACCGGACATTCGCTTACGGGGACGTCACTGCTGGGTCCCGCACTCCGGGCAGAATTTTGAGCGGCGCGGGATGCTCTTGCCGCATTCGACACAGAACTTCGTCTCGGCCCCGCTAGCGGGCGTGGCTGCGCCGCCGCCCGCCGCAGGAGGAGCAGGCTGCTCGGGCGGTCCAGCCGGCGCGGCGCCGCCCGGCCCGGCGGGTCCTTGCGGCCGCAGAGCATTCATCACCTGCTGTCCCATGGCGAGCCCCGCGCCCAGTCCCACGCCGATCCCCGCCACTCCGCCGCCGCCTTCGTTCGCCGCCGCAATGGGCATCGAATTGGCGACTTGAAACTGCGTATAACGCCCCATATCGCCGAGCATGTTCATGCCGACACGAGTATCGAGCATCTTCTGCAACTCTTCGGGCAGCGAAAGATTCTCGACCACAAAGCTGTCCAGGCCCAGGCCCAGGTCGGCGAAGACGGGCCTCAATCCTTCCGCGATGCGGTTGCCGAGTTCCACCTGGTTCGCGGCCATATCGAGAAACGGCACGCCGCTTTCGGCGAAAGCGGCGGTCATGCGGCCGACGATCGTGTTCCGGAGCTGGCCTTCGAGATCCGCCACTCGATAGATCTCCCGCGTGCCGCTCAGCTTTTCGTAGAAAGCGCGCGGATTCACGATGTGCCACGAATAGATCCCATAGCCGCGGATCCGCACCGCGCCGAATTCCTTGTCCCGAATCGTGATCGGCTGGGCCGTGCCCCAGCGCTGGTCCGTCCGAATCCGCGTCGAGAAGAAGTACACGTCGCTTTTGAATGGCGATTGAAACGCCTTATCCCAGTTCATCAGGTTGGTGAGCAGGGGCAGGGTTTGGGTGTTGAGCGTATATAGTCCGGGCGCGAACACGTCGGCGATGCGGCCTTCATTCACGAAGATGGCGGCTTGCGATTCGCGGACCGTCAGTTTGCCGCCATTCTGAATCTCCATATCGCGCATCGGAAATCGCCAAGCCAGCGTGTCCTGATCAGTTTCGGTCCACTGGATGACGTCGATAAACTGCTTGGCGAGAAAATCGCGCAGTGACATAGATTCCTCCGGGGATCTGTTCCAAAGAGTATAACGCTGGACGGAGGGAGAGTGTTCCCTAAATCCCTGCCGAACCTCCGCGGAACCTGAAGGGACTTGGCGGCTTAAGGTTGCATAGGCTCGCGGAGCAGCGCCACCACTTCAGCCACCAGCCGCTCGAAGCGCCGCACATCGAGCCGGTCTTCCGCGAACTGCCGCGCCTGGAGTGACATGCGGCGGAGCCGCTGCGGGTCGGAGAGCATGTTCCTTAGCGCTTCTGCCCACTGCTCGTCGGAGGCTCCTTGAGGAAGCAGCCAGCCAGTGGCGCCGTGACGGACCAGGTTGCCGATTCCTCCGAGATTGGTGGCCAGCACGGGCAGGCCCGCGGAGGCCGCCTCTGCTAAAACCTGCGGCGCAAAGTCCTGCATGGTAGGAAATACAAACAGATGGCTTTCCCAATAGCATTGGCGCACCTGTTCGCGCGTCGCGCCGCGAACCCAGCGGACGCCGGGCGGCAAGCGCCGGTCGGCGAAGGACGGATCATTGGAAACGATCGTCCACGTGCATCCGCCAGAAAAATGGTGCGAGCAAAGCCGCATCAGCCGGTCGCCTCCCTTGCGCTGAAAATCGTTTCCCACGAACAGGAGCCGCCAGGGCGGAGCCAAGCGCCGGGGCGGAGGAGTCCACCAATCGACGTCTTGCGGGTTCAGCGTTACCCGGCAGCGGCCGGGTTGGACGCCATAGTCCTCCTGAAGGGACTGGGCGCAATCCGACGTCATCGGAAGCCACACCCGGTACGCCGGCGCCGCGGCGCGCAGCGCCCGATGATGAATCTGGTGCGCGGCGGTCCGCTTCCAGCCGCCGAGCCCGCGCTGCCGGAGCTGCCGGTCCATCGTGAGCGGGACGGTGTCCAGAGTCACGGCCGCCGGAACCCGCCGCGCCAGGTTCCGGAATCCCACCGCCATCTCCCATCCGTAGACCCAGAGGAAGTCGTACTGCTTCTTCAGCTCCGCGGCTGCCTTCCGGCGCGCGAGAAACTGCGCCTGCCAGGGATCGCTCAGGCGCGCCCACCAGGGCGCCGGATACCGGCGGTAGTCTTCCGGCTCAACGATGAGATAAGCGGGATCGAGATCCGGAACATGGTTGAGCGCGTTTACAAGCAAACGCGTCATCGAAACGTTGCCGAGAAGATTGCTGAAGATGCACAACGCTGTTGTCCGGGCCATCGGCTGGTTGGAACAAACGCCAAATACCGCGTCGCTTCATGTTATCCTGAGCACGTACGGTCCACGAGTGGGCGGCTAGCTCAGCTGGGAGAGCACAGCGTTCGCAACGCTGGGGTCGTGGGTTCGAATCCCATGCCGTCCACCAATGCCAACCTGCCGGTCTACAGCGGCAGCAGGCCGCGTCGACCCGCTGCCGATGATTCGGTACCACCGCCGGAATGGCAGCATCAGAGCCTCTCCCGGCGATGGCCCCGGTTCTCCAGAATGCAACCCCGGTGGCGGCATGATTCCCTTTGCCGTGCGAGCGTAGGTCCCAAATAGAACGTCCCAAAAGGGCCAGACCGCGGCGAAGTTCTTATCGCGATGCTCCGGCAAGCGAGAGTGGTGTATTCGATGTGTTTTTGGCGAGGCGATGACCCGGTTTAGCATCCCGAAGCCCACGTCTGCGTTCATGTGGACGAAAAACATATTCGCTGCAATCCAGGGCGTACCAGAGAAACACCGGCAGGCCGGGGCTCGCGAACACCAGCGCGGGGAACAATCCGCAACAGGATGCGCGGCGGGCTCTTTAGCCAATGAAACCGGTACGTAGGTGGTGACGCTCATGCATTCATGCGGATGATGAATCTCGTGCAGGGGCCACAGCCACTTCGAGCGGTGCTGAAGACGGTGCCACCAGCGCAGTCACAACTGCGTATTGGGGCGGTCAATGATTTAACATAATATGCGTTATCGGCACAATCGCCTCTCCGAAACCGTTTCCGGCCGGGCCCCGTCCCCATATAACGTAATCTGGAACAACCCAGTCCGATCCCGCATTTTGATAGCTTGGAAATGGTTTTATGAAGATTCTCGTGCTGCTGCCGGCCATGGTCCTGAGTTGCGCCGCAGCCGGCCTGACTCAGCCTCCCAGCCTCGAGGACGGCTACGCCCAGATGTATAACCGCCAGTTCGACGAAGCCCATCGCACTTTCCGGCAATGGCAGGCCGCCCACCCGGCCAATCCTCTCGGCCCGGTCTCCGACGCCGCCGCCTATCTGTTTTCCGAACTCGATCGTTTGCGCATCCTTCAATCCGAGTTCTTTTCGGAAGACCACAGCTTCCTCAAGCTCCATAAGCCCGCCGCGGACCTGCATCTCAAGGCGGAATTCGAGCTAGACCTCGCGCAGGCCGACCACCTCGCGGCCGCCAGGCCCGCCGAGGACACGGACGCGGAGTTCGCGACGGTGCTCGAACACGGGCTCCATTCGGACTATCTGGCGCTGATCGAAAAACGCTACGTCGCCGCGCTCAGCGAGACCAAGCAAGGCCGCACGGCCGCCGAACGCCTGCTGGCCGCTCATCCCGATTGCTACGATGCCAACCTGGCCATCGGCGTGGAAAACTACCTGCTCAGCCTCAAGCCTGCGCCCGTGCGCTTGCTGCTGCGTGCGGGTGGTGCAGAAACCGATAAGCAGGCCGGGCTCGAAAAGCTGCGGCTCACCGCGGAAAAAGGACATTTCCTCGCGCCGTTTGCCCGCCTGCTTCTGGCGCTCGCGGCGCTCCGCGACAGAGATTACGCCGGTGCCCGCGCGCAGTTGAACTGGCTGGCTTCACGCTACCCGCAAAATGAGCTGTACCGCGAAGAACTGGCCAAGGTCAAATAGTTCGTGGCCTCTTCCCGCATAGCCGCCGCCGCCAGTGCGCTGCCGGCTCACTTCTACCCTCAAGCTGTTCTTCTCGAAGCCTTCAAGGCCTACTGGGGTCCTCGCCTCGAAAATCCGCGCATGCTGGAACGGCTGTGGGCCAATGCGGGTGTGGAAGGCCGGTACCTGGTGCAACCGATCCAGGCGTATCTTACGATGGACACCTGGGGCAAGGCGAATGACACCTGGATCGACTGTGCGCTGGACCTCGGCTCCACGGCGTTGTGCCGGGCCCTGGCGAAGTCGGGCCGTTCCGCCGCCGATATTGGAGCCCTCTTCTTCGTTTCTGTCACCGGCATCGCCAGCCCTTCGATCGACGCGCGTCTGGTGAATCGCATGGGTCTGCCGAGGAACCTCCGGCGGACCCCCATCTTCGGGCTTGGCTGCGCCGGCGGAGCCGCCGGCATCGCCCGCGCCGCCGATTACGTTCGCGCCTATCCGGATCAGTTTGCGGTCCTGTTGTCGGTCGAGTGCTGCTCGCTTACGCTTCAGCGCGACGATGTCTCCGTTGCCAATCAGATCTCGACGGCGCTGTTCGGAGACGGCGCCGCTGCGGTGATTGTCGCTGGCGGCGAGGCGTCCGCGGATGGACCGCGCATCGTCGATACCCGCGCCTCGTTTTATCCCGATACCGAAGAAGTGATGGGCTGGGCGATTTCGGAAACCGGTTTCCGTATTGTCCTCTCGCCGGAAGTGCCCAACGTCATCCGCGGCAATCTGGGCCGCGATGCCGACCTATTGCTGGCGGACCACAACCTTACGCGAGCCGATATCGGATGCTGGGTGTTGCATACCGGCGGCCCCAAGGTGCTGCGCGCCACCGAAGAAGCGCTGGGCCTGGACGAATCGCAGACGGCGCCCTCCTGGGAGATCCTGCGCCGCACGGGGAATCTCTCTTCGGCGTCCGTGCTGCTGGTTCTTGAAGAAATCATGAATTGCCGCCGGCCCGCTCCGGGCACGTGGAGCGTGCTGGCGGCCCTGGGCCCAGGCTTTTGCTCTGAGCTGGTCTTGTTGCAATGGTAAGTACCGATGTTTTTGTGGTCGGCGGCGGACCCGCGGGACTCGCCGCCGCGATTGCCGCGCGCCGCGCGGGACTCCGCGTCGCGTTGGCGGACGCGCTGCACCCGCCGGTCGATAAGGCTTGCGGCGAAGGGCTGATGCCGGATGCGGTCGAAGCCGCGCGCGCGGTGGGCATCGCGCTTCCGGCAGCCGATGGCTTTCCGTTCCGCGGGATTCGCTTTCTGCAAGACGCAGTCTCCACGGAGGCCGTATTCCCCTCCGGCGCCGGAATCGGACTCCGCCGGACTGTCCTCCACCAGGCGCTTGCGGATCAGGCCCAGCAGGCCGGAGTCGATCTGCGCTGGGGTTGCAGCGTGACCAGCCTCGAGGCCTTCGCGGCGCGGTGGATCATTGGCGCCGATGGCTTGCGCTCGCGCGTGCGTACCTGGGCAGGCTTGGATTCCGGATCGCGTAAGACCCACCGCTTTGGCTTCCGCGCGCATTACCGGATCGCGCCCTGGAGCGAATACGTCGAGGTCTACTGGGCCCCGGGCTTCCAGGTGTACGTCACTCCGGTGGCTTGCGACCAGGTCTGCGTGGCCTTGATCTCGCGCGATCCGCACTTTCGCCTGGAGCAGGCCCTACCCTCCGTCCCCGCGTTGCGGGATCGCCTGGCGGGCGCGGAACTCCTGACGGCGGAGCGCGGCGCACCGAGTTTTTCGCGCCGGCTGAAAGCGGTTGCGCACGGCCGCGTGGCGCTCATTGGCGATGCGTCCGGCTCAGTGGATGCGGTCACCGGCGAAGGCATCAATATCGCCTTCCGGCAGGCCCGGGCGCTCGCATCCGCGCTCGCCGCGGGTGACCTCGGGAGGTACGAAGCGGCCCACCGCCGCCTCCTGCGGTGCCCGCGGCGGATGGGGGCTGCGTTGCTATCGCTGGATCGCTTTCCCGCCTTTCGCACGCCTGCGCTGAGAACCTTCGCGGCTTATCCGGCGCTGTTCCGGCGGCTCTTGGCGATCCACGTGGGATCTTCAGGCGTCGTGCACGGCCACGACGTTTTTGATACCCCCGGCCTTGCCGGATAGCGGCACGCCCGCCTCGCCGATCGAAAACCGCCGGCTGATGATCGCTCCCAGCGGCTTCGGCCAGCGCCGGGAAAACACGGCGAGATTCGCGATGGCATCCGCGAAGCTCTGCACGCTGGCGTTCACGGTGCCCAGGATCACCTGGTTCTTCAGCACGTAATCGCGCATGAGGGTATCGGCGTCCACGCTGATCGGCCCCTTGCGGCCCGGAACGCCCGTAAAAATGAACACGCCGTTCACCCCCAAGTGCGGCATCACCTCATACGCCAGCGAGGATGCGCCCACGGCCTCATAGACCACATCGATGTTGCCCACCTCGTTTGCGAGCTGCTCGACCGTCGTGGTCTCCGCGGCGGCGAACTTCGCGCCGAAGCCCGTCACGATGTCGGCCAGATGGCTGGCCTTCGGGCTCCGCGAATACACGGTGGTATCGAAACCTTCCTTCACGAGTTTCATCGCGCCGAGCAAACCCACCGGGCCGCCCCCCAGCACCACGGCGCGATGCGGCTTCCCCGCCCACGGCAGCCGCTGCTGCACCTGCCGGAGCTGGGTCACAGCCTTTTCGGCGATGGTCAGCGGCTCGGCCAGCACCGCCACATCGCGCAACTCGCGCGGCACGGGATTCACGTAGCGTTCCTCTTCGACGACAAATTCCGTCATGAACCCGTGCCGCCCGTTAATGCCCCGCTCCGTAAATTTTCCCGAATAACAGAAATCCGGCCGCCCAGCGCGGCACGCGATGCAGTTGGCGTCCGCGCAGGGCCGCCGCACGGTGGGTACCGCCAGATCGCCGCGCTTGAAGCGCTGCACGCCGGGCCCGGTCTCAATCACCTCGCCGAGCGATTCGTGCCCGATCACCAGGTATTCCGAACCCGGCGGCGGCGTCCCGTACTGGAAGGAGATGATTTCCTTATCCGTGCCGCAAATGCCTACGTCGAGCATGCGCAGTTTCACCTGCGTTGGGGATTCGATCAGCGGTTCGGGATGATCGATCACGTCGAACCGGCGCTGGTTGGGAAAAACCGCGACCGCCTTCATGGCGCGGCCACTCGCGGTCTCGCGGCCGCCTTGGCGGCCTTAGCGGGAACAGCTTTCGCCGCGGCGGGCTTGGCCGGTTCAGGCTTGGGATCGAAGCCGAGCCTTCCCCACAGCGCGATCCCGCCCAGCTCGGGCTCGCCGCGTTCATTGCGCGGCGCGGCAATCTCGAACGGCCCGATCAGCGCGTTGGCGCGAATCCGTTCTTCGCCGGCCTGCGCCTCCGCGCTGTCCAGCCTGCGCAGGCCGCCCGGAGTCTCGAGCACCACGCGGCGCCCGGCCTTCGCCAGCACCCCGAGCATTTGTTGATGGATCTCGGATAGATCGTTGTCGCCGGGTTCCAGCGCGACCGTGTGAATTGCGGGACACTTCGCCAGCAGCGCCTCCAGTGCCGGCGCAAAATCCTCCGGCAGCGTTTTCAATCCGAGCACGACGTCCACGGCGTACTGAGATCCCATCTGCGAAATCATGTGCAGCAGGGCGGCATTCGGCAGGCGATCGAAGATGAGCTGCAGGCGGTCAAAACGATCGCGCGCCATCGCCTCGAAAATGCGCCGCCAGGATTCTTCCGATTGCAACCACGAAGCCGCTGGATCGGCCGCCAGCCATACGCCCCGCGGCGCTGCGGCTGGAACTCCGTGCGCCGGCTTCAGATGCCCCAGCGCGCGAATCTGCTCGGCGGCCTCCAGCAGCCCGTACATCAGCCCTCGCAGATCTCCGCCGGAAATGCGCCCGCCGCCCGCCGAATACGGCGCGATGCGGAAGGTCTCCGGCTGTTCCAGGTTGATCTCCCAATCGAATTTCGGCTTGTAACGGAAGTTGCGGGAGGCGACGGCGGCATTCAGCTCCGCCGTTCCGAAGTCCACAGGCCCCGCCGCGCACGCCATCGCCGCCGCGCAGGCGAAACCGATTCCGAGTCTAATCGACGGCTGCACTCCAGCCTCTCCTCGAAAAATTCCAGTAGATCACAAACAGCCCGGCTGCGCCGAAAGCCAAAAGGGCGAGGCCGGGCGCAGTTTCGTGCAGCAGCAGCTTGCCGGTGCCGAACAGGGCTCCGTAGATCAGCGCGCATCCGGCAGCCCAGTCGGCGAGGCTCGCGAAGCCGTCATGCGCGGGCTTCACTTCGGGCGCAAGTAGCGCGATCGGCCCCCAGCCCGCCGCCGCCGGCCGGGTACGACGGTAAAACTTCAGCAGAACCTCCTTCGGCTCCGGCGCGGTGAGCAACGTTACCGAGAGCCACACCGCCGTCGTGACCGCCACCGTGACGATCATCAGCCATGCGAAGTCCACGGGCTTGTCGCTATCCAACCGGAACCCGGCCTGCAAAGTAAACGACACAACGAATGCCGCGATCATCGCCGAAACTTCGCTCCAGGCGTTGATGCGCCACCAGTACCAGCGCAGCAGCAGCACACCGCCGGTCCCGGCTCCGGTGACCAGCAACAGCTTCCATGCCGCGGCGATCGAATCGAGATACGAGGTCACCACCGCGGACAGGACGGTGAGCAGCACCGTCGCAATGCGCGACGCCGTAACGTAGCGCCCCTGGTCCGCGTGCGGGCGCACGAAGCGGCGGTAAAAGTCGTTCACCAGGTAGCTCGCGCCCCAGTTCAGTTGCGTCGCGATGGTCGACATATACGCCGCTGCGAACGCCGCCACCATCAGGCCCCGCAACGACGGCGGCAGCACCGCAATCATCACGCGAATGTAGCCGGTTTCCGGCTTGGCGAGCCCCGGAAACAAAATCAGCGAGGCCAGCGCCACTAGAATCCACGGCCATGGCCGCACCGCGTAATGCGCCACGTTGAACCACAGCGTGGCCAGCAGCGAATGCCGCTCATCGCGCGCGCTCAGCATGCGCTGCGCTACGTAGCCTCCCCCGCCCGGCTCTGCGCCCGGATACCACGTGGCCCACCAGTTCAGGGAAATGTACACCAGAAACGCGATCAGCGGCATCCACGCCGAGTTCAGATCCGGCACGAAGTTCAGCACCGACCCCTGATTGTTGCGCGAGGCGTCCACCAGCGCCAGCTTCTGCTTCATCGCTTCGATGCCGCCTACCGCTCGCACTGCGAACACCGCCAGCACGATCACCATGCCCATCTTGACCGCGAACTGGAACAGATCGGTGACCAAAACGCCCCACAGGCCCGAAAGCGCGGAGACAAATGAGGTCAGCGCGATGATTCCCAGCACGATCGCCAGCGCTTGGCGCTCGGTTACGCCGAGAATCAGCGTGAGGATGTCCACCATCGCCTTATTGACCCAGCCCAAAATAATGCAGTTGATCGGAATGCCCAGGTACAGCGCGCGAAAGCCGCGCAGAAACGCAGCGGGCCGGCCCGAATACCGGATCTCGGCGAATTCGATGTCCGTCATGACTCCGGATCGCCGCCACAAGCGCGCGTAGAAAAATACCGTGAGCATGCCACTCGCCACGAAGCACCACCACAGCCAGTTCCCCGCGATGCCCCCGACGGCGACCATGCCCGTCACCGCCAGCGGCGTGTCCGCGGCGAATGTCGTTGCGACCATCGATGTCCCCGCCAGCCACCACGGCACGTCGCGCCCGGAGAGAAAGAACTCATCCACGCTCGATTTCGCACGCGTCCGGTAGTACAACCCGATGCTGAGGTTGAAGAGGAAATAGAGCGCGACGACGCTCCAGTCAAGAGGCGTGAGCTGCACAGTACCTGGGCATTATAGCGGGCGCAGTTCGCAGAAAACCGGCGCGGCCAAACGCCGCCAGCGAAGTCGTTGAAGCGGGCTGCTCTTCAGGCCGGATGGGACTGCGCCGCCGCGCGTGCCGGCAAGCTCTTTTCGAGAATGCCGTTCACCGCTTGCATGAACGCGATAAATTCCCGAGGCTTCACCACGTAATCCTTCGCGCCAAACGCGAGCGCGATCTCCCGATCAGTTGGATTGTCGGATCCGGTAAAGACAACGACAGGCGGTCCGGCTTCAAGGCGGCGCCTGTCCAGAACCGCGTGCCCCCTGACCTTCGGAACATTCAAGTCAAGAATCACAAGATCGAAACGCGACCTCGAAAGGAGATCTAATCCCTGCTCTCCGTCGGAAGCGACCACGAGATCGGCGGGAACCGGAGACCGCCGCACTCCCTCACGCACCAGCAGCACATCCGGGGGGCTGTCCTCGATAAGCAAGACGTGAAGCATATTTTCCTGCGCGGCCGCCTTCCGCGATCTCCTTAACATGCTTCCTGCGCGGAACGTTGTCAATCGTGCCGGCAGTGTACTGGCCGTGTGTGATGACTCCGGCCCGGCCGCTTGCTTTTGCCTCCCGGAAACGTCGTTGTAGACCCACTGCTCCGCCAACAGAAAGTTCGCGGGAGCGCAGAGCGCGATGGCCACAACCGCGGACGGCAGCGCCGGAAGTTGGAGTTTTTCCCGCAGAACGTACATCAACAGCGTATTGCCGGCGATCGAGACCAAACCATTCCCCGCGTGGAACCGCAACAGCCGGATTACGCTCCGGCGGACGCTGCCACAGCCCCGGTCGCTCCAGGTGAATCGTTCATGCCAGAAGAAATTGTGCAACAGGGCGGCCTCCACGGCTGCCGGCGCCGCCGCTTCTCCGATATGGAAGCAGCGCACCAGAACCTCGGTCAGCAGCACCTGGAATCCTGCGCCCAATAGCCCGATTGCGTTGAACTTTGCGAACCTCGCGCGCCCTGCCGCCCGCCCCCGGTTCACCGCACGGTCTCCTGCCGGTAGAGCACCGACGTGTGCCGTACCGCGGCCAGGATCGCCATCACCGCCATTACCGCTAATGCGATCGCACCACCCACATCGAATAGCAGGAACCGCCGCCCCGCCATCTCCAAGTACGGATGAACGGACGCCACCGCGTTTCCAATCGCCAGCACGATGCGTATCTCCGTCGGGCCGAGCGGCCCATGGGAAAGATGAAAACGGCCGAGCGTATAGGTGGTCAGATAGCTTTCAATCGATAAGACATAGAACCCGACCAGCATGCCCGCCGCGATCGGCCAGTGGACCAGACCGGAGAAGCCCAGGCCTCCCATCAGCGCCAACGCCCCGAGTGTATCGGCGATGTGATCGACATAGAATCCATAGCGCGGGCGTTGTTGCTCCCGAACCCGGGCAAGAGTGCCGTCCAGGCTGTCGCCGAACCAGTTCAGGGCGAGGAACACGTTGACCAGCCAGAGAGCCCGGCCGTCCCGCGACGCCAGCCCATAAGCCGCACCTGCGAGTAGCTGCGCGATAAACGCCAAGGCCGTCAGATGATCCGGGTTGACGGCGGCAGGGATGCGGTTTGCCATCCACACCAATAACCGTCTTTCGACATCGGCTGTAAGCGCCGTATGAATCCGCGGGGCATTTACGAACCCGCTCTCCCTCGTGCCGCCTGAGGGAGGCTGTTTCACCGGATCCGCCATATTAGTGAGCATCGGGGCGGCTCCTCGGAATGCTCTCCAACAGAGCGTTTCTGGTCGCGGTCATTGTGAACTCGATCGACTCTCGCGGAACCGAGTCAATCAGGGGCGAAATGATCCAGCCCAGCCCGGCCGGGACGTCGCGAGTGAGCGAAACGGCTTCGCATTCGATCAGGACTCCCCTGCCCCAGTTCACGAAGCTCCAGTACGAATTCAGCCGCCATAGGAAGCCGTCGTCTTCCCCCTCCACCCGGCGGCGCTCCTCCGCCGAGCCGGCATTGTCCACTTCCCAGATATGCGTGCTCCGCGAGGTTTGATATCCACAGACGCCGCTTAGCCCGGACTGGGTTCTAAATTCGGCATCCAGTACGACGGTGATCGCCATTCGCCGTTTGAATCTCACCGCGACGGCGTCACCCGATACCCGGCGCGCGGACACGACCTCGGGCGCGTAGTATCGCGGCAGGTTCTCATAATCCCGGAGCACCCGGATCATGTCCTTTGTCCCGGCATCGGGCACGAAGGCCGCCGCGCGCCAGTGATGCAACAGCGCTCCGCCGGTCTCCCGGCGTCCGGCATTCAGGGGTTCGGTTCGAACACTGCCGGCCAGCACATCCCGGACCATCGCGTTGCGCGCCTGCTCGCGGTCCCCGGAAAGCAGCGCAACGCACCGGTCCGGATCTTCGTGTTGCTGCCGGAGGCGTGCCTCCACAGTAGCGATGTAGCTTCTGAATGCGGAATCGGCAGACTGGCTGAGGTGGGCCGCTGGAGCGAGTATTGGACCCAGGAACAAGGTTGCCGCCGTGTAAAAATTCCTTTGCACGATTCACCTCGCCCCGCATTTTGCAACGCCCGCCCGGCGGGCTCAATAGCTGGCGCCTCAAAAAGGGGATCTTTTCGATCTCAAGGTGCAATCGTTTGAATATAGAGTGGTTATGCAAAATCATTCAGTGGATTAAACTGGGAAATTACGATGGGGGGCAAGGTGGAACGCCGCATCTTCCGCTTCGGCGTATTTGAAGCGGACACGGCGTCGGGCGAACTGCGCAAACACGGCGTTCGCATTAAGCTCCACTCCCAACCTTTTCAAGTCCTTCTCATGCTGCTCGAAAGGCCTTCAGATGTTGTCACCCGAGAGGAAATGCGGCAGCGGCTCTGGGGAGACGATACCTTCGTCGACTTCAACCACAGTTTGAACAGCGCGATTAACAAAATCCGGGAGGCGCTGGCCGATTCGGCCTCCCAGCCGCGGTACGTGGAGACGATCTCGGGGAAGGGATATCGCTTCATTGCGCCGGTTTCTTCGGCTTCCCCGCCCGGTCAGGCGAGTCCGGCGAGTGCCCCGGGCGGTCGCCTAGCCACCACGCCCGGCCCGGGTGAGTCCCCGGCAGCCGCGGTCCTGACAACCTCCGACGACCTGCCCGCTGCACCCAAAACGCTGGTGCGCACCCTATTGCTACTGATCCAGGCTCTCTATTGCACCTTTTACGTTTCCGCGCTGGCGAATCTTAGCGAGATCGACGAAATCTTCTTCGAAGCCCGCCTGCCCTCAGGCATCCTGATCACGGGCCTCATTCTTACGGCCGCCCTGCTCATTCCCGTCCGGCTGTTTCTTTTCTCAGCCGTGGCGTTCGATTACCGGCGCCTCCCCTCCAGGTTTACAAGAATGTTTCCGGTTCTGCTGCCCTTCGACCTGTTGTGGTCGGTTTCTCCTTTCCTCCTCGTTCATCACATTCCCGTCGGACTGGCGTTGGGAATGACCACAGCTTTGGTTTACTTGCCGTTTGCGCAGCGCTCGCTGGTGCTGATGTACGGCGGAGAACCCTGACGCCATCCGCCCGCAATTTAATTTTGGTTCGACCGAACAAAAGCGAGAAAAACAACGTCATAGGTCCTGAGTTCTTCGGGTGTAACTTTTGGCCGCGTCGCGCGTATTACTGGCAGCAAGTGAACGCGCTGCATTCTGAGGCCCCCGAGCGGACGGCGCCGAGTTGGTAAGACCCGCTCCCGGTTCGTCCGCCGCAGACTTGCCAGGCTGTTACAAGGTCGTGACAGGCCCCCACGAGAGGAAAGATGGTGCATCATCTGGGGAACATTCCCGAAAATGCTCTGAACGGTGCGTTCGCCGCCATTGAACGCGTCGCCGGTGAACTTGGCGCTGGTAGCGTGGCAGTGTTGGTATCGGAGGCCGACCGGGTCGAGATCGTTTACCGTTCCCCGGCGGGGCCCGGGTGCGATTCGGAGTTACAGCAGGCGTTGATCGGCGCATACGGCTCTGCGGACGCGCAGGCCATGCTGGCGCGCCTTCACACTGGGTCCGACTCCTGGCTTTTGTTCATCTCGGACGCGACACGGCGCGCGGTTTTCGTCGCCTTCCTGTACTCTCAGGCGCTCCCTCCGGCCGTGTTTCCGCCGGGCGTCACCGACACCCTGCAGCTCGCCGCATTCGCTGTATGGTCGTTTAAAGAGACACTCTATCTACGCGCCGAGCTCAGCGTTCTTGCCCGTCGAATCGAGCAGCGGAAATCTGTCGAACGCGCCAAGGGACTGCTCCAGGCGGAAAAGGGAATCACCGAGCAGCAGGCCTACGAATGCCTTCGCAAGATGAGCCGGCAGCGTCGCATCACCTTGGGCGAGGCTGCCGAAAACTTGCTGCGAACCAGACGCTTCCCGTGATCTGGTCGGATTAGCGGCGGCACGTCTTGCGGAAAACGATCCGCCAGCGCGCCGGCGGTGCTGTTTTCGCCTTTCTCCAGGATTGAGACGGGCTGAACGTTTCACCAGGAGAAAGACGATGCGGATCGCTTTGTCGATCGCGGCGATCTCGGTGTGCGCCTGTGCGGCAGCCGAAACAACTCCGGCTTCCCGCCAAGACCCCCAGGTCGTCAGGGCCTGCCTCACCGGCTCGGGCCAGATCAATTTCATCGTGGGCCAGGCAGAGAAGATCGCCAACGAAATATTCGTCGGCGCGGGCGTGCAGGTTGTGTGGCGATTTCAGCCGTCCCGCTGCAAGCCGGTGGATGCTGGAGAGATGCACATTGAGGTGACCGCCGATACCCCCGGCACGCGGTATCCGAAGGCTCTAGGCTACACACTCCTCACAGGTGATCCGCACACGGAGATCTTCTACGATCGCATCGTGCGGGCCGTCGACCCGATCGACGTTCCGAAGCTCCTCGGGCATGTGTTGGCACATGAGATTACCCATGTGCTGGAAGGTGTGGCTCGCCATTCCTCGACCGGCCTCATGAAGGAAAGTTGGAACGAGCGTGATTTTCGCGACCTTAAATGGAAGCCGCTTCCGCTCGCGCCGGAGGACCTGGAGCTGCTCGCGCGCGGTCTGCAAATGCGTCAGGAGCGGCTGGCGAAAAACGAAACGGCCCTGGCCCGTGCGGCCGGGATGAGACGATCCCCCCGGCGTCTCAACGGCATTCGATAAGGCGACCGTTTCGCGAATGTAAACATATTGAAAAATTCAACGGCGCACGTGTAGAAATATTTCTGCCCAGGCATCTAACTTCCGGCGGAGCAACATCCGCCGGCAGGTTGCACCTGCGTGCCTTTCCCGGGGAGGACGCCGGACGCTCTCTATCGTTTGCTCGGATTCGCCGGGAAATATGCTGCGACACGATCGTTCAAGGTGAACTCCATCCCGAGCTTGGGATATTCGGCCAGCACCCTTCGCTTCATCTCATCGGCCGATTTCGACGCTGCGAAATTTTTGTCCCAATCGGAGATGTATTGCTTCATGAAGGCGATTGCGGACATATCGTCGGTCGCGCCGGGGCCCTGGTGCCCTGGAATCACGACTGCCGGCTGAAGCGCGGCGATCTGGTCGATGGTTTTCTCCCAGTTCTGCCTGGCCGCATCCCTCGGCACGCCGAAATACGCGTGATCGAAGACGATGTCTCCGGTAACGACGGCTCTCAAACGTGGAATCCAAACGAAACTGTTGCCCGGGCCGTCCGCGCCCTGCACCGGACCCGTGACCGGGAAGCGCTCGCCTTCGAGCGTCAGAAACGGCTCCGCGAGCTCTTCGGGAAGCACCGGATCGGGCCCCGGAATATTGTTTCCGTAAGTGGGAAACCAGAATTTCTGCCGTGCCGGCCAGCCGGTCCTCGCGGCGTTGACAGTGGCCGGCAGGGCGACGATCCTGGCCGCCGGGAAGGCCTGCTTCAGCACCGCCAGGCCGAACAGATGGTCCGGATGCGGATGGGTCACATAGATCAGCGCCAGGTTCTTCTTCGATTCCAGAATCTCCGCGGCCAGCCGGTGGGCTTCGCTCAGGCTGAACTGCGGATCGATCACCAGCATGTCCTTCTCGCCGGAAACCATCGTAGAATTGACGTCGTAACCGGTCTGCCCTTTCCCGGTGTGAACTTTGAGCTGAAACTTAGGCGTCTGCGCGCTCAGAAGCGCCCCGAAAATTGCCAGTGGGAAAACGCATTTAGTCTTCATAGATGATTCAATTTAAATCCACGGGCCATCCCCGCAGGAGGCCCTGCCTGATCATCCGCTGAAACGCGGTCCCTCCGCCGCTGGATGGACTGGAGATTTCGCTTGTAACGCTGCTCACGCAAATCTTCTGGGGAATCGTCGGCAGCGTGAACCGGAGGGACGGCGCGGGCATCGGCGGGCGCGTCAAGTCGATGACCGAGAGCAGGTTTCCCACATCCGTCGACGTCTCGCGCGCCGCCACCGGGGACACGTTGAACACCGATTCGATCATCTTCAGCACCGAAGTGTGATCGAATACCGTGTGATTCACCGCCGGATTGCTTGGGTTGCCGACCGTCCATGGCGAAATCACCACCGCCGGTACGCGGCATCCCAGCAGCGCCTTGCCGTTCACCAGGTCCGGATCCACCGTGTTGGGGGCTGTCGCGCGCGGGGGCGCGACGTGATCGAAGAATCCGCCCCATTCGTCGAACGTCACCACGAGCACCGTGCTGTTCCAGTTCGGGCTCGACGCGATGGAGTGGTACACCGCCCAAAGAAACGCGTCCCCATTCTGGATATCGGAGTTGGGATGGTCGTCATCGGCGGTATTGAGCAGGATGGTGAACTTGGGGTCGAGAAACGAAACCGCCGGGAGCGTGCCCGCCGCGCAGTCCGAAAGAAACGTCGTGAACGGAGCCGAGATCCCCAGATACTTCAGCCCATAGAGCGCCAGAAAAGGAATGTTGCCGTAGTAATACTTGTGGCTCACGCCCGCGGCGCTCAGCCGGTCCCAGATGGTCGGCAGCGAGCACAGACTTAGCGAATCATCCAACCGGTCCGTCTGCCCGCTGTGCGCGAAAATCCGGTTCGGAAACGTCGGCCCCAGAATGGAAGCGAAGTACTGGTCGCACACCACGAAATTCCGCGCCATCGCGGCAAACGCCGGAATATCTTGCTCCACGTAATAGCCGATCGCGTAAACATCGTTCGATCCCGCCCTCAGCCATCCGTCCATCGCTCCGTTGTTGTATTCCACGCGGGCGCCCGCGTAGCTGTGATCCGGATCCGGGTGGCCGCAGCCGGTTCGATCTCCTGATAACGCGTAGGTAGAATGCGCCACATTATTGTTGTCCAGGTAGCTCAAACCAGCGTTTTTAGCCGTGGCGTTCGGAAACCAGCCGAGGAAATGATCGAAGCTCCGATTTTCCATTATCACGTGAACAATGTGCTGGATCGGTGGGGCTAATGCGGATGCGGGCTTCCTTTCGGCGAGGGCGGCCACGGCCGCAGCGCCGGCCGATTGCTTTAAAAAAGTGCGTCGATTCAAGAATTCACCTCCGGCTCGTGATCTTCGCGTCCCCGCGGATGCCGCCGGGCGCAATTCTCGATTCTCGCAGATGGCGCGGTTCAAGTGTTTTCCGGCCGCGTAACATATACTCGCGTTGAGGTCCTCACATGCGCGTATTTCGGAATGTCATTTGGTTCTGCCTCGCCGCGGGCGCGATCCTGGCGCCCGCCACCGCCTGGCCGCAGATTCTTCTGGACGGCGAGTGGTCGCCGCAATTTCACGAAGATCAGCCGGAGCGGATTCCCGGTCCGGATCTCGGCGATTACCTCGGCCTTCCCATCAACGACGCAGCGCGCCTCAGGGCCGAGAGCTGGAACGCTTCCCGCTTAACCCTGCCGGAAGAACAGTGCCGTGTGCACGTTTCGCCGTACATTTACCGCGGCCCGCTCGATCTCCGCATCTGGCAGGAAAAAGACCCCGACACGCAGCAGGTGATCGCCATCAGAAACTACATCAGCACCTGGTCGCAGTTCCGGACCATTTGGATGGACGGCCGGCCGCACCCGCCCGAGTATGCGCCCCACACCTGGATGGGATTTTCCACCGGCAAGTGGGAAGGCGACATTCTCACGGTCGAAACCACGCATCTCAAGTACGGCTGGGTGCGCCGCAACGGCCTGGTCATGAGCGACCACGCCACCATGACCGAGCATTTCATCCGCCACGGCGATCATCTCACGCACGTGATGATCCTTCGCGATCCCGCATATCTGACCGAGCCTCTGATCAAAAGCGAGGACTTCATCCTGAATCTCCACGCCAGCAATGCCTCGTGGGTTTACCATTGCCGCGCCGTCGTGGAGATCACCACGCGGCCGAAGGGCCAGGTGCCGCATTATCTTCCCCGGGAGAATCCCTTCCTGCAGGAGTTTCCACAACGCGTGGGAGTGCCCGAAAATGCCGCGCTGGGCGGCCCCGAGACCATGTACCCGGAATACCGCAGCAACATGAAAAAGTCGAGCGTACCGGTTTCCAAGAATCGCGTAACTCCGGTTCCGCGCCTGCCCCCGGAAATTCAGTCTGAAACAGTTCAGGGCAGTGTCTCTGTCCTGGTGGGCGCCGGCGGGAATATCCTCGTCCAGGCGGGTGATCAAGGCGTCGTCATGGTCGACAGCGGGCGCGCGGACTTCTCCTCCAAAATGCTGGAAGCGCTACGCAAGTTGAACCGCCGCCCGCCGCGCTGGCTCATCAACACCGGCCCGGACGCCGATCATGTGGGCGGTAACGCAGCCATCGCGAATATCCTCGGCTCCTCGCGCAAAATCGAATTGGTCAATACGCCGTTTTCGACAGCCGTTCAGAATGTGGACATCGTGGCCAGCAACGCCATGGCGGCCCGCATGAACGGCTTCCCTTCCGAGGCCTGGCCCACCGAGACCTACGTCGGCGAAAAAGACGAAGTCTTCTTCAATGGCGAGGCGATCGAAATTTATCACACTCCCGCCGCCCACACCGACGGTGACAGCATCGTGTTTTTCCGCCGCTCCGACGTGATCGCCACCGGCGACCTGTTCGACGCCGATCATTATCCGCAGATCGACCTAGCGCGCGGAGGCAGCCTTCAGGGCATCATCGACGGCCTGAATAAAGTCATCGATCTCGCCATTCCGGCCGATACCGATGAAGGCGGCACCATGATCGTTCCAGGCCACGGACGGATTTGCGACGAGATCGATGTGGTGGAGTATCGCGACATGCTGACGATCATTCGCGACCGCGTGATGGCCATGATCAAAAAAGGCATGACGCTCGATCAGATTATCGCGGCGCGGCCCACGCTCGACTACGATCCTCTTTACGGAGATACCAGCGGCCCTTGGACCACGGATATGTTCGTCCAAGCCGTCTATCGAAGTCTTACCGCGAAACCCGCCGGCTCGGCGAACTGATCAGCCGCCAGCCGGCGGCGCTGCCGGCTTCCGTTTCGGCGCCAAGAACCGGCGCCGCAGCACCAGGATTCGCTGGCGGTTCTGGTTGTACGCCCGCGTCTCAATCGCCACAATTCCCCGATCCGGCTTGCTGGCTGATTCGCGCTTTTCGAAAACCTCCGATTCCGCGTACAGCGAATCGCCGGCAAACAGCGGCCGCTCGAAGACCACGCTGTCATAACCGAGGTTTGCGATCGCCTTGCCCGTCATGTCCGCCACGCTCATTCCCACCGTCAGGCTGAACACCAGCGTATCGATCACCGGCCGCCTCGCCGCCGGTTTCGTCTTTGCGTACTCCTCGTCCAGAAACAGCGGGTTTTGATTCATGGTCAGCAGCGCGAACAGCGTGCTGTCATACCCGGAGATGGTCCGCCCAGGCCAATGCCGGTAGACGGCGCCAATTTCAAAATCCTCGTAGTCGCCTCCGAAGCCCATCCCTGCCGCCAGCCTATCCGTTGTCTTTATATTTCCTGAGCAGGTTGCGGGCGATGATCAGCCGCTGCAATTCGTTCGTCCCCCCGCCGATCACCACCAGGGGGGCGTCGCGATAGTACCGCTCCACAGGAAAATCTTTTGAATATCCGTTCGCGCCCAGAATGCGCATCGCTTCGAAGGAGACCTCCGCCGCCGTCTCGGTGGCGAACAGCTTGGCCATGCCGGCCTCCAGGTCGCAGCGCTCGCCGCGATCCCGCTTCTCCGCGGCCGAATAGATCAGCAGCCGCGACGCCTCGATCCTCGTCGCCATATCGGCCAGCTTGTTTTGAATCGTCTGGTATTCGGCGATCGGCTTGCCGAACGTCACGCGGCGCTGCGCGTAGCGGATCGCCTCCTCGAACGCCGCCCGCGCGATGCCCAGCCCGCGCGCCGCCACATTCAGCCGCTCGGCTTCCAAACCCGTCATCACGTGCTTGAATCCCTGCCCCTCGATGCCGCCGATCAGGTTCTCCGCTGGTACCGGAAAACCGTCGAAGTGCAGCTCGCAGGTCTCGACGCCTTTGTACCCCAGCTTGTCGATGTCCCGGCTAACCGTCAGCCCAGGCGCCCCTTTCTCGATCACGAAAGCGCTCATACCGCGGTGAGCGGGTTCGGCCGTGGGGTCGGTCTTCGCCAGCAGGAGGAACGTGTTGCCGTGCCGGGCGTTCGTGATCCACATCTTCGATCCGTGAATGCGGTACACAGCGCCGTCGCGAATCGCTGTCGTGCGGATGCTCTGTAGGTCGGTGCCCGCATTCGGCTCCGTCAGGCAGATTCCGCCGCGTTTTTCGCCCGCCGCCATACGCGGAAGAAAACGGCTCTTCTGTTCCTCCGTGCCGAACCGCACCAGCACGTCGCACATCACCGAATTGCTCCCGATCACGCCGGCCAGGCCCAGCCAGCCTCGGGAAATCTCTTCAAACACCATGGCGAACGTCGTGTTATCCACCTCTGCGCCGCCGTATTTTTCCGGAATATTGAGTCCGAACAGCCCCATCTCCTTCATCCGCTGCACCAGCTCGTGCGGATATTCGTCCCGACGCTCCATTTCGGAGGCCACCGGCATCACCTCGCGCTCCACGAACTTGCGGACGGTGCCGACGATCAGTTCCCGCTCAGAATAGGACATGCTCAGCTTGTCCTCCGGTCGATAACGATTTCGCGCTCCATGGTCAAGACGATCTCCCCGCGCTGGTTTCTGGCATTCGTGGCGACCCGCACCGCCCCGCGCCCGTCTGGCAGTTCCCTTTTCTCCACAATGGCCGATTCGGCGTAAATCGTGTCGCCGTGAAACACCGGACCATCGTGCCGGATATCGGAATACCGCAGCGTCTCCAGCGCCCGCCCGCCGACATCGGCCTGCGTCATGCCAATCACGATGCTGATCACGGTGGGACCCGCCACCAGCCTGCGCCCATGCTGCGTCTCGCGCGCAAAATGTTCGTCGTGATGAACCGGATGCTGATTCATGCTCAGCAAGCTCAGCAGCGTGTCGTCGTACTCGTGAATGGTGCGTCCCGGCCAGTGCCGGAATCGCTGGCCCGCTTCGAGCTCCTCGAAATATTTCCCATACGGCATCAGCCGCAAACTCCTCCGCGGATCAATTCCTCTATTTCGTCCGATTCATAGCCCGCCTCGCTTAAGATTTCGCGAGTATGCTCGCCCGGCGCGGGCGGCGGGCCCTGAATCTCTGGCGGCGTCGCGGAAAGCCCGATCGGCAGCTTCGGCAATCGCGCCGGCCCTTCCCCGCCCAGAGGTACGTCCACCAGTTGCCCTAAAGCCGCCGTCTGCCGGTCTGCCATCACCTGCTCCGCGTTCTGCACCGGATCGTTTGCTACGTCGTGCCGGTCGAGCGCCTCCGACCAGTACGCCACCGGATGCCCGCGCAGCACCTCGCAAATCACCTGCTCCAGGATGTCCGCGTTGCGCACCCGGTCGATGTTGGTCCGGAACCGCGGGTCTTCGAGCCACTCCGGCTTGCCCAGCGCTTCGCACAAACGTCCAAACGCCTTATCGCTGGAAATGCCGATCATGATCGCCCCGTCGGCGGCCGGATATGCGCCGTACGGCGCGAAGGCGGTGTGCCTGGACCCCTGCGGCTTGGGATTCACCCCCGCGAACTGACGGTACAAAAGGTGGTAGCACATCAGCATCAGGCCGTTCTGAAACAGCGACGCATCCACTCTTTGTCCCTTGCCCGAGCGCTGCCGCTCCACCAGCGCCGCCAAAATTCCCAGCGCCAACCACACGCCGGTTCCTAAATCGAGAATCGAGACGCCTGCGCGAATCGGAGCGCTGTCATGGCCCGTGCCCGTGACGCTCATGATTCCCGTGCGCGCTTGCAGGATCGCGTCG
>Ga0070739_10002069_pt1 | contig 27938 bp, 24 predicted proteins | sample Coa_R1_7_FD_66445 | JGI IMG/M metagenome (GOLD analysis project Ga0070739, IMG submission 66445) | Surface soil microbial communities from Centralia Pennsylvania, which are recovering from an underground coalmine fire - Coalmine... | ecosystem: Environmental > Terrestrial > Soil > Unclassified ...
GGCGGCCGTTGACGAGCGCCATCGGGATGCCGCGGCGGTGCGTCGCGAGCACCAGGTTCGGCCATAGCTCGGACTCGACCCACAGCGCCAGGTCGGGCCGCCAGTGATCGAGGAAGCGCTTGACGCAGCCGCGCAGATCGACTGGCACGAACTGGTGCCGCGCCCCCTGCGGCAGGCGGCGGTCGAGCAGCTGCGCCGACGCGACGGTGCCGGTCGTGATCAAGATTTCGACGCCCGGCCGCTGCGCCCGCAACCGTTCGATCAGCGCCAGGACGGACGTCGCCTCGCCGACGCTGGCGGCGTGCATCCACACCAGCGGCGCGTCCGGCCGCTCCCGTCCGGCTCTGCCGAGGCGCTCGCGGAAGCGCACGGCGTCTTCCTTGCCGCGGCGGCGGCGGTGCAGCAGGTAGAGGAGGGCGAACGGCGCGAGGGCCGAGGTCGCGGCGCGGTAGAAGCCGGGCAGCATCAGCGGCGCTTCCCGCTCGCCAGCTTGCGCGGCCGGCCAGCCACCGCCACGGTGCTGGCGCGAGGGTCGCGCCCGACGCGGCGGTCGGCCTCCCGGGTCATCTCGATCATGCGGCTTTCGACCACCCGCCTCATCCGTTCGAGGCCCCCTTGGTCCAGATCGTCCGGGACCTCGATCGGCTCGCCCCAAATATAAACCCCGCGCCCGAAAGGATGGGCGACGAAAAATCGATCCCAGGTGTCGAGAATGCGGCCTCGGCTGGTCGAGAACACAATCGGCACGATCGGCACCCGGGCGCGCTGCGCCACGCTGAGCATGCCGCCGCTGACCGTCATCGCCGGTCCCCACGGGCCGTCGGGAGTGATGCCGACGCAGTCGCCTTCGGCGAGGCGCCGCAGCATCGTGCGAACGGCGGCGGTGCCGCCGCGGCGCGACGATCCGGTGATCGAATCGACCCCGAAATGCTTGACGACGTCGGCAATTATGCGCCCGTCGCGGTGCGCCGAGATCAGCATGTGCATCGGGGCGAGCCGCTGCCACGCCATCGGAATCATGCCGAGCCGGCCGTGCCAGAAGGCCAGGATGAATGGCTTTCCCTCCGCGCGCAGGCGGCGCGGCACGTCGCTCCGCTCGACCGTCCAGCGGTTGGTCCAGTAGACGAGGCGGATATAGAGATGCGTCAGCCAGCACAGGACGCGGCGCATCGGCTCGCTGCGCAAGATTTCGCGGCTCCGCTGGCGAATCGACGACAAGCTAGGACGCGGCGGCTGTGGCGGCGAGGTCGGCTTCCTCGGCGAACTGCATCGCGTAGAGCCGGGCATAGAGCCCGTCGCGCGCAAGCAGCTGCGCATGCCGGCCGCTCTCGACGATGCGCCCGCGGTCGAGCACGCAAATGAGGTCGGCGCCGAGCACGGTCGAGAGGCGGTGAGCGATGACGACGGTTGTCCGTCCCTGCATCAGCGTCTTCAGCGCCGCCTGCACCGCCCGCTCGGATTCGGTGTCGAGCGCCGAGGTGGCCTCGTCGAGCAGCAGGATCGGCGCGTCCTTGAGCATGGCCCGGGCGATGGCGAGACGCTGGCGCTGCCCGCCGGAAAGGCGGACGCCATGTTCGCCGACGAGCGTGTCGTAACCCTGAGGCAGGGCCCGGATGAAGGCATCGGCGTCGGCGGCCATCGCGGCGCGTTCGATCTCGGAGGCGGTCGCGCCGAAGCGGCCATAGGCAATGTTGGCGCGCACCGTATCGTCGAACAGGCCGACCTCCTGCGCGACGAGGGCGAGCGATCCGCGCAACGAGGCCAGCGTGACGTCGCGCACGTCCTGCCCGTCGATCGAGATGCGCCCGGCATCCACGTCGAAGAAGCGCGGGATCAGGTTCAGCAAGGTTGATTTGCCGGCGCCCGACGGTCCGACCAGCGCGACGCGATGGCCCGCCGGAACCGTCAGCGAGATGTCGTGCAGCGCCGCGGTTCCCGGCACATAGCCGAAGCGAACGCTCTCGAAGCGGATTTCGCCGCCCGATATCCGCAAGGGCCGGGCACTGGGGCGGTCGCGGATCGTGGGCTCGATGTCGATGACCTCGAACAGCCGCTGCGCCGCGGCGAGACCCTCCTGCAACGACGCGTTCAGGCTGGCGAGACCCTTCAGCGGCTGATAGGCGAGCAGTAGCGCCGTCAGGAACGACACGAACGCGCCCGGCGTGCGGGCGCCGGTGATCACCTGGTGGCCGCCGTAGAGGATCACGACGGCGATGGCGGCGCCGCCCAGCGCCTCCATCATCGGCGAGGCGCGGGCGCGAGTCCGGTTGGCGCGGTCGATCAGCGCGAAGATGCGCTCGAACAGGGCGGTGGCGCGGCCCTCCTCGTAGGCTTCCATGCCGTACGCCTTGACGTGGCGCGCGCCCTGAAAGGTCTGGTTCAACACGGTCGCCATCTGCCCGAACTCGGCCTGCGTGTTCGCGGTCACGCGCCGCATCCGCCGTCCGATCTTGACGATCGGCAGAAAGGCGAGAGGGAAGACAAAGATCGACACGAGCGAAAGCAGCCAGTCCTCGTAAAACATCAGCGCCACGAGGCCGACAACGGTCAGCGCGTCCTTGCCGATGGCGCCGAGTACGTTGGCGGCGGCGTTGCGCAGCATCACCGAGTCGTTGGTGAAGCGGGTGATCAGCGTGCCGCTGGCGTTGGCGTGGAAATAGGCGAGGTCGGCGCGCATCAAGCGCGCGAACAGGGTGCGCTGCACGTCGGCGATGATGCGCTGGCCGATGCGGGCCATCAGCACCGCGTCGCCATAGTCGGCGAAGCCCTTGACGAGCGCGATCGCGAGCGCGGCGCCCGCCAGGAGCAGCAACAGCGAGCCGTCGCGCGCGACGAAGATGCGGTCGAGTACCGGCTGCATGAGCCAGGCGCGCACCGGCGTGCTGGCGGCGGCGACGGCCATGCAAAAGGCGGCGGCGGCAATGCGGCCCGCCTGCGGCCGCATGAACTCCCACGTCAAACGCCGCACGAGCCTCGCCGTAGGCACGCTGTTGTAACGGATCCGCCGGTCCTTGCGCATGGCCCCCCGCCGGGAGTGTTAGAGGCCGCTGCCCAGCTTGGCAAGCCGGATGCCACCCGGGGCGGCGCCGCAGCGAGTCTTCGCGGTCAGGCGCCGGCGACCGTGAGGTCGTCGATGCGCAGGGTCGGGGCATCGACGCCCGACTTGAACTCCAGGTCGCTGGCGGCGCGGAGCCGGGCGAACATGTCTTTGAGGTTGCCGGCGACGGTCATTTCGCTGACGGGAAAGGCAAGCTGGCCCTTCTCGATCCAGAACCCGGCGGCGCCGCGGCTATAGTCGCCGGTAACGCCATTGACGCCCATGCCCATCAGCTCGGTCACGTAAAGGCCGCTGTCGATGTCGGCCATCAACTCCGCCGGCGAGACGGCGCCTGGCTCGATCCAGACGTTGGTCGAGGCCGGGGAGGGCGGGGAGGCGGTGCCGCGGGCGGCATGGCCGGTCGTCTTGAGGCCGAGCTGGCGCGCCGAGCGCAGGTCGAGGAGCCAAGTCGTCAGGACGCCCTTGTCGATCAGCCGGCGGCGCCGGTTGGCAATGCCCTCGCCGTCGAACGGCTTCGAGCGCAGCCCGCGCGGACGGTGCGGGTCGTCCACGATCGTGATCGCCTCCGGAAAGATGCGCTCGCCGAGCCTGTCCTTCAGGAAGCTCGTGCCGCGCGCGATCGACGGGCCGTTGATCGCGCCGAGCAGGTGCGAGAGGAACGAGCGCGCGACCCGCGGGTCGAACACGACCGGACAGCGGCAGGTCGGCATTTTGCGCGCCCCGAGGCGCTTCACCGCGCGCTCGCCGGCCTCGCGGCCGACCGCGGCGGGGTCGCGCAAATCGGCGGCGAAGACCGCGCTGGAAAAGTCGTAGTCGCGTTCCATCGCGGTGCCGCTGCCGGCGATGACCGAGACGCTGACGCCGTGGTTGGAGCCTTGGTAGCCGCCGGCGAACCCGTTGGAGGCCGCCATCGCGACCCGCGACTCGCCCCAGCCGGCCTCGGCGCCCTCGGAATTGGTAATGCCCGATACCGCCAGCGCCGTTTCCTCGACCGCGCGTGCCCGCTCGATCAAAACCTCGGCACCGGGCTCGCTCGGGTCGAGCATTTCGAGCGAAGGCCACTCCCGCACGATCTCGCCGGGATCGGCGAGGCCGCAGAACGGGTCCTCGGGCACCGCCCTCGCCATGTCCACCGCCCGCTCGACCAGCTCCGCCAGCGCCTTGGCCGATCGGTCGCTCGACGACGCGATCGCCTGCTGCCTGCCGACAAAGACGCGCAGTCCGAGATCCTGACTTTCCGAGCGCTCGAGCTTCTCGGTCTTGCCCAGCCGCCGCGCGTGCGAAACCGACACGCCCTCGAACAGGATCGCATCGGCGGCGTCGGCGCCGGCCTTGCGCGCCCGCGCGATCAGGTCCTGCAGCAGGTCGATGTCGTTCGCGGCGTTGGCCGATCGCTTGTCGCTCATATTGCGTCCTTGATTGCAGTCGGGGGCACGCTCGCGCCCGGGCGGCTGCGCGGGCGCGAGTGGGCGCGTCGCGTTCGTCCGTCAGCCGCTGCGCGCGAGGGGGGCCTGCGGCAGACTCGCGGCGGCGGCGACTTCGCTCGCGTGCTTCAGGCCTTTGTTGATTGCCGGCCGGAGCACGAAGAACCCGAGCAGCGCCGCGATCACGTTCATGATGCAGCCGACCGTGTAAACCGCGTGCCAGCTTCCGGTGTAATGCGTCAGCAAATTGCCGAGCGGCACCAACAGCGACGCGACGCCCTTGGCCGTATACATGATCCCGTAGTTCACGGTCACGTATTTGCGGCCGAACGCGTCGCCGACAGTGGCGGCGAAGAGGCTGAAAATGTCGCCCCAGAACAGGAACACCAGCGCGTCGGTAATGATGAACGAAATCGCCGTCGTTCCGAAAAAGCCGAATGCGGCAATGCACGCAGCCTCGATGCCGAAGGCGATGCCCATCATGTTGGCGCGGCCGATATGGTCTGAAATCCAGCCGTTGAGCGGTCTGCCGACGCCGTTGGTGATGCTGTGGAAGGTGAGGGCGGCGACGATCGCCGGCGTCGTGATGCCGAAGATCGTCACGAGGTTGTTGGCGATGCCGCGTTCCTGCGCGATCGGCGACAGCTGCGCCGCCGACATCAATCCGCCGGCCGCGACCAGGAAGAACATCAGGTACATGATCCAGAACAGCGGCGAGCGCAGCGCACGCTGCGGCGGCACGTCCTCGCCGCCCTGCCGGGTCTTGATCTTCTCCGGCGGGGGCATCTCGTCTTGCCGCGGCGCCCGGATGAAGTTGGAGACGACGATGACGATCGCGCCGTAAATGATCGCAAAGACGAGGAAGGTATGCTGGTAGCCGCTCGATTGGATCATCGCGCGGATCGGTGCGATCGTGATTGCGGCGCCCGCACCGAACCCCGCCGCGGTCAACCCGCCGCAGAGGCCGCGCTTGTCCGGGAACCACTTGAGCGCGTTTCCGACGCAGGTGCCGTACACCGCGCCGCCGGCAAAACCGGCTACCGCGCCGCCGATGTAAAGCATCCACAGCGAACTCGCGAAGGAATCGATGAACCACGCGAGAAAGGTGCCGCATCCGCCCGCGAGCACCATCCAGCGCGGGCCGATGCGGTCGACGATGTAGCCTTCGACCGGAACCAGCCAAGTCTCGCACAAGATGAAGATCGTGAAGGCGACCTGGATTTCCGCTTTGGTCCAGCCGAACTGATGCTGGATCGGCAATACGAAGAGTGTCCATCCGTACTGCAGGTTGGCGACCGATGCCATGCAGACGATGCCGAGGATAAGCTGTATCCATCGGAACCCTTGCGATGACCGCGCTGGCGCAACGTGCTGTGAAGCAGTCATTCCCGTTCCCTCCTTCTTTTTGTTTCGCTGTCTTATCCGAGCGTTGACAGCGGTGACAAGGACGTCTGCCTTAGGCTCCCTGTTCTAATCTTGCCGGCGAACAAATCCTATTTCCAAATCGGTTTGCCGTTGCCCGGGAGGCCGTAGCGCGACCAATTTCGCGTCACTTCGGCGACGATTTCTTCGGCCATGCGGATCGGCCGACCCCAGTCCCGGCGCGTCTCCGGCGGCAGCTTGTTCGTCGCGTCGAGACCGATCTTGCCGCCGAGCCCGGAGTCCGGAGACGCGAAATCCAAATAATCGATCGGCGTATTGTCGAGGAGCGTTGTGTCGCGCACCGGGTCCATCCGGGTCGAGACCGCCCACATCACGTCTTTCCAGTCGCGTGCGTCGATGTCGTCGTCCACGACGATGACGATCTTCGTGTACATGAACTGACGCAGAAACGACCAAATTCCCATCATGATCCGCTTGGCTTGGCCGGCGTAGCTCTTGCGGATCGAGACGATAGCGATCCGGTAGGAGCAGCCCTCGGGCGGCAGCCAGAAATCGACAATTTCAGGGAATTGCTGCCGCAGCAGCGGGATGAACACCTCGTTGAGCGCCTCGCCGAGGATCGACGGCTCGTCCGGCGGCCGCCCGGTAAAGGTCGAGAGATAGATCGGGTCGCGCCGCATCGTGATTGCGGAGACGCGGAAAACCGGGAAACGCTCAACCGCATTGTAATAGCCGGTATGGTCGCCGTAGGGGCCTTCCTCGGCGGTTTCGTCGAGCGCGACATGGCCTTCGAGCACGATCTCGGCTTGCGCCGGCACCTTGAGCGGCACCGTGAGGCAATCGACAAGCTCCACCCGCTTGCCGCGCAGCAGGCCGGCGAACTGGTATTCCGACAGCGTCTCCGGCACCGGCGTCACCGCCGCGAGGATCGTTCCGGGGTCGGCGCCGATGACCGCCGCCGCCGGCAGCGGCTCGCGCCGTTCGGCCTGCCAGCGCCGGTGGTGCTGCGCCCCGCCACGGTGCTTCAGCCAGCGCATCAGCGTCGTGTCGCGACCGGTCACCTGCATGCGGTAGATGCCGAGGTTGAAGCCGTCCTCCCGCCGGCTCCCTGGCCCCTTGGTGACGACCAGCGGCCAGGTGATCAGCGGTGCCGGCTCCCCGGGCCAGCAGGTCTGGACGGGGAAGGCGCCGAGGTCGATCTCGGCACCGCGCAATACGACCTCCTGGCACGGCGCCCCGCTCACCGTCCGCGGCCGCATCGCCATTGCCGTGCGCAAGAGCGGCAGCATTTCAAGAGCCTCGCGCCAGCCTCCGGGCGGCTCCGGCTGCTTCAGAAACGCCAGCGTCTCGCCGATTTCGCGCAATTGCGCCGGTTCCCGGTCCATGCCCCACGCCACCCGCTCGACCGTGCCGAACAGGTTGACCAGCACCGGCGTCGGGTAGCGCGAGCCGTCCGGCCGCACGACATTCTCGAACAGCGCCGCCGGTCCGCCTTCGGCGAGCAGCCGCGTCTGAATTTCGGTCATTTCCAGCACCGGCGACACCGGCGCCGAGACCCGCACGAGTCGGCCGCTGGATTCGAGGCGGCCAATGAAGTCGCGCAGGCTGGCATAGGGCATGCCCCCTTTATAGGGGCGGCGCGGCGGCTTCGCGAGGACCGCGACACGGGCGGAAGCGGCCCTCGCGCGCCAGCCGCAGCGGGGCTGAGGCCGATGGCACTAGGCCGTGCCTAGCGCGGCGTCGAGGTGCTCGAACGGGGCGGGGCGGTGCTGCCGGTGGTGGCGACGCCGCCGTTGCTGTTCGCGAGATCCTTCGCCTCGGCCAGATGCTGCTGCAGCAGCGGTACCAGGTTATGCGCGAACTGCTTGAGTATCGGGTTATCGCCGTTCGACGCCTCGTTCTGGAACAGGTTTATGACGTGCTCGTGATCCTTTACCTGCGCCTGCATGTACTCCTGGTCGAATTGCGCTCCGTTCGCGTTCTGCAGGCGCTGGTGCAATTCCTTGTCCTGCGCGCTCTGCTGCGTCTGCGGCGCGTTGATATGCTCCTCGTTGAGGATGCCTTTCAGCTGATTATCGGCGAAGGTGTGGTCGGCCTCCATCCAGCGGCCGAACTCGCGTACCGCCGGCGACGCAGCCTTCTGCTGCGCGAGCTTGCCGAGTTGGATCTCGGCCTGGCCGGCGTTGCTCGCGTTTTGGATGAACGTGCGGTCCTGCTGGCTGACGTTTCCCGACGTGGTTTGCGCGGTGGTCTGCGCGACAGCCGGCGCGGCGGCCAGCAGCGCGCACAACGAGGCGGTGGCGAACAGGGACTTCATCGGCGGCTCCTGCAATTCCGAAAGATGCCGATCCAACGTCATCCGCAAGAGCCGGTTCCTTAGCCGGCGTTCCGCTCCGTCATGAGGTCAGCGGCGCGGCCGCCGGCCGCCGCGCCCGCAGCGCGAACAACGAACCGCAAGCGGCGAGGCTGAGGCCAGCCGAGAGGAGCACCGCTTCGGAGCCGCAGCCGTCGAGCAGCACGCCGAACAGGAACGGCGCTGCCGACTGCAATACCCGCGCCGGGGCCGACAGCACGCCGCTGCGCTGGCCGTAGCCGACGGGGCCGAAGATCGCCAGCGGCAACGTGCCCTTGGCGATCGTGATCATGCCGTTGCCGGCCCCGTGCAAGAGCGCGAAGGCCACCGCGCCCGCCGGCCCCAGCGCCAGCAGGACCGCCGCGCCGAGCGGATGCAGTATGGCGGCGACACGGGCCGAGACCACCGGGTGGAAGGCGCGCAGCAGGCTGAATTCGACGATCCGCGCCCCGACCTGCGCCGGCCCGACCAGCGCCGCGGCGGCGATCGCGGCGGTGTGCGAGGCGCCCGCCGCCTGCAGCAGCCGCGGCAGATGCGCCGCCATCGCCCCCGTCACGAACCACGCTGCGGAGAAGAAGAAGGCGAGAACCGGCATCGCGCCCGGCGGCGGCTCCGGCTCGGCCGCGGTCGGCTCCGCCGCGGCGCGCGCGTGCACAACCGCGCCCTGCGGGATCACCAACCAGTTGAGCGGCATCGCGAGGAGGAGGTTGAGGCCCGCCCAGATCAGGCACGCCTCGCGCCAGCCGAAACTGTGCTCGAACCAGGCGCTCGCCGGCCAGCCGATCGTGCTCGCGAAGCCGGCGATCAGCGTGATGCCGGTGATGGCGCCGCGCGCGTCGCGGCCGTAGATCGCGGTCAGGGCGGCGAAGGCCGGGTCGTACAGCCCCATCCCCATGCCGAGGCCGAGGACCGCCCATGCGGCTGCGAGGCCGACGATCCCCTGCGCCGCGGCCAGCATCGCGAGGCCCAGCGCCAGCACGAGGTTCGACGCGGCGAGCGTCGTCCGGCCGCCCTGGCGGTCGATCATGCGGCCGACGGCGGGGCCGACCGCGGCGGAGAGCAAAAGCGCGGCGGAGAAGACGCCGAAGAAGGTCTCGGTCGAGAGGCCGAGCCCGGCGGCGATCGGCTGGCCGAGGACGGCCGGCACGTAATAGCTCGACGCCCAGGCCAGGGTCTGGGTCGAGCCGAGGGCAGCGACGACGACGGTGCGCCGGCTCATCGTCCGACGGCGACGGCCGCTTCGGAGAGAACCTGCCACACCACGGTCTCGCGCACCTCGCGGTCCTCCAGTTCGCGGCTCGTCGGCACCGCGTAGCGCGCCCGTTCGCGAAGCCCCGTCGTCGGCACGTAGGCGCGGCGCGGGTCGCCGAGCAGCACGAGGCTGCCGCGCGCCGCCTGCCGCCGCAACCATGCCGTCGCCCGCGCCGCCATGGGCTGCTCATAGCAGACATCGCCGGCGGTCACGACCGCGAAGTCTTTGATCGGCGCGTCCGTCAGATCGGCCGTGATGATCGCGATCTCAGCTCGGTTGAGCGCGGCATTTGCGGCGATCGCGGCGGCGGCGAACGGATCGATGTCGGCGGCGACGACGCAAGCGGCGCCGGCCTTGGCGGCGGCGATCGCGACGAGGCCCGAGCCGGAACCGAAGTCGAGGACATCGCGGCCGGCGACGATGTCCGGACGGTCGAGCAGGTGGCGGGCGAGCGCCTGACCACCAGCCCAGGCAAAGGCCCAGAAGGGCGGCGGCACCGCGTTGCGCGCCAGCGTCTCCTCCGTCGCCTGCCAGATCGGCGTGACCTCGGAAGCGAGGTGCAGGCGAATCTCCGGCACCAGCGGCACCGGCGCGACGACGCTGTTGGCGCGGACGAATGCGGCGGCGCCCACGGCCACTAGGCGAAATGGCCGGCGACGATGCCCGCCAGCAGGAGCCAGCCGACGGCCCGGTTCGAGCGGAACTTGGCGAGGCAGTCGGAGGGGTCGTCGATATCAACCCGCGCCGCCTGCCAAATCATGTGGAACGCCGCCAGGCCGAGCCCGATCCAGAATGGCCACCCCAGCCCCGCCGCCCGGGCTGCGGCGGCCCACAGCAAGGCGGCAACGCCATAGAAAACAAACAGGAATGGCCGCGTCCGCCGGCCGAGCGCCAGCGCCGACGATTTGACGCCGATCAGGGCGTCGTCGTCCTTGTCCTGGTGCGCGTAAATCGTATCGTAGCCGAGCGTCCAGAAGATGCCGCCGGCATAGAGCAGCGCCGGCGGCCAGGTTAGCGCGCCCGCCGCCGCGGTCCAGCCGATCAGCGCGCCCCAATTGAAGTTGAGGCCGAGAAACAGCTGCGGCCAGTAGGTGATCCGCTTCATGTAGGGATAGGTGCCGATCAGCCCCAGCACCGCCACCCCGAGCACGATGCTGACGCGGTTGAGGCTGAACAGCACGGCGGCGCCTATTGCAAGCTGCGCCGCCAGGAACAGGAGCGCCCGGCGCACGCTGACCTGCCCGCTCGGCAGCGGCCGGGTGCGGGTGCGCGCGACGCGGCCGTCGTAATCGCGGTCGGCGATGTCGTTGAGGGTACAGCCGGCGCCGCGCATGACCATGGCGCCGAGGGCGAACAGCGCGATGAGGCGCAGGTCGGGCCAGCGCGGCGCCGCCAGGGCGATCCCCCACCAGCCCGGGAACAGCAGCAGCCAAGTGCCGATCGGCCGGTCGAGCCGCGCCAGCCGCGCATAAGGCTGCACCGCCCGCGGCAGCCAGCGCTCGACCCAGTCCCCCGCACGGATGTCGGCCGCGTTGCCCCCACCCCGACCCTCCCCCGCTTGCGGGGGAGGGAGCGCAGCTGCTGTTTTGGCCGCCGCTCTCCCTCCCCCGCTTGCGGGGGAGGGTCGGGGTGGGGGCGACGCCGCTTCGGCGCCGGCGGTGCCTTGTCCGGCCGGGGAGGTCATCGGCTAATCTTGGGCGCGGATCGGGTACTACTCAAGGAGCGCGGATGGCGGAGCGGGCGGCGACGCGGCTGTTCGTGCCGGCGGGCTTGGCGGCGGGGGCGAAGGCGGCGCTCAGCGCGGAGCAGGCGCACCGGCTCCGCCACGTGCTGCGCCTCGCCTCCGGCGCTGTCGTCGCGGCCTTCAATGCCACCGACGGCGAATGGCTGTGCCGCATCGGCGCGCTCGGGCGCGACGGCGGGCAGCTCACCGTCGAGCGGCGGGTTCGGGCGCCGGAGGCGGAGGCCGATTTGTGGCTGCTGTTTGCGCCGATCAAGCGGGCGCGGCTCGACTGGCTCGTCGAGAAGGCGACCGAGCTCGGCGCCACGGCGCTGCTGCCGGTGTGGACGGCGCGCACCCAGGTCGAGCGGCTTAATCTGGAGCGCCTGCGCGCCCATGCGGTCGGCGCTGCGGAGCAGAGCGAGCGGCTGTCCGTGCCTGAAATCGAGCCGCCGCAGCCGCTCGACCGGCTGTTGGCGCGGTGGCTCGCGGAGCGTCGTCTCATGTTCTGCGACGAGAGCGGCGGCGGCGCGCCGGCGGCGGAGACGCTGGCCGGGATGGCGCCGGGTCCGGCCGCCGTGCTGATCGGTCCCGAGGGCGGTTTCGCGGAAACGGAGCTTGACGCTGTTCTGAAACTCTCTTTTGTTACCCGCATCGGCCTCGGGCCGAGGGTGCTGCGTGCCGAGACGGCCGCTCTCGCCGCCTTGGCGGTGTTCCAGGCCGTGGCCGGAGACTGGCGCCGCACTCGACCCCGCTGAGGCGCCCGTTGCGGAGCGACCGGCGAGGACCCATCTGCCGCCAAGCCTTCGCCGAGGTCTGCCGCCGCTCATGTCTTCGCCGTCCGCCGCCCAGCGAGAGCACATCACCGATCGACGGCAACTCGTCGCCTACCACGAGGCGGGGAGCAAGCCCCCCGCCGCCTGGCGCGTCGGCACCGAACACGAGAAGTTCGTATTCCGCCGCGCCGACCTGCGCCGCGTGCCTTATGATGGCCCTGACGGCATTCGCGCTCTGCTGCAGGGCATGACCCGCTTCGGGTGGCGGCCGGTCTACGAGAAGGACAACGTCATCGCGCTGTCCAACGACCAGCAATGCTCGATCACCCTCGAACCGGGCGGCCAGTTCGAGCTGAGCGGCGCGCCGCTCGAGACCGTGCACCAGACCTGCTGCGAAGTACACGAGCATCTGCGCCAGGTGAAGGAAGTCTGCGACGAGCTCGGGCTCGGCATGATCGGGCTCGGCTTCGACCCGAAATGGCGGCGCGAGGACGTGCCGTGGATGCCCAAGGGGCGCTACCGCATCATGCGCGACTACATGCCGAAAAAGGGCCGGCTCGGCCTTGACATGATGCTGCGCACCTGCACCGTGCAGACCAACCACGATTACGGCTCCGAGGCCGACATGGTGCGCAAGTTCCGCGTCGGCCTCGCGTTGCAGCCCTTGGCGGTGGCGCTGTTCTCGAACTCGCCGTTTGTCGAGGGGCGACCGGTCGGCTTCCAGTCCTACCGCAGCCACGTCTGGACCGACACCGACCCCGACCGCTGCGGGACTCTGCCGTTTGTGTTCGAGGAGGGATTCGGCTTCGAGCGCTACGTCGATTACATGCTCGACGTGCCGATGTATTTCGTCTACCGCGACGGCTACGTCGACGCGAGCGGCCAGTCCTTCCGCGACTTCATGGCGGGACGGCTGCCGGCGCTGCCGGGCGAATTGCCGACCTTCAGCGATTGGGCCGACCATCTGACGACCGCGTTTCCCGAGGTGCGGCTCAAGACCTACCTCGAAATGCGCGGCGCCGACGGCGGGCCGTGGCGGCGGCTGTGCGCGCTGCCGGCGTTGTGGATCGGCCTGCTTTACGACAGCGGCGCGCTCGACGCCGCGTACGACCTCGTGGCGGACTGGAGCGCCGAGGAGCGCGAGGCGATGCGGCGGGACGCGCCGCGGCTCGGCCTCGACACGAGGGTGCGCAGCCGCACCTTGCGCGACGTCGCGCTGGAAGTGCTCGAGATGGCGCGCGAGGGGCTGCACAAGCGCGGCCGTCGCGACCAGGCCGGCGAGGACGAGACGGCGTTTCTCGATCCGCTGTTCGCGACCGCCGCCTCCGGCAAGACCGCCGCCTCCGAACTCCTCGACGACTACACCACCCGCTGGTCCGGCGACATCGACCGCATCTACGCCGAATACGCGTACTAGAGCGGGCGTTGATCTGCCGGCGCGGCGGCAAATCGGCAAGTGCTGGAGGGCAGAAGGGCAGGCGGAGGCAACGGAGGATCACTATATCGCCATGGCACGCCGCCATGTTCAGGGCGCCGAAGATCGGATTGATCAACAATTGAATGTGCTTGAACGTGCTTCGGCGGCTCGACGACTCGACAGGTATCGCCCTCGCGACGGATCTGCTGATCACCCTTGAAAACAGCTTGGCGCTGGCTCAATCCGATCTGGCCGATCTGCTCACTCGGCGTCGCCTACGACAGGCGGAATGAGCAGCGAGGATCATCGCTCCCCCGAGGACCGCGCTCGACGATACCCGACAACTCGCGGCCGAACTGCGTGCCGAGGCTCGCAGGATGCTGCCGGACACCCGCCGCGTCGCGCTTGAAATCGCCGAACAATACGAGGCGCTGGCGACATCCCTGGAGCTTGAACTGGCATGGAGCCGATCGCTTTGGAGCGGCCCACGCGCCGGCCGCAGCGGTCATTGACGTCCCCGGGCTTCAGGGTGGCACCAGGCAGTGGCGGACGGCCCGGAATGCGTCCCATCCGCCGGGCCATGACGGCTTGAGCCGGCCCTCTCCCCGTTCGGGGAGAGGGATCAGGCGGACCGAGCCTTAACGAACGACCACGCCGCCGACGCCGGGAATGCCGATGAAGGCGCCGCCATGATGGTGATGATGGTGGTGATGGTGGTGATAATACGAATGATGATGGTGATGATGGTGGTGGTAATACGGGTAAGGCCCGTAATAAGGCCCGTAATAGGGATAGTAATACTGCGCCAGCTGCACCTCGCGCGCCGCCTGTTCGGCGCGGGCGGCGTTGTCCGCCTTCAGCGCTTCGACCGGGTTGGCGATCGGGTTGAGCAGGTCGCGATAGGACGAGGCCTGTAGCGGCTCCGATTGGTTTTGGATCGGGGCGGCGGCCTGGGCGGAGGCCATCGTGGCCAGCCCGGCGACGGCGCCGAGCAATCCCGCGAGTTTCTTGTCCATCTGGTTCCTCCAACGGTCGGCAGGCAGCCGCGCCGGCCGCCCTCACACATCGCGAAACGCGCGCTATAAACAGGAGGTTCCGATAGGTAACCGGCCGTTTCGGCCAACTCAAAGGGGACTGTCGATGGAATACACGACGCTCGGGCGCACCGGGCTCAGGGTCGGCGTCGCCGGTCTCGGCTGCGGCGGGTTCAGCCGGCTTGGCCTCGGCACCGGGGGTGACGAGGCGGGGGCGGTGCGCATTGTCCGTGAGGCGCTCGATCTCGGCGTGAACCTGTTCGATACCGCCGCCGCCTACGGCACGGAGTCGGTGCTCGGCAAGGCGCTGGCCGGCGTTTCCCGCGATGCCGTCGTCGTTTGCACCAAGGCGCCGTTCGGCATCAGCAGCCCGAATTCAACGGCGCAGGGCGCCGTGGCGGCGCTCGACGAGTCGCTGCGCCGGCTCGGCACCGACTACATCGACGTGTACCAGCTGCACGGCGTGCCGCCGTCTGCGTATTTGCACGCGCGCGACGAAATCGCGCCGGCGCTGCTGCGCGAGCGCGACAAGGGCAAGTTCCGCTTTCTCGGCATCACGGAGACGGCGCCGCACGACCTTCAGCACGAAACATTGCGCAACGCCGCCGCCGACGGGATCTGGGACGTCGTCATGGTGTCGTTCTCGATGCTGCACCAGAACGCGCGCGAGCGCGTTTTCCCGCTGACGCGGGCAAACCGCATCGGCACACTGCTGATGTTCGCCGTGCGCAACATCTTCTCGCAGCCGGGCCACCTCGACGCGGCGATGCGGGAACTGACGGCGGCCGGGGAGGTGCCGGCTGCGGTCGCGGCGGACCCGCTCGGGTTCCTGGTGCATGATGGCGGTGCCAGCAGCATCGTCGACGCCGCCTACCGCTTCGTCCGCCACGAGCCCGGCGTCGATGTCGTGCTGTTCGGCACCGGCAGCAGCGTCCATCTGCGCAGCAACATCGCCTCCATCCTGAAGCCGCCGCTGCCGCAGTCGGATCGGGACGAGCTCGCGGCCCGTTTCGGCCATCTCGTCGGGATCGGACTCGACGCCCCGCACCTGTCGGCGCCGCGGCGCTGAGCAGCGCCAGGCTGTGAACACAAGAATGGCGCCGACCGCTGATGAAGTCGAAGCCCGACTACTCGATCACCTCGTCGGCCAGGGCTACCCCTCGCCTCGGTGAGGCAGTTGATGGCCATCGCATCTCTATTCAGCGGGGCCACGCTGGTCGACGTTATCCGAACCAGGATCACACGTCGTTATTCGGGATAGAACCCCGCGCCGATCAGTCCAGGAGTGCCATCGACGTTGATAGCCTTAACATAGCTCCATTTCTTCGACGGCCGGGTCTGGCCCGGCTTCGGGAACATATACGAGACCCAACCGGACCCCTTGGCCTGCACCACCTTTACGAATTCATCGTGGAAGAAGACGCCGTTCGCGTCCTTCTCGCCGTGAGCGTTAGTTCCCTCTCGCTGCGGGAAGGCTGGGTTAAGCAGCACGTCGAGCTTCATGTCGTAGGCAAAGAGGTAGGTGTTGCCCGACCACCATTCGCTGTCGCGCCTGCGAAATTTGGCGAATGCCGCCTTGCCCTCTTTGTCGACCAACGCAGCTGCGTTGTCGACGAGCGTTTCGATTTTCATGGCTTCCGCCGAAGACGGCGGTGCTTGCTGCGCACCGGCCTGAACGATTCCCATCAGCAACGGCAGCGCCGACATGATCAGAGCTTGCTTCAGCAATGTCGCGTTCCTCCTCTACTACGATTTTGCCAAGGTAAGGCGCCGCCCCGCGAAGCGCTTTACCGCAGCCGTTCTTTTTCCTTACCGTCATCTTTTTTGCAGAGCGGGCTGAAACGCGCCTGGAGGCCCAGCATGGTGTTGGCGTTCGGCGATTACCGGCTCGACATCGCGTGCCGCGAGTTGCGTCGCGGTGACGAGTTGATCGGGATAGCACCTAAGGTTTTCGACCTGCTGGCGTACCTCGTTGAGCAGCGGCATCGGGTGGTCAGCAAGGACGATTTGCTACGGGCAGTATGGGCCGGTCGGATTGTTTCGGAGTCGGCACTGACGACGAGGATCAATGCCGCGCGGCGGGCAATCGGCGACGACGGCACGGGCCAGCGGCTAATTCGTACCTTTCGGCGCAAGGGGATCCGTTTTATCGGCGAGGTCATCGAGCTGCCGGGAGCGCCGGCGCGGATCTTGGGCAGCATGGCGTTGCTCGACAAGCCGTCGATTGCCGTGCTGCCCTTCCGACACCTGAGCGCCGATCCCGACCAGGAATACTTCGTCGACGGGATAGTCGAGGAAATCACGACGGCTATCGCCCGCTTTACATGGCTCTTGGTGATGGCCCGCCCTTCAAGGCTCACCACCAAAGACACGCGGATAAACCTGAAGCAGACGGCGCGCGAAACGGGAGCGCGCTACCTCCTGGAAGGCTCAGTGCGGAAAACGGGGAACCGGGTGCGCATCGGCGGCCGGCTGATCGACACCGAAACGGGGGCCCATATTTGGTCCGAGCGCTTCGACGGAACGCTCGAAGATGTGTTCGACCTGCAGGATCGGATTGCAAGCGCAGTCGCCGGCGCAATCGAGCCGAGACTACGCCGCGCCGAGATTGCGCGTGCCAACAGCAAGTCGACGGAAAACCTGGACGCCTACGATCTTTATCTGCGCGCCCAGGCGCAGGCAAACCTTAGGACCGAGGCAAGCATGATTGAATCGGTCCGGCTGGCGCGCTGCGCCTTGGAACTCGACCCTCTCTACGCCCCCGCGATGGCGCGGCTCGCCCTGTCTCAGATGATGCGGCGCTCCCGGCATTGGGTTGCGGACCTAGGGCCCGACGTCGAAGAGGGTATCGGCATGGCCCGCCAGGCGATCGCTGTTGGCGGGGATGACCCCTGGGTCTTGGATTTGGCCGGCCTCGCCCTTGCGACGTTGGCCGGCGATTATGAGAACGCGATAGCGGCACTCGACCGTGCGCTGGTTCTCAACCCAAACTTCGCCCTTGGTTTTGGGCATCGCGCGCTTGTCCTGGCTTATTTCAATCGGCCCGAAGCGGCGATCCGGTCGGCGGAGCAGGCAATTCGCCTTAGCCCATTCGACCCCGCAATGTTCGCGTTCTGTGAGGCGCTTGCTCTCGCGCATTTGACTCTCCGCCGCTACAGCGAAGGGTTGGGCTGGGCCGAGGCGGCAATACGCGAGAATTCAGGACTGCCGGGCTTACGCTACAAGCTCTCGCTGTGCGGCCACCTCGACCGGTTTGAAGAAGCGCGCCAATGCTGCTGCCGAATTCGGGAGGCCCGCGCGGAACCCACCGTAACGGCACTTGTCCGCGACATGCCCAGAGGTGTTGCTGCCGAAGTTGCAAGCCACTTTATCGAAGGATTGCGCAAAGCCCAAGTCCCCGAAGGATAACCGGTTTCGGTGCAACCTTGCCCTTGCGTCTGGAGCCGGCAGCGACCGGGAACGATACAATGCGGCCCTAGCCATTGAATAGGCCAGGGCAGCGGTTTTTCCGAGTTTTACGGCCTACCCCTCGCCTTCCGTCGGGCAGTTGATGGCCATTGCCGCCTTGGCGTACTCGGCCTGGCTGAACAGCAGCGGCATGTTGCCGAGCAGCTCGCCGGAGCGGCCGTCGATCGCCTCGGCGAGGCAGCCGGCGCTCGCGGCGGCATCGACCCGGCACAGGATTGCGTCGGCCCGCTCGCGGTCGCCGCGCAGCGCGTAATAATGCGCGAGCCAGCAGGTGCACATGACGAAGGCGCCTTCCTCCTCGCCTAGCGGCTGGTCGCCCTGTTCGGGAAAGTCGCGTTCGACGAAGCGGTAGACGAAACCGTTGATCATCAGACGGTTCTCGATCGCCGTCACGGTGCCTTCGACGCGCGGATCGTCGGCGGGCAGAAACCCGAACAGCGGGATCAGCAGCAATGCCGCGTCCACCGTGTCGGCATCGTAATGCTGGCGGAACGAGTTCATCTGCGCGCACCAGCCGCGATCCATGACCTCGTTGCGGATCGCATCCATCTGGGCGCGCCAATGGGCGACCGGCGCGTCGCCACGTTCCAGCTTTTCGGCGATTTTCACCGCCCGATCCAGCGCGACCCAGCTCAGCACTCGGGTCGTCACGAAATACTGCGGCTTCAGCTCCCAGATCCCGGTGCCGCGCTCACGCCAACGCCGCGCCGTGAAATCGGCTATGCGCCGGACAAGCTGCCAGTAGCCGTCCTGCCAATGCCCTCTCTGCTGTAGATAGATCCAGATGCAGTCGGCGAGGTAGCCGAACGAATCCATCTCGGTCATTTCGAAAGCCGGGTTGCCGAAGCGCACCGGCAGGGAGCCGCGATAGCCGTTGAGATCGTCGCGCTGCTCGACCGGCGCTTTGGTTTCGCCATCGGCGCGGTAAACCGTCTGCAACGGCATCTTCTTGCCCGGTGGCAAGCCGCACAGCCAGTCGAGGTAGCGCATCTCGTCCCCGGTCAAGCCAAGCTCTGACAGCAGCGCGATCGACAGCGATGCGTCGCGGATCCACGAATAGCGGTAGTCGAAATTGCGGCCGCCGCCGATCCGCTCCGGCAATGAGCTGGTCGGCGAGCCGATCGGGGCGCCGGTCGGGGCGTAACACAACAGGTGCACGAGCAGCGCCGACCGTTTGATCTGCGCCGCACGCGCGCCGCAGACGTTGAAATGCGCGCCCCACGACCGCCAGTACTCGATCGTCGCGGCCAGCGCTTCGGCCGCCCGCTTCGTCGACCATTCCTCTTGCGTCTCACCAAGCCCCAGTACAACCCAGACTTCCTCGCCGGCGGCGAGCGTGAACTCGGCACAGAGGCGCTCCGGTATCTCTTCGACCGGAATGCTGCTCCACCAGCCGATCCGCAGGCCATCGCCGAAGCGAAAGGCACCGCCGGACAGGCCCTCCGGAGGCTCGAAGTTTCGCCGCGGCGCGATGGCCAGCGTACAGTCCATGCGGCCGGCAACGCAGCGCAGCCGCCGCAGCAGGGTGCGCCGGCCCTGCAAGTGCGACGGCCGGTTCGTCTCCGGCGACATCATGAAGTCGGTCAGTTCGAGGCGGCTGCCGTTCCGCTCCCACAGCGTCGTCAGGCAAGCCGTATCCTCGATATAGCTTTGAACGCCGAACCGCACTTCGCGGGGGCCGAGACGGAAAAAACCGCCGCGGTCGGCGGCGAGCAAGGCGCCGCAGACGGGGGTGCCGTCGTAATTGGGTAGGCACCACCAGCCGATCGTACCATCCGCCGCCACGATAGCGGCGGTGCGCCGATCGCCGACGACGGCCATGCGTGCGACCTGCGGATACGGGATGAACGGCGGCCTCCCCTCGCTCATGGCGTGATCTCTCCACACTCCTCGCGACGCCACCGGCGCCGGTCCGCCCGTTGAACGGCGCAGTCGAATCGCACGTTCCCGCTTTCCGCCCCCGTATCCGATTGCCATTTGACGCCGTTCCTGCGTAAGCCGACCGCAGATCGACGGGTCGGCGGGGCGGCGGCGGACGGAGCGGTGAATTTCCAGGAAGAGATCGCGCTGTTGTTCGGCGTCACGGCGGCGTTCGCCTATCTGAACCACTACCTGCTGCGGCTGCCGCGCAATTCCGGCCTGCTGATCCTGGCGCTGATTGCGGCGGTGATCGTTCGCCTCGTGACCGAACAATTTCCGTGGGTCGGGATCGGCGGCGCCGTGCGCGATACGCTCGCGAGGATCGACTTCGCCGGTCTCCTACTGAAGGGTTTCCTCGCGTTCCTGTTGTTCGCGAGCGCGCTTGACCTCGACGTGCGAGTGCTGTGGTCGCGCAAATGGACGATCCTGGCGCTCGCCACGATCGGCGTCGTCATTTCCAGCCTGGCGATCGCCGCGGCGATGTTCTGGGTCTTCCGCTTCGCCGGGATCCCGGTGCCGTTCGGCTATTGCCTCGTCTTCGGCGCGCTGATCTCGCCGACCGACCCGGTGACGGTTGCCGACGTCCTCGAACGGCTCGGCGTCCCGGCCGAGCTGCGCGGCATCATCGCTGGCGAAAGCCTGTTCAACGACGGCATCGGCATCGTCCTCTACACCCTGTTTCTGCAGTTCGCGCTCGACACCGGCGGGAGCGTCTCGGTCGCCGCCGCCAGCCTCGATTTCGTCCGTGAGGCGGGCGGCGGGGCATTGCTGGGTCTTGTCGCCGGAGGCTTGGCGTTCGCCGCGATGCGCGGCATCGACGAATACAATATCGAATTGATGATCTCGCTGACGCTCGTGACCGGCACGTTCGGTCTTGCGGAAACCATCGGCGTGTCCGGGCCCGTCGCCGTCGTCGTCGCCGGTCTCGTGATCGGCAGCATCGGCGTGCGCTACGGCGCCAGCGCGGTCACCAGGGACTATCTTCAGCGCTTCTGGTCCCTGATCGACGAATTGCTCAATGCGCTTCTGTTCCTGCTGATCGGCCTCGAATTCGCGGTCATCGCGTTGCACTGGTCGTACGGGATCGCCGCCGGTCTTGCGGTGCTGGTGTCGCTGGCGGCGCGCGGCCTCAGCATCGTCGTCGCCGGGCTGCCTCTAAACCTCGGCCGCCCGAATAAGCTGCGCACAATGGCAATGCTGACCTGGGGCGGGTTGCGCGGCGGCATCGCCGTGGCGCTCGCGCTGAGCCTGCCGCCAAGCCCCTATCGCGAGCCGCTGATCACGACGTGCTACGGCGTCGTGATCTTCACGATGGTGGTGCAGGGCCTCAGCCTGAAGCGCGTCGCCGCCGGCCTGTACCCGCCGCTGGAGGACTGACGCCTATGCGATGCCGAAGCGGTAGACGATGGCTTCGCGATAGGTCGTGCCGGGTCGCAGGATCGTGCTCGGGAATTGCGGGTGGTTGGGTGCGTCCGGAAAGCCCTGCGGCTCGATCGCGAAACCGGCCGACTGGCGGTAGGCGCCGCCGCGCCCGGCGACCGATCCGTCGAGCTTGTTGCCGGTGTAGAACTGGGTCGCGCGCTGCGTCGTGAGGACTTCCAGCATCCGGCCGCTGCGCGGTTCGCCCACGCGCGCGGCAAGCCGCAGGCCGCCGTCGCCCGCCTCGGGCAGGACGAAGCAGTGGTCGTAGCCGCAGCCGTAGAGGAGTTGGGGGTCGCCTCGCCAGATGCGCGCGCCGATCGGCGCCGGCTTGCGGAAGTCGAACACCGTCCCGGCCACGGGACGAATTTCACCAGTCGGAATCTGCTTCTCGTCCGTCGGCAGAAAATGATCCGCGGGAATCTCGATGTCGTGTGCGAAGACATCGCCCACCCCCGGCCCGCTGAGGTTGAAATAGGGGTGCGCGCTCAGGCTGAGCGGCGTCGGGCGGGTCGTCGTCGCCTCCAATTCGAGGAATAGCGCGTCGTCGTCCAGGCGGTAGGTCGCCCGGACCCGGACCTCGCCGGGAAAACCCTGGTCGCCATCGGCGCTGACGTGGTCGAGGCAGAGCCGCTCAACGGAATGCTCGAGCACCTGCCAGAAGACCTTGTCGAAACCGACCTTGCCGCCGTGCAGCGTCGAACCGCCCTCGTTCTGCGACAGGCGGTAAGTCTTGCCGTCGAGCTTGAAGCAGCCGCCGCCGATGCGGTTGGCGTTGCGGCCGAGCAGCGCGCCGAACGCGTCCTCGGCAGCCGCGGCATACCGCCCGATCGAGTCGAAGCCGAGCACGACGTGGCCGCGATTGCCGTCGCGGTCCGGCGCCTCGATCGACACGACGCGTCCGCCCCAATCGGTGACGCGCACCCGCAACTTGCCGTTTTCGAGCGTGTAGAGCGTCGCCTCGCCGCCCCCTTCGGGGAGGCTGCCGAAGGATTCGGCCGATCCGCCTGCGTCCGATTGCTGCCTGAGCGGTGACGACACGGGCGCTCCTGGTGAAATGCCTCTTCCTTTTCTGCAACGGGGGCGCCGCCGTCGCCGTTCCGCCGGAGCGGTGTCGCATGACGGCGACCGCAACCAAAGCCGCGGCAGCGCTGTTGTTCGGGCGAGCGTCGTCAGGGAGGTGCCGATGGACCAGGTCGAAGCGTGGAATACGGCCGCGTCGGAACCGCCGCCGTCGCCCATTGAAGCGCCGCCCGCCGCGCGATCCTGGTTGGCGCCGGCGGCGGTAGCCGCGGTCGTGGTCGGCGCCGGTGCGGCGGCGCTGGCGGCTCGCCCGAAAGCCTCGCGACACGCCGTCCCGAGCGCCCCCGCCCGCGCCGCCGACAACACGCTCGCCTGGGCAGCCCCGGCGCTGCTCGCCGGTCATCCGCTGCGCCGCTATTACCGCGGGCGCAACCTAGAGCGGGCGCAGACGATCGAGGATCTGCGGGCGATGGCGCACCGGCGCCTGCCGCGGTTCGCGCTCGAATATCTGGAAGGCGGCGGCGAGGACGAGGCGAGCCTCGCCCGCAACCTCGCGGTCTTGCGGGAGTGGCGGTTCCAGCACCGTTCGTTCGTGGACGTGTCGCGCCGCGACCTCTCGACCGTGCTGTTCGAGCGGCGCTCCACGCTGCCCTTCGCGATCGCACCGACCGGCCTCAACGGCGTGTTCTGGCCGCACGCCGACCTGCAACTAGCCGAGGCGGCCGCCGAGGCGGGCATCCCGTTCGCGCAGAGCACGATGTCGAACGATCGGATGGAGACGGTCGCGCGCGCGCCGGGGCTGCGCTACTGGTGGCAGCTCTATGTGTTCGGGCCGCCGCGGGTATGGGAAACCCTGGTGGACCGCGCCCGCAATGCCGGCTGCGAAGCGCTGATCCTGACCACCGACGCGCAGATTTTCGGCAACCGCGAATGGCAGAAGCGGACGCAGTCGAGCCCGACCGAGCTGAGCTGGAGCGCGCGGTTCAACGTCCTCGGCCATCCGGAATGGCTGGCGCGCGGCATCATGACCCACGGCATGCCACGCTTCGAGAACGTCGTCGAATTCGTGCCCAAGGACCGGCGCAGCCTGTTCGAGAGCGCCCACTGGATCCGCTCGCAGATGGACCGCAACCTGTCGTGGGACTTGCTGAAGCGCATCCGCAACCGCTGGCCGCGCCGGCTGATCGTCAAGGGCGTCTTGTGCCTCGACGAGATCGTGCGCTGCGCCGAGCTCGGCGTCGATGCGGTCGCGATCTCCAACCACGGCGGACGCCAGCTCGACTGGACGGTGGCGCCGCTCGACCTGCTGCCGGCGGCGCGCGAGGCGGTCGGCGACCGCATCGCGCTGATCGCCGACGGCGGCATGCGCCGCGGCAGCGACATCCTGAAGGCGCTGATGCTCGGCGCCGACTTCGTGTTCGTCGGCCGGGCGCCGCTCTACGGCGTCGCGGCAGCGGGGAGGGAAGGAGTGAAGCGAGCGCTGGACATCCTGCGCGAGGAACTCGACCGCGACCTCGGCCTCCTTGGCGCCGCCTCCCTCAAAGACCTCGACCGGCGCCTCCTCGTGCGCACCCCGGACCGGCTCAGCGCATGAGGTCCCAGGGCGGTATCCGTCCGGACGGAGTTACTCTCGGGGCAGTTGTCATGGCCGGGCTTGACCTGGCTTGACCCGGCCATCTGCAGGGCCTCTCGTCATCGCCGGGTCAAGCCGGTCAAGCCGGGCGATGACGAAAAAGGGTGTTGGGATCTGGCCGGATTTCGACCTAATCGGCGGTCAGCATCGCCGTAAGCTCGGCCGGCAGGCTCAGCATCGGGTAATGGCCGGTGTCGAGTTCGAGGAACTTGGCGCCGAGCTTCTCGGCGGTGCGGCGCTGGTGCGCCTCGCCGGGGTTCTGGGCGCGGCGGCACCAGATGACGGTAGCGCCGGGCCATTTCTGGTCCCAGAAACTGTCGAGCCGGACGCCTTCCGTGTAGATGCCGGCCGGGTGCTGCGTGTAGCGCGCCAGCGCCCATTCCTTCGTCGCCGGGTCGAGATCGGCGAAGAGCCGGTTCGCCGCGTCCTCCCGTGACGGCCCGCGGGTCAGCCCGCCGGGGGTGCCGGACGCGGTCGAGCGGGTAACGATGTCGCCGATCTTCTCGCCGTTCAGCAGCGCCAGCGCATCGACAAAGACCAGCCGCGAGATCCGATCGCGCGCCGTCTCGGCGACCCGGCATACGACCATGCCGCCCGAACTGGTGCCGACCAATACGACATCGCGCAGATCCTCGTAGAACAGCAGCTCCGCGATCTCCTGCGCGTGCGTCTCGGTGGTGATGCCGGGGCGGATCTGATGCCGCCGCTCGGCGCAGCCGTCAAGGGTCGGGGCGTAGACGGCGTGCCCCGCAGCGCGCAGCCGCTCGGCGACCGCTTTCCAGATCCAGCCGCCCTGATAGGAGCCATGAATCAGCACGAAGGTCGTCATGTACGTTCCCCTGTAGAGCCTGGCGGTCAGTTCCCGCCGGTCACGTCGATCGTCACGCCGGTCACGAAATCGGCGTCGCCGGAGGCGAGAAAGCAGATCACTTTTGCCTGGTCGGCGGCCTCGGCGATCCGGCGCAGCGGTGTGCGGTCGATCTCGCGCGCCTTGTCTTCCTGGCTGCGCCGCTCCCAATGCGGGCGGATGCGCTCGGTCAAGGTGATGCTCGGGGCGATCGCGTTGATGTTGATGCCCCAAGGGCCGAGCTCGTAGCACAGCTTCTTCGTGAAGGCGATGATGCCGCCCTTGGCTGCGGCGTAGGCGCTGCTGCTCGTCTCGCTGCGGCCGCGCCCGGCGACCGAGGCGAGGTTGACGATCTTGCCCGATCGCCGCCGCTTCATGATCGGCACGACGTGGTGGGTGAACAGGAACGTGCCTTCGAGGTTGAAGGCGATCAGCTTCTGCCAGTCCTCGAACGGCAGCTCGTCCACCGTCGCGCCGGGCCGCGCGATGACGGTGCTGCCGCCGACCGCGTTGACGAGGATGTCGATGCCGCCGAATTCGCGGTCGATGCCGGCCACCGTCGCGGCCACCTGCACCGGGTCGAGCGCGTCGCAAAGCCGCCCGTGTGCGCGGCCGCCGGCGGCGTTCAGCGCGGCCATCGCCTCGTCGAGCGGCCCTTGCCGGTTGTCGATGCCGACGACGATGGCGCCTTCCCGCGCCATGATCTCGGCGGTGGCGCGGCCGATGCCGTTGGCGACGGCGGTGATGACCGCAACCTTGTCGGAAAAGCGCATCGCTCCCCCTTTCTCGCCCGCTCTCGGCGCGGCATTGTGCGGCAAGACGAGCACGGAGGGGCGGACGATGCAACTCGGGATTCACCTGCCGCACGCCGGCAGCCAGGCGACGCCGGAACTGATCCGCCGCCACGCGCGGCGCGCCGAAGATCTCGGCCTCAGCGATGTGTGGGTCAGCGAGCACATCATCGTGCCGCGGGCACAGTTCCCGCGCTCGCCGCTGTTCTACGACCCGATCCTGACCCTGACCTGGGTCGCCGCCGTCACCGAGCGGGTGCGGCTCGGCACCAGCGTTATCGTCCTGCCGATGCGCCACCCGCTGCCGCTCGCGAAGGAGCTGTCGACCCTGCACAACCTGTCCGGCGGGCGGCTCATCCTCGGGGTCGGCGTCGGCTGGCTCGAACCGGAATTCGCGGCGCTCGGCGTGCCGTTCCACGAGCGCGGCCGGCGCATGGACGAAGGCATCGCGATGATGAAGGCGGTGTGGTCGCAGGACCCGGTGACGTTCGAGGCGAAGGTCATCCCCGCCGAGATCAAGGACATGACGATGCTGCCGCAGCCGATCTCGCCGATCCCGATGTGGCACGGCAGCCGCTCCGAGGCGGCGCACCGGCGGACCGTGCGCATCGGCGACGGCTGGCACGGCAGCCAAGTGACGCCGGCGCAGGCGGCCGAGGTCGTCAAGCGTCTGCGCCGCGACCGGCCGGAGCCGGAATTCACGATCTCGGTGCGCTCGCACTGGGACGGGCGCGATATCGGCATGATGAAAGAGCGCGTCGCCGCCTATGGCGACGCCGGCGTACAGCACATCATGGTCCACCCGCAGGACCGCGAGGTGGACGATTGGGATACAGTCATCGAAGGCGTCGGCAAAGTGGCCGGCTGATCGTCATCCCTCGTCATCGTCGGGTCTGACCCGGCGATCTCGATGTGCCTCGGAGATGGCCGGGGCGCAGAGTGACCCTGTTTGCTTTGCTGACCCTGCTCGCCGCCTCGCCGACGAGTTCCACTGCCCTCATGACGGCGAACGCCAACATTCTGTCAGCTTCCAGGTCGGCGCGTCTCCGGCCATTAACAAACCTGCACGCGGCCTCGGCGGCATCGATCATGTGCTCGATGCGGATTCGGTCTTCAGGCGACAAATTGCGGCTCCGCAGTGCGCACGACTTCATCGCGGAAGCGACGACTGAGATCGCCGGCCGTCGGCAAATCGATACGCCGGCCGCCAAAGAGCTCGGACAGCTCGATCTCGATTGCCGACATTTCGAGTAAGCCGGGCGTAGCATCCGGCTCGAATTCGACCAGCAGATCGATGTCGCTGTCGGGGCGATCGGTGCGCTTCAGGACCGAACCGAATAGAGACAGCCGATGGATGCGGTGGCGACGACACAGTTCGGCCAGGGCCTCTTGATCCACGTTCAGTCGAAGCATCGTTCTCCCGCCGAGCGCTGGTCTGAACCATATCGCGGCGCGGCTATACCTTCGCCAGCACCCGCTCGCGGAAGGAGCGCATTTCGGCGACAACGGCGCTCTCCTCGGGGCGCTCGAAGTCGAAATCGATGGCGCTGACCCCGAGGTCCTGGAGGGCGTGGATGTCGCCGAGGAGGTCGGCATCGCTGCCGGAGAACAAGCGTCGTTCGCCGTCGCTGGCGATGGGGGCGACGGCGCTGCCGTAGCGCTTGACGCGGTAGGTGAGGGCGACGGCATCGGGGGCGCGGCCGGACTCCGCGGTCAGCTGGCGCAAGCGCCCGACCCCCGCCTTGTAGCGCGGCAATGTGTCGAGCAGGTGCTTGTTGTTGCTGCCGATCGGATACCAGGCGTCGCCCAGCCGCGCGGTGCGGCGCAGCGACGGCGGGCTCTCGCCGCCGACCCAGATCGGCGGGTGCGGCTTCTGCACCGGCTTCGGCGCCAGCACCAGCCCGTCGTAGGTGACGTGCCGGCCGGCGATGCGCGGCTTGTCCTCGGTCCACAGCCGGCGGAAGGCGCGCAGGTATTCGTCGGTCACCGCGCCGCGCTCGTGAAATGGCGTGGTCACCACCGCGTCGAACTCGGCCTTGAGCCACCCGGCGCCGACACCGACCACGAGCCGCCCGCCGGACAAAACGTCGATCGTCGCCAGCATCTTCGCCGCCAGCACGGCCGGGCGGTGCGGCACCACCATAACCGCGAGAACGAGGCGGATCGTCTTTGTCTTCGCCGCGATGTAGGCGGCGGTCGTCAGCTGCTCGTGGCGGTAGGCGGTATCGGTCGAATAGAAAGCGCCGCTCTCGGAGTAGGGGTAGCCGGGCTCGGCCATGTCGGGCAGCACGACGTGGTCCGTCAGGGTCAGGTAGTCGTAGCCGAGCGCCTCGCCCTCCCGCGCGATCCGGGTCATCGCCTCCGGATCGGCCAGACCGCCGCTGATCGGCAGGTTGAACCCGAATTGCATCGCTGAGGCT
>Ga0070739_10002070_pt1 | contig 27933 bp, 29 predicted proteins | sample Coa_R1_7_FD_66445 | JGI IMG/M metagenome (GOLD analysis project Ga0070739, IMG submission 66445) | Surface soil microbial communities from Centralia Pennsylvania, which are recovering from an underground coalmine fire - Coalmine... | ecosystem: Environmental > Terrestrial > Soil > Unclassified ...
AGATGCTGCCGTCATCGTGGAGCAAATCCAGCATCTGCGAGCGGGACAGTACCTGACCGGCATGACGCGCGAGTATCGCTAAGATACGGAACTCGGCCGGGCGCACCAACACCGGCTTGCCTTGCACGCGCACTTCGTGCGCCGATTCGTTGACCTCGAGATCGCGAATGCGGTATACCGAGGCAGGCGCACGTGCCGATTGGGCAATCGTTTCGATACGCCGAAACAGCGCGCGAATACGCGCAACGACTTCCCGCGGCGAGAATGGCTTGGCGATATAGTCGTCCGCGCCGAGTTCCAAGCCGACGATGCGGTCTATCTCCTCGCTTCTCGTCGTCAGCACAATCGTCGGGATACGCTGTCCCTCGTTGACTTTGCGCAGAACGTCCAGACCGCTGCCGTCGGGTAAACCGATATCCAAGAGAACGAGATCGGGCGGCCGCTGTTCGATTTCCGCAAGCGCGCCTGCCACAGTTCCTGCCACTGCGGCATCGAACGATTCCTTGTGCAAATAGCCTTCGAGAATCTCGCTTATTTCAGGCTCGTCTTCAACGACGAGAACGCGTCTTGCCACGCTTCTGTGTTCGTTTACCACGTCCGCATTCCCGGCGCCATGAACCCAGGGTTGTGCAGAATGTCGAGCAGCGGACCGGCATACGCCAGTGCCGCCGCTACGAGCGCAACCGCGCCCCAGCGGAACAGCGACTGAAGGAGCCGCGGCGCCGGTTCGCCGCCCGGCGGCGCCGTTGCAAATTCGACGGACGTGTCAGCCGTTTTGTCGTTGGAGAGAAGCGTGCCGATTGCAACGACAGCGAAAATAATAATACTCGTAAAAAGTATGAGTCCTCCGGCGGCCGCTGCAAGCATATACGCCTCCCATTCATTGGGCGCCGAACCGAGGTATCCGACCTGCGCGGTACGGCGCGGAGCGCCGAGCAGTCCCGCGATGTGCATCGAGAACGACATAACGAGCATGCCCAGGAACCATAACCGCGTTTGCCAGAGTGCCCAGTCGGGCTTCCATAGATTGCGGCCGGTAAGCTTTGGAATCATCCAGTAAGCGATACCGACGAACGTAAGGGCAACCGGACCGCCGACCGTGACGTGAAAATGCCCGACGATCCAGATGGTGTTGTGAACGACCGTGTCCATCGAATACGATGCGTTCACGAGTCCGCCGAAACCGCCAAGGATGAACAGCAGCATCCCGTAGGCCGGGCCGCAAAAAGCCGGCGAATTCCACGGCAGCATCTTAACGGTTTGCCAGAAGCCGCGCTTGCCTTGCGCGCGAGCGGCGAGTTCGAAGCTGGCGAAGATCGCGAATGCGGTGAGAAACGATGGAATGGCAACGCCGTACGTAGTCAACGTGTGCAGCATCTTCCATTGCGGCGCGATCCCGGGTTCCATGAATTCGTGGTGAATCCCAACGGGCGTCGAAAGCAGCAGCAGCATGATGAACGTGAGCCGTGTCAGCCCATCGCTGAACACGTTGCCGTTGTAAAACTTGGGCACGATGTTGTACCAGCAAATATACGCACCCATGATCCAGAAATAGACCAGCGGATGGCCGAAATACCAGAAGAGCAAACGCGAGAGCATTACGTTGATGCCGCTCGTCCATCCGAACGCCCACGGAACGAGGAAATACATCTCGCCGACCACGCCAAGCGTCGCGATCCACCACATCAGGAACGTTGCAGCAGCGCAAAACGCGGGCAGGGGAACCGCCTGTCCGCGATTGTGCTGGCGAAACCAAACCACGTTCGCAAAAATGTCGTACGCCACGATCCAGGTTCCGATAATTAGCAGCGATGCCCCAATGTAGAAGTACGGACTGGCTTTCAGCGGCGCGTAAAATGTGTAGAGAACCGTCGCATTGCCGGCCAGAATCTCTACCGCCGCCATAAGCACGCCCGCGAGCATCACCCACCAGCTCAGCCATCCGAGCACGAGGGAGCGCTTCGGCCGGACTATACTGCGATATGTGACCCAAAGCGAGAGTCCGGTGATGAAGAACGTCGTGAACACGAGGGCCATGAGCACGCCGTGCATGGTCAAGATGCGATAGTAGTCAAACCAACCCGGCGCGATAAATGCCGAGGCGCGCGACATCCCCTGCAGCGCGCCGAACAGCGCACCGACGACGATCGCAGCTGTCGCCGTATACACGTGAGCGATCACGACGCGGTTCTCCGCTTCACGCCGGCGCCTCTGTTCGAGGGTGAGGTCCGGCAGCGTTGAGCCGGTCGTAACGGTGGAAATCGTTTGCGCCATCGCTACTTCACCTCGATCCGTGCGAACATGTTCTGATGGCCGATTCCGCAATACTCGTGACAAATAAGCAAGTACGTTCCTTTGCGCGTGAAAACGTGAGTCTGCGTATTAACCCAGCCGGGAACAGCCATCATGTTGATGTCCGTCTTCGGAATGAAGAAGCCGTGAACGACGTCGGGGCTCGTAACGTAAAAACTCACCTTAGAGCCGAGCGGCACAGTAATGGACTGCGGCGTGAACGAGAAAACCTGCGCGACGTAATATGCCTCATAGGTGCCGTCCGCTAAGCGCCGGAGCGCGGGATGATCGAATGGCGGCGTTTGCGCGACTTTGGTCGGATCGATCTGTTTCAAATCGCTCGGCGGATTAATGTTATCGGCGTATGCCGCAAATCCGATCGTGAGCAAAAATGCGGCAAGCATTGCAAGGCCGAACGCCATCCACCAGCGCTCGTACTTGTGAATTTGCATTCTACCAGCGCTCCTTGAGAAGCATAAAAACGCCGAACCACAAGACGGCAAACGTGACGCCCAGCAGCAAAACGAACGTAAGCGTCGCCGGCAGCGGCGTCTCGGCAGGCTCTTGCGGCGGCCCGTTCTCTTCGTGAAGCATGCAGTGTACTGTAGAAGCCTTGTCGGAACCGCCGATTACCTGCAGTTCCCGAGTTGTTCTCATCCGCTTCGAACAGCTCTCACAACGTTCGCGAGCGCTACGTATACTGATCGTGCTATGACAAAGATAGAGGAACGGCTTTACATCGGTTGCCCCTACGTGCGCGCTCGTGAATATCTCCACCAGGCGCTCGAGCAAGCGGCACGGAGTTTGCTGCCGAAATTATTGCGGCTCAGAGCGGCGGTTCCGGCGACAAACATGGAAGTTGCAAAATACGTCAATGTAACCTACGATCACGACTCCGATCCAATGCATTTCGACGAGCCCTGGCGCGTGTGTTGGAAACCCGAACCGGGCGGCGTGTATCCATCGTTCAGAGGTCAGCTGACGGTACGGGCGGGCGAAAACTATGAATGCGCAATTCTCGAGCTCACCGGCGAGTACGAACCGCCGCTTGGTACCGCCGGGCGCGCGTTCGATGCCGCCATCGGTAAGAGAGTCGCCGCCGACACGGCGCGGAAACTGCTCTCCGAAATAGGCGCGGAAATGGAAGTTCGCTACCACCGTGAGGAAGCAGCGAAAATAGACAGCGTTATTTCGTGAAACTCGCTTGCGCCGCGCTTCTCGCTGCGCTGCTTGTCACGGTACTTTTGCACAGGGCTACCGCAGCATCACGCGATCCGCTCATCGAGCGCGGGCGTTATTTGGTCGCCTTCGGCGGATGCAACGATTGCCACACGCCCGGCTGGCGCGAGTCCGATGGGCAAATTCCGGTATCGCGGTGGATGATCGGCAGCAACGTGGGCTACCGCGGACCCTGGGGCACCGTGTATCCCGTCAACGCCCGCCTGTGGTTCCAAGAGACTGCGGAAGATCAATGGCTCTTCTCGGTGCGAACGCGCGGCGGACGACCGCCGATGCACTGGCACGATATTCGTTTCTTGAACGTTACGGATCAGCGCGCAATCTATCGCTTCATTCATAGCCTTGGCGCTGCAGGCAAACCGGCTCCGGAGGATCTGCCGCCATGGCGCACGCCCAAAACGCCATATATCAACCTCGTGCCGCAGCAGCCCGAACCATAAATCTCAGGCTTTTCTCCAAGTTGGCGTCGCGAGTTCTCCGGCAAATCGATTGCAGCGGTTAAGCTGGCGTTACTATGACACACGTAAGATTCGCCAAACCTTTGCTGCTCTGCGCAGCCGCTATCATCGCCGTTTTCATTGCAGGCTTAAAGGTTCCGGTCTCCGCTCATCCGAGCATGGACATCGTGGCGTCAAATTGGAAGTTTACGCCCGATACCATTACCGTACCGCTCGGGGAGCCCACAACGCTTCGTCTTACTTCAAGCGAAGGCGTGCACGGGCTCAAATCCGACGAACTCGGCATCTCCGATACAACCATCATGCCGAACAAGTTCGTGACCGTTACGTTCACACCAACGAAAGAGGGAACGTACGTCGTGCACTGCTCGGTGGTCTGCGGTGCGGGCCATCCCAACATGGCCCTGACGATTAAGGTGCAGAAGTGAAACCGCTTGCGTCTTATCGAGGCACGGCGTTCGGCCTGGCGCTAATTGCGCTAGCCTACGCCGGTGCCTCCACGGCGCAAGCGATGCCTACCTTTGCGAAAGCGTACGGCGTGAAATGCAGTACGTGCCATACCGTCGTACCGGGACTGAATGCATATGGCCGGTACGTTCAGCGCACCGGCTATTCGTCGCTGAACCGCGATGTGTTAAAAACCGTGGTGCCGATCTGGTTCAACGAGCAAGTCGTCGGCGACAGCACCGCAGGCGTCAGCGATATCTCCGCGACGCATACAACGTCCTTTGGCAATCTCGCGGTTCACGGCGCGGGTTATCTCGCACCCGACTGGACGTACCACGTTCAGCAGTGGCTGTTGCAGAGCGACTCCGGCGGCGGAACGCTCGATACGGCGTGGGTTACGTATAATAACCTGTTCCATCGCGACGGTCACTTGTTTATTGGTAAGATTGAGGCGCCCGCGCCCTCACCGTTCAGCCAATGGACCGATCTCTCCGTATTTGTAACTCCGGAGATCACCGTCGGCGAACACGCGTACCAACTCGACGGAAATCGATGGGGCAGCAGATTTGCATACACCCGCCCCGGAATCGATGCGGAAGTGGGCTGGCTGTTAAGCCCGAATGGTTTTTTATCCGGCTCCGATTTCGACGTGACGCCTGGAACGGATAAGACGTTCCAGTGGAAGCTCGCCGATGCGCACGCAGATCAACCGCTTGAATTCGGCGCATACGGCAGCGCAGGAAGTTTCAGGGTTTCAACGGGCGATGTGGATCGTTATACGTCGATCGCAGCATATCTTGAAAGAGACCCGCAGCCCAATGGCATTCCAGGTGCATTCGGCATCTATCAAATCGCCAACGATTCGAATCCTGGACTCGATGCCAACGGCTTACAGTTACCCGCCGCACGCAGCCAGGCCGTTACCGGGGAATTGTACGAGTCGATGTTCAACCGCAGCGCGATCCTGGGTTTCCGTTACGAATACACGAACGACGGTTTAGGGAATCTCGCTCACTATCAAAACATCGATTTTGCGTTCAACATTCCAAGATACCGGTATCTCCATGGGTATGTTGAAGCCGGTCTGGGAGCGAACTCGACGGCGCCTAATAGCGGACCGACGTGGCGCTGGCTGCTTTGGTGGACGACGCCGGTCGCACAATAGAGACAAAAGCGCTACGACTATGGCACAGGATACGCGATCTCACCTCAACGACATCGACCTTGCCGCGGCAATCGCCGCGGCACTTCAATTTACCGTTCGCGTGCCGTCGACGGTGACGGTTGCTGTGTCGCACGCGATCGTTACGCTGGAGGGAACGGTGGATACTCGCGATCAGCGAGCAGCCGCCGAGGCCGTTGTACGACGATTCCCAGGCGTTCTTAATGTGGTCAACGAGATAACAACTTCTCGAAGCTCTTCAAGACGGTTTGGGCATCCGCCGGCTTCGGAATGATGCCGCGGATTCCGTAAATCTCTACGATTTCTTCGATCGCGGGCGTAAGCTGCGTGGCTGTGTAGATCGCGATCGGCAGCGTCGAAGTGCGTTCACCTTGGCGTATGCGACGTATGAGTTCGGTGCCCGGTATATCGGGGAGCGAAAGATCTACAACGATGAGGTCGGGCAGTTCCATCTCCGCGGCTTGCGCGCCGGCAGCGCCGGTTGCCGCTTCAACAGTTGAGTGACCTGCGTGGTGCAGCAGCGTCGTGAGCAAATAGCGGTTGTTATCTTCGTCGTCAACGATCAGAACTTTGGCCATGTTTTCGTTTCGCAATGGTTGATTCGATCTGCGCCTGAAATACTTGCGGATCGATAGGCTTAGAGATGTAGCCGTCAAAGCCCGCAGCCAAAATCTTCTCCCGGTCTCCCGCCATCGCAAGCGCGGTCACGGCGATAAGCGGGGATTCACGCAGGCGCGGATCCGAACGGAACCGGCGAGCGAACTCGTACCCGTCCAGTTCCGGCATGAGGATGTCGCACAAAACCAGATCGAATGAACCGTCGTGCGCGCACTTGAGTCCAGCCAATCCGTCGGTTTCGCACGATACCTCGTGGCCGAAGGCACGTAGCAGATAGCTCATCAAGTCGAGGTTCGCCGCATTGTCTTCAACGAGCAGAATACGCACGGTTAACGATCGGGCAGCGAAAGCGTGAACGTACTGCCCTGGCCGTACGTGCTTTCGAATTCCAGCGTTGCATCGATGAGGCCGGCAAGCCGCCGGCTTAAATGCAAACCAAGACCGACGCCCTGCGCGCGGCGGGTCGTTGACGTATCGAGCTGCTCGAAAGCCTGAAATAGGCGTGCTTGATCTTCCAGGCGGATCCCGATGCCCGTATCGGTCACCCGGATTATTATGCGATGCGGTCCGTCATGCCGCATGCGCGTTACGCCGATGCCCACGCTTCCACTCTCCGTGTATTTGATGGCATTGTTCGCTAAGTTCAACAGAATTTGCTGCAACGCGCGATGATCCGTGACCGTTATGATGTTCTCCGGCGGCAGCTCGAGCAAGAATCGTAAACCCTTCTCCTCGGCCATCGCTCGCAATGCATCTGCGACTTCCCCGACAACCGCCGTCACGGACACCCGCTCCGGATGAATGGCAACCTTTCCCGATTCAATTTTCGCCACATCGAGAATATCGTTGATCAGCGAGAGCAAGTGCCGTGCGCTCGAGTCCACCACCTTGAGTTGGCGCTCTTGTTCTTCGTTGAGGGGTCCGGGGAGCTTCATCAGAAGCGTTCCGGTAAAGCCGATGATCGCATTCAGCGGCGTGCGTAGTTCGTGGCTCATGCTCGCCAAAAACCGGTCCTTGGCTAGATTTGCATTCTGCAACTCGATGTTTTTTTCGTGGAGCGCTTTCTCGATTTGCTTGCGCGCCGTAATGTCGCGGATGGCGCTCGAGACGTATGTTTCGCCTCGAATTCGTATCGGGCTGAGGCTAATCTCCACGGGAAACTCGGTCCCGTCCTTGCGTAAAGCATAGAGGTCGAGACCCGCGCCCATTGGCCGCACGCGGGGAGTTTGGTGATAGCGGTCGCGATGCGCGGCGTGCGTGCTTCGAAAGCGGACGGGTACAAGCGCGTCGATACTCTTCCCGAGCAGCTCTTCGCGGTCGTAACCGAAGAGTTTCTCCGCCTGCGCGTTGACCAAAGCGATCTTGCCTGCGCGGTCGGTAACGACCGTCGCGTCGGGTGCGGCGTCCAGCAGCGATAGCCGCGCCGAAGGCGAGAGCGGCTGTTCTTTCATATACGGCGAAGCGTTCAGCGGCGTTGGCAAACCTTCCGCTTGCAGTTTCAACATCGGTTGCATTACGAACGGTCAACACCGCAAGCATTAAGAATCCGCGTCCCAAGCGTTTCCTTCGCTGTTCTTTCGCCGCTACTACACTGGCCTTGCGCAGCATCTCCGAGCGTAAGGTAGTTATTCGATTGCCATCCATCAAACTCTGGCGCATATCAGCCGGCACATCGCCTGCGGAGGGCCGATTCCCCATTTCGAACCATAATGCGCGAATTACGCTGCAGTCCATAGCGCTCGCGATCGGCGCGTGCGGCATTGCATATGCGGCGTATACGACCGCGGCGTGGTATCGCTTCGGACACGTGTACCCCCAAGGCCGTACCGATGCGATCGCCGATCGATTCATGCCGGCTTATGACGTTCGGGAAGAGCATCACGTGCGCGTCAATGCGCCGGCGTTGCTTACGATGCAATCGGCGCGTTCGATGAGCCTGAACGATTCGGCGCTCGTGCGGGCGATATTCAAAGGGCGTGAGCTGCTGTTGCGCGCAGCGCCCGATACAGCGTCCCAGCCCCACGCCTTTGTCGCGCTCGCGCAATCGCTGGGATGGCGCATTTTGGAGGAAGCGCCCGGCCGCGAGATGGTTTTCGGCGCGGTCACGCAGCCGTGGAAACCCAATGTCGTCTTTCGCGGCGTGCTTCCGTCACGATTTGCTGCCTTCAACGAACCGGATTACGTGAAGATTCTGTGGACCTTGCGCGCGGACCCGATCGATGAATCGCACTGCACCTTCAGCACCGAGACGCGCGCCGTGAGCACCGATCGCGGTTCGCGCGAAAAGTTTCGCCGCTATTGGACGACGTTTTCGCCGGGCATCGTGCTCATTCGTGTAGCAACGCTGCCGCTCGTCAAGCGCGACGCCGAACGCCGCGCCGCTATGCGCCTGCGGTGACCGGCGGGAGATGTGCCAGCTCGTCGTCGTTGTAAAGCCGCGATCGCGTGAGGAAGCGCACCTCTTCCGAATTTTCCAGCGAAAACATCCCACCGCGTCCAGGGACGACGTCGATGATCAGTTTCGTGTGTTTCCAATAGTCGAACTGCGCCTCGCTCATATAGAACGGTGCGCCGCCGATCTCGCCAAGCCGTACATCCGACGAGCCTATAATCAACTCGCCCAGCGGAAAACACATCGGGCTGCTGCCGTCACAGCAGCCTCCGGATTGATGAAACATCAGCGGGCCATACTTCGCCCGCAGACGCTCGATAAGTTCGAGGGCTGCGGGCGTCGCCTCTACGCGAGTTGCGTAGGTCGTCATCTTTTAGAAGAAGCCCAACTTCTTCGGGCTGTAGCTGACGAGCACGTTCTTCGTCTGCTGATAGTGGTCGAGCATCATTTTGTGCGTCTCGCGGCCGAAGCCTGATTGCTTGTACCCGCCGAAAGCCGCATGAGCGGGATACGCGTGATAGCAATTCGTCCATACGCGGCCCGCTTGAATGCCGCGGCCCATACGGTAGGCGGTGTTCATGTCGCGGGTCCAAAGGCCGGCGCCCAGGCCATAAAGCGTGTCATTCGCTATGCGCACTGCTTCGGCTTCGTCTTTGAAGGTCGTTACCGCTACTACCGGTCCAAAAATCTCTTCTTGGAAAACCCGCATCTTATTGTGGCCTTCGAACACCGTCGGTTCGATGTAGTACCCTTCTTTGAGTTCTCCGTTGATTTGTGCGCGTTTGCCGCCGATCAGCAGTTTTGCACCTTCTTCTTTTCCGATTTCAAGGTACGAGAGGATTTTCTCCATCTGTTCGCTGGACGCCTGAGCGCCAAGCATCGTTTGCGGATCGAGCGGATTGCCTTGTTTGACCGCTCGCAGCCGCTGCAGCGCGCGATCCATGAACTTCTCGTAAATCGACTCCTGGATTAGTGCGCGCGAAGGGCACGTGCAGACTTCGCCTTGATTAAAGGCGAACATCACGAAACCCTCAAGCGATTTATCGAAGAAGTCGTCATCTTTGGAAAATACGTCTTCGAAAAAGATGTTCGGGGATTTGCCGCCCAGTTCGAGCGTTACCGGAATCAAGTTCTGCGAGGCGTATTGCATGATAAGGCGCCCGGTCGTCGTCTCGCCGGTAAAGGCGATCTTCGCAATGCGCTTGCTCGACGCGAGCGGCTTACCCGCTTCTAATCCGAATCCATTGACGACGTTGAGCACGCCCGCGGGCAGCAAATCGCCGATGAGTTCCAGCCACACCATAATCGATGCAGGCGTTTGTTCGGCGGGCTTGAGCACGACGCAATTGCCCGCAGCCAGCGCCGGCGCAAGTTTCCACGACGCCATCAGCAGCGGGAAGTTCCATGGAATGATCTGCCCGACTACGCCGAGCGGTTCGTGGTAATGGTAGGCGATGGTGTCCTCGTCCAGTTCACCGATACTGCCTTCTTGAGCACGTATCGCCGCTGCAAAATAACGGAAATGATCGATCGCCAGCGGCACGTCGGCGGCGGTCGTTTCTCGAATCGGTTTTCCGTTGTCGATCGTCTCCGCAAGAGCTAATTTGTCGAGATTTTGCTCCATGCGGTCCGCAATGCGATTTAGGACGTTGGCGCGCTGCGTCGTCGATGTTTTGCCCCAGGCGTCGCGCGCCTTATGTGCGGCATCGAGTGCCAGTTCAATATCTTCGGCAGACGAACGCGCGACGTGCGTGAACGGCAAACCGACGATGGGACTGACGTTGGCAAAATACTGTCCTTTTAGCGGCGCAACGAACCCGCCGTTGATGAAATTGTCATAACGCTGCTTGAACGGACTGCTCACACCAAGCCGCTCAAAATCGTAGAGTTCCTTTTGTTCAATAGTTACCGTCATAGCTGTTTAATCTCCGTGGGTGAGAACCACACTGTGCTTTTTGGCGGACCGCCTTATCAGTAGGCCGTCGATGCCGATATATGAGCCGGCGCCCGTCAAGAATAAGACGGCGAACACAATCGTGTAGATCACCGCGGTTCCAATGTCCGTTGAGCCGGCTTTGTACGGGCCTCCGAAGCCCTCCGCAGTGGACCAAATGAGGAACATCAGCACAGCGCCGAAGATGTCGACGATTGCGCTAAAAAGCCCGAGCAATAATCCGAAGGCAACAAGCGTTTCCGAAATAGCGATAAAATAGCCGAAGGCTTCAGGATTCAGGCGTACGATGTCGCCCCACATGCCGATCCAAGCCTGAATATAATGCGGCTGGGATTGAGCGGCGTTGTCCAAATACTCGGCGAAATGTCCCAGAAAGGCCGGCGACCATTTCATGCTCGCGTCGATCGCCAATATCGCGCCGAAAAGAATACGAACGATGCCCAGGCCTTTTGCTTGCCAGTCCTGCAGTTTCATAAGGCTTCGACGCCGCCGAACGAGGCAGCGCGTAAAACGACTTGCACAGGCCCTTGCGGGATCGGAATGGCTAAGCCGCCTGCAGCCGATGGTTCGCGCATGAGTCCATTTAACGTCATCACTGCGACCTTACGCGGAACACAATTTCTCCAAGCGTTCTCAGGCGTCTGTTACCGTATCACTACACCGCGGATGTGGTGCCGCCAAACGGCAAGACGACTACGACACAACGCCGGTTCGCCGGCGGTTGAAGAAAGTCAAAGTGAGGGCCTGCCGACAAGGCCGCCGTTCGGAACCGCGTACGTGGGATAGAGGGAGCCGCCGACGACGGCTCCTTTTACACAGTCTGTTTGAAGGCGAGCTGCGCCGTGTGGTGAGCGATTATGAGGTTTTCGTCCGTTTCGACCACTTGCACGGCAAGATCCTGATTCAACGACGCTACGCGGCGCACGATATCGCAGCGCACCCGCTCATTATGGGCGCCAATCCCGCCGGTGAACACCAGCATATCGATGCCGCCGAGTTCTATTGCCAGCGCTCCAATCGCTCTAGATGCGCAGCGAACGAACATATCGATTGTAAATTCAGCGCGTTCGTCGGACCGCTCGCACAGTTTTTGAATGTCGGCTTCTCCACCGGAAAGCGCGCGAAGGCCGCTTCCGTTTTCGAGCATTTCGCGCAATTGCCGTACGCTTATTTGCTCGCGTTCGAGTAAAAACAACAGAACGCCGGGATCGAGATCTCCTGGGCGGGTCGACATAATTATTCCGCTAAGCGGACTAAACGCCATGGTTGAATAAACCGGCCGGCCATCCAAAAGCGCAGCGATGCTAGCGCCGTTGCCAAGGTGCGCGATGATGCAGTGTTTCTCGAGTTTTTCGCCCAACGTTCGAACCACGTACTCATACGATAAACCGTGAAAGCCATAGCGCCGCAAAATCGGATCGCTCGATGCGATCGGCAAAGCGCGTGCCGTGGCGGGCAGATCCCGAAAGAACGCCGTGTCGAAGCATGCCACATGAGCGGCATCCGGCAAGATCTTCTCCGCCTCCCGCATGACGGCGAGCGCGCCCGGAGCGTGAAGCGGATCGAAAGACTGCAGCGATTCCAACAGTTCCACCAGTTCGTCCGTAACGCGGACGGGTGCTTCATGCGGGCCGCCGAAGACGATGCGATAGCCGACGGCCTCAATGCTGCCGAGCTCCCGAACTGCGTCCGCTATGGCTTGGCGCGCCGTGCGCGCGGCTTCACCGGCCTGCGAAGACGTCGGGAGCTCGCGCGCGAGCTTGCACTGCAGCGTTCCTTGTGCGTCGGCGTGAACGGCGTACTTGAGCGACGACGAACCCAAGTTCAGACTTAGAACGTTCATTTTGCGCTCCGCTCCCAGCGCCAGTCGCGCACGTCGGGCATATCTTCTCCGTATTTTTCGATATAGAGCCGATGCTCGACCAGACGATCGCGGATCAGCTGCTTTACGTGCCCCGCGCGATCGCACAGCCGCGGCACGCGATCGATCGCATCGGCAGCAAGATGAAAGCGATCCATCTCGTTGCGAACGACCATATCGAACGGTGTGGTGGTCGTCCCTTGCTCTTTGTAGCCGCGCACATGCAGATTATCATGGTTCGTGCGGCGGTATGTAAGGCGGTGAATGAGCCATGGATAGCCATGAAAGGCGAAGACGATCGGCTTGTCCACCGTAAAGATAGAATCGAATTCTCGATCGGGAAGCCCGTGCGGATGTTCCGTGCGCGGTTGGAGAGTCATCAAATCCACGACGTTAACGACTCGCACGCGCATTTCGGGAAGATGCTTTTGCAAAAAATCGGATGCGGCGAGCGTCTCCAACGTCGGAACGTCGCCCGCGCACGCCAACACGACGTCGGGCTCGGCGCCGGCGTCGTTTCCGGCCCATGTCCAAATGCCTGCGCCTTCCGTACAGTGCTTGATCGCGCTGTCCATGTCGAGCCATTGCAGCTCGGGCTGTTTGCCCGCAACGATCACATTAATATAATCCTTGCTGCGTAAGCAATGGTCCAGTACTGAGAGCAGCGTGTTTGCGTCAGGCGGCAGGTAGACGCGCACGACGTCGGCAGTTTTGTTAAGTACGACGTCGAGAAAGCCGGGATCCTGATGCGAAAATCCGTTATGGTCCTGGCGCCAAACGTGCGAGCTGAGCAAATAATTGAGCGACGCGATGGGGCGCCGCCAGGCGATGTGCTTCGAACTTTCGAGCCATTTGGCGTGCTGGTTGAACATGGAATCGACGATGTGAATGAACGCCTCGTATGAAGTGAAAATGCCGTGACGCCCGGTCAGCAAATACCCTTCGAGCCACCCTTGACAACAATGCTCGCTGAGAACTTCCATTACACGCCCGTCCGGTGCGACGTTCTCATCGGTTGTGTGGACAATTGCCGTCGAGCAGCGATCGGTTACCTCAAACACGGCATTTAGCCGGTTGGACGCGGTTTCGTCAGGCGCGAACAGGCGGAAGCATTCGGGGTTGCGTCCTATCACGTCGCGGAGCATTTCACCCGCGACGCGCGTACTCTCGTGCAACGTATTGCCCGGCGGTCCCACGTCGAGCGCATATCCTCGAAAATCGGGAATGTTCAGGCGCCGCAGGATTTCTCCACCGTTTGCATTCGGATTGGCGCTCATGCGCCGCGCGCCCGCCGGAGCCGCTGCGGCAATGTCTTCGCGCAGCTTGCCATTCTCGTCGAACAGTTCTTCGGGCCGATAGGAACGCATCCACTCTTCGAGCATCCGCAGATGACCGGGCTTCTCTTGAAAATCGGCCAGAGGCACTTGATGCGCGCGAAACGTTCCTTCAACTGCAATACCGTCGACGCGCTTTGGTCCGGTCCAGCCTTTCGGCGTTTGCAAGACGATCATCGGCCATGCGGGACGCTCGTGAAATCCCGATGAGCGCGCGGCGCGCTGAATGTGCTCGATGCGCGAAACGGCATCGTCTAACGCATCTGCGAGGGCTCGATGCACCGCTTCCGGCTCGTCGCCGATAACGAAAACCGGATCGTAGCCGTACCCGCGAAGCAACTCGAGTAGCTCATCGGGCGGTATCCGCGCCAGCACCGTCGGCCCCGCAATTTTATAGCCGTTGAGATGCAGCATCGGCAACACCGCGCCATCGCGCACCGGATTCAAGAATTTATTGCCGTGCCAGCTCGTGGCCAGCGGTCCCGTTTCCGCTTCGCCGTCGCCCACGACGCAGCACGCAATCAGATCCGGATTATCGAATACAGCGCCATATGCGTGCAGCAAACTGTAACCGAGTTCGCCTCCTTCGTGAATCGAACCCGGTGCATCCGGCGACGCGTGACTTGGAATTCCGCCCGGAAACGAAAACTGTCGAAACAGCGCTTTCATTCCCGCCTCGTCTTGCGTGATGGCCGGGTAACGTTCGCTGTACGTTCCTTCGAGATATGCATTCGCCACGACCGCAGGACCGCCGTGCCCGGGCCCAGCAATGAAAATTGGGTTGATATCATCGCGTTTTATGACGCGGTTCATATGGGCGTAAATCAAATTGAGTCCGGGAGAGGTACCCCAGTGTCCGAGCAAACGCGGTTTTATGTGTTCGATGCGCAGCGGCTCGCGTAGCAGCGGATTATCGAGAAGATAAATCTGCCCGACGCTTAGATAGTTTGCTGCACGCCAATAGGCGTCGATCAGGTGCAATTCACGTTCTGTTTGTTCTGCTTGCAGCATTAGCGGGTCTCCATGGCGTGACGGACAGGTAGTGCGGTTTCTGCGTGCAGAGGCCTGCGAAAGAACCACAACTTTGTCATCTCTACCGCGACGGCATAAAGAATAACGATGATGGCAATCGCTCCGAGATCGGGCCACGGTACGGCAACAAATCCCAGCAATCGCGCGAACGGGGTGAACGGCAACGCCACGCCAATGGCTCCGCACAGGATCGTCGTAAGCGCCAGCTGTATCGAAAAGACGCGCCATAAGACCACGTTTCCAAGTCTGCGATGTTTACCGGAACGCATTGGGAACGCCGTGGGAACGCCGCCACGCCGCGGTTCCTCGTCGATTCCCTCGTGGTTGTTACGCTTAAGCCCGGTGATTTGCATGAACGGCGCAGGAGTAGGTCTGACCACGGTAACCGCAGTCGCAGTGCCCGCCACGTTTGCACTTCCTGCGATTGAAACGATCCTGAAAGAATTCGAGCGCGGCGGCGCTTGCCTCGCGCTCAATATGCGGGAATTGCACATCCCGTTCGAGGCGATGATTTCGGTACCGATTGAGGCACAGGTCGGTTGCGGAGAAAGCCGCAACGAATGGCGTTTGCGCATTCGCGCTGCGGCAAACGTCGGGCTCTATCCGAAGTTCGACGGCGTATTACGACTGATGCCGGCCGGCGAGGGCGGCTCGCAGCTGGAACTCGAGGGAACATACGTAGCCCCGTTTGGACGCCTAGGTCGCGCGATCGACGTGTCGCTGCTTCAAGGCGCGGCGCAATCGAGCTTGCATCGATTTCTCTGCAGCATTGCGAGCCGCATTGCTGCGCTCTGCCGGTGGGCGCAATTCGCTTAAGGAAGTGAGCCATGACGAAAGTTCGCGTAAAACGCTTTATCAACTGTCCATTTTCCGCCGCGGTCGAACTGGCGGAGAAGGTCGTAAATCGACGCGATGGATTATACTTGACGCCGGCTCCGCCGCTTGGTGAACGCGTGCGTTTCGCTGCCGCAGCGGCGCCCGATTCCTCGGACAGAGCGCGTAAACACGACGCGCTGCTTATCGCGTGGCAGCCCCGGACGGCCGGCATGTTTCCGGAGTTTCACGGCGTGCTAACGGTGCGGCCGAAAGGCCGCGGTGTTTCCCTGCATTTGAACGGAGAGTACGAACCTCCATACGGTACGGCCGGAAAGGTATTCGATTTTCTTGCGGGCCGAACGATCGCGCAAAGCACCATGCGCCATTTCCTTGATGATCTCGCTCGCGACATCGAGTTGGAATACGACAACGAGCGCCTAACAAAGTCTGCTTAACGGGAGTATATCGTGTTTAAACACATTCTCTGTCCGATTGACGGTTCGGACACTTCACTAGGTGCACTTCAAGCTGCCGCCAAACTCGCCGCCGAACAGAACGCACGGCTGACGATCTGCACGGTAGTCAGTCCAAGTAAGGCTGCGGCGCTCGCGTTCGGTGACCCGGCGATGAGCGCACTGTGCTTCGGCGCGCTGGAAGACGAAGGCAAGAAACTCGTCGACGATGCCGCACAACTCGTCAAAGACGTCACTCCAGCGCAGACTGCGGCACTGGATGGAGAAACGGTTGAGTGCATCGTTACCTATGCACGCGATAACCACTGCGATCTGATCGTGATGGGGAGCCACGGACGGAGCGGCATTCACAGAGCGCTCATTGGCAGCGTCGCCGAAGGTGTAGTGCGGCACGCCCACGCGCCCGTTCTCGTCATCCGTTCGCAAAAAACGCCGGCCGTCAGCAAAAAGGCCGAAGCGCATGCTAGGTGAGCTGAACCGGCATGAAATTGAAGACCTGCTGCACCGCAACGTTATTGGCCGTATCGGATGCCACGCGTTCGGCCGCACCTATGTCGTGCCGATCACCTATGTCTATGATGGAACCGCGATCTACGCGCGGTCCAGCGAAGGCATGAAGCTACACATGAGGCGCGAGAATCCGCACGTCTGTTTTGAAGTCGACTGCATGGACGGTGCAGCAAATTGGGAGAGCGTGATCGCTTCCGGCATATTTCACGAATTGCACGGCGACGATGCGCATGAGCGCTTCTCTTGGCTCGTAGACGAGATCGAGGAGCGGTTACAAGGACCACCGGGAGAAACGGTGCATCCGAACGGCGGCGGCGATCCGGGTGTTGTCTACAAGATCGTCCTTGAGAACAAGCAAGGACGGTTCGAGCGGCGATTGTAAGAGCGCAGCGATATTAGGGTTTCTTGGCGCCGCGATGTTTCGCTACCATGTCGTGAAACTCGTCGGCATAAAACTTGCAAACCTGCGTTGGAAGCATATGCTGCGGCGACAGCGCCTTATCGACGATGGCCTGCACCTGCTCTGTACTTTCCTTCTCATTTGGCAAAGGACGGTCGGACTTTGCCCATTCCGATGCAGCATCGTTCATGCGTGACCAAATGTATTGGTTCAAATTCCCGGCCGCACCGATTTTACCGCTGCTCGAATGATACATCCCCGGACATTGTTACCCGGCCTAGTAGCAATAAACATCATCTGCGACGGCCGTCCCTAGCGTCTGCACAAAGAAGCCGCCGGTCTGCCCACCAGCGGCGTTTTGGATGGTCATCTTACCAACGACGCGGTCGGAGATAACCTATCAAAAATGGCAGAATCGGATGTAAACGCCGGTAGTAAGGCCGCTTACCGCGCCATCCCCCATGGATAGCCCAACTTGGGACGGCCGCCACTTAAGCGAGACTCGCGTTTCCGCGGACCATGCGGCCTGGCCAAAATCAAATAAGAGCACTCAAAGCGTCCCACAGTTCGTGAAGAGCTTCCCGACGCAGGCTATAGAGCACGAAGTAGCTATGGCGCCGCCGATCGACGGCGCCTGCTTCATATAACACGCGCAAATGCCGCGAAACGACCGCCTCTGATGTCCTCAAGAAGCCGGCGAGTTCTCGCGTGGACAGATCACGCTGCGCGAGCAGCTCAACGATGCGCAAACGCGAATTCTCCCCCAGCGCACTAAGCAAACGCGTTGCCGTCTTGCGATCTGGAACGCCTCGTACGCGTCCGGGGAGCGCGGGGAGCGGATACACGATCATACAATTCAGAGCACCGTCCTTTCGCTGCAAGAAAAACGCCTGCATGCGCGGCCAGATGAAATATGATGGCACGAGCGTCAGCGCTGAGTCTTCCGTCAAGGTCCGTACCGTTTCGAGATCTCCGAATCGTATCGCGCACTGCCGCGGGTTCTTGTCACGCTCCACGGCGATTTCCGGCGTAAGCGTTCGCAAGGCTGCGGTGAGACCGTGCTGTCCTAAAAGGCTTTTGCGCATCTCCACATCGCGTCGCAGCCGCGCATCAATCGGACCAAAGAGTGGCTGCATAACACTCTTGTAGAACGTCTCGAGTGCTGCGCACAACCGGTCCAAGCTGCGCCGCGGGGACGCGACGAATTCCTCCAGCATCGCCTGGGCTTTAGGATAATCCTTGGCATAGCGGCGCGCGGCAGCACGATACCATGATTTCTCTCGCAGTTGGGCAATACGCGCGTCATTCACGAGCCGTTCACCACTCAAGCGGATCACCAGCGCATCCTTGTACTCGCGAAGGCTGCGACGTAATTTGTTGAGCTCGTCTTCAAAACGCGGTTGTTCCGCTGGGCCCCAAACTCCCGGAAACACTTCGGGCGTAGGCGTAAACAGAAACGCGAAGTGGCGAATTTCTTGCTTGAGCTTGCGCGAGAGTAAGGGGCGCGCGGCCCGCACCCACGCTAATTGTTCCGCATGCTGCGCGGGCGACACCAGCACGGCCATGGCGCGCAGCGTTTCGCGCGCGGCCGAAGACCCGAAGCGCAGCTGAGACCGGCGAATGCTACGCAGTTCCAAAGTGATTAGCGTTTCGGCTAATTAGTTGACTGGGCCTGTTTTGAAGCCACATGATGGTCATATGCAACTAAAAGCACTTTTGCTTACTGCCCTATTGGCCCTCAGCGCCGCCAATCCCAACGAGGCCTTCAAAGCCGGAGATTTTGCAGCGGCACGCGCGGGTTACGCGCAACAGGTGAAGCAGAATACACGAGACGTGAATGCGCTGCTGGGCTTGGCTACAACCGAACTATACGACAACGATCTTGCAGCGGCGCGGAACGACCTGAAAGAAGCGCTCGCATTGCAGGGGGATAACGCTCGCGCGCAGCGACTGCTGCGCACGCTGGACAAGCGCATGGGGCGCCCCGATGAGTTTGAGGTTTCACAACGCGGGGATGTAGTGCTGCCATTCGTTGCACAGCACCCATTGCCGGTCGTCCGCATGCGCATTGAGGGCGCCGATGCAAACGTGATGATCGACACGGGGGCACCCGTTCTCGTGGTCACGCCAGCATTCGCAGCCGCGCACCACTTCTCGGTGCGAAACGCGGGCATCGGACTCTTCGCGGGTGGACGGCGAGCGCGAGTGCAAGCTACAATCGTCCCCCGTATCTCGGCGGAGTCGCTGACCGTTACCAACGTTCCTGCGAACGTAATGCCCGGCCCGGGTCCCGGCGTCGATGCGATTATCGGCACTGGATTTTTTGCGCACTTCCTGACGACGCTCGACTACAAACAACACCGCCTGATCTTGCGTCCGCGCGATGCGAAGGCGCCGGCAATGGCCGTTGCCAACGTCCCGATGTGGCTCGTCGGCGATCATTTTATCTTCGCGCAAGTGTCCGTGAACGGAGGTGCGCCGGCGCTCTACAATATTGACAGCGGCGCCCCAATCGGCGTACAGATGACCAAAGAGGCACTGCGTGCGGCGCAGATCGCTCCGCAAACCGACAAGCCGACCTCCTTTATTGGCGGTGGCGGCACCGCACGGATATTTCCGTTCGTCGCGAGTTTGGTTACCTTAGGCGGCGCGCAGCAGCGTAATGTCGACGGCGTGTATTTTCCGGACGGTGACCAATACGGTGCGTTTCCGTTTACCGTGGCTGGTACGGTGTCAGGCGGCTTTCTTGGGCATTATGCGGTAACGTTTGACTTCAAAGCGATGCGCCTCATCTTACAGTGAGCCGGCGCCGCAGCGCAACGATGGACTCGGGCTAGCGTCGACCAAATTGTTGAGCGACGCAACGGGGCCTGCACCCATCCGAGCAATTTGCGATTAGTGCACGTGTTCTGTAATTCCGCTGGAGAACTTTATGCTGACCCTCGGTCGCATCCAAAATATACTGAGTGCGTCGCGCGGTCGTATTGACGGGAACTAAGAAGGACCGTCTTCATTGAAGGTGGCTCGTCAGGGAGAAGTGGGAACGCGATCTTGAGGCGAGGGTGCCGTACCCACGTCCCCTCGCGACACTTCAGCCCGCGAGCGGTTGCCGAGAAGGTTCCTGTCGAGAAAACTGCCGATCAACTCGGCGATTTCGTCGCCGCATTCTTCGAGTGCGAAGTGTCCCGTATCCACGAAATGCAGTTCGGCGTTCGGAAGATCTGTGAGATGTTCTTTCGCGCCCTCGCGTGTAAAGATGGGATCGTTCTGGCCGTGCGTGATGAGCGTGGGCGGCTGCCGATCCTTGAAGAACTTGCGAAGCTCCGGAAAGATTTCGTGATCCTTTCGAATTCCGTAGAACATGTCGAGCATGATGTCTTTCACGCCCGGGCGGTCCATGAGAGCGTAGTCGATGATCCAGTTGTCGGGGTCGATCGCCGCCGGGTCGTGCGCGCCGGCGAGATACGTCCGCTTGATGGCTTCCATCGTAAAGAGCGCCGCGCGCACTTGCTCACGATGTTCAGCCGAACCGTCCTTCCAGTACGGGATCACCGGGTTCCAGAACGGCCCCGCTTCATTGGCGTAGGGAGCGGGCGCGTTCTGTACGAGCAGACCGGTGACACGATCGGGATGCTTTAACGCGATGCGGTAGCCGACCGGCCCGCCGAAATCATGGACGTACATCGTGTATTTCCCCAAGCCCATTTTTTCGATCAAGTGGTCGATGAGGTCGGCGAAGTTGTCGAATGTATACGCGAAGGTCTTTCGGTCCGGCGTCTCGCTGTGTCCGAACGCCGGATAATCGGGTGCTATGACATAATAGCGATCGCTGAGCGTCGGAATTAGTTTCTCGAACATTCTCGACGACGACGGCCAGCCGTGGAGCAGAAGCAAAGCGGGATCGTCCGGCGAGCCGGCCTCACGATAGAACATTTCGACGCCGTCCACTGTGGAAATGCGATAGTGTGTTTTGCTCATATCGGTCCTTTTATCAGAAGAACGTTATAGAGCGCGCCGGTGCCTTTATGTGAATCCTCCATAGCGAAAGAGCCTTCGCGCTTGTATTATTTGCCTCGATAGCAACGCAGTGCGCAAAATATTGTAACCAGTTTGCGCTGCGAAATTAAGAAGACGTGACGCGTGGTTGCTGTGAGGGCGTTTTTCTTTGCGCTAGCTCGCTAGTGCCCCGGAGCGCAGCTCGAGCACCAGCCGGTTGCACACGGTTTCTCCTTAATGATGAGTCGGCACGCGCCCAACGTGCTATCGTGGCAGAGCGACTATTCGGGAGTCTTCCCATGAGTAAAACTGCAGCCGGAGGGCAAGTCTTAAGCGGTACGATAGGAACCGTCGCGCGCGCCGCGCGTGTTCCGGCAGGGGACACACCGACGCTCGAACTAACGAACGTTCCGATCAGAGATCCCGGTCCCGGACAAGTCCGCATTCGAATACACGCGAACGGGATTTGCCACAGCGACTTTCTTACGGTCCATAAAGTCTGGCCGGGAATCTCTTATCCGCGAGTGCCCGGTCACGAAATCGCAGGCACCATTGACGCAACCGGTCCGGATGTGATCGGTTGGAACATCGGTGAACGCGTCGGCGTCGGATGGCACGGTGGACACGATGGAACCTGCGATCGCTGCCGTCGCGGCGATTTCAACGCGTGCGTCAATATGCAAATTCCGGGAATTGCCTACGATGGCGGATATGCCGATTATGCGATCGTTCCGGTCAGCGCACTCGCGCGCATTCCCGACGAACTCTCGTTTGAAGAGGCCGCTCCACTGATGGACGCCGGCATAACGACCTTCAACGCGTTGCGTCACAGCGTAGCGCGACCAGGCGACGTCGTCGCCATCCTGGGCATCGGCGGCCTTGGCCATCTAGGCATTCAGTACGCTGCGAATATGGGTTTCCATACTGTTGCGATTGCGCGCGGCAAAGACAAAGAAGCCGACGCGCTTAAGCTTGGGGCAAAGCAATACATCGATAGTCAAGCCACAGATGCTGCGACAGAACTACAGAAGCTTGGCGGAGCGAAAGTTGTGCTGTGCACTATCACATCTTCCTCCGCGATGGCACCGCTGATTGACGGCTTGGAAACCGACGGACAGATGATGATCGCAGGCGCATCGAGCGAACCGCTATGCATACAAACCACTCCCATGTTCGTGCGCAAACGTCGCAACTCCATTAGAGTGTGGCTTTCCGGCACGCCGACCGATTCGGAAGACGCAATGAACTTCAGCGTGCTGACCGGTGTACGTGCGTGGATAGAAACGGCGCCACTCGAACATGCAGCCGAAGCGTATCAACGCATGCTGGACGGCAAGGCTCGTTTTCGCATGGTGTTGACCATGAACGCATGAGAGTCGATCTCGTAGCGGAAACTCGCTTCGTCTGAGGGCTTTTTTCTTTGCGGTAGCTTGTTGTGGGAAACTGCATGGAAGTAGGAATGGGGAGGTTCGCGGCAGCCGCCCATAACGCTTCACACCGTTTCACGTTGTAGGGTAAGAACTCTAAAGCCGTTTGCTTCGATGGACAATCGCACGGCTGTCTCGGAGCTGGAAAGGTCCGCGCCACGCTCCCAGGCGCGGCGCTCACTGCTGTATACTTGAACGGAATAGCGCGATCTAGGCGTGACAATTTCTTGAAGACCGACCGGAGTTTGTATCGTCATTCTGCTGGTGTTTCCGATGAACACTGCGAACCCGTCATCGCGTTCTAATGCAATTACGGTAGCGTGTTCGGAAAATACCCGTACCTTATCCGAGACGTCACAATGGTACAACTCCACAGACCAATCACTTTCGACGCTTCCAGTCGAATATATGCGAAACCGGCCTTCGGTTTCGCGCATCACGAAATACGAAATGAGCTCCCCGCAACTCGGGAGATGGCGCAGACCAACCCAAGTCCAGTCCGCGGGGATCAGCGGTTTAATCCGTGGGGGTCCGGCTGTGAGGATCACGCCGCACACGCCTTCAATAGCCGCCCACAAAAAACGTGGCGGCTCCCAAGGGGAAAGCCGCATCCCATGGTTTGAAAGACCTTCGCCGTCGAACCACTCGCTGAACTGTCCCGGAACAGTGTTGTAAAGCTTCGGGTTCGAGCTATAGTGTTCGAAGGACGAGCGCAACGCATGAACCATGAATTGGGGATGGTACTCCGCGGCGGCAAACGCGAACCACCACGTGAGACCGGGCCATACGCCGCCCAACAATCCTGAATGCACCGCGGGGTCGTATCGCGGGTCCTGGCGCGATACCGTGCGCAACCCCGCAGATGTCCAAAAATCCGGACAGCTCAGGCGGCTTATGATTCGAAAGGCCACGCTGTCATCGCAAGCGCGAAACACGACGGGAAAAATTTGATCGCCGGTAACGTCCGTGTGCGCGTTGCCGGAAACGTCGATGTTCAAGTAGTACAAACCGTTGTCCGGATTGGTGAGATGTACGTCCATCGCGGCACGAATCCGGCTGGATCCTAAAGCAAAATCTTCCCTGTCTGCATCGTGCCCGCCAAGGTTTTCAGCCAAATGCGCCGCGCTGCGAAGCGCGGAAACGCATTCAGAATTAACTTCGGTCACGGCGCCGTTGATGGAATATTCCGGTATAATGTTTCGCCAACCGGCTATGGACCACACGTCACCCCGGGGATCGTTTGCAGAGCAAAAGACGAGACCACGCTCGTCCATCTGCGAAATGATGTAGCGCGCCGCCCGGGCTACTACCGGATATATGGTTTGCAGCCATTCCCGGTCGCCAGTAGCCCGGAAGTGATGATTGACCGCGAGAATGTAGAGGGGCGTGTCATCGTTGATGTTCAGGCCGTCGTCTTCGATTCTGCCTGTTACAGCATCAAAATATTCCGGAAGCTTTCCGTTTGGGTATTGACGCAATGCGATAGTATCGAGCATCTTGCGCGAAAATGAGGGAAAGAAATAGTCGCTTCCGTGAACAAACCACGCACAGTCGCGGACAACCACATTGGCGTACTTACCGGGGTCGTTCGTGAACGCGCGACCTGTCGGATAGACGGCCATTACACGTCGCATGTTTACCTTGCTCCACAACGCGCCGTCGTTGATGACTTTATCCGGTGTGACGACGCGTCCACGCTGCAATACGTTCTCGAGATGTGCGATCGTATGCGCGAGTGCTGCCGCCGCATCCTCACGATCTTGGTATCGATGCAGCGCTTCTTGTTCTCCGGTCGCGTACAAAGCGAGCGTAAAAAACATCCGGCGCCGTTCGCCGGCTTCGATCGCAAGATCCAGGTGAAGCCGTCCAATGACATCACCGATCGCCGCCGTAGTATTGGAAAGCGAAGGCAGGTGCGAGTAGTCGTACGTAGCGCCGAAATCAAAGTCGCTTCCGTAGGCCGTCGGTGGCTCCGACAAGCCGAAAACCCGCACTAAGTCGGGACGAGAGCGGTTTACCGCTACGAGCGCGATAGCGGCGTCGTCAAAGCGCGCTTGAACGTCGTCGCAAGTGCTGCCGCGAAGCATCGCAGAGCCTGCCACGCGTACGCGATGCGGCACTTCATCGCGATTGAAGAGCTCGACCTCAATATAGAGAACGGGTGGATCGCCGTTGCCCTCCGGTTCAACGTCAACGAGCGGAAGAAACGTGGTTTCTTGAACCTCAAGGACCTTTGCGAGCCGGTAACTCACACGCTGGTAGGCGGGATGGATTTCGAACGTCCGGCTTCCGGGTTCAGGAAAGCCTGCCGTGTATGCTGCCGCGGCGGAGTCCGTGGCATCCGTTGTGGCGCCATCCTCTAGACCCCGCACGCGAGCGCCGTACTGTATAGCGACCGTTCCGGCCAGACACTTCCCAATCTCATTCAGAAAGACGCTATCGACGGCGCCGCTGCCTTTTGTGTGAATCCATAAGGCGCTATTCCCGAAGCTTGCGCCCATTCTCAGGCTACTTTCGGAAATCGTGAACGAGCCTAGCTTCGATACAACGGAAGCCCTCTCCATTTGCATTTTCTCCTACGATGACGCGGCGCGCCGAGTAGTAGCGCACGGAATCGTCAACGCGACGAGAAGCGGTGCCTGCATCGACGCGGTCACGTTTGCTCGACATGCGCCCGCTGCAGCGCAAACGAGCTTGCGATCGTTGCAACCACGATGATGGTGACCAGCGCCAAGACCTCGGGACCGATCTGATGCCACTCGGCGTGCATCTGAGCCAGCTTCGTAAGGCCCAGAATTCCGCTTGTAGACGGAAATATCCAACGCACATCACGGAGCAACGGCGGCAGCGCGGATGCCGGCCATGCATAGCCGCTGATGAACAACAGGAAAATTGAAGTGAAGATCCACATTTGAAAAGCTCGCTCGGCGCGATCGAAGAACGCTGCAAGCAACATCGAGAACGCTGCGATCGCAAGCGCCAACATCGCTCCAAAGGCACAGATATCCCAGAAACGGCCACTACGCGGCAAGTCATACGCCCACATCACGTAGCCTTCATAATAGATCAAAGAACAGAATACGATTGTCGAATAGGCGAACAGTTCTCCGAGGAGGTCGGTGAAAGCGTAACGTTCGCGGCCTTCCCGCCGTTCGCGCTTCACTGCAATCAGCATTGCAATCCCTAGGACCGCCGTTTGTTGAATGATCAGCACGGCCACTGCCGGAATTACGTAGTTCGCGTATCCGTTTTGAGGATTGAAGAGGTAGTGCCCGTGGACGGTTAAGGTACCGGTTCCTCCCGCCGCCGCCCGCTGTTGGGCGATACGGGTACCTACTGCTTGAACGGCGCCGATAAAACCGTTCAATACCGCGGTGTCGACAGAGAAATACGCGCCGTTACCTATTATAGCCACTGTCGCTTGCTCGTGCCGAGCCACCTGGCGTGCTGTGCCGTTCGGGATAATGAGTGCGCCGAAGATCCGGCGGTCAGCCATAGCATCTTGCATTTGCGCCTCGTTTGCATACATTACTTTCAAAGTCAGTTCAGGTGACGCTTTGACATATTGGCGAATGCGCTCGCTAATGGCGGAACGGTCTTCGTCAACGATCGCGACCGGAACATGCCGCACCGTTTGGGCTAAATACGGCTGCGGATACAGGAACGAATAGAAAAGTGGGGCGATGACGAGTAGTGCAAACACGTCGCGCTCCTTCATGATAGCGCGTAGCGTGGCAACGTAACCGTCAAGAACCGGAATCATTGCGCAAAACAGATCTAAACCCCAACATCCCGATTCCAAGCCCGAAGAGCACGAAGAATACCAGCACTAGCAAATCACGGGCGGCATCGTACGCTGGAGCGAGAAGTTGCAATTGTCCCGTGCGCAACTCTAAATAATACGGTAGAGGCATCGAGGCAGAGAACCAGCGCGCAAACGGCCTAGCGCTCGTGAGCGGAAACGTGACGCCCGCGAACGCAAAAGCAGCGGCTGTGTATAACGATGCTAGGCTCAAAGCGCGGCCGATGTTTCCGGTGATCCCGACGATTGCGACTGCAAGGGCCGCGTACGCAGCGACAAGCAGCACGGTGGCAAGGAGCACGATACCGATACCGTGACTGGAGCCTTCACGTATGGAGAATATTATCGCGGCTGCGATACTGTACATGCAGAAAATCGCAAAGTAGGGCGTCAGCTTTCCAAGGATGGCACGAACGACGCCGCCGGAGATAGCGATCCATTCCCGGGCGGTCCCGTCGCGCAATTCTCGGCCCAGTGACTCTGTAGCGATGAGCACGACAAGAAGCGCCAGTATCGAAAATACAATCGGATCACCCAGATACGTTTCGTAGTCCTGGCGCGGATTGTACAGGGAGCGCACCGCCGTGCTTAGTGGAAGTACGTCCGCAACCGCCGTGGCTGCGGGCGCACCCTTTTTTCCAAGTTGTGTGGCTTGCATGGAAATTGAAGCGATCCCGACAACGGTCTGAAGCTCGCGGCTGAGGATTCCCGTGGTCAACAGTGATTGTGAATTGATGTAGAACGGAATCGCCTGAAGATGCCCGTGTTCGAGATCGCGCTGGAGTCCGCTCTGCAGCACCACGGTACCGTAAACGCGACCGCCTCGGATCGGCGAAAGTGGATCCCCACCGCTCGGCGCCTGGTACGCGACTTGAAGGTTGGGGTCCGCGCGTAACGCTAAAACGATATCATTTGATACTCGGCTGCGGTCCTCATCGATGACGGCGATTGGCAGATGGCGCGGCGTTCCGTCCACGAATATCCAGAATCCGACGCCGATTGTCAAAAGCGGTAGCAGCGTCACGCTTGCAAGCTGCCAACGGTTACGGAGCACGTACGTTATCTCGCGTCGCATCGCGGATATCACAAAGCTTTAGTCCTTAATTGACGACGGTAACGCTCATGCCGCGACGCAACTCTCGAGTGCGTTCGAGTGGGCGCGCTCGAATTTCGAACGTACGCAAATCCTCGCCGGTCGTCGTGCGCGACGACGTTTCGGTTGCGAACTGCCCGAGCGGGGCCTGGTAATAGACGCGAAAGCGAAGTACCGCGCCGTTTAAAGCCGGCACGCGACCCTTGATCTCAGTGCCTTCCTTAAAGCGTTGCAGCTGGTTCTCGAGCACGTCAAACGTCGCCCATACGTCGTTTACCTCAACAAGGCTTACAACGGGGTAGCCTTGCGGAGCCAACTCGCCGGCATGTGTGTCCACAACGTCGACCTCGCCGTCTGCGGGTGATGCGATTACAGTCTCGGCTTGCTCGGCCCGTGCGAGTGCGAGGGCGGCTTGTGCCTGCTGCGCAGCACCTTCCGCCGAGCGTGCGGCTCCTGTAGATGCCATCTCTTCGCCCTCCGCCGATCGAAGCTGGCCAGCTGCGGCAGCGACGTCCTCGGGACGTGTACCGGACGCCTCGGCCCGATAGATGTTGTAGGAGGATCGCTCTTGCTGTTGAGTAGTCTGCATCGCCGTGAACGCATCAT
>Ga0070739_10002071_pt1 | contig 27932 bp, 29 predicted proteins | sample Coa_R1_7_FD_66445 | JGI IMG/M metagenome (GOLD analysis project Ga0070739, IMG submission 66445) | Surface soil microbial communities from Centralia Pennsylvania, which are recovering from an underground coalmine fire - Coalmine... | ecosystem: Environmental > Terrestrial > Soil > Unclassified ...
CCCAGAGCCTCTCACCTCGACCGAGCACGATGGGCACGACGGCGATATGGAGGTAATCTATGAGGCCGGCGGCCAGGAAGTCTCGGACGGTCGCCACCCCGCCGCCGATGCGGATGTCCTCTCCCTGACACATCTCGCGAGCCAGTGTCAGCGCCTCTTCCGGAGCGGCGTCGACGAAGTGAAACGTGGTCCCGCCTTGCATCTGGACCGGGGGCCTCACGTGATGAGTAAGCACCAGGACCGGCGTGTGGAATGGAGGGTCGTCGCCCCACCACCCGTTCCATTGATGATCAGGCCACGTGCCGTGCTGAGGGCCGAACTTCCCGCGGCCCATGATTTCCACGCCGATCCCGGGGCCCCAATCGCGGGCAAACGAGTCGTCGACTCCGGTGCTGCCACCAGGCTCGCCCTGCATCGAGCGGAACGTCCGCGTGGGAAAGAACCACTCGTGGAGCCGGGTGCCGGCATGACCAAAGGGAGCCTCCATCGTCTGCCCCTCGCCGGCCCCGAATCCGTCAAGCGAAACCGAAAAGTTGTGTACTCGGACCCGCGCCATGCCGTTCTCCTACCCGTTAAGCTCTGTCAATGACGGCTCCTGTGCCTCAGCGGGCGATTAGCCCACTGTCCATTCCATATCCGGATGGATACATCCGAGACGCTGTCCCGGCAGTCCGCCCCGATCGATTGGAACGGCCGTGCCTGAGTTTATGACGGCTCCGCTGCGCAGAGACACAGAGCCGGGTCCAGCTCTTGTCGCTGCCCTGCTTGAGTCCCTGCACGTTGAAACCGCTAGCCTGGGAATATGACCACGTCGGAGCCGAATGGGGCCTTTGAATCGCTGCGCCGCCCCCAACGCTACCCACGATCGGCCTCGTATGATCCGGCATGGGTGGTCGCGCTTGAGATGGGGCCTCATCCGCTCTGGCAGCTCGAGGACCTGCTCGCCACCATCGACCTGGCTCCAGGCATGCGCGTTCTCGATCTGGGCTCCGGCCGCGGCGCGACATCCGTGTTTCTCGCTCGGGAGTGCGGCGTGGACGTCGTTGCCTGCGATCTATGGGTGCCGGCCGAAGAGGCGGGGGCGGTCTTCGAGGCCGCCGGAGTGGGCGCCAGCGTGACCGCGGTGAACGCGGACGTGCGCCGGCTGCCGTTCGCCGACCAGGAGTTCGACGCGATTCTGAGCGTCGACGCGTTCGAGTACTTCGGAACCGACGTTCATCTTCTGCCGCTGCTGCTTCGGGTCCTCAAGCCAGGCAGCCCCATCGGCATGTCCACGCCCGCCCTCAGAGCCGACCCCTATGAGGCCGGCATTCCGCCCGATGTGTTCAAAATTTGGGGGTACGAGACGGCCGCATGGCACTCCCCGGAGTGGTGGCGCAGGCATTGGGAGCTGAGCGGCCTCGTCGACGACATTCAAGCGCGCCGGCAACCCGAGGGTCGCGATAGCTGGCTCCTCTGGGAGCGGACCATTTCCGAAGCAAAGGGCGAGCGATCGAATCCCACCATCGAGCTGCTCGAGCAAGACGACGATGAGCAGCTGGGCTTCGCACTGGTAAGTGCCCGGAAGCGCTTATAAGGGTCGAGTTTCGGGTTTGGGGTCGGGAATTTCGGGTTCGGGTTTCGAGTTTCGGGTTTCGGGTTCGGGTTTTGAGTTTCGGGTCGGAGTTTCGAGTTTCGGGCTTTGGGTTTCGAGTTCGGAACCGCATCTCGGGCTCGGGTCGCAATCGCCACCGGCTTGGGCTCCAATCCGGGGTGCCCTCCGATTGGGCGAGGGCCCTGGTAGGGGCGCGCGAGGTGACGAGTGCGCCCGCGTGGGCTACGGCTGTGCCTTTCCCGGAGGGACGAGCGGGCGGCTTCCTTCGTCGGCGCCACCGTGCAGGCTAGAGTTTCGGGTTTCGGGTTTCGAGTTTCGGGTTCGGGCTTTGAGTTCCGGGTCGGGGTTTCGAGTTTCGGGTTCGGTTTTCGAGTTCCGAACCGCATCTCGGGACCGGGGTCGCAATCGCCACCGGCTTGGGCTCCAATCGGGGGCGCCCTCCGATTGGGCGGGTGCCCTGGTAGGGGCGCGCGAGGTGACGAGTGCGCCCGCGTGGGCTATGGCTGTGCCTTTCCCGAAGGGACGAGCGGGCGGCTTCCTTCGTCGGCGCCACCGTCCAGGTTACGAGTTTCGGGTTTCGGGTTTCGAGTTTCGGGTTTGGCGGAACGACGGGACGGTCGAACGTGGACCTGCACTTGTACTCCCCGCCTACGTCTACAAAGAACGGCCGGACCCGGTGCGTCGTACCGGCAGGTATTGCGTCCTCGGGAGAATCCACCTCATGACCCTGACCCGGCTCTTTCTGGAAGCCCGGACCGTCGCCTTTGCGCCCGGCAACGGACTAACCGGATCCAGTCGCTCATCGAGGGGAGTGCGGGCTTGCGCCAGAACGACGGGACGCGTTTCGGGAGTAGGCATCGCCGTGCGCAAGCAGAATCCTCGATTCTTCCGGCCCGATCTCAGTTGTGCGCCTGCGGTTAAGGTCCGTCCCTCTGGTACCATACCCCGTAGGGTATACTGAATGGAAGGCTGTGATGGCAAAGATCCTGGGATCTCGACCAGGCAGTCAATCGACAAAAAAGGAGCAACAGACATGGCATTCGCAAGCTTCATGGCACAACCAACTGGCCGGGCCGTCCGCATCATTGCCGGCCTCGTCATCGTCGCCCTGGGAATCTGGATCGTTGGCGGACCCCTTGGATGGCTGGTGGCCGCCGTCGGCTTGGTTCCTTTGGCAGCCGGCGCAGCAAACGTGTGTCTCATCGCGCCGATTCTCCATGCTCCGCTCCGCGGCAGCCGTGCCGCTCGGTGAGGCGTGTACTGAGTGGGTCGACATGACCGTGCACATGGCGGAGCCATGACGGCAGAAACGGCAGCGCTTGGAATGACGGTTGACGTCACGACTGACCTGACGGCAACGAGCGGCAAGGTTCGTGAGGCACTCCGCACCGAGGGATTCGGCGTCCTGACCGAGATAGACGTGCAGCAAACACTCAAAATCAAGCTTGATGTCGATTCACCCGGCTACCTTATCCTGGGAGCGTGCAATCCGGCGCTGGCGCATCGAGCGATCAGTGCGGATCCAACCGTGGGTCTCCTGCTTCCATGCAATGTCGTCATTCGAGAAATTGATACCGGCACTCGAGTGGAGTTCGCCGATCCCAACAAGATGCTGGAGCTGATCGACAACGACGTGCTGCGCGAGGTCGCAGCCGAAGCGCGTCAGAAATTGATGAGAGTGGCTGCCGCCGTCGGCGGTGTCACAGATGTCGGGATGGAACCGGATTGATGGACGCTCAGGCGTGGGATAGGCGATATGCGGACTCGGAACTCGTGTGGTCCGCCGCCCCAAACCGGTTCTTCGCGGCAGAGGTTGCCGATCTTCCCCCGGGAACGGCGCTTGATCTCGGTGCGGGCGAGGGACGCAACGCGTTGTGGCTCGCAGACCAGGGTTGGGAGGTCACGGCGGTTGACTTCTCAGCGGTGGCCATCGATAAGGCACGAGCTATCGCGGAGTCTCGCGGTCTCCCGGTAGGGTGGGTAGTGGCCGACGTGTCCGAATACACACCGGATGCGGGATCGTTCGATCTGGTCGCGCTGGCATACCTCCATCTTCAACCGGCATTGCACCATCACGTGCTTCGTGGCGCCGCCGCCGCGCTCGCGCCAGGCGGCACCCTCCTTGTCATCGGACACGACCGCTCGAACATCACTCAGGGAGTCGGCGGACCGCAGGACCCATCCGTGCTCTTCACTCCGGATGAAGTGGCGACGGATCTCCCACACCTGGAGGTGGTACGCGCCGAGCGTGTTTACCGAACCGTCGCTACTGCCGGCGGCGACCAGGTCGCAATCGATGCCCTGATCCGGGCAACCCGCCCGCTATCCGCCGGCGACGGGCTCTCATAACGTCTAGGTAGCCCGATCGGGTTTCGAGCTTCGAGTTTCGGGTTTCGAGTTTCGAGTTTCGGGTTTCGAGTTTCGGGCCGACGTGTGCCGGCCGGTTTCGAAGCACCGGGGTCGGAGTCGCCCCGCCGGTAGGGGGCGTGCGAGGTGACGAGTGCGCCCGCGAAGGCTACGGCTGTTTCGAGTTTCGGGTTTCGAGTTTCGGGCCGGCGGTGTGCCGGCCGGTGTCGAAGCACCGCGATCGAGGTCGTCCCGCCGGTAGGGGCGTGCGAGGTGACGAGTGCGCCCGCGAGGGCTACGGCTGTACCGTTCGCGGACGCACGCCCGGGCGTCCTCCTGCGTCGGCAGCCCCTACGAGCCGTTCGAGTTTCGAGTTTCGAGTTTCGGGCCGGCGGGTGCCGGCCGGTGTCGAAGCACCGCGATCGAGGTCGTCCCTCCGGTAGGGGCGTGCGAGGTAACGAGTGCGCCCGCGAGGGCTACGGCTGTACCGATCGCCGAGGTACGCCCGGGCGGCCTCCTTCGTCGGCAGCCCCGTTCGGGTTTCGAGTTTCGAGGTTAGAGTTTCGGGTCGGGACGTGCCGGCCGGTTTCGAAGCATCGGGATGGAGGTCGTCCCTCCGGTAGGGGCGTGCGAGGTGACGAGTGCGCCCGCGTGGGCTACGGCTGTACCGTTCGCGGACGTACGCCCGGGCGGCCTCCTGCGTCGGTAGCCCCGATCGGGTTTCGAGTTTCGGGTTTCGCGGTTCGAGGTTAGAGTTTCGGGTCGGGACGTGCCGGCCGGTGTCGAAGCACCGGGATCGGGGTCGTCCCGCCGGTAGGGGCGTGCGAGGTAACGAGTGCGCCCGCGAGGGCTACGGCTGTAGCGTTTGCCGAGGTACGCCCGGGCGGCCTCCTGCGTCGGCGCCCCGATCGGGTTTCGAGGTTCGGGTTTCGGGTCGGAGCGTCCTGGATATGGGCAGGCTTTGATTCTCGTACACGCCGGCAGCATGCGGGGTGGCTCACCGGAGTCGGTGGGTGCTCCGGTGAGCCCGCAATCAGGGGGCGTGCCGTTTAGGCCCTAACTGTCGCCGCCGCTGCCACCACCGGAACTGCCACCGTCGTCACCGCCTCCTCCGCTGCCACCGTCGTCGTTACCACCGTCATCGTCGAGCGCGTGTTTGGTAGCCACGAACTTCCCGTGATCGCTCTGGCTGCTCACAAACTTGCCCGCAATCTTGTTCTTGCTCTTCACCTTGCCCGTTAACGTGAAGGTCTGACCGGAAGGGCAGGTCCATGCCTCGGAGACCTTTTTGCCCGTCACGGTCCCGGTCGTGCTGGCGCTACATGACGCCGATTTTGCGGACCCGGTCAAGGACGTGCCGGACTGCAGGAAGTAGACGTTCCACTTGGTCTTCCCGGATGAGCTGGTCAGCTTGTATGACCACTTCCCGCTTACATTGGCGGGCGTGCCCACCTTGCCGGTGTGCCGAGCGCTGGCCACTCCACCGGTGACGGAGAGCGCCAACGCGCCGGTGACGGCCGCGACTGTGAAGATGCGTGCTGCAGTGTTCAAAGGGATGCCTCCTTGGGACGAGTGTTTTACGGAGCCGGGATACGAAACGCGCCGTAGCGAGCGTGTCCTCGCACGTTCAGCTCACAACTCGACCGTACGGGTCGAGAATGAAGGTGCTGTTAAGGGCGGATGACACCGGATGGCACAACCTCAGCCCACGCCATCAGAGAGCCGAGCACAGTCGAAGAATCCAGAGGTCGACCAAACGACTTGGCCTACCTACTCGTCTCTCTTTCCCTTGAATGCACCCTTGCCGAGCTTACTGTCAACGAAGCTGCCCGACATTCGATTGCGCCTTGCCGACCCTTTGAAGGAGATGATTTCGCGCGCGCATGGCGACAGCACCTGCCACGTCATCCTGACGGTTGCTCCCTTAACGGTGCCGGAGACCTTGGCCCGACAATCGATCTCACTGGGCTCCGCCCGCCCCTTCAGGTTGCCCCTGGCGCCCTGCTTTATCGTCGCGTCCCACGAGGATTTGGCAGACCCTATGGTCAGGACAAAGTGCCAACCCCCCCCGACGCGTAGGTGAGCTGGGATGGTCTGAGCCGAGGTGGAGCATACCACACTAACGGTCAGCAGGAGGGTGACACCAGCCGCCGCTGACCGGGTTGCACAAAGCCGCCGGCACTGGGACGACCTCCCATCCCCGCTCCACTTAATCATTCCTTAACCTCAGCCGAGTAGGCTTATTCCGCATAGGGTTTGTGCCAAAACGGTGCCTTCTTCCCTACGAGTTTAGGGTTCCTCCATGAAGATGGTGTTAAAGATTGTACCGAGCAGGTTAACGTTTGATTAACGGCCTGGGGGAACCGCCGGAGGAAAGCCTTGAGAATTTTGCTGGTCGAGGACGACGAAGCGCTGGGCAAGCACGTCGCGAGGGGGCTGCGGGAGGAGCAGCACACTGTCGACATCGTAACCGATGGCGACTCCGCCCTCGACTACGCCTACCTCATCCGGGAGGGGGTTTATGACCTTGCAATACTCGACATCCTCCTTCCTGACTGCGACGGCATAACCGTTTGCCGCGAGTGGCGGAAACTTGGCTTGAGAATCCCGATTCTCATGCTGACTGCGCGTCGTGCAGTGGAAGACCGGGTGCTGGGACTGGATGTAGGGGCAGATGACTACCTCACCAAGCCCTTCGCGTTTGCCGAGCTTGTGGCACGGGTGCGGGCGCTCGGAAGGCGCGAGCCGCAACTTCAGATCGATAGGCTGCAGGTGGGCGACCTCTCGCTCGATCCAATCTCCCACCGGGTGGAGCGGCATGGCAAAGCGATAGATCTGACGCCGAGAGAATTCCGCATTCTCGAACTGCTTCTCCGTAACCCCGGACAAGTCCTGACGAGGGACCAGATCGCCGAACGTGCTTGGGACCTCGGGGCAGAGCACGCCTCGAATGTTGTCGATGTTTTCGTCCACACGTTGAGGCGGAAGATTGATGCTCCCTATGAGCCAAAGCTGCTTCACACGGTCCGCGGAACCGGCTACACTCTTCGTGAACCTATGCAGGCGAGGGCCGCAGGCTAGGTCGAAGACCGGGGAGATGACGGCCATACCTCTCCAGAGCTTCGTCGCCATAATGAGCCGATGAGCCTTCGCCTTCGTCTCACACTCTGGTATCTCCTTGTCCTCTGCATAGGATTCACGGTCTTCGGAGCAGCTCTGCTCTGGAGAGTGGACAGGTCCACCAGCGCCGCCTTCACCCGGACCATGCGAGATAGGGCGGAGGCTCTGGTGGGGTTCCTCAAGTTCAGACCGTCCGTCAGTCTGATGGCAGGAGCCCCAAATGAAGGCAACGGGGAGCTGGGGGACCCCTCGCTATGGCTGAGGGTGCTCGACGGCAGGCAGAAACTTGTTGCCAGCCAGGGGCCGCCACTCGCAGGCGTGCCGGATACGCTGTTGCACCTGACCAGTCCGGGTCTCCACACGGAACCCCCTCTGCGACTCTTCGTGGTTCCGGTAACAAGAGGGGGTCACCGAGCGGCGACTATTCAAGTAATCACTACCGCGAATCAGGTCACGGCTGCGCACAATCAGCTCCTGAGGTCAATGCTAGTCGTCGGTGGACTGACTGCTGTGGTGGCTGCTTTAGCGGGCCTGTTCCTGGCCGACCGAGCGCTGAGGCCCGTCGACCAGATCACGAGGATCGCCAGGGAGATTGGGGCGAGCGACCTAAGTAGGAGAGTATCTACCGAGATTGGAGCAGGCATGCGGGGAGGCCGCCGCGATGAGATTCAACGCCTCGCCACGACGTTTGACGAGATGCTGAGCAGGCTGGAGGAATCCAATGACCGCCGAAAGCAGCTCACGGCGGACGCGGCGCACGAGCTAGGCACTCCGATCGCCTCAATTGTGGCGGGATCTGAGATCGCCCTCCGGCATCCTCGCGCCACTGAGGAGTACAGGGAGACGCTTCGCCACGTGGTCGACGAGGCACTGCACCTGCAAGGCGTGGTCGACGACCTTCTGCTGCTGGCCCGAGCGGATGCCGGTCGGCTACCGATGAATGTGGAGCTCATAGAGCTTGACGAGGTTTGCCGCCAGGCGGTCGGAGCTATGGCCCCACTGGCCTGGGAAAAAGGTGTTCAGCTAGACCTGCAGCTTCCGCCCTGGCCGATTCTGGTCACCGGCGACGACATGCGCCTGAGACAGGTCCTGAGGAACCTCATCGACAATGCCCTCCGACACACCCCACCACAGGGCCGCGTCCTGGTGGCGGCAGACATCACGACAGGCGGCTCGACGCGAAGTATCACCCTCCACGTTCGGGACAGCGGGTCGGGACTCGATCCAGCCGAGCGCGATCTGGTGTTCGAGCGGTTCCATCGTTCCATCAACGGACCAAGCCTCCACAGAGCTGCCAGAAGCGAAGACGGTAGCGGTCTGGGTCTCGCCATATGCCGTGCGATCGTGACTGCTCACGGCGGACAAATTTCCATAGGCGACGGACTGGAGTCAACGGCTAACCCCAAGGTTCACGGAGCCGACTTCACGGTAGTGTTGCCGCCGGCGAGAGCGGACGACTCGGAAGTCTCCCCTTCAGCCCTCGGCGTTACGTCGTAACCCTTCTCGACCTCTACCTTGGCGACGCGCCCGGTTTGCTGCCTCTGCTGGTCATAAAACCCTCAGAAGGCCTTAATCTCCGATTCGCACACTGACAATATCGCCCTGCTGGACGGCGTCAGCGAACTGGAGTTAGGAAAGATGGCCGAGCTCAGCGCTACCCTCGAGGCAACGCCCGCCGCTACCAGGCACGTTTCTACCCGGCGCGGGTCACGTGCCTTAAGCCCTATAGGACTCCTGCTTTGGTTCGCTCTGGGCATCAACACGGCTGTGATCATAGCGCTTTGGGTTGGCGACGGAGGAATATCCGCGATTCACACGGGCGGACAGCTACTCACGAGCCTGGGGCGGATTACCGGGCTTCTTGGCGGTTACTTCATCCTGATTCAAGTCATCCTTCTGGCTCGGCTTCCCTGGCTGGAGAGGCTGGTCGGTTTCGACAGGCTGACCATCTGGCATAGGCGGAACGGCAAGCTCAGCCTCTACCTGGTGCTTGCCCACACGGCCCTGATCACTGTCGGATACGCCCTCACGTCGCAGCTCTCGATCTCAAAGGAAGCTTCGGTGCTGCTGACCCTCTATCCCGGCATGGTCTCGGCGACTATTGGGACGGCCTTGATGGTGGTGGTCGTTCTTTCCTCGATCGTGGTCGTCCGCAGGCGTCTTCGGTACGAAGCCTGGTACGGCGTCCACTTCATGGCCTACCTCGCTATTGGTCTGGCGTGGATTCACCAGATTCCAACAGGCAATGACCTGGCAGTGAACCCTACCGCCGCCAGCTACTGGACAGCACTTTATCTGGGGACTCTCGGGCTCCTGGTCGCCTTTCGCCTCGTCTGGCCTTCGATCCGGAATCTACAGTACTCGCTTCGGGTAGAGGGGGTGCGGCCGGAGGGTCCCGGAGTGGTTTCGTTGAGGCTGTCCGGACGGCACCTCGAACGGATGCACGCCAAGGCCGGTCAGTTCCTGCTGTTCCGGTTCTTAACTCGAGGTCGCTGGTGGGAGGCGCACCCCTTCTCCCTATCGCAGTGTCCAGCCGATGACCATCTACGCATAACGGTCAAGGCCGTGGGCGATTTCACCCGCCGGATGGGCGAGATTCGGGTCGGAACGCGAGTGTTGGCCGAGGGTCCTTTCGGATTATTCACGGGCGACGTGCGCAGCCGGGAGAAACTCCTCTTCATCGCCGGCGGCATCGGAATCACCCCGATCCGGTCCCTCCTCGAGGAGATGAACGGGGACATAACGCTGATCTACCGGGTGGTGGGAGAAGCGGACCTCATTTTCAAGGACGAGCTCGAAGCCTTGGCTGCTCGCCGTCGCATCGACATCCGCTATGCAGTCGGCGATCATCGAGATCCGGAGTCGGCAACACTCCTGTCGCCCCAGCACCTTCGAGAGATGGTGCCGGACATTGCTGAAAGGGAGGTGTACCTGTGCGGGCCCCCTGCCATGGCCGATCTGATAAAGAACAACGTGCTGCAGGCAGGAACCCCACGCGAATACATTCACTGCGAACGATTTGCCCTCTGAACCACAATCCTCAAGGAAGGTAAGACCATGAAGTATCTTCGTCGTACCGCGTACGCCGTGCTAATGAGTGGGGCCGTGCTGCCCGTGGGCGCGGCATGGGCCACTCCCGGCTACGCCGCTCCCCCTCACGTGCACGCCAAAGCCAAGGCCTACAAGGGCCCTGTCGTCAACATGCAGTGGGGGCCCGTGCAGGTCACCGTCTATATCTCCGGCAAGCGGATCACAAACGTCAAGGCCACTGCTCCCATGGAACGGCCTCAATCCAACCAGATCAACTCCATCGCTCTTCCGGCGCTGAGAAGTGAAGTGCTCAAGGCTCAGAGCGGGAAGATCCACGTGCTGTCCGGCGCTACCATGACGAGCAAGGCCTACATCAAGTCTCTCCACGGCGCCCTGAAGAAGGCCCATCACGCCTAAGCTGCTTCGGAGTTCCCTGCTGCAAGAACCGCCTCCCGCGTCACACTCACCGCGCCGCAGGGATGGCCGACGTCATTCTGAATGCGATCCACGTAGAGTTCTCGCCGCCGCAGACGGCGAGAACTCTACGTGGTGAGCCGGCTACCCGGGCCCCACGACCAAGAACGCCAACTGACGTTGTGGTACCCGGGGGCGGTACCCTTGGGAAATGCGACCCCTTCGGTACTCCATCAACGTCACCCTGGACGGCTGCTGCGATCATCGTGCCATTCCGGCCGACGAAGAGCTGCACCGGCACGCGGCTGAGAGCCTGAAGCAGGCCGGTGCCCTCCTCTTCGGCCGGGTGACGTACGAAATGATGGAATCGGCGTGGCGGCCGTCGGCGGCGGCAACGAGACCTGAGTGGATGGAACCGTTCGCGCGGACGATCAACGCGGCCAGGAAGTATGTCGTGTCCGACACGCTGGAGCAGGTCGACTGGAACGCGGAGCTGGTGCGCGGAGATCTCGGTGAGGCGGTGCGGCAGCTCAAGCGGGAGCCGGGCAAGGGGCTCCTCGTGGGAGGTGTGAAGCTCCCACGTTCGTTGACGGAGCTGGGATTGATCGACGAGTACGAGATCGTCGTGCATCCACGACTCGCGGGCCACGGACCGACGTTGTTCGCGGGCCTGTCGAGGCACGTCGACCTCACTCTCGTGGACCGGCTGGAGCACGGCTCCGGGGCAGTAGCCATGCGGTACGTGCCCAGACGGTAGATATCAGACCCGGCGAGGACCTTCCACGTCCCGATTGGTTAGGTCGTGGGGGGGCCGCTACCACGGCAAGTGCATATGCTTGCATTGACGGGGCAACTGACGGGACAAGTGCTCTACCCTAGAAGGCGACACCATGAAGCTCCTTCTCACCTCTGCCGGCATCAGAAACCCCTGCATCCGGGACGCCCTCGTCGACCTGCTGGGCAAACCGATTGCCGACTCGAACGCGCTCTGCGTTCCGACGGCGGCATACGGGCACCCCATGGCGGGACCCGCCGCGGCATGGCGCTTCATCAGCGGACGGGAACCCCGCTCCCCAATGTGCGAGCTGGGCTGGAAGTCGTTGGGAGTTCTGGAGCTTACCGCGCTGCCCAGCATCGATGAGGAAGAGTGGGTTCCCAGGGTCCGGGAGACAGACGTCCTGCTGGTGAATGGCGGCGACACCCTGTATCTGTGTCACTGGATGCGGCAGTCCGGGCTGGCGGACATGCTGCCCTCGCTGCGCGACACGCTCTACGTGGGACTGAGCGCCGGGAGCATGGTGATGACCCCACGCATCGGAGAGGAGTTCGTCATCTGGAAGCCTCCCAGTGGCGATGACCGAACCCTTGCAATGGTCGACTTCTCGATATTTCCGCACCTGGACAATGAGGACCTACGGAACAATTCCCTGGCCAACGCGGAACGATGGGCCGCGAGAATCGGGGGTCCGGCATATGCGATTGACGATCAAACGGCGATACGGGTGACCGAGGGCGCGGTCGAAGTCGTGTCGGAGGGACACTGGAGGCTCTTTAACTCCTAGCCGTTAGACACTCAGCCGGGTTCGCCCGCTCTGTCCTGGCTCGGTCGGCACCATGCCCTCCACAGCTCTACTCTTGATCCCGGAGGCCGACGCAGTCACACTCCCAGAACACTTCCGGATAGACGAGCTGTCCCGATAGCGATCGGCCGGCTTCGGTGAGGAAGTACACCTGAAAGGCGCGGTCGGGGATGCGCACCGACGGCTTCCCGAACCCGTGGCGACCGGCCTCGACGAAGCCCAGCTTCGGATACAGACGCGGCGCGCCCTCGAGGAAGACCAGGTCGAATCCGCGCCGCGAGGCTTCGTCCAGCCCTGCACGCACCAACGCCGAGCCGATGCCCTGGCCCTGGACGCCGGGTCGCACGGCGAGCGGGCTGAGCACGAGAACGTGTCGAAGCCGGTCGAGGGAGTCGAGAAATCCTCGTGTGAATCCGACGTGCCCGAGAGCTCCATCGGTCGATGCGGCGATCAGCTCAAAGCCGCGTCCGGCATCCCAGAGCTTGCGCAGCTGTACGACCAGGTTGGCCACGGTGTCACCTGAGTCGGTAAAAGCCGCGGCGACCAACTCGCCGGTCTCGTCGAACTCAGACGGATTGGGTGGCCGGATCTCGAACAGCGGAGCCACGTCTTGCATACCCGACGTTACCGTACACAGCGTGGCGTCTGCTCACTCCTATCACGATAGGATGTTCGTCGCGAATGCCGGCTCGACGACCTCGGTGGATCGCGAGTTGAAGCTCGTCGACGATCCTCCAACAGGTGCTCACGGAGCAAGATCGCGCTGGCCCTGCTGGTTGGCACACGACCTTCTCGGTTATGCCCCGAGCCGCTCTCCTATGGTGGAATGCGGAGGGTCGATCGCGGGAGGTGCTGTGTGAGTGGGGGACAGTCCGACACACTGAGGACTGAGGCCGGCGTTCCAACACTGTACGTAATGGTGGGCCTGCCTGCGGTCGGCAAGACTCACCGGGCGATGCAGCTCGAAGAATCGGTCCCCGCCCTGCGCCTCACCAAAGATGAGTGGATGCTGCCGCTGTTCGGAAACCTTGAGGACGAGAACCAGCGAGACGTCGTCGAGGGACGGCTGGTCTGGCTTGCGCTACGAGCGCTTCGTCTCGGGATCAGCGTCGTCCTGGACTTCGGCGTCTGGAGCCGAGTGGAGCGATCCGCGCTGCGCCGGCTGGGCAGGGAAGCCGGAGCGAAGGTTGAGCTGGTCTACGTGAACGTGGATCAGGAGGCGCAGCGACGTCAGAGGGACCACCGCGAAGTGAAAAGCCCGCACCTGACGATCCCGATGAGCGACGAGCTCCTTGCCACCTATCGCTCGAAGTTTGAGGCCCCAACCGAAGACGAGCTGTGTGGAACGGCAGACGATCCCCCGCCGCCAGGATTCGCCACCTGGAGAGCGTGGGCTGCGGATCGCTGGCCAAGCTCCATGGACCGACGCTAGTCAGCCAGCACACAAGCTGTGCCATGCTGCACACGGGTCACAGATCTCAACGGCGTGCGACGGCACGATGGAATCCAGCTACCATCAGGCTGGCTGGCACGCAGCATCGCTTTTCGTTTGACTTCAGCACGGAGGTCGTAACTCCTGGTAGCTGTGACATCGCGGCGTCGCTCCGTCGCAGTATCTCGACAGCCGTCGGTCGGCCAGAAGTCGAGCCGTGGGCGAGGACAGCTCCCAGAACGGCCACGCCCATCACATCCGGCCGCTCCGATCAACCGCGTGCTCGATCGATTGAAGACAATATCTCCAGGCTTGAAGAGATCATAGTCATGCTTCGGCACCCCTGGGGGGCGCGCGGCCCACGATCACACTCCCCAAGGCGTGCGGCCACTGATTCGAGTTCCAGTGCACGTGCCGGCATAGCCACCAAAACTGAGCGGTTTGGGTGGCCATCCGCTCGCAGGTTACAATCGCCTGCCAAACGGCTGCGAAAGCTGTGATTCAACCGGAAGGAGCCTTAGATGCCAACTCTCACGCCATTTCTGTGGTTCGAAGATCAGGCCGAGGACGCCATGAACTTCTACCTCTCCATCTTTCGGAACGCGCGGCCGCTAGGGGTCGACCGTTGGGGGCCGGGAGCGCCATTTCCTGAGGGCAGCGTACTGATGGCGAGAGTTGAGATCGAGGGCCAGGAGATTCAGCTGTTCAACGGCGGACCAGAACAAAAGCTGACGCCCGCTTTCTCCTTCACGGTCGCCTGCAAGGACCAGGCTGAGATCGACTATTACTGGGACAAGTTGACCGCCGATGGCGGAGCCGAGGTCGCATGCGGCTGGCTAACCGACAAATTCGGCCTCTCCTGGCAGATCGTTCCCGAGAACATCGCCGAGCTTCTCGCACCTCCGGATCCCGCCACGGCCGAGCGGCGCATGAAAGCGATGATGGGCATGATAAAACTCGACATCGCGGCTCTGAACGCGGCCTAGTAGACCGGCGCCTAACCGACTCGGCCGGCAGCGGACGCTGCTACCATGGCGAAGGCGACTGCAGCCGAGATTGGGAGGCACGTGAGTCCCGTCGCGGAGCTGTTCACAGCGGGCTCGGAGGACGTCAGCCCCCTTCCCTGGGAAGAAGGCCAGAAGCGAATCGCCGAGAACCGCATCTACTGGCTGACAACGGTGCGGCCCAGCGGGCGCCCGCACACGCGGCCGGTGCTCGCCGTGTGGGTGGGAGATGCGCTGTACACGACCTCGAGCGCGAGTGCTCGAAAAGGCCGCAATCTCGAAGCCAACCCCAGTTGTTCGGTCGCCGTCATGGCGGAAGACATGCACATCGTCCTGGAGGGCGAGGCATCGCGCGTCACCAGCGAGACCAGGCTGGAGCAGGTCGCCCAAGCATACCGAGACAAGTACTCGTGGCCGGTGAGCATCGTCGAAGGTGGCTTCGAGGCGCCCTACGCCGCGCCGGCGGCCGGCGCTTCGCCGTACCAACCCTACGAGATCACTCCATCCATCGTCTTCGGCTGGGTGACCAGTGATGCGGAAGACGGTTGGGAGGAACGGCACACACGCTGGCGCTTCTGAGCGACGGGGGGCCGCGCGATCAAGCGTCCCACTGACTGGGCCGGCGAGGCACGTGAGGATATGGCGATAGACAACCCGACGACCAGGACCGCAATGACTAAGTCAAATGGAGCAGTGCCCCAAATGCGGGACCGGTACCTTGTCTTCTCCGCGTCGCTCCGACATGGTTCCCTGAACACGACCCTGGCCGCACTCGCTGCGCGCACGATCGTCGCAAACGGCGGTGAGGTTGACTTCGCGACCATGGCCGAGTTCGATGCCCCGTCGTTCAACCAGGACGTCCAAGTCAGGGACGGCCTGCCGGCAGGAGCGATGGAGCTGCAACGCCGACTGACCAATGTTGCCGCCTTCGTCATCTGCTCACCCGAGTACAACGCCTCAATGCCCGGTAACCTCAAGAACGTGATCGACTGGGTGTCGCGCTACCAACCCCAGCCGTTCAACGAGATGCACGGCCTGCTCATGTCTGCTTCACCATCTATGGCAGGCGGCAACCGTGGCCTCTGGGCGCTCCGCGTGCCGTTCGAGCACCTCGGAGCCAGGATTTACCCGGACATGTTCTCCCTCGCTCAAGCCCATATCAGCTTCGAGGAGAACGGCCGGATCGCCAACGAAGAGCTCCAGGGACGCTTCGACACGAACATCATGAACTTCATGAACCTCGTGGAGGCGTCTCAGCACTACCCATGCATCAAGGGGGCCTGGGTCGAATACCTGGGCGAACACCCGCAACCCGCCCTGGATCGCGTCGAGTAGGGGCGCGACCCGACGGTCGAGCGAGCTCCGCGACCCAGGTGCTACCCGCACCTCGCCTATAGATAGATATGGCCTGGCTCACACATCTGTTCCGGAGGGGACCGGCTCCGCCTCATGTGAGTACATCACCCTCGAACTCCTCAACCTGGGCGCCCTTGCGGATCGGCATATTCCGGTCGCTTTGGATCGCGAAGTTGGGGGGCGGCGATCGTACCTGGCATCAGCGACCCTGGAGAAGCCGGCCTGAGTGCGTCGGTCACAATGGAGTACGACATGACTGATCCGCGACCCTCACTTGGCTTTATCGGCCTCGGTCTGATGGGTTCACGCATGGCATCGCGGCTGATTGACGCCGGTTACGACGTTTCCGTATACAACCGCACCCGGGAGCGGACGAAGCAGCTCGCGAGCCAGGGCGCCGCAGTGGCATCTTCTCCCGCAGAGCTGGCCGCATCGACTGATGTCCTACTGATGTCGCTGGCCGACAATGCGGCCGTCAGCGCAGTCATGACAGGCACGGAAGGCGTCCTTCGGGGACTACGCTCCGGTTCGGTGGTCGTCGACCTCAGCACGATTTCCCCTCGTGTATCCCAGGAGATGGCTCGTCACGTTCAGTCAGCCGGTGGGGCAATGCTGGATACGCCGGTGTCAGGCAGCACCCCGCAGGCGGAACAGGGGACCCTCAACATCATGATCGGTGGGGACGAGGAGACCTATCGCCGCTGTGATGAGATTCTGGCAGTTCTCGGCAAGCACCGCTTCTACCTCGGTCCGAACGGGATGGGGCTCGTCATGAAGCTTGCCGTCAACACGATGTTGGGTCTTGGCGCCCAAGGACTGGCGGAGGCTATGGCCCTCGGCCGCAAGTCAGGACTCGACAAGGACCGCATGCTGGATACACTGTCGCAGATGGCGGTGGTCTCCCCCTCACAGAAGCAGAAGATCGAGAACGCGCGGTCGGACGATTACACGCCCGCGTTTCCGCTGGAGCACATGGATAAGGACTTCGGCCTGATCGCCGAGCTCGCCATGGATAACCACGTCTTCATGCCGTCGACTGCAGCTGCCCACGAGCTGACGAAGGCGGCCAGGAGCCGCGAGCTGACCGAACAAGACTTCTCCGTGGTCGTCCAGCTCGTGGCTCAGCTCAGTGGATTGAGCTAGGCCTCTTCAGGTCCCCGCCCCCATCCGCAGCCCGGCCCAAATCAACCGAGGTGTAGAGAGCTGGGAGTCGGCCGGCGAGCGTGAGTGTCTGCGAAGGATCTGCGCCTCGCCACATGGCGCTGCCCACCGCGTGGAACGTTAGCCGGTTCTCGTCCCCTCGGCCACCAAGATCATGCGTGGATCGCGAAACCGTCAATGAGAACCGGCCACCTAACGTGCCAGGTCGTTCACGGAGAACGAAGGAGCCTCTGAGTAGGTGCCTTAGCCCATCGTCTTCTGGCCGTCGAGTGCCTCGCGGACGATGTCGGCGTGTCCCGAGTGGTGCGCAGTTTCGGCCAGGATGTGGAGCAGAGTATGTCGTGCCGACCAGCGCGCGCCGGGAGGGAACCAGGGAGCCGCCGGAAGCTCGTGACCGTCGTCAAGCGACGGGTAATTGCGAACGAGGTTGTCCGTTCGCTGAGCGACGGATTCGTAGTACTCCAGGACGCTTTGAAGAGTCTCACCATCGCCTAGCTGAAACGTCTTTTGGTGGTCATCCGCATCACCCGCGGTTTCCCCAAATGCGTCGGCTCCCTTTTCGATGAAGGTCGCCCATCGCTCCTCGACCGCGGCGACGTGCTTGATCAGGCCACCCAGAGTGAGCGCGCTGACGGTGGTTGCCCGCCGTGCCTGCTCATCCGTCAGGTCACGAGTCGTGTAGCGCAGGAAGCCACGCTGTGCGTTCAGCGCCGAAAGGAGATCCTGACGCTCCAGGTCGAGGCTCTCGCTATCCGTCATGGCCATCCCCTCCGACCGAGCATAACAAGGCGCCGGCGGCGAAAATGTTCCGGGCGCCCAGAGGATACGGGGCATTATGGAAGGCGGGAACATCAACGGCTTGAAGGCCTGGACTACAGTGGTGTGCCGCCGCGGCACAGGCCGAACCTTCCTGGGTGGCCGGTGCGACACTCCGCGAGCTTGGATGATAACGGCTCCGATCGCGTTCCGGGGAAAGGCGCCGACACAACCAGTGACCGACCCCGGCCTCACCAGTACTCCGGCTCGGCACCTATAATCTGCTCGACGGACGGCTGCGTGAGCCGGGAGGCGGGTGAGAGCACATGAGCAGCTGGAGCGAGTTCGAGCACGACTGCCCGGAGTTTGCCGCGCGGGTACAAACGCTTTTCCAAGCCCACCGGCACAAGACGATGGCCACACTGCGACGCGACGGCTCGCCGAGAATCAGTGGAATCGAGCTGAGCTTCCAAGATGGCGAGGCGGTCATCGGCATGTCATCCGACTCGCTGAAGGCAAGAGACATCAAGCGTGATCCACGAACCGCCATTCACAGCGGAGCGGAGGACCCGCCGGAGGATGATCCCGGTAAGTGGCCCGGAGACGCCAAGCTGGCGGGCCATGCGCTTCCGATCGCTGATTCCGACCATCCGGAAAATCCACCTACGGCGTACCGGATCGACATCTCGGAGGTTTCTCTGGTCAAGGTCGGGGCACCGGCTGACCACCTCCTCGTAGAGTCCTGGCATCCGGGACGGGGCTATGAGAGTCGAAGGCGAGGTTAGTTGCTGCTGCGGCCCGCCGGCTGGGCGACGGCGCGCCGGCTAAGCGACGGCGCGCCACGACTGCTCGGGCCCTCAAGCCGTCGCCCGCGCCTTCAGCAGCGCGGGCCCGTGACCGGCGCTCACCGGGACCGATGCGGGCACGAATCCACAGCTGCGGTGAACTAAGGCGCTTACATTCGCCCGGCCAGCGGCAGCGCCTGGGGTAGCGCGAGTACCAGGATTCCATAGAGTGTCAACGCTGCCCCGACACCGCGAGAGATCGCGATCCCGGCCGGCAGAATCTTCTCGGCAAAGATCAGCAGCGCCAGCACCGCCATCGCGGGCACGCTCATGACACCCAGAGGAAATAGGATGGCGAAGAGCAGCCAGCAACAACCAAGACAGAGCTGGCCGTGCCGAAGGCCCATCTGCACGGCTCCCAGGTATCCGTCGCGCCACGAGGTGAAGACAAAGTCCTGGGGAGACCGGCACTTGGCGAGGCACATTCGCTTGGGCGGCGAGAGCTGGTAGACGCCTGCGGCGACAAAGACCAAGCCCGCGAACCGAGCAGCGTTGTGCATGAGCCACATGCTCTGCATACCCAGATTTTGCAGCCACTGCGCAAGAAGGAAGGCTACCCCACCAGCTCCCACCCACACCAACAGATATGCTCCGGCAAATGCCAACGTTGGGACAAAGGCGTCATGACGGCCACGGCGGTCGCGACATGCGCAGGCGAACGCCAGGATCATCGGCGCCGAGCTGGGGAACATCATCGCTGCCATCATCGTGCTCCAGATAGCCAGGAACAGCGGCCCGGTCAGGCCCATTGTCAGTCCCATGCCCATTCCGCCCGACCCTGACTGAACGACGGTAGCGATCCACGCGGCCAGGGTGAGGGCAACCAGGATAGCCAGGATCAATCGCTCCGACCTAGCCCGCGAGCCGGGGGACCGAAAGTCGAAGGTAGACCGTCGTGAGAACTCCACGAAAACACTCTACCTCCATTTCGAGCGGGGCGCCCGACTGCGGAGTCCAAGACGGGGCCCGTCGGGGTGACAATTGCGCATGGGCAGGACCTTGGTGCTGGTGACGGGGCCGCCCGCAGCCGGCAAGACCACCCTGGCCGTGCCCCTGGCGGCTCGGTTGGGGCTTCCACTCGTTGCGAAGGATGCGGTCAAGGAAGCGCTGGCAAGTGCCGTCCCGTGTCCGCCGTCAGGGGAGGATGCCTCAGAGGGCGGCCCTGCATCGCGAGCTGCGGAGTGGTCCCAGGCGTTGGGGGCTGCCTCCTTTGAGGTGATCTGGACAATCGCGGAGCGCTTCGAAGGCGTGGTCCTCGAAGCCAACTTCCACCCCTCGGACTCGCACCATCGGAAGAAGCTGCTGGATCTGGGCAGACCCCTAGAAGTCTTTTGTTCCTGCCCCACGGACGAGGCCCTTCGGCGCTACCGGAGCCGGGCCGCGGGACGCCATCCAGTACACATCGAAACGGATCTTTCGTCCGAGCGGATGGCGCAGTTCGAGTCACCGCTTCGGCTGGGTCCGGTCCTTGTCGTCGACACCACGCAGCCTGTGGACCTCGACGGCATCGTGGCCTGGATCCGAGAGACTGCCTCAAATGGAGTCTGAGCGCTAGCTTCGGCCTCCAGCCCTGCCCGACCTGTCGACACCACGGCCTAGAGGCCCGCAGGTCAAATCAGGCTTCAGGAAACGGACCATGGCTCCTGACCGCTGCGCGGGCGGTTCCGCTCGGCTCTGCGTAACGCCGACGCGAATAGATGGTTGAACATCCAACACCTGGAGCGAACCTCATGCAGCCACTTCACAGACTCTTCATCGCCGCATTCACTCCGGCTCTGCTGATCGGCGTGACTCTCGCCGGTCAGGTGCAGGCCCAAAGCCGGTCTGCCTCCGCGTTTCTCTCATCGCTTGCCCAGACGCCCTCCCTCAATGCCGGCACTGTTCCCGGCAACGGTGACGGCAACCCATACGGTGTGGCGATTGTCCCGGCCGGGTTTCCGGCCGGGGGCAATACCCGGCCAGGCGACATCCTGGTCAGCAACTTCAACGCCTCCTCGGGCAAACAGGGCACCGGACGGACGATCGTTTCGGTGTCCCCCTCCGGCAAGACCTCGCTCTTCTTCCAGGGGCCACCCTCTCTCGGCCGCCTCGGCCTGACGACCGCCCTGGTTGCTCTGAGATCCGGAATCGTGGTGGTGGGGAACATGCCGACCACGGACGGCACCTCCGCCACGGTCGAGGCCGGCAGCCTGCTGTTCATCGATAAATCGGGTCATATCCTCCTCAACCTCAAAGATCCCGCGTTCGTCAATGGTCCCTGGGACATGACTGCCGATGATCGCTTCACTAACCGGCCCATCCTCTACTTCAGCAATATCCTCAACGGCACGGTGGTCCGCCTCAACCTTCACGTAATCCAAGGCCGCCCGACGATCGAGAGCCTCACTCTGGTGGGCTCGGGATTCCCGTGGCGCCCGGACCCCAATGCACTCGAGGTGGGGCCGACGGGGCTGGCGCTGTCGCACAACCATCACTCCCTGTACGTCGCCGACACCACTCGAAACCAGATCCGACTGCTCCGGCACGTCGATACGGCGACCGGCGATGGCCAAGGCAGCGGAAGCCTCGTCGCCTCCGGCGGCTCGCTCGAAGGTCCCCTCGCCCTAACCTGGGCGCCGAACGGCGACCTGATCACCTCGAACGGCGATGCCTCGGGGCCCGCACACACCAAGCGGAACATCAATCGAGTCGTGGAGATCAATCTCAGGCAGCACACGATCGTCGACAGCCTCCAGCTCGACACCACCGGCACACCCGGAGCAATCTTCGGCCTAGCCGTGACTCGCCTTGCAGGCAAGGAAGCGCTGGTATACGTCGACGACAACAGTAACACTCTCCAGGCGCGACTGGTGAAGTAGCCTCCCCACCAGGGGACGGGATGACTCACCCATCCCGTCCCCTCCCACCCGCCTCTTGACGGGCAACCGCCCCCGCTGCTTTGGCTGGTCGAGCCACACCTGAGTCAAACGGCGTCTGGTCTAGAGAGGGTAGAGCCGGTCGGAAAAGGGAGGAAGGCAGGCCAAAATAAATGGCTGCCAACTGATGCGGTGACGGTCCCTGATACAGCTCCTGCGCAACCGCTCCCTCCTCACCCTGTGCCTGGCCGCATTCGCGGCCTATATGGGCGCCGGGATGGTCTCCACCGTTCGGGTGCTATATGTGCACGCGCACGGAGGCTCACTTGCCGTCCTCGGCGCCATGGCGGCTGCATTTTTGGTCGCCAACTTCATCTGTCAGTATCCGTGGGGGTGGCTGACGGACCGATGGGGGCGAAAGCGCGTCCTCCTCGTGGGTCTGACGGCCCAGGCGCTTATCACCGGATCCTACGTGCTGGTCTCCGACCCGGTGCTGTTCATCGCCATCAGATGCCTTGAAGGAGCAGCCACCGCCAGCATTCTCCCCTCCGCCCGAGCGGCCGTCGCCGACCTTTTTCCGGACCAGCAGCGGGGCCGCGCCTATGGGCTCTTCTCGGCCTTCTTCAACCTCGGGTTCCTGTTCGGGCCTGCGGCCGGGGGCCTTCTGGCCGGACTCGGCTACGTCTGGGTATTCCTGGTGGCGGTGGGAATCCGGCTGATCGCGGCCGGCGTCATCTGGAGTGGCCTGCCGGCACTGAGGCCGCCACGGTCGCCGGCGCACGAAACGCAGGCCACGTCGGGATGGCGATCTCTGGTGACCCTGCCGCTGGTCGCCGCTTACGTTATTGCCTTCGGTGACTATCTTTGGATCGGCTTCGATCTCACGCTGGCGCCTCTATGGATGCGGCAGCATCTCGGGGCCACCATCACCATGATCGGCCTGGCCTACTCGGTCTGGGCCTTGCCCAGCGCACTACTCGTGCCTCTGGGGGGTAGGTTGGCCGACCGCTACCCGCGCTGGCTCCTCATCCTCATCTGCGGTTTGGGCCAGCTTCCGATGTACGCCGCCTATGCCCTGGCTCACTCCATGACTCCCATCCTGATTGGGTTCGCCATTCAGGCCGCGCTGTATGCCGTCGTCTCGCCGGCGGTGGATGCGCACGTGGCCAAAAGCTCCCCTTCAACCAGCCGGGGCCGAGTTCAGAGCACCTACTCGGCTGTAGGCGTCGTGGGGGCGTTCGTGGGCGCCAGTGTATTCGTGCCGCTGTATGCCCTCGATTACCGGCTGCCGTTGATCATCCAGGGCGCCGGATACGGCGTGGTCATCATCGCCGGCGCCTCGCTGATCGCGCTCTCGCAGCGCCGGCTGACGCCTGCGGAGCCATTGGAGCCGGATCTGACGGAGGAGCCGGCGGTGGTCGCGTTGCAATGACCTTGAAAGCCTGGCTGCCGGCGCCGGACGATCGACAGTACCATGGCCCGCGAACGCACCGGGAAGCTCTACTCTCGAGGCTCCGAGCTATTACCGGGTTGGCGTCCCTGCCGATGGTGCGTTTCGCCGCGTGCCAGCATGGTCACGAATTGCTCGATCCGGCGCCGCCGCGTCTCCTCGCGTCTGGCATCCTGCAAGCGGTAGAGGATGGCATAGCGGTTCTGCTTGCTGAGCCGTTCGAACGCGGCCTGTGCCTCCGGGACGGCAGCGATGGCAGCGGCTAAATCGTCGGGAACTTCGATGGTCGCCGAGCCGGCGTAGGCTGCTTCCCAGCGTCCGTCGGCCCGCGCTCTCTCAACCTCGCGCAGTCCGGCCTCATGCATCTTCCCTTCCGACAACAGGCGCTCGATGTTCTCGACATTGCGTCTTGACCAGCGACTTCTTGCCCTTCGAGGAGTGAAGCGTTGCCGGTAGGTGCTCTCGTCACGCCGGCCGATGGTGCCGTCGATCCACCCGTAGCAGAGTGCGTGCTCCAGTGCCTGATCGTAGGTGAGCGAGGTCGGCTCGGTCGTTCCCTTCTTGGCCAGCACCAGCCAAATCCCTTCTGGGTTCGAATGATTGCGATCCAGCCAGAGCCGCCAACTGGCGGCATCGGGGGCGATCAGCTCCGGTAGCTCTGTGTCGGCGCGGCCGGCGGGTGACAAGGGCGAGTTGCGAGTTGAGAGTTTGGAGTTCGGGCGTTCAGCAGCCACGGATTCAAGTATAGCCGTGGCGAAGATTCGAGACGTCTAGGCGGCCATTGCGCCGCGCTTGCCCTTGGCCTGGAACGCCAGCTCGTCGGGCGGCTTGGGCTTGCTGATGTGGTAGCCCTGGGCCAGGTCGCAGCCGAGCTGGGCGAGCAGATCGAGCGTGGCCTCGGTCTCGACGCCCTCCGCCACGATGCGTAGGCCGATGGAGTGTCCCAGCTCAATGGTCGACCGCAGCAGCCCGAGGTCACGCTCAGCATTGGCCCCGTCTACCGCAATGGCAAAGGCCCGGTCGAGCTTTAGCTCGGCCACCGCCAGGTCTCTGAGGTAGGCCAGGGAGGTTGTTCCGGCTCCAAAATCGTCGATCGAGACCTTGACCCCGAGGTCGCTCAGCTTCCGGATGGCCTGCCTCGCAGTATCGAAGTTGGAGGCCAGCCAGTTCTCGGTAATCTCCAGGACGATCGAGGAAGCCGGCACGCCATGCCGGTCGAGCGTCTCCCTGACCGTGGCGAGCAACTCGGCATCCAGCAAATTCGACGGCGATACGTTGACGGATACGGACAGCTCGAAGCCCTTCGACCGCCATTGGGCACAGTCTGAGGCTGCCCGATTGAGCACCCACCGGGTCACCTCGCGAATGTCTCCGCTGCCTTCAGCAAGAGGGAGAAAGGCCGGTGGAGCGAGCAGCCCGAGGCGTGGGTGATTCCACCGCACCAGGGCCTCAACTCCGGCGACGGACCCGCTCCGGATGTCGAGCTGCGGCTGGTAATACAGCACCAGCTCATCCTCCTGGATAGCCGTCCGCAGCTCATCCAGCATTCGCATGTGGTCACGCTCCACGTCGACCATCTGCTCGAAACAGGCAAGTCGGCTGTCGGACAGCTTGGCCCGGTACATGGCGGCATCGGCACACTGCAGTAGCCCGTGGCTATCAGTCGCGTCCGCCGGGGCCATTGCTATGCCGATGCTGGCGCTGATGCTTGCGCTGACGCGCCTGAGCTGGAAGGGGTGCTCGAGGCAGGTCGACAGGCGGAAGGCGACCGTTACGGCGCTCTCCATATCACTGCCCGGCAGCACCACCGCGAACTCATCTCCACCGAGACGGGCCAGGATGTCGGAATCACGCAGAGAGCCCGAGAGCCTGGAACCGAGAAGCCTCAGGAGATGATCGCCCGCGGCATGACCGAACGAATCGTTGACCTCCTTGAACCCATTGAGATCGACGAAGAGCAACGCCAGGGTCTCATCCGTCGTTCCCGCCTCGCGCTCCGCGAAGTAGGTGTCGAGGACGCGAAATATGTGGCGGCGATTCCACAGACCTGTCAGCTCGTCTGTCGCCGCCTGCTCACGACTGACCTTACTGATCGCTCGAGTGTCCCGAAGTAGAAGAAATAGCCGCAGCCCCGCTCCGGCGATGGTGAGTGAGGCAAGCATAAGGGCAGCGTGGTTGAACGCGACCAAGGGTCCCACAAAACTGATGGCGAGCGCCGGGAGAGCCGCCAGATTGGGGAGCGCCAAGCTGGGCGTCGTCCGCCGCCCGCCCTCGTCTTCCTGCGGCCTTAGCCAGATCGCGAGCGAGAGGAGCAGAATGGCGACCGACCAAGCGCCGGGAGCGATGACCGTTTGGAGCAGCGAGCCTGATGCGACCGGCAGCAGGGAACAGGTCGCCCCGATGACGACGAGGCCAATTCCGGCGGCAGGGATGATCGAGACAATGCTTCTGCGTTCCCACAGCAGGGAGACATAGGCGCCAACCACTGCCGCGACCACCACGTCGCCGACGGCGTACCCCAGATGCATGAAATCTAGGCCGTCGGCAAGACTCGGAACGGACCAGAAGGCAAACACCGCACACACGGAGCCCGAGCCCAGGGCAACGACGAGCATCTCCAGCCACATCGGCACCCCCAGCTCCTTCAGGTCTTCCCGTAGAAGGAACACGAGGCCGCCCACCACCAGCGGATAGAAGGCCAAGTGGAGACCGGCGGGCACGTACGGGCTGAGACTGTGGAAATATTCCTCTCGGAACTTCAGAGTCGCGTCTCGGAGCGCCCAGGTCAACAGTGCAGCGCCCATTATCCACGCCGGCATTCTCACGGCCCGGTTGCTGAACCCTACCTGCAGACATAGCAGTGCGGCGACCAGCTCGACCGCGGCCGGGGTCCACGTTACCCAGGCGGACCCAGTGCTCACATAGTGGAGTCCCGTTAACGCAAAGTAGCCGGCCAAAATCAGGCCGAGCACGCCGCAAGAGACGAGTACGGCGCCGCGTGGTGGAAGCTGTACTCCGGCCGGAATCTCCGCCTGTTGCTCGGGGAGCTCAGCAGCTGGCGTTGCGATCACGAGACGGAGAAGCCTCCTTGATAGTGCGAAAGAGCTCTTGGTATCGGCCCGACCCGACCGCTCATGAGCTTGGCTCTTTGCGTTGCATCTGTGATGTTGTGCCGCCGCTGGACCGAGAGGTCAATGGCCAGGCTGGGCCAGATGATCGTCGCCGGATCCGGTTACCATGTTCTCTCGACAAGCGGATAAGTTGTCGGCGGACTCCGAGATCACGCCGTTTCCATCTGCCTCCGAAGCGGCACCCGAGATCCAGGCCGGCAGACGCTCCGGCCCTGAGTAGAGTCGGAAACCCGAGCATTGCGGCTCCATGCCGTAAACGGGCGGCTCCCTACCGCCGGAGCCGTGGAGCTGCGCTCTGCCTTAAGCAGACTCCTCCGAGAGGATACGCACGTAGTCGAGGTTGAAGTCGTGTTCCCACGTCTTTCCGCCGTCGACAGACTTCTTCCAGGCTCCCTTGATCGTCTCGCCGTCAGGGGCCACCACGGCCTCGAACCGTTGGGAGAAGTCCCGTGTTGTCCGCCAGATCAGCCCGTCAGGCGGCGCGAAGGTCATGTGGTACATACGTGAGACGCAGCGATCGTCGGCGTAAAGAACCATGAAGCCTCCCTCGCTCTCGTCCCGCCCGATGATCCAGGTGGCCTCGGGCGGGCCCTCGCCCACCGATTGCCGCATGGCGATCGCAGTGCCCCCTTCGATCCAATCGACAGTGAAGGTTCCCGTCATTCGGGCGTCCGAGTCGGGCAGAAAGGTGGCGCCATAGAGCTCCATGCGCCACCGACCGACGAGGGGTGAGTTCGGCCAGTGAGGGGTTGTTCACCGCGTGCTCCTTTCATTTCTCGGCGAATTCGCCCATGGCTCGGCCGTGACGAGACTGGCGTCCCACTGATCGAATGTGTGCGTGAGGAACCGGGTTGCGGGCAGGAGGTCGCTGTTCTGTATGGCCCGCGGTCGGACCACAGCGCGGGCGAGCTGGGGGACCCAGTGGGCAGGCACCTGTACCACTCGAGCGCGAGCGAGCGCCGTGTCAAAGTCCGCTTGGTCCAGATCGACGCCCTCTGCCCTCAGAGCAGACCGGTACCAACTCACAAGGAGCGATTCGGAGACCGGTATGTCACGGTATCCTTCCCTCAGGGGCAGGAGCAGATTCATGAAGTAGGTCAACTCCCAAAAGCCACTGAAGATCATCGGATCCTGCCAATCGACCAAGACTCGCCGGCCTGAGCCCGTCAAAAGCACGTTGTAGAACCAATAATCTCCGTGGACAAGGGTGACGCCTGGATGGCAGAGCCGTGCGACGATCGCTCCCATCTCGACCACCACGACACGGATGCGTTCCAAGCGCTCTGGAGTGAACACACCCGGGACTGCCTCACGCGGCCAGCTTCGTTCTATTGTGTCGAGATCTTCGAGCAGACGGCCTGTACGCCGCGCGAGCGTCCTGGAATCTGTCAGATCGGTCAGCCAGTCGCGTCGTACGTGTTCGAGCCGGTTCCAGAAGCTGCCATGCAGCCGCGCCATGTCCTCGACTACGACACGGTAATCGGCATCTGTCCACGAGTGATGTGGCCGGGCTTCAATCCACTCCAGCAACATCCATGTCCGCCTGCCATGGGTTCCGGAGGCGACCAGCCGGGGAGTGGAGAGCGGAACCTGCGCTGCCAGATCTCGGTAGAAGCAGGTCTCGGAGGTGCTCTCTGGCGGGCTGATCTTCAGCAGCAGTTTCAGCGGCTCCGGCGCGGCATCACTATTCACCGTCACAGAATGCAGCTCCGCCCCCGACGTTCCGACATTGAGCGGGGCGCTGTCAACGCTGGCGACGGTCACTCGATCGCGGCCCAGGAAGGCGGGTAGGCAGGCCTCCAACACCTCCACATTGATGAAGCCCGTCTCCCGTTTCCGTATCTCCTTGCTCACCGCC
>Ga0070739_10002078_pt1 | contig 27843 bp, 37 predicted proteins | sample Coa_R1_7_FD_66445 | JGI IMG/M metagenome (GOLD analysis project Ga0070739, IMG submission 66445) | Surface soil microbial communities from Centralia Pennsylvania, which are recovering from an underground coalmine fire - Coalmine... | ecosystem: Environmental > Terrestrial > Soil > Unclassified ...
ACACCAAGTTCAAGGCCGAGGTCTACGTCCTCAAGAAGGAGGAGGGCGGCCGCCACACGCCGTTCTTCACGGGCTACCGGCCGCAGTTCTACTTCCGCACGACGGACGTCACCGGCGTCGCCAACCTGCCCGAGGGCACGGAGATGGTCATGCCCGGTGACAACGTCCAGATGGAGATCGAGCTGATCCAGCCGATCGCCATGGACCAGGGTCTGCGGTTCGCGATCCGGGAGGGCGGCCGCACGGTCGGCTCCGGGGTCGTCACCGAAGTCATCCAGTAGTTGCTTTAGGCGGGCGGCTTGCAATGCCGCCCGCCCTGTTTTCAAGCCGATACGACACAGTTGGGGGGCAGGCCCCCCAACAACCCCCCAACGATGAGGGCGGGCACCGGAGCCCCGGGTCCGCCCTGTGTACTGAGAAGAGTTAGAGAAAGACCAAACGACGTGGCGACCATCGCCCAGAACAAGATCCGGATCCGCCTGAAGTCCTACGACCACACGGCGATCGAGGCGGCGGCCAAGGAGATCGTCGAGACCGCCACGCGCACCGGCGCCCAGGTGTCCGGCCCCGTGCCGCTGCCGACGGAGAAGAACGTCTATTGCGTGATCCGCTCGCCGTTCAAGGACAAGGACTCGCGCGAGCACTTCGAGATCCGCACGCACAAGCGCCTGATCGACATCCACCAGCCGACCCCGAAGACCGTCGACTCGCTGCAGCGGCTCGACCATCTGCCGGCCGGCGTGGACATCGAGATCAGGCTCGCGTCCTAGTGAGCATCTGATGGCGGCGATCCTGGCACGCAAGCTCGGCATGACGCAGCGCTTCCTCGACGACGGTCGCGTCGAGCGCGTGACCGTGCTCGAGGCCGGGCCCTGCCCGGTCACCGGGATCCGCACCTTCGAGCGCGACGGGTACGAGGCCGTGCAGCTCGCCTTCGGCGCCTGCAAGGAGAAGTCGCTCACGCGCGCCGAGCTCGGGCACCTCAAGAAGGCCGATGCCTCGGCTCACAGGCACCTGCGCGAGTTCCGCGACGAGGCGGGCGAGCTGCTCGTGGGCGAGACGGTGACCGTCGAGGCATTCAGCGCGGGCGACCGCGTGAAGGTCTCCGGCACCAGCAAGGGCAAGGGCTTCCAGGGGACGATCAAGCGCCACAATTTCAAGCGCGGCCCCAAGTCGCACGGTTCTCACAACGTCCGCGCGCCGGGCTCGATCGGGGCGTCGGCGACGCCCTCACGCGTTCCCAAGGGCCTGCGCGGACCGGGCCGGATGGGCGGCGAGCGCGTCACCCAGCGCGGCGTGACCGTGGTCGACGTGATCGCCCGCGAGAACCTGCTGCTCGTCCGCGGCGCCGTGCCCGGCGCGCGCGGCGGGATCGTCGAGGTCCGGACCGATGCCTAGGAGCGCGCCGATCATCTCCGGGCCCAGCGGCGGGGGCAAGGCCGGCGCAACCGTCAAGCTCGACGTGACCGCGTTCGAGGCCGAGTTCAACATGCCGGTCGTCCACGAGACCGTCCGTGCCGAGCTGGCCGCCCGCCGTCGGGGCACGGCCTCGACCAAGACCCGCGGCGAGGTGTCCGGCGGCGGCGCCAAGCCCTGGCGCCAGAAGGGGACCGGCCGGGCCCGCGCGGGATCCTCGCGGTCCCCCGTGTGGACGGGCGGCGGCACCGTGTTCGGCCCGACCCCGCGCGGCTACACGTTCAAGGTCAATCGCAAGGCGCGCCGGGCGGCGCTGCGCAGTGCGCTCTCGGAGCACGCCGGGCGCGACTCGCTCGCCGTCTTCGATGCCGGCGTCTTCGAGGCGCCGTCGACCAAGCAGGCGTGGAGCCTCCTCGCCGACTGGGGGGGCGAGGATCCGACGCTCGTCCTGCTCGACGCCGAGGAGTCCGCGGCCGGCAAGTCGTTCCGGAACATCGATCGCGTGAGCGTCATGCCCGTGGCGGACGCCGGCGTGGCCGACATCATCGGCGCCGCGTCGCTGCTCGTCTCGCAGGCGGCCCTGCCGGCGCTGGTTTCGCGTGCCGTCGGCGGCGTCTCCGGCGAAGGGAGCTCGGACTGATGGACGCATCCCAGGTGATCATCCGCCCCGTCGTCTCGGAGAAGACCTACGTGCTGGCCGAGGCGGGCAAGTACACCTTCCGGGTCCACGAGAAGGCCCACAAGACCCAGATCCGCCAGGCGATCGAGTCGCTCTTCGACGTCAAGGTCGTCGATGTGCGCACCGCGTCGGTCAAGTCGAAGCCCAAGCGCCGCGGCCAGACCGCGGGGCGCTCGCGGCAGTGGAAGAAGGCCTACGTGCAGGTGCGCGAGGGAGACACGATCCCGATCTTCCGCGGGCTCGGGGAGGGCGAGGGCTGATGGCGATTCGTAAGCCAAAGCCGACTTCGCCGGGGCGGCGGTTCGTCTCCTATCCCGACTTCGCGGAGATCACCCGCTCCAAGCCGGAGAAGTCGCTCGTCGAGGGGCTCGGGAAGTCCGGCGGTCGCAACTCCTACGGCCGCAAGACCGCGCGCCACCGCGGCGGCGGCGCCAAGCGCCTCTACCGGAAGATCGACTTCAAGCGCCAGAAGGACGGGGTCCCAGCGAAGGTCGCGCACATCGAGTACGACCCGAACCGCTCCGCCTACATCGCGCTGCTGCACTACGCCGACGGCGAGAAGCGCTACATCCTCGCGCCGGCGCGCCTGCGCGTGGGGATGACGGTCGAGTCCGGCCCGAGCGCCGACATCCGGGTCGGCAACTCGCTGCCGCTCGGCAGCATGCCGGCCGGCACCGTGGTGCACAACGTCGAGCTCACCCCTGGCCGTGGCGGGCAGCTGGCGCGCTCGGCCGGCGCGGGCGTGCAGCTCCTCGCCAAGGAGGGCGACTACGTCACCCTCCGGCTGCCGTCCGGCGAGATGCGCATGGTCCGCGCCGAGTGCCGCGCGACTGTCGGCACGATCGGCAACTCCGATCACCAGAACGTCAAGATCGGCAAGGCCGGGCGCAAGCGCCACATGGGCGTCCGCCCGCAGACTCGCGGCACGGCGATGAACCCGGTCGACCACCCGCACGGCGGTGGCGAGGGCTCGACGACGCCCGGCCGCCATCCGGTCACGCCCTGGGGGGTGCCGACGCTCGGCTACCGGACCCGCAAGAAGGGCAAGGCGTCAGACAAGTACATCGTCCGCGGTCGCAGAAGGGGTAAGAAGCGTTGAGTCGTTCCAGCAAGAAGGGCCCGTTCGTGGAGGAGCGGCTGATGTCGCGGATCGAGGCGATGAACGCCTCGGGCGAGAAGCGCATGCTGAAGACGTGGTCGCGGACCTCGACGATCTTCCCGGAGATGGTCGGGCACACGATCGCCGTCCACGACGGCCGCAAGCACGTCCCGGTGTTCGTCTCGGAGTCGATGGTCGGTCACAAGCTGGGTGAATTTGCGCCGACCCGGCTGTATCGCGGTCACGCGGGGACAGGTAAGAAGAGATGAGTCCGGAAGAGCGTCAAGAAGTTGAGCCGCCGGAGGGGGAGACTCCTTCGGAGGCCGGTAAGGCGAAAGCCTCCTCAGAAGCCTCCCCCTCCGACGCCTCCGTAGAGGACGCGTCCGTTCCCGCCGAGGGGGCGGAGGAGCCGGCGGCAGCTGCTGCCCCTGACACCGACTCCGGGACGAAGGGCGTGGGGGACGAGGCGGCCAAGCCGAAGCGGGCGCGCAAGCCGAAGCCCAAGGCCGAGGAGGCCGAGCCCGCCGAGGAGGCGGAGGCCAAGCCCGCGGAGAAGCCGAAGCGGGCCCGCAAGCCGAAGACCGAGGCGGCCGTCGAGGCAGAGGTCGAGACCAAGGCTCAGAAGTCCAAGAAGGAGGAAGCGGAGGCTGAGGCGCCCGAGCCCGAGAAGCCCGCGGCGCCCGCCCCACGGCGCCAGCGCGGCGCGCGTGAGCCGGACCTGCCGCCGCCGCTCGTGCGCGCCCAGGCCAAGTACGTGCGCTCGTCGGCCCGCAAGGCGCGGCTCGTGTGCGACCACATCCGCGGCAAAAGCGTCGATGAGGCCCGCGCTATCCTCGCCCACACGCCCCGAGCGGTGGCGCGTGACTGGAGCAAGCTGCTGGAGTCCGCGGTCGCCAACGCCGAGCACAACCACGAGCTCGTCGGGGAGGACCTCTACGTCAAGGCCGTGCAAGCCGACGAGGGTCCGACCATCAAGCGGTTCCGTCCGCGTGCCATGGGCCGCGCGACCAAGATCCGCAAGCGCACCTCCCACCTGACGATCCTGCTCACGCCTAGAGACTGAAGACGAAATCCATGGGTCAGAAAGTTCATCCCGAGTCGATCCGCGTGGGCTACATCCACGACTGGAAGTCGAACTGGTTCAACGAGCGCAATTTCGCGGACTACCTGCACGAGGACACGCAGATCCGCCAGCACATCATCGGGCGCCTCGCGCACGCCGGTCTCTCCGACATCACGATCCGCAAGAACGCGACCGAGGTGGAGGTGAACATCCACACGGCCCGCCCAGGCATCGTGATCGGCAAATCGGGCTCCGAGGTCGACCAGCTCAGGCGCGACCTGCACCGGATCACCAGCAAGCAGGTCAAGGTCAACATCCTCGAGATCAAGCGTCCCGAGCTCGACGCTCGCCTCGTCGCTCAGTCGATCGCCGAGCAGCTCCAGAACCGGGTCGCCTTCCGCCGCGCGATGAAGCGGGCGTTGACCAGCGCGATGCGGTCCGGGGCGAAGGGCGTCAAGGTCCAGGTCTCCGGCCGGCTCGGCGGTGCGGAGATGGCCCGCACCGAGGGTTACTCGGACGGCCGGGTGCCGCTGCACACGCTCCGCGCCGACATCGACTTCGGCTTCCACGAGGCACGCACTACCTTCGGCCGGATCGGCGTCAAGTGCTGGATCAACAAGGGCGAGATCATGCCCGAGGGCTACACCGGCGCCGACCTGACGATCATGGACGAGCCCTCGCCGCAGGCACCGGAACGCGGTGGCCGCGACGGTCGCCAGGGCCGCGACGGGCGCGGCGGTGGCCGGGGCGGTCGCGGTGGCGGTCCCGGTGGCCCGGGCGGTGGGCGCGGTCGCGGTGGCGGTCCCGGCGGCCCGGGCGGTGGGCGCGGTCGCGGTGGCGGCCCTGGTGGCCCGGGCGGTCGCAGCGGCGGCGGTCCCGGTGGCCCGGGCGGTCGGAGCGGTGGCGGTTACGGCGGCCCGGGTGGTGGGCGCGGTCGCGGTGGCGGCCCCGGTGGCCGCGGTAGTGGCGGCGGAGGCGGCGGCCGCGGGCCCCGCCCGAACGGCGGCGGCAATGGTGGCGGCGCCTCCCAGGGCGGCCCCGCGCCGGAAGGGACAGCCGGCTGATGCTCGCCCCGAAGCGGGTCAAGCACCGCAAACAGCACCGCGGACGCCGGGCTGGGCTCTCGCGCGGCCAGGTCAAGGTGCAGTTCGGCGAGTACGGGCTGAAGGCGCTCGACGCGGGCTGGCTCACCAACCGCCAGATCGAGGCCGCCCGTATCGCGATGACCCGCAAGATCAAGCGTGGCGGCAAGGTGTGGATCAACGTCTATCCCGACAAGTCGTTCACCAAGAAGCCGGCCGAGACGCGCATGGGCTCCGGCAAGGGCTCGCCCGAGGGCTGGGTCGCCGTGGTCAAGCCGGGCCGGGTGATGTTCGAGCTGGCGGGAGTGCCCGAGCCGCTTGCCCGCGAGGCCATGCGGCTGGCCGGCCACAAGCTGCCCGTCCGCACGAAGTTCGTGATGCGCGAGGAGGGCTGAGCGATGCGGGCCAGCGAGATCCGTGACATGTCCGAGCCTGAGCTGCGCCGGCACGTCGTCGACGCGCGGCGCGAGCTGTTCGGCCTGCGCTTCCAGCACGCGACGGGGGAGCTGGACAACACGGCGGGCCTGAAGAAGGCGAAGAAGGAGATCGCGCGGGCGTTGACGATCGCGCGCGAAAAGGGAATCGAGATCTGATGGCTGAAGAGAACACTGTCACCCCTGACGACGAGGCGGCGGCGCTGAGCGACGCCCCCTCCGCAGCTGACGACGAAACGACGCGAGCCGCCTCTTCGCCAGAGGCGACAGCTGAGCCGCCTGCCGAGGGCGCTTCTGCCGCCGCTCCCCCAGCAGAGGAGGGGGCGCGGGCGAGCGAGCCGCAGCTGTCGGCCAAGGAGCGCCGTCAGCGCGCTCGTGTCGCGCGCGCTGCGAAAGCGCCCAAGCGTGAGCAGCGGTCTGCGGAGGAGCGGCAGGCTGAGCGCGACGCCGAGCGGGCTCGCAAAGCGACGGCGCGTCGCACGGAACGCGCGCGGGCGCGGGCGAAATACAAGGCAGCCGAGCACGAGCGGACGGCCACGCCGCCGCGCGAGCACGTCGCCGGGACCCAGAAGACGCGGCAGGGCGTCGTCGTCTCCGACAAGGCGGACAAGACGATCACCGTCCGGATCGACGTCGCCAGGCGTCACCGCCGCTACGCGAAGATCGTGCGGACCTCGAGCACCGTCCACGCTCACGACGAGCGCAACGATGCACACATCGGGGACACCGTGGTCGTGCGCGAGTGCCGGCCGCTCTCACGGAGCAAGCGCTGGCGGCTCGTCGAGGTCGTGGAGAGGGCGAAATGAGCGAAGCGAATGATCACTGCGGGCCGGAGGCCCGCAGTCGGTGTGATGAGCGCCGACTGGACGGAGGCAAGGGGTAATCCGCGATGGTGCAGAACGAGACACGCCTGCGCGTGGCCGACAACACGGGCGCGCGAGAGATCCTCGTGATCCGCGTCAAGGGTGGACATCGCCGCCGCTACGCGGGTGTCGGCGACATCATCACCGCCACCGTGAAGACCGCGATCCCGAACGGGTCGGTCAAGAAGGGCGAGGTCGTGACGGCCGTCGTCGTGCGCACGAAGAAGGGCTACGGCCGTGAGGACGGCACCTACATCGCGTTCGACGAGAACGCAGCCGTGCTGATCGACGCCAACAACAACCCGCGCGGAACGCGGATCTTCGGACCCGTCGCGCGCGAGCTGCGCGAGCGGAACTTCATGCGGATCGTGTCCCTGGCTCCCGAGGTGCTCTAGACATGGCTGCGCGAATCAAGGCAGGCGACGAGGTGGTCGTGATCGGCGGCAAGGACCGCGGCAAGAAGGGCAAGGTGCTACGCGTCGACCCCAAGAAGCAGCGCGCCTACGTCGAGGGCCTGAACATGATCAAGCGCCACGAGCGACCACATCAGGTCGCGGGCGCGCAGCGCACCGAGCAGGTGGGCGGCGTGATCGAGAAGGAGGGTGGAATCCACCTCTCCAACGTGATGGTCCTCGACCCCAAGGATGGCAAGCCGACCCGGGTGGGGGTCGAGACCGAGGACGGAAAGCGCTACCGCATCGCCCGCCGGAGCGGGACGAGACTCGACTGAGGACTGACGGAGACCGCATGGCACAGGCGCGACTGAAGACCCGCTACAACGATGAGATCCGCCCGGCGCTGATCGAGCGCTTCGGCTACTCGACGCCGATGCAGGCGCCCCGGATCACCAAGATCACGGTCAACATGGGCGTCGGCGACGCAAAGCAGGACTCGAAGGTCCTCGATGCCGCGAGCGAGCAGCTCGCGACGATCACGGGCCAGAAGCCGAACGTGCGCCGGGCGCGCAAGTCGATCGCTCAGTTCAAGCTGCGCGAGGGAATGCCGGTGGGCCTCGCCGTCACCCTGCGCGGCGATCGTCTCTACGAGTTCCTGGATCGCCTCTTCTCGGTGGCGATCCCGCGGATCCGGGATTTCCGCGGGCTCAGCCCGCGGTCGTTCGACGGCCGTGGCAACTACTCGCTCGGCATCCGCGAGCAGACGATCTTCCCCGAGATCGACTACGACGACGTCGACCAGACCCGTGGCCTCGACGTCACGATCACCACCAGCGCGCGCACCGACGAGGAGTCTTTCGCCCTGCTCGAGGCCCTCGGCATGCCATTCGCCCGGGACGGTCGTCCCCAGAGCCCAGCGACCACGAGTTAAAGGACCCCATGGCCAAGATTTCACAGCGAGTCCGCCAGCAGCGGACGCCGAAGTTCAAGACCCGCGGATACAGCCGCTGCCGCCGCTGCGGCAGGGCGCGCGCCGTCTACCGCAAGTTCGGCCTGTGCCGGATCTGCCTGCGCGAGCTCGCGCACAACGGCTACATCCCCGGGATGACCAAGTCGAGCTGGTAGGGGGGCGCGCGAACCATGTCGATGACCGATCCAGTCGCCGATTTCCTCACCCGCCTGCGCAACGCCGCCAAGGCGCAGCACCACGACGTCACGATCCCCTCCTCGAAGCTGAAGCGCGAGCTCGCACGAATCCTCAAGGAGCAGGGATACATCGAGGACTACGAGGTCGTGCCCGCCGGCGCCGAGAGCCCCGGCGAGTGCATCAGGGTTACCCTGAAGTACACGGAGGAGCGCCGCCCTGTGATCACCGGCATCCAGCGGGTGTCACGCCCGGGCCAGCGCACCTACGTCGACCACTCGAGCATCCCTCGCATCCAGGGCGGCATGGGCACGGCCATCATCTCGACGTCAAAGGGCGTGATGACTGGCCACGAGGCCCGGGCCCAGGGGGTCGGGGGCGAGGTCGTGGCGAAGGTCTGGTAGCAAAGCTTCAAGCGCGAGCCATGTCGAGAATCGGAAAGCAACCCATCCCCCTGCCGACCGGCGTGACGGTCACGATCGAGCCCGAGCTCGTCACCGTGCGCGGCCCGAAGGGCGAGCTGTCGGAGCGCATCCCTCGGGACATCGCGGTCGCGGAGGCCGCCCGGGAGGAGGGCGACGGCCAGCAGCTTCTCGTCACCCGCCCAACCGACCGCGGCGAGCATCGTGCGCTGCACGGTCTCACGCGGACGCTCGTCGCCAACATGGTCACCGGCGTCACGGAGGGATTCGAGAAGCGGCTCGAGATCCAGGGCGTCGGCTACCGCGCCCAGCTGCGCGGGCGCGATCTCGAGCTGGCGCTCGGCTACTCCCACCCGATCTCTGTGAAGGCTCCCGACGGGATCGAGTTCGAGGTGCCGCAGCCCACCCGGATCACCGTCAAGGGAGCGTCCAAGCAGCAGGTCGGCGAGATCGCCGCCTACATCCGCAAGCAGCGCAAGCCAGAGCCCTACAAGGGCAAGGGGATCCGCTACGAGGGCGAGTACGTGGCGAGGAAGGTGGGCAAGCGCGCATGACGGTGCTGACGAAACCGGCGCAGCGCTTGAAGCGCCGTCGTCGCGTCCGCGCGAAGGTGCGCGGTAGCGCCGAGCGCCCGCGGATCAGCGTGTTCCGCTCCAACCGCGGGATCTTCGCGCAGCTGATCGACGATGACAGCGGCCGCACCCTGGCGGCGGTGAGCTGGACCGAGAGCGAGCTTCGCTCGCTGAAGCCGATCGACCAGGCCAAGCGGGCCGGTCTGCTCCTCGCCGAGCGCGCCAAGGCGGCCGGGATCGAGAGCGCCGTGTTCGATCGCGGCGGGTACCAGTACCACGGTCGTGTGCAAGCCCTTGCCGAGGGAGCTCGCGAGGGCGGGCTGGCCTTCTAGAGCCAGGGCAGCCGCTACTCTGGACGGGACACTCATGGCACGTGATCGCACCGTTTCCGCCGCCGGCCTCGACCTCCAGGAGCGAGTCGTCGAGATCAACCGGGTCGCCAAGGTCGTCAAGGGCGGCCGCCGTTTCTCGTTCACGGCGCTCGTCGTCGTCGGCGACGAGCGCGAGGTCGTCGGCGTCGGCTACGGCAAGGCCAACGAGGTCCCTGTCGCGATCCAGAAGGGCGTCGAGCGCGCCAAGAAGAACCTCTACCGGGTTCCCAAGCACGGCTCGACGATCACCCACCAGACGACCGGCATCTTCGGCTCGGGCCGGGTGTTCCTGAAGCCGGCATCCCCGGGAACCGGCGTGATCGCCGGTGGCGGCGTCCGCGCCGTGCTCGAGCTCGCCGGCATCCACGACATCCTCTCGAAGTCGCTGGGCTCGCAGAACCCGATCAACCTCGTCAAGGCGACGATGGCCGGGCTGGAATCGCTTCGCACGCCGGAGGAGGTCGCCGAGCTGCGCGGGCTGTCGGTGAACGCCGTTCTCGGGCTCAACGGTGAAGCGGCCTCACCGGAAGAGCCCTCCGAGAGCGTTCCCGAGGGTGAGAGCGGGGACGAGGCCGAGGTGACAGCCGCTGAGGGTGGCGCGAACGACTCATCTGGCATCGGCGACCCCGCTGATGAGCCCGCCGAGGCGGAGTGATGGCCGACACGAAGCTCAAGGTCACCCAGCGCAAGTCCCGTAACGGCTGTGACAAGCGCCAGCTCGACACGCTGCGCTCGCTCGGCCTGCGGCGGATCAACCACACCGTGGAGGTCGGCGACAGCCCCCAGATCCGCGGGATGCTGCACAAGGTCCGCCACCTGGTGGAGGTCGAGGAAGCGTGAGCGAGACGAGCTCCGGCGGCGCCGACCGCATCGGCCTGCACAACCTCAAGCCGGCGCCCGGCTCGCGGCGGCCGCGCAAGCGTGTCGGCCGCGGCGAGGGCTCAGGGACCGGCAAGACCTCGGGGCGCGGCCAGAAGGGAGCGGGCGCGAGGTCCGGCCACAAGACGCGTGTCAACTTCGAGGGCGGCCAGAACCCCATCCACATGCGGATGCGCAAGCTGCGCGGCCCGCACATGAAGAAGTCGATGCCGTTCGAGCCGTTCCGCACCCACACGCAGCCGGTCAACCTGCGCGACCTCGAGGCCCGCTTCGACGCGGGCGCGGCGGTGACCCTGGAAGCGCTCAAGGACAAGGGCCTCGCCACTCGCAAGAACGTGCCGGTCAAGGTGCTCGCCAAGGGCGAGCTGAGCAAGCCGCTCACCGTTCACGCCCACGCGTTCAGCGCCAAGGCGCGCGAGGCGATCGAGGCGGCCGGCGGCAATTGCCAGCAGATCGAGGCGCCGGCCCCAGCCGCGAAGGAGTAGCCGGGAGATGATCTCGACGATCCTGGGGGCGTTCCGGGTCGCGGACATCCGCAAGAAGATCCTCTTCACGGCGCTGCTCCTCGCTCTGTACCGCCTAGGGGCGCACATCCCCGCGCCGGGCATCAACCGGGCGGCCGTCAACGCGATCCAGAAGAACTTCGGTGGCCAGAGCATCCTCGGGCTCCTGAACCTGTTCTCGGGCGGCGGGCTCGGGCGCATCGCCCTGTTCGCGCTCGGGATCATGCCCTACATCACGGCGTCGATCATCCTGCAGCTCCTGCAGGTGGTCGTCCCCTCTCTCGAGAAGCTCTCCAAGGAGGGCGAGGTCGGGCAGGCGCGGATCACCCAGTACACCCGCTACCTCACGGTGGGGCTCGCGTTCGCCCAGTCGATCGGCTACGTGTTCCTGTTCCGCAGCTTCGAGAACCAGGCCGGGGTGACGCTGATCCAGAACTTCAACCTGGGCAAGGTCTTCCTGATCGTGATCACGCTCACCGCGGGCACGGTGCTCTTGATGTGGATGGGCGAGCTGATCACCCAGCGCGGGATCGGCAACGGCATCTCGCTCCTGATCTTCGCCTCGATCGTCGCGCGGATCCCGAGCGGCCTTCAGTCCTGGTGGAACAACCCGAGCCAGGTCTTCCGCGTCGTCATGCCGTTCATCGCATTCGGCGTGGTCGCGGCTGTCGTGTTCGTGCAGGAGGGCCAGCGCCGGATCCCGATCCAGTACGCGCGCCGCGTGATCGGCAGACGGATGACCTCGGGCGGACAGACCTATCTGCCGCTGCGGGTCAACATGGCGGGCGTGATCCCGGTCATCTTCGCGGCCAGCGTGATGGCGATCCCGCCGACCGTGGGGCAGATGATCGGCCAGAACCGGACCGGCTTCGGCACCGACCTCTACAACTTCTTCAGCCCCGGAGGCTGGCACTACGTGCTCGGCGAGTGTCTGCTGATCGTCCTCTTCACGTACTTCTACACCGCCGTCACGTTCAATCCGGTCGACCAGGCCGACGGCCTCAAGAAGTACGGAGGCTTCATACCCGGCGTCCGACCAGGTCGGCCCACGGCCGAGTTCCTCGACCGCATCCTCGCCCGCCTGACCTTCCCAGGAGCGTTGTTCCTGGCCGCGATCGCCGCCCTGCCGACGTTCCTGATCAGCCAGACGGGGGCTACGTTCGCGTTCGGCGGCACCTCGATCCTGATCGTGATCGGCGTCGCGCTCGACACGATGAAGCAGCTCGAGGCGCAGCTGATGATGCGCAACTACGAGGGCTTCCTCAAGTAACCGGCCGCACCCGGGCGCGCTCGCCTCGCGCCGCCCGGCCGATAAGCTGGGGCAGTGTCTGAGCTGAACCTGATCCTGATCGGCCCGCCCGGCGCCGGGAAGGGAACTCAGGCCGACCGCCTGCGCGACGACTTCCGCCTCCCGTTCATCTCGACCGGCGACATGCTGCGCGCCAACGTCAAGGAGGGCACCGAGCTGGGCAAGCAGGCCAAGGAGCACATGGACTCGGGTGGGCTCGTCCCAGACGACCTGATCGTCGCGATGGCCGCGGACCGCCTCAAGGAGGACGACGCTCGCGACGGGTTCATCCTCGACGGCTTTCCCCGCACGACCGCGCAGGCCGAGGCGCTCGACCGGGAGATGCAGGCCCACGGCCGCCACATCACCGCCGCGCTCCTGATCGACGTGCCCGACGAGGAGATCGTCAAGCGCATCTCGGGGCGGCGCGTGTGCGTGAAGTCAGGGCACACCTACCACGTCGAGTTCGACCCTCCCAAGAAGGAGGGTGTCTGCGACCAGGACGGGTCTCGACTCGTGCAGCGGGACGACGACAAGCCGGAGGTCGTCCGCAACCGCCTGAACGTCTACCACGAAAAGACGGCTCCGCTGATCGACTACTACGACGGGCAGGGGCTGATGCGGCGGATCGACGGGACGCGCAGTCCCACCGAGGTGCACGACCACGTTCGGGCCGTGATCGCGACGCTGCGCATGGAAGACGACGTGTGACCTGAGACCCGCGGCTGCCGTGATCATCAAGAAGAGCCCGGAAGAGATAGACCGCATGGCGGCGGCCGGCGAGGTGCTGGTCAGGACGATGAACCTGCTGGCGGGGAAGATCCGCCCCGGCGTCACCACCGGCGAGCTCGACCAGGCGGCCGAGCGCTTCATCCGCTCGCAGGGGTGCGAGCCCGCCTTCAAGGGGTATCGCGGCTTTCCCGGCTCGATCTGCGCTTCGCCCAACTCGATGATCGTGCACGGGATACCCGGGCCCTACCGGCTCGAGCGGGGGGACATCATCTCGATCGACATCGGCGTGGTCCGCGACGGCTGGGTGGCCGACGCCGCCCGCACCTTCCCCGTCGGGCCGGTGACGCCGGTCGCCGGCAAGCTGCTCGGCGTGACCGAGGAATCCCTGCACCTGGCGGTTGCGGAGTGCCGTCCCGGCAACCGCCTGGGCGACGTCTCGCACGCCGTGCAGAAGCACGTCGAGGGCGCCGGGCTCTCGATCGTCCGCAGCCTCGTCGGCCACGGCATCGGCCGCAGCATGCACGAGGAGCCGCAGATCCCCAACTACGGCAAGCGGGGCACGGGCGTGCCGCTCGAGGAGGGCATGGTGCTCGCCGTCGAGCCGATGGTCACAGTCGGTCGCCACACGGTTCGGATGGGCGACGATCACTGGGCGATCTTCTCGCAGGACGGCTCGCTGGCGGCCCACTTCGAGTTCACGATCGCGATCACCGCCGACGGGCCGCGGATCCTCACACCCTGGCACCAGTCGGCGCACGGCTCGGAGCGCTCGGCATCCCGCCTCGCCGGCTAGATGGTTGATTCCACGACCATACTGACTAGCTCCGGCCGTGGGTCATCCGGCTGGCCGAGCCGTCGCCTGGCTCCGGTGCGCTGCTAGTATCAACGCGTGCGCCCGCAGCGCGCCCGTTTGCGCTGCGGTCTCTCCCGCTCGCGGTAGCGGCGACCGTACCGGTCTCCAGAGCCGCGGGTGAGGTCCACCAGCGAAATCAGCCACCACGAGAGCGAAGCGACGTGAAAGTAAGGCCGTCGGTCAAGCCGATGTGTGAGAAGTGCAAGATCATCCGCCGGCACGGACGCGTGCTGGTGATCTGCTCCAACCCGCGACACAAGCAGAGGCAGGGCTGATGGCTCGCATCAGCGGGATCAACATCCCCCTCAACAAGCGCGTCGAGATCGGGCTCACCTACATCTACGGGATCGGCCGCCCGACCTCGAACCGGCTCCTGGCGCAGGTCGGCGTCGAGCCGGATCGCAAGGTGCGCGACCTCACCGAGGACGAGGTGGTCAAGCTGCGCGACCTGATCGACGGAACGCTGACCGTCGAGGGCGATCTGCGCCGCGAGCGCTCCCAGAACATCAAGCGCCTCCAGGAGATCGGCTGCTACCGCGGCCTGCGCCACCGGCGCGGCCTCCCGGTCCGCGGTCAGAACACGAAGACCAACGCGCGCACCCGCAAGGGCCCGAAGCGCATGCAGGTGGCCGGCAAGAAGAAGGCCACCAAGAAGTGAGAATGAGGACGGAGTCCGAATGGTCGAGCGGAGCCGGAGGCGAGGCACCGCGTCAGAACGCGGGCCGGGATGGCCCGCGGAGGACTAACTGATGCCCGCCCCGAAGAGGCCCCAGCGTGGCCGCCGCCGCGTCCGCAAGAACATCCCGGTCGGCCAGGCGCACATCAAGACGTCGTTCAACAACACGATCGTGTCGCTCACCGACCGCGAGGGCAACGTGATCGCGTGGGAGTCCGCCGGCGGTGCCGGCTTCAAGGGCTCGCGCAAGTCGACTCCGTTCGCCGCCCAGGTGACCGCAGACGCGGCGGCGCGCAAGGGGATCGAGCACGGGCTCCAGAAGGTCGAGGTGTTCGTCAAGGGCCCCGGGTCCGGCCGCGAGACCGCGATCCGCTCGCTCCAGGCCGCCGGCCTCGAGGTGACGGGCGTCAAGGACGTCACCCCCCAGGCTCACAACGGCTGCCGGCCCCGCAAGCGGAGGCGCGTCTAAAGTGGCCGCCTTCGCGGATACGGCCGCATTCGAGGCGCCCCTGGCGGTGCCGGGCGGCGTCCTCGTCGCCTCGCCCAGCGCTGCTGCGCGTCGGCTCCTGCGTCCTTGCCCGACATCCACCAGTGGCACCTCTCGGTGCAGCCGTACCCACGAAGGAGACCACTGATGGCTCGAGACACAGGACCCCAGTGCAAGCAGTGCCGCCGCGAGGGACAGAAGCTGTTCCTCAAGGGCGAGCGCTGCCTGACCGACAAGTGCGGCGTCGAGCGCCGCTCCTACCCGCCGGGTGAGCACGGCCGTGGGCGCCAGAAGCAGAGCGAGTACCGCGTCCAGCTTCGCGAGAAGCAGAAGGCCAAGCGCTACTACGGCGTGCTCGAGAGGCAGTTCCGGATCTACTACGAGAAGGCTTCCCGCCAGCCCGGGATCACGGGCGAGAACCTGCTCCGCACGCTCGAGTGCCGTTTCGACAACGTGCTCGTCCGTCTCGGCTTCGCCGCCTCCCGGCGGCAGGCCCGGCAGCTGATCCTCCACGGTCACTGGACCGTGAACGGCCGCCGCGTGAACATCCCGAGCTATCAGCTGCGCGCGAACGACGTGATCGCCATCCACGGCAAGTCGACCGCCACCCAGGTGATCCGCGACGCCACCGAGCTGACCGGGCAGGTCCCGGCGTGGTTGCAGGCCGACCACGACTCGCTGACGGCGAAGGTGCTGCGCAAGCCCGAGCGGCGCGAGATCGCCGCGCCGGTGCAGGAGCAGCTGATCGTCGAGCTTTACTCGAAGTAACCCATCCGTCGCGTGCTCCGCCGCGCGCGACGCTGAACCGCCGATTTGGCCCCCCCGCCCGGCGCTGAAACCACGACGTTAGGACCCCGATGCTTGACTTCCAAGTCCCCCGAATCTCCAGCGAGTCCGTCGAAGAGAACCGCGGTTCGTTCACGATCGAGCCGCTCGACCGGGGCTTCGGCTACACGTTCGGCAACTCGCTGCGACGCGTGCTGCTCTCCTCGCTTGCCGGAGCCGCGGTGACCAGCGTCCGGATCGAGGGCGTGGCACACGAGTTCTCGACGATTCGCGGGGTCAAGGAGGACGTGACCGACATCGTCCTGAACCTCAAGGGCATCGTCTGCCGGATGCACAGCGACGCCTCCGAGGTGGAGGCTCCGCTCGTCGTCAGCGGCCCGGGAGAGATAACGGCCAAGGACATCGACCTGCCGAGCGGCGTCGAGATTCTCAACCCCGAGGCCCACATCGCCACGCTCGAGAAGGGCACGAAGCTCGAGGTCTACCTGACGATCGGGCGCGGCCGCGGCTACCGCCCCGCCGAGGAGAACAAGTCGGCCGACCAGCCGATTGGCGTGATCCCGATCGACTCGATCTTCTCGCCCGTGCGCCGCGTCGCCTACAACGTCGAGCAGGCGCGCGTCGGCCAGAAGACCGACTTCGACAAGCTCACGCTCGACATCGAGACCGACGGCTCGATCGATCCGCACGCGGCACTGCGCGAGGCGGCCGAGATCCTGATCTCCCAGCTCGCGATCTTCACCGACGCCGACCGGGTCGTGGAGCTGCGCGACACGGGCAGCTCGGGAATGCTCGACGCTGGGCTCGGCGGCGCCGATGCCGGCCGCGCTCCCAGCCGCGCGCCGAACGCGATGGACGACATCCTGATCGAGGAGCTTGAGCTCGGCGTGCGCTCCTACAACTGCCTCAAGCGGGCTGGCATCCAGACCGTCGGCGACCTCGTCGCCAAGACCGAGGGCGAGCTGAACGCGATCCCGAACTTCGGCAAGAAGTCGATCGACGAGGTGATCGAGACGCTCCACGCGCGCGGCCTGGCCTTGCGCGAAGGGTAAGATCGGCCGCCCCCATGCGCCACCAGCGAAACAGATACCAGCTCAGCCGCAGTGCCTCGCATCGCAAGGCGCTGCTGATGAACCTCAGCAAGGAGGTGATCGAGCACGAGCGCATCCAGACCACCGAAGCCAAGGCCAAGGCGGTCAAGCCCGAGCTCGAGAAGCTGATCACGCTGGCCAAGCGCGGCGATCTGCACGCGCGCCGGCAGGCGCTGTCGGCGCTGGGACAGGACAAGTTCGCGGTCTACAAGCTGTTCGAAGAGGTCGCGCCGCGCTACGTGGCGCGGGAGGGCGGCTACACGCGGATCCTCAAGCTCGGGCCGCGCCGGTCGGACTCGACCGAGATGGTCCTCCTCGAGCTGGTCTGAGCCTCCACCCAGCCGCCGATGACGGCGCGCCTCGAGATCGAGTACGACGGGACGGCGTTCGCGGGCTGGGCGGCGCAGCCCGGTCAGCGAACCGTGCAGGGGGAGCTCGAGCGGGCGCTCACCGTGCTGCTGCGCCACCCAATCAGCCTCACCGTCGCCGGGCGCACCGACGCCGGCGTCCACGCCTGGAGGCAGGTGGCGAGCTACGAGGACGAGCCGGTGCCCGTCGGGTCGGTGAACGCACTGCTCCCGGATGACGCGGCGGTGCTGGCTTGCAATGCCGCACCGCCGGGTTTCGACGCTCGCCGCGACGCAACCTCGCGCGCCTACTGCTACCGCGTGCTTCCTCGGCGCGGACGTCCGGCGATCGAGCGCGGCCGCGTGCTGCACTGGCCGCACCCCGTCGACCGGGACGCGCTCGACGCGTGTGCCGAACTACTAGTCGGCACACGCGACTTCACCGCCTTCACCCCCACAGACACCTACCACGTGCGCTTCGAGCGCGACGTGTTCGCTGCGTGCTGGCGGCAAGAGGGCGGACTGCTCGAGTTCTGGATCGAGGCCGACACGTTCATGCGCCACATGAACCGCGTGCTCGTCGGGACGATGCTCGAGGTGGCGCAGGGACGGCGGAGCGTCGAGGGGTTCGAGGCGCTGCTGACCGGACGCCCGCGCTCCGAGGCGGGCCAGACGGCTCCGCCGCACGGGCTGTACCTGGCCGGTGTCGGCTATGGCGGCGAGCGGGTGCTGGGGGCGTGACACGGAAGGCGTTCGACTGTACGATTCTGTACACGGATGGCAGGGAGGCTCCGACAGGGAAGTTGCGCGCTCGGCTGCGCGTTCGTGGCGCTGGCGGCCTGGGCGGGCGGCGCGTCGGCGGCCGGGTCGGTGCGCTGGGGCGGGAGCGAAACCCTCCACCTCACCGCGACGGCGGTGGCGGCTCCGCTATCGACATCTGAGGGCCCGGGCCGTGTCGCTCTGGCCCCGGCGAGCACGGCCGCCGGCTCCGGCGAGGGCGTGATTGCGCTGACGATGTCGGCCCCCGGTACCTCCTGGGGATCGGCTCGCGATCCGGCGGCCGTGGCGGAGGTCTCCGTCGACGGCGGTCCGCCCCAGACGATCAGCCTGTTCTACGGCGCGCGGAAGTTCACCTACGAGGGATTCCTCGGGCCGCTCAGCGCCGGGCGGCACACGGTCAGGGTGACGAACAGCTCGTCGCTGTCGGCTGCGCAGGACGCGCCACCGATCCGGATCGCCGGCGCGCAGCTCGGGATCGTGCCGCAGAGCGACCCCGACTACTGGGCCGTCGCCTACGCGCCTTTCATCTACGGGCGCTCGAGCTCGGCGTCGGCCTACATCCCGCTGCTCACATACGTCGATCAGTCCGCCGGGGCCGACGGTTCGCACACGCTCTCCTACACCTACATCGTCTCCGCGCACGACCAGGGCGACAGCATCGTGCCGGCCTACCAGTGGGGGACGTGGGGGCGGATGACCGACATCGTCTCGGTGATCACCGAGAAGGTCGCGGCCGACGGCGCGGTGCAGAGCGCCGTCTACTCCTCGTGCGGGTGCGAGGGGACGCCGTACCCCGACAGCGTGCAGGCGCCGAGCGATTCCAACACGAAGTCCTTCACCGGCGCCTGGCTCGGGCATCACCCGATGCTCCGCGACGCGACCGCCACCAACTACCTCTCAGACGAGGGCACGACGGCCTACCGCTTCCAGCAGGTGCCCGTGCCGGGGCCCGCGTCGGGCCAGGTGCGCGAGGCGGTGATGGACGCCCATCCGTGGACTTACGAGGTCTCGAACGAGGAGCTGCCCCGCGAGCACCTGATCTCGACGAGCCCCGACGACATCCTCGTCGGTGACTACCGCCAGTACGCGATCGTCGACTCCGACGTCGCGGTCAGCGGCGCCGACTCGGTGCAGTTCGAGATCCAGCTGGCCGGCGACCCCACGTGGTACTCGACCGACTATCGCCAGATGAGCGGCGGCGTCGCAAGCACGTTCGCCTTCCACGACGGGGGCCACAACCGGAGCGTGATCAAGCTTCCCCTCGGCTGGGGATCGAAGGCGATCTCGGGCTTCCGCGTGCGCGTGACCGTCACGCCGGGTGATCCTCCGGCGAGCGTCAAGGTGGGCTCGCTCGAGCTGCTCGAGGTCACGCCGGGCTGGCGGGTGGTGGCGCGCGCGCTGCCGCCGGTGGCGGTGTATCAGGCGCAGGCGCTCGACCCGACGACGCTTCCGTTCTGAGCCTGAGCGCCGGCTGCGCTTCCGTCCGGGCCATTAGCATCGATGGCGATGCGGGTGCTGCTCACCAACGACGACGGGATCGAGGCCGATGGGCTCCAGGCGCTGCGGCGGGCATTGCGCGAGGTGCCCGACATCGAGCTCGCGGTCGTCGCTCCCGACGGGAACCGCTCGGCGATGGCGCGCTCGATCACGACGCGACGTCCGCTGTGGGTGGAGGAGGTCGACTTCGGTGATGGCACGGTCGGGTACGCGACGGACGGCACTCCCGTCGACTGCGTCCGGCTGGCGCGCCTCGGACTCGTCGAGGGCTTCGACGCCGACCTCGTCGTCTCGGGGATCAACCACGGCTCGAACCTCGGCGACGACATCACGTACTCGGGAACGGTCGCCGCGGCCCTCGAGGCGGTCGTCCTCGGACTTCCCGGGATCGCGGTCTCGCAGCAGTCGAGCGCGCTCGAGCTCGACTTTCGCCACGGGACGGCCTACGACTTCGAGGTGGCCGCGACGTTCACCGCGCGCCTCGTCGCCGACCTGAAGAGCGTGCCGCTGCCGGCCGGCACGCTCCTCAACATCAACGTCCCGGGCACCCGGCCGGAAGGCGTCGAAGTGGCGCGCCTCGGCCGGCGCGTCTACCGGGATGAGCTGGCGCTCGTCGAGGAGGGCTCCCCGGGGCGCCGCCTCTATCGGATCTACGGCGACGCCAGCCACGACCCCGAGGAGCGCGAGACCGATCTGGCCGCGCTGACGGCGAGGAAGATCGCGGTGACGCCGCTGCACTTCGAGCTGACGCACCACGAGGGTCTGGAGGCGCTGGTCAAGCACGACCTGAACCGCCTCCTGGCAGCCGTGCCATGAGCGATCCGGCAGCCCGGGCCGCCGAGCTGCGGCGCGCGCTCGACTACCACGCCCACCGCTACTACGTCCTCGACGATCCGGAGATCGGCGACGACCAGTACGACGCGCTGCTCGACGAGCTGCGGGCGATCGAGGCCGAGCACCCCGAGCTGGTCAGCGTCGGTGGGGTCCTGTCTCCGACGCAGCGGGTCGGCGGGCAGCCGGTGTCCGATCTCGAGAAGGTGCGCCATCCCCAGCGGATGCTGTCGCTGGCCAATGCGCGTTCCGCGGAGGAGCTTCGCGCGTGGATCCAGCGGATGCGCAACCACCTGGCGCGGGAGGGGATCGAGGATCCCGACTTCGAGTACGTGGCCGAGCCGAAGATCGACGGGCTGGCGATGTCGCTGCTTTACCGCGATGGCGTGTTCGAGCGTGGCGCCACCCGCGGTGACGGGGAGATCGGAGAGGACGTCTCCCACAACATCCGCACGATCGCCCAGATCCCGATGCGGATCGAGGGCGAGGACGTGCCGGCGCTGCTCGAGGTGCGCGGCGAGGTGTACATGTCGCTGCCCGATTTCGCCGCGCTCAACGAACGCCGCGCCGAGGCGGGCCTGTCGACGTTCATGAACCCGCGCAATTCGGCGGCCGGCACGATCCGCCAGCTCGATCCGAAGCTGGCCGCCGAGCGGCCATTGTCCTTCTGGGCCTATCAGGTGGGAGTGACCGAGGGTGGCGAGCCGTTCGCGTCTCACTGGGCGGCGCTGGAATGGCTGCGCGCGCACCGGTTCCCCGTACATCCCGACGTGCGGAAGCTGCGGACCGAGGACGAGGTCGTCGAGCAGTGCCGCTCGTGGGAGGCGCGACGCGGTTCGCTCAACTTCGAGATCGACGGTGTCGTGGTCAAGGTGGACAGCGCCGAGCTTCAGCGTCGCCTGGGGGTGGTCGGACGCGAGCCGCGCTGGGCGATCGCCTGGAAGTTCCCGCCGACCACGGCGAAGACGAGGCTGAACGGGATCGGTTGGAACCCGGGAAAGTTCGGGGACCTGCATCCCTACGCGATGCTCGAGCCGGTGCAGGTCGCCGGTGTCACGATCAAGCTCGCGACCCTGCACAACGAGGAGGACCTCGCCCGCAAGGACATCCGAGAGGGGGAGGAGGTGATCGTGCTGCGAGCCGGTGACGTGATCCCCCAGGTGCTCTCGCCCGCGCCGCACGTCGTCGAACGCGAGGACCGTCCGCCGCCCGCCGTGCCACCCGCCTCCTGCCCGGTCTGCGGCACGCCGACGGTCAAACCCGAGGGCTCGGTGTTCACGAAATGTCCGAACCGCGACTGCCCCGGGCGCCGCTGGCAGCTGCTGACGACGTTCGCCGCCGTGATGGACATCGACGGCCTCGGCGAGAAGATCGTCACCACGTTCATGGACCAGGGCTGGGTCAACACGGCGGCTGACTTCTACGACCTCGATGCGGAGCGGATCGCAGCGCTCGAGGGCTTCGGCGAGGTGTCGGCCGGGAAGCTCGTGAAGGCGATCGAGGAGTCCAAGCAGCAGCCGTTCGGGAGGGTGCTGTTCGCGGTCGGGATCGAGGAGGTCGGTGCCGTGACGGGCCGGAATCTCGCCCAGCGCTTCCGCACGCTCGACGCCCTGCTCGCCGCGACGCCGGAGCAGATCGAGGAGACGCAGGGGATCGGGCCGAAGATGGCCGCGACGATCCACGAGCAGTTGGCCGACGAGTCGATGCGCAGGCTGCTCTCAGACCTCCGAGATCGCGGCCTGACGCTCCAGGAGGAGGGTCCCCCGCCGGGCGAGGGACCGCTCGCCGGAACGACGTTCGTGCTCACCGGGACGCTGCCGGAGCTGACCCGCGAGCAGGCGACCGAGATGATCACGGCCGCAGGCGGCAAGGTCACGGGCTCTGTCTCGAAGCGGACTTCCTACCTCGTGGCCGGCGATGGCGGTGGGTCGAAGCTCGCGAACGCCGAGCGGCTGGGCGTGCCGGTGATCGACGAGGCCGGCCTGCGCAAGCTGCTTGGCGGCGAGGAGCTCGGCTGACGGCTCGGGCCCCCCTCTACGGGCGGTAGTTGGCCAGGGCCACGGCCATCTGGTCCTCGATCGCATGACCGGCGTTCGGGTCGATCAGCCCGTTCAGGAGGTACGCGAACACGAGCTGGTGGCCGCCCCGCGAGGTGCAGTAGCCGACGAGGTTGGCCACGTCGTGCAGCGTCCCCGTCTTGCCACGGCAGTTGCCGGCGGCGCGGGTTCCGCCCATCGAGTCCTGGAGCGTGCCGGTCTCGCCGGCCACCGCCAGCGATCCGGTGAAGGCCGGATCGCCGCTCATCGCACGGAGCAGCGCGACCACCTGGGCGGGTGAGGTGCGGTCGTAGCGCGACAGGCCCGAGCCGTCGTCGAAGCGTGGGTGGAGGTGGAAATGCTGTGCGACGAAGGCTCGGACGACGGCGGCACCGGCGGCGGTCGTGCCGCCGGTGCCGAAGCGGGCCCCCAAGCCCTTGAGGAGCATCTCCGCGAAGAAGTTGTCAGACGGTGTGTTGGTCAGACGGATCAGCGTCGCCATCGGCGGCGAGGGCACGGTGGCCAGAAGCTGGGCGCCGACGGGCGTGTGGCCCGCATAGATCGGCGTGTTGCCCGGCACCTTGATGCCCCCGCTTCGGAGAGCGGATGCGAACGCGGTGGCCGCGAACAGCGTCGGGCGGGGTTGCAGCTGGTTCTCGTAGGCGCTCGTGAAGCCCGCGTCGTAGGCCAGCGCGCTCAGCTCGCCCTCGACCTCGAGGTCGGGCCCATAGCCGGTTGCGGGCGTGCCCCGGCGGGAGTCGAACAGGGACTCATCGCCGACGATGCGGCCCCTGAGACGTGTGATCCCGTCGGCGGCGAGCCGTTGTACGAGCGTCTGGACGGTGGCGCCGGTCCCGTAGGCGGCGCGATCAAACCCGGCGTCGCCGAAGGTCGGGTCGCCCCCTCCGCGCAGGTAGAGGTTCCCCTTCCAGACGCCGTTCGACTGCAGCGAGCCCGTGCCGAGGACCGCCGTCTGGAGCACGGCGGTAGGCCCGAAGGAGAGCAGCGCGGCACTCGTCGTGTAGAGCTTCTCGACCGAGGCCGGGAGCCGGCCGGTCCGGGGCGCGGCGGCGAACAACGTCTTGCCGGTGCTCTGGTCGATGACCAGCGCACCGGCCTCGCCGCCGGCGCGCCGCAGGTCCCGTCGCAGAGTGCGCTCGAGGTGGCGTAGCGATTTGCCCTGGGATGCCGCGGCGGATGCAGGCGCCACTGCCACCGCTATCGCCGAGGCGGCCAGGATCAGTGCGAGCCGCCCCGCCCGCACGGTGCGCGAAACCATGCCCGTTTCAACCCCCCTCGGGCCGAGAAGATGCGGTCCCCGAGCCCTACAATCGAAGGCGAGCATGGGCAAGGTGGTCAAGCTCGAGTCTGGGGCCAGCCGTCCTGTCGGCGGCCGCGACGGCGCAGCCCGCCGCCGGTCCCGTCGTTCGCGCTCGGCGCTCGTCCTCGGGGGCGGCGGATTCACCGGCGGCGTCTACCACATCGGGGCACTGCGGGCCCTCGATCTCCTTTCGGTCAACCGGACGGTCAACCAGTTCGACGTATACGTGGGCACGAGCGCCGGGTCGTTCGTCGCCGCCGCGGTCGCCAACGGCGTCACTCCGGAGGAGATGATGCGGGTGATCGTTCAGCAGGTGCCCACGCCGTTCCCGGATGTCCGGATCAACGCGCTGCTGAAGCCGAACTACCTCGAGTATCTGCAGAAGGGCCTGATGCTCCCTTGGCGGCTGGCCCGGCTGGTGGCGACGCTCGCCCGCGATCTGGGCCAGGTCTCGGCCGTCGACCTCGTCGTCGGCCTCGCCGAGTCTCTCCCCTCGGGCCTCTACACGACCTCGGGCATCGAGCGCTACGTGCGCACCGTGCTCTCGGACCCGGACCGCACCGACGACTTCCGGTTGCTCGCGAACGAGCTGTACCTCGCCGCCACCGACCTCGATACCTGTGAGCGGATCGTGTTCGGGGCGCCGGGCTGGGACGACGTGCCGATCTCCACGGCGGTGAGCGCGTCGAGCGCGCTGCCGATGATCTACAAGCCCGTCGAGATCAGGGGCCGCGAGCTGATCGATGGGGGTGTCCTGTCGACGACCAACCTGGACATCGCGGTCGAGGCGGGGGCGAAGTTCATCGTCGTCGTCAACCCGCTGGTGCCGTATGTCAACGACTTCGAGAAGCGCGTCCAGACGCTGAGCGGCTCCCGCATCCGCCGGGTCTCCGACATGGGCTTCCCGCAGATCGGCTACCAGACGTTCAAGCTGCTCGCCTACCAGCGGCTGCACGAACTGGCTCGCCGCTGGGAGGAGCGCTATCCCGGCGTCGACATCATCCTCATCGAGCCCGAGCCCAACGACGAGCTGATGTTCCAGACCGGGATCATGAGCTACGCCAACAGCGTCGACGTCGCCCGCCACGGGTTCCAATCGGTGACCCTCAAGCTGGCCCACGACTACCCGCGGTTCAAGCGGATCTGCGCGAGGCACGGGATCGACATCTCCGCCACCCGCGTGCGGAAGGTGGTCAAGCACTTCGAGGCCGAGCGCGAGAAGACCCGGGCCTGGCGGAAGATCCTCGAGCAGACGACCTCGACGCTGCTGCGCCAGTCGGCAGCGGACTAGTCAGATCGGGGAAAGCAAAAGGCCCGACGTGAGCCGGGCCCTTGACGCGCCGATTCCGTTGCGATCAGGCGGTGGCGACTTGGCCGGCCGCCGAATCCATCGAGAACTCGTTGAGACTCGATAGGAAGAGGGTCTTGTCGATCTTTCCGTTGAAGATCGGGACGCCCAACTCGACGCACTTCGCGATCACATCACGACGATCGAGACCTGATTCGCGAGCGAGTTCGGTGGGCGTCAGGTGAATGGCCATCGGTCCTCTTCCTCCTTTGACGACTACATGTCGTGAAGTATTGCGCCTCGCACGGACACTCTCAATCCGAATTTCGTAAGAGGATGGCTTTCAACTTGCATAGGCTCAGATAAACGGTAGAGTTCCGTCGAGTCGCTCCGGGTAGGGGCACTGAGACAGGGGATGTCGAGATGAATCAGGCGTCTGTGATGACGCTGTCGCCGCAGAGCGACCAGGATCTCGTTGCCGCTGCGCGAGACGGGGACGAGCGTGCCTTCGAGGAGCTGTACGAGCGCTACCGACGGAAGATCAACGCGTTCGCGCTGAGGTTGACCCGCGATCCCGATCGCGCCGACGACATCACGCAGGAGGTGTTCATCTCCGCGCTACGCCGGCTGCGGGAGAACGACCGGCCGATCACGTTCCGTCCGTGGATCTACGAGATCGCGCGGAACGCGTGCATCGACGAATACCGCCGTGGGCGTCGTAACCCCGAGATCCCGATCGAGCGCGACGGGGTCGACGGCTGGCTCGGAGCGCTGGCGACGTCGCCGCCGCCCGAAGTCGTCGTCGAGTCCAAACAGCAGCTCGACCACCTGTGCGGGGCTTTCCGCGGCCTCTCGGACCGCCACCACAAGATCATCGTCCTGCGCGAGCTCGAGGGCCTCACCTACAGCCAGATCGGCGATCAGCTCGGGATGTCGAAGATGGTCGTCGAGAGCACCCTGTTCCGCGCCCGTCGACGGCTGACGGAGGAGTTCGACGATCTCTCGAGCGGCCGGCGTTGCGAGTACGTGCGGGCGATGCTCGACTCGCGGTGCGACCGGCCCTCTCGCCAGCTGGGCCTGCGAGACCGCCGTGCGCTCGCGCACCACATCGAGCACTGTCGGCCCTGCCGCCGAGAGGCGCTCGCGGCCGGGATCTGTGTTCAGCTCGACAAGCATCGGCAGGTACAGAAGGTCGCCGCACTCGCTCCCGTCCCGCTGCTGGCGCTCGTCCGGAGGCTGGGCGGGCGCGCCGGCGTGCTGGTGCGCGGTGCTCATCACGCATCACTGCCGTTCACCTCCTCGGCGGCGTCGTTCGCGGCGCCGATCGCCTCCGCGGCGAGCGCCGGACGGGTTGCCGCTGCCGCCGCGACGCTGCTGCTCGCCGCCGTGGGCGGCGGCGTCATCGGCGAGGTCGCCGGCGCCGGTGCTCGCGCTGGCGGCCGCGGCGCGATCGGCGCCCCGCCGATCGTCCAGCGGGCCGGATCGGTGGCCGGGCGCGGCGCCGGCCTGAGTCAAGCGGTCGGGTCCGGGGTTCTTGCCCGGGCCGGTCGCGCGCACGTGGTGGCGGGCGTGGCGCCGGGCGACCGTCGCGGTAGCTCATCCAGGGCCGGCCGTCGGGCCGGAGGTCTCGGTGCCGGCTCGCCTGTCGCAGCCGGTGACCGGGCGATCGGCGCAGGTCGCAATCGCCCGAGCCCGGGGAGCCATGCCGGCGGCGGTACGAACCTCGGCTCGCTGGGATCCGTCGGCGCCACCGGGTCGCACGGATCGGGCGGCCTCGGTTCCGGGCTCGGCTCGGAAGGGATTCCGGTCGGAGGTCCTTCTGGCCCGCCGTCCGTGCCGGGCTCGGTCGGCTCGGGCGCGCCGGCTGCCCCGGATGTCCCCTCGGCGCCGCCGGCGAGCGCTCCGTCGCTGCCGCCGCTCCCGGACCCGGGGATGGTCCCGAACTCCGGCCTGCGGTAGGCGCGCGGCCACCCGACCGTCGCTCGACCACGCGACCGGCGCGCGGCAACGCGACCGTCGCCCGACCGAGGCCGACCGTCGCTCGACCGAGCCTTGGGGGCGGATTGCCGTCGCGACGGCTATGGGATACTGGGTCTCTCGGGGCGTGGCGCAGCCTGGTAGCGCGCACCGTTCGGGTCGGTGAGGTCCCCGGTTCAAATCCGGGCGCCCCGACTCAAAAAACCCAGCATTTGCTGGGTTTTTTGTTGGGCAAAAGGCCTCAAGGCCGGGCAATGATCGGGCAGTAACTGGCAATCGACCCGGTTGTGGCCGTCGCGGGGCCTGGAATAGGGCCGCTCAGCAGGGCTTTTCTCTCGTGCACCGCGCCGGTCTCGCGGTGCGGTCTTGGAAACATCGAGCGTCAGGTCGCGCGAATCTCGTGGAGTGGGAGGCGGGTTCGGGAAACCCCTGCTGTTGGCGACGAGGAGGGAACTTAAGGTCTGGCCGAAGAGACCTGTCGGGGACCGAGAGCGGGGCTCGTGAGCGGTCCGCGGCGCCGGGTCCGCGTACCCGCGCCAGAGCCATAGCAGGGCGCCCGGGCCGACCGTGACGACGGCGTTCAGGTGGCTGGGGTCATCCGCCGCGGAGGTGGCGAAAAGGGAGGCGGCGCGAGCGTCCGTTTCGCGTGCGTCAGCGCCCTGCTGCGAGCCAGGAGCGAGGCGCACATCAAGTGCCGTGCTCGCCATGCACAGTCGGGAAAGGAGGTCCGCGTGCTGATCCCGCTGTAGCCGTCGACGATCATCGACCATGAGAGTTGGTCCTCAGCCAGTGCCTTCTCGAGCGCACCGACTTGAGCCAGGCCGGGTTTCGCGGGGGCTCCGAAAGGAGGACGATCCGTCCTCCGGAGAGGAGAACCTCCTCAGATGCCACGTCCGAGGAAGTATCCACAGGAGTTGATCGATCGGGGGAT
>Ga0070739_10002082_pt1 | contig 27794 bp, 20 predicted proteins | sample Coa_R1_7_FD_66445 | JGI IMG/M metagenome (GOLD analysis project Ga0070739, IMG submission 66445) | Surface soil microbial communities from Centralia Pennsylvania, which are recovering from an underground coalmine fire - Coalmine... | ecosystem: Environmental > Terrestrial > Soil > Unclassified ...
CGCGGCGGTGCGGGCGGGGCGGGGGCTGATCGGCTTGTGCCTGCTGGCCGCCGCAGGCGGATGCAGCGTCGCACCGCCGCCGGCATTGCAGCCGCCGCCGCCGTCATCGCCGCCGCAGGCCGCGGCCCCCGAAATGCCCGCCGCAGCGCCGCCGCCGCAAGCGATGGCGGTGCCGCGGCCGCCGCGCCGGCGCGCGCAGCAGTTTAGGCCGATGTCGCCGCTGGCGGATGCGCGCAGCGCCTTGGTGCCGTTTGCCAATTCGCCCTTTCCGTACCACGGCGCGGTGCCGAGCGATGGCGCGCCGTTCCTGAACGTCTCGGCCGATGGCCGGCTCGGGCGCCGCTCGCCGCGCGGCGGCGTGCATTGGGAGGACGAGACCTACAGCGACCGCCGCGTGCTGCTGCACCTGCCGCGCGGCTTCGACCCGGCGCGGCCCGCGCTGCTCGTCGTCTTCCTGCACGGCAACAACGCGACCTTGGAGCGCGATGTGATCGCGCGCCAGCGCGTGCCGGCGCAGCTCGACGAGGCCGGCGTCAACGCCGCGCTGGCGGCGCCGCAATTCGCCGTAGACGCCGCCGACTCGAGCGCCGGCCGTTTCTGGGAGGCCGGCGCCTTCGCCCGCTTCCTCGACGAGGCCGCCGCGCAGCTGGCGGGGCTCTACGGCAACAGCCGGGCGCGCCGGCTGTTTGCGGCGATGCCGGTCGTCATCGTCGCCTATAGCGGCGGCTACCAGGCGGCGGCTTACGCGCTGGAACGGGGCGGCGCCGACCCCCGCATCCGCGGCGTCGTGCTGCTCGACGCGCTCTACGGCGAAACCGGCAAGTTCGCCGACTGGCTGCGCCGGCGGCGTCCCTCCGCCTTCTTCGTCAGCGCCTATTCCGGCTCGTCGCGCGAGCAGAACCTTGCCTTGCAGGCGCTCTTGCGGCAGCGGCATGAATCGTTCGCGACGGAGCTGCCGGCGCAGCTCGACCGCGGCGGCATCCTCTTCGTCTCCGCGCCCGACGCCGCGCACAACGATTTCGTCACGCGGGCGTGGACCGCCGATCCGATCGCCGACCTGCTGCGCCGGCTCCCGCCGTTCCGGCTGCAGCCGCTGCCGGAGGCGCGCGCCGCGCCACCGCCGGGGCTGTCCTGACCTCCGCTTGCGTGTAGGGTTGGGGAAAGCGGGTTGAGGAGATGACGATGTCGGTAACGGATGCGCCGGCGGAGGCGCGCAAGCCCACGCTGCTCGACCGGCCGGAGCAGCGCTTCCCGCTCAACCTCTCCATCGAGATCCGCAAGATCCGCGACCTCTTCCGCGCCGCGACCCGCAACCAGTGGGACCCGCGCACCGATATCGACTGGAGCGCGCTCGACGGCCTCGACATCGATGACGAGCACCGCTTTGCCGCCCGCATGTATTGGAGCCGCCGCGCCTGGTCGGAATACGGCGCGATCTCCGAGAGCCCGGCCCTGCTGATCCGCTTCTGCGAAGAAAAGCGCGAACCCGACCTGCGCTATTTCTTCACGATCCGCACGCAGGAGGAGTCGCGCCACGCCGAGGCCTGCTACCTGATGGCCGAGCACCTCGGCGGCTACATCCAAGAGCCGGCGCTGGTCGATTTCCAGAAGTCGGTGGCGACGCACGGCGTGCGCAAGATGGCGCTCGACCCCGAGACGCCGCTGGAGGCGATCATCGCCGCCCTCGTCTGCGCCGCCGAGGAGGTCGCGTTCGACGTGTTCCGCCATCTCGTCGAGATCACCCCCAACCGCGCCGCCAACCAGGTCCTGCGCAACATCATGCGCGACGAGGTGCGGCATTGCGGCTTCGGCTGGGCCTATCTCGAACACCGCATCCCGCAGATGACGCGCGCCGAGATCGACGTCTGCGAGCGCGCCGTCATCACGATGATCCGCGACGTCGAGATGAACGGCTACCACAGCGCCTGGCTCGCCCCGGACTCGGAGGCCAGCCGCGGCGAGATCGAGGCGGACCGGCTGACCTGGGAAGCGGGGCTCGGCGCCACCGTGGAAGAACTGGAAAAGCCGGTCTTCGTGGCCTCGGTGCAGAGCATCCGCGCGCGGCTCAAGCCGTTCGGCATCGACATCCCGCTGTTCACCCACCCCAAATTCGACGGCCCGGTGTAGCGCATGCCCTCCATTCCTCTCCCGTCGCCCCCGCGAAAGCGGGGGCCCAGAGGCCGTGCTGATCCCGCCGCCCTGGATTCCCGCTTGCGCGGGAATGACGGTGATGGAGGGCGGGGTAGTGCAAGATGACGGCCGCGCGCGCGTTCAGCGGCGACATCCCGGTCGAGCGCCGGTTTCCGCTGCATCTCGAACCGGCGATCACGACGATCCGCCAGTTATACGACCGCGCGAAGCAGGCGCGCTGGGACCCGGAGCGCGATGTTCCGTGGCAGGCTTTCGATGCGTCGCGGTATGACGCCGAGACACGGGCGGCGGCGCGGCTGTCGTGGAGCCGCAAGGCATGGACGGAGTATGGCGGGCTGCCGGAGACGCCGGCCCTGATCATCCGCTTCTGCCTGGAGCACGAGCGCGAGAGCGACCCGAAATATTTCCTGACGGTGCGCAACACCGAGGAGGCGTGGCACCTCGAATGCTGCCACCGCTTCGCGGAGCTGCTCGGCGGCTATGTCCCGGCGCCGCGCGATCCCGCCTACCAGGCCCTGTTCAACCAGGGCCTCCATCGCGAGGCGCTCGACAAGTCGCGCAGCCTCGACGCCTATGTGGCGGCGCATGTCGCGATCCAGGACGGGCTCGACCTCGAACTCTGCCGCGTCCACCGCGACAACGCGAGGGATCGGGTCGCCCGCGCCATCCTCGACCGCCTCGTCGCCGACAAGACCCGCCACGCCGCCTTCGGCTGGTTCTATCTGGAGCGCCGCGCAGCGGCGTGGACGCAGGCCGAGCGCCAGGCGATCGGCGCGGAGATCGAACATGTCGTCGTCGAGGTCGAACTCACCGGCTTTCGTTGCGTCTGGCTCGCCGGCGACAAGGCCGCCGACATCGCCGCGGCCGACCGCGTGACTCGCGATGCCGGCCTCGGCGCCGCCACCCGCGACGAGGAGGAACCCGCACTGCGCCGCTTCCTCGCCGACGCCGCGCAGCAATTCGCCCGGCTCGGCATCGCCTTGCCGCCCTGGCCCCTGCGATGATCGATGAAGCGTACGAGGCCGAATACAACATCCGGCGGCGGCATCCGGAAAGCCCGCAGCATTACGCCCGCTACGCCGCGGAGAGCGAGGCGGCGCGGGCAGGGCTGCGCTGCGAGCTCGACCTCGCGTATGGCGAGGCGCCGGGCGAGCGGCTCGATTTCTTTCCGGCTTCATGGCCCGACGCACCCCTGCTGCTGTTCATTCACGGCGGCTACTGGCGGGCGCTGGACAAGAAGGATTTCTCGTTCATCGCGCCACCCTTCGTCGCGGCGGGGATCGCCGTCGCGCTGATCAATTACGACCTGACGCCGAAGGTCGGCGTCGCCGACATCGTCGAACAGGCGCGGCGCGCGGTGGGGTGGACGCACGAGCGGGCGGAGCAGTTCGGCTTCGACGGGCGGCGGCTCGTCGTCGCCGGGCATTCGGCGGGCGGCCATCTGACGGCCATGGCGCTGCTCGCGGAGCCGCCATTGCCGATCGCCGCCGGCATCGCCCTCTCCGGCGTCTTCGACCTCGTGCCGCTGCTCTCCACCAACGTCAACGAGCAGCTCCGCCTCGACGCGGCGGAGGCGCGCCGGGTCAGCCCGACGCACCTGCCGCCGCCGCACCGCCCGCCGGCGCTGATCGCGGTCGGCGGCGACGAGACCGCCGGCTTCATCGCCCAGTCGCAGAACTTCGCGGCGCATTGCGGCCGCGAGGCCCGCATCTATCCCGGCCTCGACCACTACACGATCGTGTGGGCGCTGGCAGAGCCGGACAGCGCGCTGCACCGCGACGTGCGGCGGGTCATCGACGCGACCGCGGCGGGCTGAGCCATGGGCTGGCGGGTCGGCGTCGATTCCGGCGGCACCTTCACCGACATCTGCCTGTTCGACGAGGCGAGCGGCCAGATCGCGGTGTGGAAAGTCTCGTCCACGCCCGACGACCCGTCGCGCGCGGTCGCCAACGGCGTCGCGGCGGCGCTGGCGCGGGTCGGCGCGCCGGCGGCGGAGGTCGCGTATTTCGGCCACGGCACGACGGTCGCGACGAACGCGCTGATCCAGCACCGCGGCGCGCCGACCGGCCTAGTCACCAGCGACGGCTTCCGCGACCTGCTCGAAATCGGCCGCCAGAAACGGCCGCACCTCTACGACCTGCAGGCCGACAAGCCGCCGGTGCTGGTGAGCCGGGAACGACGGCTCGAAGTGCCGGAACGGCTATTGCACGACGGCCGCATCGAGACCCCGCTCGACGAGACGGCCGTGCGCAATGCCGCGCGCGTCTTGCGCGAGGCTGGCGTCAAGGCGGTCGCGATCTGCTTTCTCTACAGCTTTCTCGATCCGGCGCACGAGGCGGCGGCGCGCCGCATCGTGGCCGCCGAGTTCCCGGACGCCTTCGTCTGCGCCTCGCACGAAGTCGCGCCGGAATTCCGCGAGTACGAGCGGCTGTCGACGACGGTGGTCAACGCCTATCTCGGCCCGGTCATGGCGTTCTATATCGCGGGCGTCGCGGACCGGTTGGCGGCGCTCGGGATCTCGGCGACGCCGTACCTGACCCAGTCGAACGGCGGCGTCATCGGCTTCGGCATGGCGGCGCGGCTGCCGGTGCGCACGGTGTTGTCGGGGCCGAGCAGCGGCGGCGTCGGCGCCCGCGTGACGGCGCGGCTGGCCGGGATCGACGACATCATCACCTTCGACATGGGCGGCACCTCGACCGATGTCGCCTTGTTGCAGGGCGGCGAGACGCGGCTCGCGCGCGAGGCGGTCGTGCATGGCTATCCGATCAAGGCGCCGATGCTCGACATCCATACCGTCGGCGCCGGCGGCGGCTCGATCGCCTATGTCGATGCCGGCCTCTTGAAGGTCGGGCCGCGCAGCGCCGGCGCCGCCCCCGGCCCCGCCTGCTACGGCGGCGGCAACGACGAACCGACCGTCACCGACGCGAACGTCGTCTTGCAGACCCTGAACCCGACCCATCTGCTCGGCGGCCGCATGGCGGTGCGGCAGGACCTGGCGCGGGCCGCGGTCGCGCGTCTCGCCGACCGGCTCGGCATGGAACCGCTGGCGGCGGCCGACGGGATCGTTGCCGTCGTCACCGCCGACATGGCGCGGGCGATCCGCGTCATCAGCGTGCAGCGCGGCCACGACCCGCGCGATTACACGCTGGTCGCGTTCGGCGGCGCCGGCCCGCTGCACGCGGCGCGGCTCGCCGCCGAACTCGACATCCGACGCGTGCTGGTGCCGCGCAACCCCGGAATCCTGTGCGCGATGGGGCTGCTGCTGGCCGATCTGCGGGCCGATTTCGCCGTCACCCGGCTGTTGCCGCTGTCGCCGCGCGTCGCAGGCGAGGTAGAGGCGATCCTCGCCGAGCTGCGCCGCCAATGCGCCGTCTGGTTCGGCGAAGCCGGCATTGCGCCGCCGGCGCGTCGCGTCGGGCTGTCGGTCGACATGCGCTATGCCGGCCAGAATTACGAGCTGTCGGTGCCGTTGCCGGACGAGCCGGTGACGGCGGCGACGCTCGACGCGCTCGCCGCCGGCTTTGCCGCGGCGCACCAGCAACTCTACGGGTTTCTCGCGGAGGAGGAGCCGATGCAGCTTGTCACCTTCCGCGCCGAGGCCATCGGCATCGTTCCGAAGGCCGAGCTGCGGCCGCAGCGCGAGGCGGGACCGGACCCCTCGGCGGCGGAGACCGGCCGGCGCGACGTGTGGCTGCGCCAGGCGAGTGGCTTCGTCTCGTGCCCGCTCTATGACCGCGATCGGCTCGCCGCCGGCAACCGCATCCCCGGCCCCGCGATCGTCGAGCAGATGGACGCGACGACATTGATCCCGGCCGGCGCCGCCGCCACGGTCGATCCCTTCCTCAACCTGCTGCTGGATTTGCCTTGAGCACGAACCGCATCGACCCGGTGACCGTCGAGGTCATCGGCAGCGCCCTTTCCTCCATCGTCGAGGAGATGGGCGAGGCGCTCGTGCGCGCCAGCTTCTCGACCAACATCAAGGAGCGGCGCGACTGCTCGACGGCGCTGTTCGACACGCGCGGCACGACCCTGTGCCAGGCCGAGCACATCCCGATGCACCTCGGCAGCTTCATCGGCATCATCCCGGAGATCTTGAAGCGCCACCCGGTCGCGCAGATGCGGCCCGGCGACGTGTTCATCGGCAACGACGCCTATGCCGGCGCCGGCACTCACCTGCCCGACATCGTGCTCGGCGAGCCGATCTTCGTCGACGGCCGCATCGTCGCCTGGGCCGTCAATACCGCGCACCATTCCGACTTCGCCGACCGCGGCCACGCGCACATCTACCAGGAAGGGCTGCGCATCCCGCCGATCCGCCTCTACAGGGCGGGCGAATTGCAGGAGGATGTGCAGGAACTGATCCTGCTCAACTGCCAGGTGCCGCGCGAGCGCCTCTCCGATCTGAGGGCGCAGATGGCCGCCAACCGGCTCGGCGTGCGGCGCCTGCAGGCGCTGTGCGCCAAATATGGCGCCGACACCGTGCTGGCGGTCGGCGAGGCGCTGCAGGACTACGCCGAGCGCAAGATGCGCGCCGGCATCGCCGCGCTCCCCGACGGCACCTACCGCTTCGAGGATACCTACGACAACCCGGAGCTCGGCCGCGCGCTGCCGGTATCGGTCGAGATCACTATCGCCGGCGACGAGATGCGCCTCCATTTCGACAGCCCGCCGCAGGTGCGCGCCGGCATCAACATGATCTACACGGCGCTGCTGTCGAGCGTCTATTACGCGGTGAAGGCGGTCGTCGATCCGACGATCCTGCCGAATTCGGGTCTGGCGCGGCCGCTCACGGTGACGGCGCCGCCGGGGACGATCTTCAACGCGGTGCACCCGGCGGCGGTCAACGGCCGCACCAGCACCTGCCAGCGCGCCGCCGACCTCGTCATCGGGGCGCTGGCGCAGGCCGCGCCGGAGCGGGCGATCGCCGCCGGCAACGGCTCGTGCACGACCGCGAGCTTCGCCGGGGTCCATCGCGACGACGGAAGCCTCTGGGTCTATCTCGAAACCATCGGCGGCGGCTCCGGCGCCCGCGCCTGCAAGGACGGCCTCGACGGGGTGCACGTGCACATGACCAACACCTCTAACCTGCCGGTCGAGGCGCTGGAGGTTGAATATCCGCTGACGGTGTTGCGCTACGAACTGGTGAACGGCTCGGGCGGGGCCGGCCGGCACCGGGGCGGCATGGGGCTGCGCCGGGTCTACCGGGCCGAGGCGGAATGCCGTCTGCGGCTCGACGGCTCGCGCCTCTTCACGGCGCCCTGGGGCCTCGCCGGCGGCCAACCCGGCGGCCGCGGCGCCTTCCGCTTCGGCCCCGGCGTCGCCGGCTTCGACCGCGGCAGCGGTACGCTGCAGGCGGGAGAGACCGTCGAGATCGTCACGCCCGGCGCCGGCGGCTACGGCCCGCCGCCCGCCCCCGATCGAGTTCCTTGACGTTCCGACGGACGGGATCATGCTGGGGGCGCGCGGACACGCCGGCTTCGGTCGCCCGGCAGAAATAATAAAATGAGCATAAGGGGGCGCGGACGATGGAACCCTACCGGCGATCCGCCGAGGAGTTCCGCCTCGTGGCGGAAGAATTCCGGGTGCTGGCCGAAGAATGCGTCTCCGACGCCGCCCGCCGCACCTACTTGCGCCTGGCGGCGGAACAGGAAGCCGCCGCCATGCGCGCCGACGACGGAGCAAAAGCGTCGGTGGCCGAGCGGCTGGTAATCTATAGCGCGACCCCAGGCCGCCCCGTCGTCTTTGCCGGTGCCGCAGTGCCGGCGACAGCGACCGTCACGGCGGCGGCCTTACGGGGAACCGGGCGCAGCGAACCCAAGGACGTGGTCGACAACCCTCACGGCCAAGCCTTGCGCTGCCGTCGCCGCTCCGAGGAACCGCGGCTGGTCGCCGCCGAAGCCGAGACGGAGACCGGCCGCAAAGCATTCCTGCAACTGGCAACGGAATACGACGCGCGGCCCGCCGCCGGAGCGGCCGCGGATACGGAGCCGGCCGCGGTCGAGCGCGGCGAGGCTTTGACGCACGCATCGCCGGCGCCTAATGAACGTCGGCCGAAGCCGCGACGGCGGGCTCCGGCACGCGTTCCCTTGCCGTTCCCGACATCGGCATGCTAAGTGCGTGCCGCCGCTTACGTGGAGAGGTGCCGGAGCGGTCGAACGGGGCGGTCTCGAAAACCGTTGTCCTCCTTGCGGGGGACCGAGGGTTCGAATCCCTCCCTCTCCGCCAGAATGCTGTCCCAGGCCGTCCCGGGGTGGCCAAAAAATCGGCCGAAATTAAGGATATTGGCCATAATCGGGGTCTTTACACGGCTCCGGTTGTCCCCTAGCATCCCACCAAGGTTTGTGGGAAGCATAGGGGGATGCATGAAATGCCGCGCCTGGTCGTCAACAAGCTGAGCCCGGCCTTCGTCAAGAACGCGGAGGCCGGCAAGGCGACGCCCGGCATGTATGCCGATGGCGGCGGGCTCTATCTGTGCATCGGTGCGCCGACCGCGAAGGCGCTGGCAAAAGACCCGAAGGCGCGCGGCGCGGCGTCGTGGATCTTCCGCTACATGCGCGATCGCCGCCCGCACGAGATGGGCCTCGGCCCGCTGCGCGACATCGGCCTGAAAGAGGCGCGCGAGCGGGCGGCGGCGCGCCGCCGCGAGCTGCTCGACGAGCAAGACCCGATGGAGTTGCACAGCCGCCGCGCCAAGAAGGCGCGCCGCGAGCGCGAACGGCAGGAACAGGAAGCGCGCTCGATGACGTTCCGGCGCTGCGCCGAAGGCTATATCGCGGCCAATGAAGCCGCCTGGAAGAACCCGGTGCATCGCAAGCAGTGGCCGGCGACCCTGGCGGCCTATGTCTACCCGGTGTTCGGCGATCTGCCGGTGCACGCGGTCGATGTCGGCCTGGTCATGCAGGTGCTTGAACCGATCTGGACGGCGAAGCCGGAAACCGCGAGCCGCGTCCGCGGGCGCATCGAAACGGTTCTCGACTATGCCAAGGCGCGCGGCTGGCGCGACGGCGAGAACCCGGCGCGGTGGCGGGGCCATCTCGACCTGATGCTGCCGCGGGCAACCAAGGCCAAAGCGGCGGCGCGCCGGCAGAGCGGCCGCGACGAGCACCACGCGGCGCTGCCCTATGGCGAGATCGCCGCGTTCATGGCGGCGCTGCGCCGCCAGGCCGGGACGGCGGCGCGGGCGCTCGAATTCGCGATCCTGACGGCGGCGCGCACCGGCGAGGTGATCGGCGCCCGCTGGTCGGAGATCGACGTGGCGGAGAAGCTCTGGATCGTCCCGGCCGAGCGGATGAAGGCCGGCAAGGAACATCGCGTGCCGCTCAGCGATGCGGCGCTGGCGATCGTCGCCGAGTTGGCGGAACACCGGCAAGGCGACTTCGTGTTCCCCGGCGGCGCGCCCGGCAGGCCGCTCAGCAACATGGCGATGCTGACGCTGCTGCGGCGCATGCAGCGCGGCGATCTGACCGTGCATGGCTTCCGTTCGACGTTCCGCGATTGGGCCGCCGAGCGCACCAGCTTTCCGGCCGAGGTTGCGGAAATGGCGCTGGCGCATACCGTCGCCGATGCGGTCGAGCGGGCTTACCGGCGCGGCGACCTGTTCCAGAAGCGCCGGCAATTGATGGAGGCGTGGGCGAAATTCTGCGCCGCCCCGGCGCCGGCCGGCGCCGCCGTCGTACCGCTGCGCCGCCAGGCGTAATGTCGTGAGCGGAGCCAATAAGGCGGTTTCCGACCCGGCCGGCACCGCACTGGCTTCCGCAGCGACCATCCTGCCGCAAGGCAGCGGAGGCGCAGAATTCTCGGATGATCGCGACGGCCAAGCGCTCCCGCCGGATGCGGCAAAGCAGCAAATCCAGGCGAACTATGCCGACCCGGCTTTTGTCGCAGCGTACACAGACGAGCGGGCGCCAGGGCATGCCGCCGCGGTCGCGGCGATGGCCCACCTTCACTTGCAGGCCTACCCGCCGGATGACGGCCCATGGCCGTCCCTCGCGTGGTGCGTGCGGCATGTCGCGCGAACGCTTGGGCTCGGCATAGGGCCGGCCGGCGCGGCGATTTGTCAGGCATGCGCAGCCGGGTTGATCCGCTGGCAAGGCTTCACGGTCGAGCGGCCTACCCCGCAGGATTGGCGCGACGGCCGCATCGATGCGAGCGGCAGATATCTGATCGGCCGCGGTCATTGCCACGACTTGTTGTGGCTCAGCGGCGACGATCTGGCCGATTGGTTGCAGCGGCGACAGAGCGAGGCGGTGACCCCTGGCCTGGACGGAACGGCAGCCGCCTCCGGAGAACCGACTGAGAGGCGCCCCGCGGGGCGCCCGAGCGCCATGCACATCATCGAGGTAGAGATGAGGCGTCGCGCCAGTGCCGATCCCTGCGAGCTGTTGGACACGTTAAGCGGCGAGTGCGAAGTGCTGGCGAAGTGGGTGCGGCTCGTCTGCGCCGCGATGAAGCCGCCGATACAAGCGCCCGGTGAAAAGACAATCGCGAACAAGCTGCGCAACGTTTACCGCGAGCTGCGTGCGCAGCCCAAGCCATCAAACCAGGCACCAAACTAGAAATTTAGTGCCCGTTTTTCGGGCAGTGCCACCCCTTTATATGGCGACCTCGGATTTCACTCGCCGCGCCACGCGGCTGCCGAGGGCGCTTTATGGACGCTGCTGCAACTCATACCCGTGAAGATGAAACCGAAGGCGCGGCGCGCGCATATGCGCCGCCGACGATTGACGGCCAGGTGGTCCTTTCGGTTCGTGCGACACAAACCGCAATCAATGCCGGCCGGAGCACTGTCTATCGGCTGATCCAAGCCGGGCTGCTCGAGGTCGTCGAGGTTAAGGGCGTCGGCCCGCGTGTCACCGCCGCCTCGATCCTACGCCACCTCGGCATAATTCCGCATCCGGCGCTCACGGCACCGGCAGGCCCCGAGCCTGAGACCCAGCCGCCGAAGCGGCGGCGCGGCCGGCCACGCTCGCCGCGCGGGCACTATCAGGCGGCCTAACCAATGGGCGAGGCCAAACGGCGGCGGATGGCGGCGGCTGATCGGCGGTCAGGCCTAGACACCGATGTCGATCTGCAAAAATTGCACGAAGAGGCCGGCGGCGTGCTGCGGCATGCCCTTATCGGGGATATTGGCGCCCTCGCAGCGGCGGCGGCCAACGGCGACGCGCGGTCGCGCCAATACCTACGCGCCATCGAAGAGTTTTGGCGCCGGGCTGGCGAGCGGTACGACACGGTCGACGCGGTGCTGTGCATAATCTGCGGTCGCGAGCTGACTGAGGCGACCTGCGGCCTGGTCGATGTCGTCACGGCGGAGCGCGTGGACCGAACGGTAGCCATGCTGCTCGGCGTCTGCACCGGCTGTTGCGCGGTGCACCGACATGATCCCGTCGCCATCGGGTCGGCGATTTTCGCCGTGTTGCGGCAGGCCGTGTGGCCGGATTTGCGGCCGATCGCAGCGCCGTCCGGTCGGGTGGGGCGGGCATGAACAGCGCCATTGTCGTGGCGGCGATCGCCTGTGGGCTGCCGGTATTCCCGTGTCGGGCGGACAAGCGCCCGGCCTGCCCGCACGGTTTTCAGGATGCGGCACCCGCCGGCGATGCCCGCGCGATCCGCGCGCTGTGGCGATGCTTTCCGGGGCCGTTGATCGGGGTGCCGACCGGCCGCGCCTCAGGCCTCTTCGTCCTCGATATCGACCCGGCCGGGCAGCGCTGGTTCTACGAAGGCGCCAAGCAGGGGTGGTTTCCTGCGACCCGCGTGCACCGGACGCGACGGGGCGGCTACCACGTGATCTTCCGCAATCCCGCAAGGCTGGAGCTCGGGAACACCGTCGGCAAATTGATGGCCGGCGTCGATACGCGCGGCAACGGCGGCTACGTGATCTGGCCGCCGTCGCCCGGGTATACGGTCATCGACGACAGCAAGGCGGCGCCCGTACCGCGCTGGATCATCAACCGGCTGACCCGGCCGCAGCAAAGCCCGTCGCCCCGGCCCTCACCGCGCCCGCGCGAAGAGGGAGGCGACGAGACGGCCGTTGACGGTCTCATCCGCTTTGTTCGGGCATCGCGCGAGGGCGAGCGCAACAACCGCCTGTTCTGGGCCGCCTGCCGCGCGGCAGAAGCCGGCGACCGCGGCCTCGGGCGGGCGCTGATTGCCGCTGCCCGCGGCTCCGGCCTCAGCGAGATCGAAGCCGAGCGCACCGTCGCCAGCGCGTGGCTGAACGTCGGCGGGGACCGCACGTGACGCCGCTGAGCCGGATGGGGGCCTAAATGCCCGGCGGTTCGTCGGTTCGCAATCCGCGCCCGCGGCGGCCTCGGCTTACCGTGCACGAAGGTGGCGGCGAGAATGATGCGCGGCCGATCGTCATGATCCGCGCCGGCCGGCGCTCGGAGGCGATCGACGAAGCGGAAAAACATCTCGTCGAACATGACATCGACTTGTTCGAGCGCAACGGGGTCGTGCGGGTTGCCGCTGAGGATGTCGATGTCGGCGGCGGCGAGAAGGCGTCCGCGCTTCGCATCGTCAGGGTCGGCGTCGAGCACATGCGGGAACGCTTTACACGCGCGGTCTGCTTCCAGGTGGCGGACAAGCGCAGCCGCGAGCTGGTGGTGAAGGATACGCCGAGGGACTTGGCAGCAGCGTATCTCGAACGCGACGGATTGCGGCAATTGCCGCTGCTGCATGCCGTCGCCACGGCACCGACGATGCGCCCGGACGGCTCGATCATCGACAAGCCCGGGTTCGACCGCGCCAGCGGCGTCTACTACGACCCGCGCGGCCTCGCTTTCCCGGCGGTGCCGGCCGCGCCGACGCAGGCACTGGCGCACGAAGCGCTCGACAGACTTCTGGGGCTGATTGGCTCGTTCGATTTTGTCGATGAAGCATCGCGCGCGGTCGCGCTCTCCGGCCTGTTCACCGCAGTGTTGCGGCCGGCGCTCGATGTCGCACCGCTGCATGCGTTCACCGCGCCCGTTGCCGGCAGTGGCAAAACCACGCTCGTCGATCTCGCCAGCATTCTGGCGAGCGGCCATCGCGCGCCGGTCATGGCACTGGGGCGCCGCGACGAAGAACTCGGAAAGGCGCTGAAGGCCGCTTTGCTTGGCGGCGACGTGATCGGCTGCATCGACAATTGCGAGCGGCCGCTCGGCGGCGACCTACTAAACCAGATGTGCACGCAGCCGCTCATCAACGTGCGACTGTTCCAGACGCTGACCAACCAGCGCGTCGTAAACCGCATCGCGCTTTATGCCACGGGCAACAACCTGCAGCTGCTCGGCGACCTGACGCGGCGGTCATTGGTCGGCCGCCTCGACCCGCAATGCGAGCGGCCCGAACTGCGCGAGTTCGATACGGAACACCCGTGCGCGATCACGATGCGCGAGCGGCCGGTGCTGGTCGTCGCGATCCTCAGCATCGTGCGCGCCTTCGTGCTGGCGGGCTGTCCGCGGGAAACGGCGGCGCTCGGATCTTACGAGAGCTGGTCGCGCTGGGTGCGCGATCCGCTGATCTGGCTCGGTTGCGCGGACCCGGCGCTGACGATGGAGGCGGCGCGTGGCAGCGATCCGCGCCTGTCCGCCCTGAAGACGATCCTTGCGCAATGGAGCATGCAACTGGGCGATGCCCGCGTCACCGCGCAGCAGGTGATCGCCGCCGCCAGCGCCAGCGAGCCTGCCATGCAAGGCTTCCGCTGCCCGGAGTTCCGCGACGCATTGCTGGTCGCAGCCGGTGAACGCGGAGCGGTCAATTCCCGGCGGTTCGGGAAATGGCTGGCAGCGTCGGCGGGGCGGCGGGTGACCGTCGATATCGACGGCCGGCCTTCGGCACGCGTGCTCTGCCGAGACGGCGAGCGCTCCGGCGTCGCGCTATGGCGCGTTACGCCGTGCTGACCGGCAGCAATGAGGGTTTGGAGGGTTTGAAGGGTCTGCCGCCACCCGGCGCGAGGAAATGGCAGAAGGGGAATGACGATCCCTTGGGAGACACCGGAACCAACCCTCAAAACCCTCAAAACCCCTATGCGGCAGACGGCTTCGCCGACCGCGGGCGCGCGCTGAGGAAAGGCTACCGGGGTTTTGGGGCCGGACGCTCGCCGCCGCAACGGACATCTGCGAAAATAGTAGAATAGGGGCTTTTAATCAGGAGGTTAGTGGCTCCGAGCGTGTCCCCGGCCTATCGCGGCCGGGTGGGCCCCGAAACAACGCGGAGCAGCGAGGGGTGGCGATGGGCCACCTCGTTTTTCCGGAGCGGTGACAGTATGGAACGTCGGCCGCACCGAAGCGCTATGTCGATCGCGATCGGGCGCATGCTGGCCGAGCTTGGCACCGATACGTGCAAGCCGGTGCAGCTCGATTTGTTCGCCAGCCCGGCCGACACGCCGCTGTTCAAGCGCCGGCGAGGGCGCCCGCCCTCGGCGCGCGCCAAGCGCAAGGGGCGCCGCCGCTGAGACGCGGCGGACGCGCCTTCCGCCGATGACACACGACAAGGCTGCGGTTTTGCTTGCTACAGGTAAGCGACAACCGTTGTTCCCACAAAGCACCCCACGAAAGCGGATGTCCTTCGGCCAAAGCTTCGGCAAGTCGCGTGCTTCTCCATTCGAAGTTGCGGCCTTTGTCGGGACGTTCATTGCCGGTCCGAGAAATCGACCCCCACCCCCGGTTTTCGGCTGCCGATCGACCGCGCCCGTGTGGCGGTGTGCTTTTTGACCTTTTCGGGAGTCTTCGAATTCGAAGCGCGCCTCGCGCAAGGAGCATAACCGCTCCGGCCGTCAAACGGAAGCCGCGGCGCTGGCGAGCGGGCCGGAGCGCATGGCGCCCCGCCCGCCGCCGGTGATACCTTACCGCGGCGAGCATCTTGGGGGGCGCTGTTGGCGGAGCCGCTGAATTTTCTGTCCGAGAGGGTGGCGCGCCCCCTGACCTTGCCGCGTCAGGGCGGGCTCGACCCGAAAGCGCTGTTCATCGGGCAGGGGCAGAACGCGCTTGAGGTAGCGGTTGTCGCGGCAATGGCAAAGCCGAGCACCGGCGCGTTGCAGGCCGCATGGAAAGCACGGCGCGGCGGCCGGGCATCGCCGGTATTGCTGGTTGCGCTGAATGGCGCCGAGGCGGCGTTGTGCGGACCGGCCGGCGAGGACCCGCCGGTGCGCTGGCTCAATCCGGGCCAAGCCGAACGGCTGTGCCGAGCCGCGCTCGACCAGCCCGACCGGCACGCCGCGCTCGCCTTTCTGGCACAGGCGCTGCCGTCGCTGGAAACGCGCATACCGGGCCTGTGCAACGAGGGCCTGTTCGCATTGCACGCCCTCGAAACCGATGCGCAGCGGCGGCCCGAGTGGCAGGAAGCGCTCGGCAAGGCGCGCAACGTCGCCGCTCGCAAGGAACGCGATCTGCTCGCCGGTCTCGGGTATCGCGTCGAGCGGCTCGACAATCTGACGTTCCTGCTGCGCGGTGGCGAGCGCCGCACCGCGCTCGCCATTCTGCTCGATCCCGCCGAAATCCCGGAAGCCGGCACCGCGCGGTTCAACAATCTGTCGCCGGTATCTTACGCCCTGGCCAAGGCCGACGCCGAAAACCTACCCTGGGTCGTTGTGCTGCACGGCGACCGCCTCCGGCTCTATCCGACCGCCGTCGGGGTCGGGGTCGGACGGCGCGGCCGCACCGAGACCTATGTCGAGGTGCAAACGTCGCTGCTTGACGACGAGCACCTGGCCTATTTGTGGCTGTTGTTCTCGGCCGAGGCCCTCGACCCGAAGGGGATCGTTGCCGAACTGCTCGAAGCATCGACGCGGTTCGCCGGCGACCTCGCCGGGAAGCTACGGGAGCGCATCTACAATGAGGTTCTGCCGCGGCTGGCAACCGCGGTGGCGGCGGCGCGCGGGTTGACGGCGCCGACCGTCGAGGACCTCGATCTCACCTACCGCATGGCCCTGACCGTCCTGTTCCGGCTCTTGTTCATCGCCTATGCCGAGGACCGCGACCTGCTGCCCTACAAGACCAGCGAGCCGTATCGGGCGCGTTCGCTGAAGAAGAAGGCGCAGGAATTGGCGGAGGCGCGGCGCAACCTGGTGCCACCGCCGGCAGGCGACAATCATTGGCAGGAAGTGGTGCGGCTGTTCCGCGCCGTCGAAATCGGCAACAGCGAATGGAGCGTGCCGGCCTATGACGGCGGTCTGTTCTCGACCGACCCGGCCGTATCGCCGGCCGGCGCAGCGCTCGCCAGAGTCAGCATCCCGGATGCCGCGTTCGAGCCGGCGCTCGATCACCTGCTGCTGATCGAAACGCCGGAAGGACCGCTCGGCCCGGTCGATTTCCGCGCCCTCGGGGTGCGCGAGTTCGGCACGATCTACGAAGGGCTGCTCGAAAGCGAATTGTCTGTGGCCGATGTCGATCTGGCGCTCGACGCACGCGGCAATTACGTGCCCCGCCGCGGGCACCAGCCGACCGAGGTTCCGGCTGGTGCGATCTATTTGCACAACCGCTCGGGCGCGCGCAAATCGACCGGCAGCTATTTCACCAAGTCGTTCGCCGTCGAGCATCTGCTCGACCGCGCGCTCGAACCGGCGCTCGACGATCACCTGAGGCGGCTCGACGCGCTCGACGACACCGACGCGGCGGAGGCGCTGTTCGATTTCCGCGTCGCCGACATCGCGATGGGGTCGGGCCATTTCCTCGTCGCGGCGATCGATCGCATCGAGAAGCGCATCGCCGATTACCTCAGCCGCCGGCCGCTGGCCGGGGTGCGTGCCGAACTCGCCGACCTGCGCGGCGCCGCCGAAAAGGGCCTCGGCGGCGACAGCGGGCAGGCTGCGATTGAGGATGCGCAGCTGTTGCGCCGGCTGATCGCGCGGCGCTGCATCTACGGCGTCGATCTGAACCCGCTGGCGGTCGAACTGGCGCGGCTGTCGATCTGGATACACACCTTTGTGCCGGGTCTGCCGCTGACGATGCTGGAGCACAACCTCGCGCACGGCAACGCGCTGGTCGGGGTCGGCACGATCGACGATATCCGCCGCCGTTTCGAGGCCGAGCACACGAAATTATTTGCGGTCGACGCCGACAACCTGCTCGGGCAGGCGCGCCAGCCGCTGGCGCGTCTTGCCCGCCTCGCCGACGCCAGTTTGAAGGACGTGGCGGCGGCGCGCGATGCGATGCGGGAGGCGCGGGTCGTGCTCGGGCCGACGCAGGCCTTGTGCGACATCATCGCCGCCGAGCCGCTCGACCCGGAGATCGCGTTCCAGGCCGGCACCTGGGCGGAGCAGCGGCAGGAGATACAGCGCTCTGTCGCCTTGCGTCGGGCACGCGACGCGCTCGCGGGACTGCATCCGCTGCATTTCCCGGTCGCCTTCCCCGAGGTGTTTCTGCGCCGCCGCGCCGGCTTCGACGTGATCCTCGGCAACCCGCCGTGGCAGGAAGCGACGATTGAGGAACATGCGTTCTGGGGCCGCCACTTCCCGGGTCTGCGCTCGCTGCCGCAGCGCGAGGCCGAACGCGAGCGGGTGCGGTTGCGTCGCGAGCGCCCCGATCTTGTCGCGGTGTACGAGCGCGAAGTCGCGGAAATGGAGCGTCTGCGCCACGCGCTCGGCAGCGGCGCTTATCCCGGCATGGGAACCGGCGATCCCGATCTCTACAAGGCGTTCTGCTGGCGCTTCTGGAACCTCGTGGCCGGCGACGGCGGAAGGATCGGCGTCGTATTGCCTCGCAGCGCGATGTCGGCCAAAGGCTCGGAGAATTTCCGGAAGGAGGTTTTCCCGGCGGCGGCGGACGTTGACCTCACGATGCTGCTCAATCGCGGCGGGTGGGTCTTCGACGAGGCCGAACATCGCTACACGATTGGATTGACAGCGATCGCGCGCGGCGGTGCTGGCGGCAAGACGATCGGGTTGCGCGGGCCGTTCGCGAACCTCGATGCCTTTGTGGAGCGGCACAATTCGCCGGGCGCCCGATTCTCGCCCGCCGAAATCCTGTCGTGGAATGACAGCGCCTCGCTGCCGCTGCTGCCGACCGAGCGGTCGGTCGAGGTCTTTGCGCAGCTCCGCAAAGCGCCGCGCCTCGATCTCAACGACGGGAAATCCTGGCGCGCCCGGCCCGATACCGAGCTGCACGCGACGGCGCAAAAGCCGCTGATGGACCTGGAGTCCGAAAGGTGCCCGCGCGGCTTCTGGCCGGTGTTCAAAGGTGAATCATTTGATATCTGGACACCCGATACCGGTGATATTACGCGTTCGCCGACCCGAAGAAGGTCACCGAATGGCTTTACGGCAAGCGCCTGCGCAGCGGCAAGAGCAGCCGCGGCAGCGCCCATGCCGAGTTCACCGCCGCGTTTCGCCAGGACAAGAAAACCTTGCCGTGTCACCGCGCGCGCATCGCCTTCCGCGACGTGACCAATCGGACAAACCAACGAACCCTGATTGCCTGCCTCTTGCCGCCCCGCGTCTTCCTGACCAACAAGGCGCCCTATCTGCTGTGGCCGCGGGGCGACGAAAAGGACCAGGCCTTCCTGCTCGGCATGCTGTGCGCGATCCCGCTCGACTGGTACGCGCGCCGTTTTGTCGAGCTGAACGTCAACTTTTTTATCTTCAACCCGTTCCCGATCCCGCGGCCGCCGCGCGGCGACGCGCTATGGCGGCGGGTCGTCGCGGTCGCCGGGCGGCTGGCGGCGCCGGATGAGCGGTTTGCCGAATGGGCGAAGGCGGTCGGCGTCAGGCACGGCAAATTGCCGGAAGACGAGAAGCAGGACATGATCGCCGAACTCGACGCGCTCGCCGCCCGCCTCTACGGCCTCAGCGAACCCCAGCTCGTCCATGTCTTCGAGACCTTCCACGAAGGCTGGGATTACGAGCCGCGCCTCAAAGCCGTGCTGAAACATTTCCGCGCCCACGCCCGCACCGCGGCGGCCTGACGGGCGCGATGGCGCGCGTTGCCGTGCCGGCAGTCGCAGAGTACATATGTATCATGAAGGACCAGGTGCATATCCGCAACGCCGAGGCGGCGGAACTGGCGCGCGCGCTGGCGCGGCAGACCGGGCGCACGATCAGCGATGTCGTGCTCGAAGCGCTGCGCCAATACCGGCCGCGTCCGTCGGTGCCGGACAGCGCTGGGCGCGCCAAAGCCTGGCGCCGGCTGCTGCGCCGCGACCGGGCACGCCTCAAGCACCCCGAAACGCCGGTCGAGGCGCTTTACGACGAAGGCACCGGATTGCCGGTATGATCGCGCTCGACAGTTCGGTGCTGGTCGGGATCATCCGCGGCGAGCCGGATGCCGAGGCGCTGCTCGACCTGCTGATGCGCGAGGAATGCGCGATCGGCGCGCCGACATTGGTCGAGACGCGTCTGTGGTGCGCGCTTAACCTGACGAGCGGCGCCTCCGACTGGCTCGAAGATTTCATCGAAGAGGGTCCGGGCTCGGTCGTGCCGTTCGGCCGCGACATGGCGGATGCCGCGGCGCGCGCGTTTCGCAATTTCGGCCGCGGCAGCGGCCATCCGGCAAGGCTCAATTTCGGCGACTGCCTGGCCTACGCGGTCGCGTCGGTCATGCGTGCGCCCTTGTTGTTCAAGGGCGGCGATTTCGGCCTGACCGACGTGCTGGCCCACCCCGCTTCGATCCGCATCTGACATGGCCGCGGCTTTCCGCGTCGAGGTGAAACCGGAACTCTTGCGCTGGGCACGCGAACGCGCCCGCATGCCCGTAGAGGATTTGCTGCACCGCTTCCCGAAACTGCGCGAGTGGGAGGCCGGAGAGGAAAAACCAACCTTTCGCCAGCTCGAAGCCTACGCCGACGCGACGGCCGCGCCCTTCGGCTATTTCTTCTTGCCCGAGCCGCCGGAAGAACCCTTGCCGATCCCCGATTTCCGCACCCTCGGGGACAGGCCGCTGCGCCGGCCGAGCCCCAACCTGCTGGACACGATCTTCGACATGCAGCGGCGGCAGGACTGGCTGCGGCAAGAACGGATCGAAGAAGGACAAGACCCCCTCCCGTTCATGGCGTCGGTAACAGCCGAAGCGGCGCCGGTGACCGTAGCGGCGGCGATGCGGCGCACGCTTGGACTTGCCGGCGGCTGGGCCGATCTGCACGGCACCTGGTCCGATGCGCTGCGGGCGCTGCGCGACCGCGCCGAACTGTCGGGCATTATCGTCGTCATCAACGGCGTTGTCGGCAACAACACCCGCCGCAAGCTCGACCCGGAGGAATTTCGCGGCTTTGTGCTGCCTGACGAATACGCCCCGTTCGTCTTCATCAACGGCTCGGATGCCAAGTCGGCGCAGATGTTCACGCTGGCCCATGAGCTGGCGCATCTGTGGATCGGACAGGCCGGGGTCTTCGACCTGCGCGACATGCAGCCGGCGGCCGATCCGCGCGAACGCTTCTGCAACGCCGTCGCCGCCGAATTCCTGATCCCCGAGCAGGAGTTGCGGCGCGCCTGGGACGAGGTGTCCAAAGCACGGCAGCCGTTTGCGGCGCTGGCGCGGCGGTTCAAGGTCAGCGAGCTGGTGGCAGCGCGGCGGGCGCTCGACGCGGGCCTGATCGGCCGTGACGCCTTCTTCCACTTCTACAACACCTACCAGGAAGACGAGCGGCGGCGAGCCGCGCGGCAGGCGAGCGGCGGCAATTTCTATGCGACGCAGAATTCGCGGATCGGCCGGACCTTCGCCGCGGCCGTCGCGCGCGCGGCCAAGGAGGGGCGGCTGCTCTACACCGAGGCCTTTCGGCTGACCGGCTTGCGCGGCGCCAGCTTCGACCGCTACGTCGCGACGCTGGAGGCGCCGGCTCGGCAATGAGGTCGGGCGGCCGGTTCGTGCTGGACACCAGCGTGTTCATCGAAGCGCACCGCCGCTATTACGCATTCGACATCTGTCCCGGTTACTGGGCCGCGCTGATCGCACATCAAGGCAGCGGCCGGCTGTGCTCGATCGACCGCGCGCGTGACGAACTTCTCGCCCAAACCGGCGCGCTTTCGCAATGGGTGCAACAGCGGCTTCCCGCACGGTTCTTCGAGGCGACGGGCGATCCGAGTGTCACCGGCTGGTTCGGCCAGATCATCGCCTGGGTGCAGGTGCAGCCCCGCTTCTTCCCGGCATCAAAACAGCAGTTTGCGGCGGTCGCCGATCCTTGGCTGATCGCCTTTGCCAAGGCGCACGGCCTCGTTCTGGCAACCAACGAGCAGCCGGCACCGGTCAGCAGGAAAGAGGTCAAAATACCGGATGTCTGCAACGCGTTCGGAGTAGACTACACCGACACCTTCGAAATGCTGCGCGCGCTCGGCGCGCGCTTCCAGTGACACTGCGAGCACGTTCATGACCGCAACACCGGAGTTCATTGACAACCGCGACGGCAATACGCTGGCCGAGGCGCTCGCGACGCTGCTCGGCGGTGCGGCCGGCGGGCTGGGGGAAGCCAGCGTGCGGCCGGCGGAGCTGGCGGTCGCGGCCGCCTTCTTCTCGCCGAAGGGCCTGTCCGATCTGTCGCCGCATCTGGAAGGCCTGGAGCGGGTGCGGCTGTTGTTCGGCGTCGAGGCGCCCCGCGACATCGACGTGCAGCGCCCGGAACTCGGCGAATTGCCGGAGCAGTTCGAGGCGCGGCTGATCCGCGCCGGGCTGCGCCAATCCGAGGCGGCGGCGCGCGCCGCCCGCGACCGCTTCCCGTTCACCCGGGAGGGCATCGCGGCATTGCGCCGGCTGGTGGCGCGGCTGCGCGCCGAGAACATCGAGGTGCGCCGCTACGAACGCGCCTTCCTGCATGCCAAGGCGTACATCTTTGCCTCGCCGGACGGGCAATACGGCGGTCGCGCCGGGGTCATTGCCGGCTCGTCGAACCTGACCGGCGGCGGTCTCGCCGGCAACCTCGAACTCAACCTCGGGCGCTACGACGATCCGGTCGTGCAGCAGGCGCGCGAGTGGTTCGACGATTTATGGGCGGAGGCCGAGCCGGTCGATCTCGCCGGCCTCTACGAGCAGATTTTCGCGCCGTACACGCCTTGGGAGATCTTCCTGCGCATCCTGTACCAGCTCTACGGCGGCGAGGTCGCGGAACTGCCCAAGGAAGACAAGGGGCTGCCGCTGACCAGCTTCCAGACGCACGGCGTCGCGCGCGCCTTGCGGCTGATCCGCGATTGCGGCGGGGCCGTCGTGGCCGATGAAGTGGGGCTGGGCAAGACCTTCATCGCCGCCGAGGTGATCCGCCTCTATCACGACCGGCGGCAGCGCGCGTTGCTGGTCTGCCCGGCGCAGTTGCGCGACACGACGTGGAAGAAATTCCTCGCGCGGCACCGGCTGGAGCTTTCGGTCGAATGCCTGTCGTTCGAGGAACTGGCCAACGACGCGCAATTGCGCGACCCGCGCCGCAGCGGCGCAGCAGCCACGCACCTGGAGCGCCCGCTTCAGGAGTACCAGCTCGTCGTCGTCGACGAAGCGCACAACTACCGCAACCCGGACGCGCCGACCCGTGCCGCGGTGCTGCGGCGGCTGCTGTTCGGCCAGCGCCGCGATCTGCTGCTGCTGACGGCGACACCGGTCAACAATTCGCTGTGGGACCTGTTTCACCTGATCCGGTTCTTTGTGCGGCAGGACGCGTTTCTGGCCGAGCGTGGCGTGCTGTCGATTTACGAGCGCTTCCAGCAGGCGATGCGCACCGATCCGTCCGATTTGAGCCCGGACCTCTTGTATCCGATCATCGACGCGACCTGCGTCAAGCGCACCCGGCAATTCGTCAAGAAGCATTACACCGGCGACACGATTGTTGCGCCGGACGGGCGGCGGATGCCGATCATCTTCCCCCGCCCGCAGCCGATCACGGTGCGCTACGCGCTCGACGACCCGCTGCCGGCGCTGTTCGACGAAATCGAAGTGGCGCTCGATCCCGACGGCAGGGCGGGTGCGCTGACCTTCTCCCGCTACGGCACCCAGGCGTTCCGCAAAGGGGCGAGTAACGGCGAGGAGGACGCCCAGCTCGCCGCCACGGTGGGCTTGATCCGCTCGGCATTGCTGAAGCGCTTCGAATCGAGTCCCTACGCGTTTCGGCGAACCCTGGAAGCGCTGATCGCCGGCCACGACACGTTCCTCGAAGCGCTCGACAGAGGCTTCGTGGTCAGCACCCGTTTCCTGCAAGAAATCGGTGCCGACGACGAGGCGACGCTCGACGAGCTTCTCGCCGCCAGCCCCGATACCGAGCCGTCCGCCCTGTTTGACGCTCCGCGGTTGCGGAAGGCGGTCGAAGGCGACCTCGCGATTCTGCGCCAGCTTGCCGCCAGCGTCGGCCGGATCACGCCGGACCGCGACCCGAAGTTGAAGGCGCTGCTACGGGAGCTGGAAAAGATCGCTGCCCAGGCGGCCGAAGAGGGCCTCGACCCGATCGACGAGGCGCAGAAGCGCAAGGTGATCCTGTTCTCGTTCTTCGCCGACACGGTGAAGTACGTGCGCGACTTCCTGATCGACGAAATCGCGCGCAACCCGAACCTGCGCTTCTATCGCGCCCGCGACGGCGGCGCGCGTCTCGCGGCCGTCACCGGCGGCGACGATCTGGAGGAGTTCTCGCGCCAGGACGCCCTTTACGGCTTCGCGCCGATCTCGACCGAGGCGCCGCCGCGCCGCGATGCCGACCTTTACGATATTCTGGTCAGCACCGACGTGCTGGCCGAAGGCGTCAACCTGCAGCAATGCCGGCACATCATCAATCTGGATGTGCCGTGGAACCCGATGCGCCTCGTGCAGCGGCACGGCCGCATCGACCGTATCGGCAGCACCCATTCGCGGGTCTTTCTGCGGACGATCTTCCCGGCCGAGCGGCTCGATCAGCTGCTCAATCTGGAACAGCGCATCCTCGCCAAGATCGCGATGGCGGCGGCCTCGATCGGCGTCGAGCGGCCGGTCGCTGGGGCGGCCCACGGCGAACAGGTCTTCACCGAGACGCGCGGCGAGATCGAGCGATTGCTGCGCGAAGACCCGACCCTCTACGAGCGCGGCGGCACGGCCGGCGCGGCGCAGACCGGCGAGGAATACCGCCAGACCTTGCGCAAGGCGCTCGCCGAAAATCGCGAGAGGATCGTCAACCTGCCCTGGAAGGCCGGGTCCGGCATGGCCAAGGCGGATGAGCAAGGCGTGCTGTTCTGCGCCGAGGTCGGTAGCCGAACCTATCTCCGCTTTATCCGGACCGATGCCGACTGGCGTCCGATCGAGCTGCCGGCCGACCCGGAGACCGGGGTGCCGGGCGGGCCGGTGATCGAGAGCGAACTCGGCACCTGTCTGCGGCTTGCCGAATGCGAGCCTGACACACCGCGCGTCGTGCCGCGGTCGCTGGAGGAGGACGTCATCTTCGATCTGTGGGAAGTCGCTCAGCAGGACATATGGCGGTCGTGGATGCTGGAGACCGACCCGGCCAATCTGCAACCCAAGGTCCGCCCGCTGAACCGCCGGGTCGCCGACTTCATCCGCGCCAACCAGCCGCCGGAAATCGACGCCGCGCGGATCAACGCCGCGCTCGATGTCGTCGAATCCCCCTGGCCGCGCCGGGAAGAGGCGTTGCTGCGGGAATGGTTCGAAGACGGCGCTCTCGCCGGCGCCGCCAAGGCGGCCTCCCTGATCGAGAAAATTCTTGAAACCGGCCTCGAACCCTTCCGCGGCCCCGACCCCCTGCCGCCGATCCGTTTCGATGAGATCGAACTGATCTGCTGGCTCGCTCTGTCGCCGGAGCCATCGGCCGACAGGTCGGCTTCTGAGCACACCGGATAACCGGGAGGTCCGCCATGGCCACTAAACTTGCTCCAGGCGCACGACAGCTGCCGATGCATCACATCACAATGCGCGTGCCATGGCACGACAGCGGCTGGTCGGGTTGCATTTGTGCAAATCCGCTCGAAAACACGAGCTGCCTCGTCTTGCCACATGTCGGAACGAACAAGGACGACCAGCTCGAAGCCAGGCTAGCCGGACGCAGACTCATCGACATTGGCGAAGGCGAGCTGCCTGCTTGTGTCGCCGAACGGGCCTCGTTCATGGCGGATTTTGAGCTTCGGCGAACCATGCGGCACCCCTACACCGAGACCAGCCCGGAGACGCACGGGCATCTTGTGCCAACCCGTTTCGTGCAACCGGCCTATTCTGCGCCTGCCATCCCGTTCGGCTGGATGCTCCGGGAGAGTATCGAGGGTAACGGGAGCGAGATGGGTCTCGCCGAGAAGTTCAAGTTGGGTTGGGTGCCCGAGCGAGAGCCCGAGCTCAGCTTCAAATCAAACTGGGCGCAACAGCGGGACAATCAGCTCGCTCTCCTAGATACGTTTTTCGGTGCGCTGCGACCGGACGAGTCACTGTGTTTTTTCTATGCCAAGCGCACGCCCCTGTCGGAGCACTCGAGGCGCGTCATCGTCGGTGTGGGCCGAGTCCTCTCTGTGGGACACGCAGTCGAATATGCGTACAAAGCAACCACGCCACCACTTCGCGTCATGCTCTGGGAGCGCAACATCGGGCATTCGATCAGGCCCGGCTACGCCGATGGTTTTGTCTTTCCGTACAAGGAAATCCTGGAGGCAGCCAAAGACGGACAAACCGATCCGGAGGAGCTAGTCGCCTTTGCTCCCGATGAGCATTTCGATGCGTACTCGTATGTTTCCGAACTGCTGAGCAACGACGGGGCGGTGGCCTCGCTGATCGCATGCGCCGCAGCCCTGCATCGCATCCGCGAGCGCATCGAAGGACCATGGGATGCGGTACTGGCTTGGATCGACGCGCAACTCAATCGGTTATGGCGGGCGCGCGGTCCGTTTCCCGGCCTCGGCTCAGCGCTCTCGGCGTTCGGTTACGAATGGGGTTTCCGCCATGCCAGCTTATTGGCTTTCGAGATCGAGCTGATGCGTGAGCGCGCTGGGGCCGGGAATCCGTGGGACTTGGTCAACGCGGTAATGGCCGATCCGGCGAATCTCGACGGCCCAATCGCCCAGTTCTTGAAACCGACGCTTCGCAACGGCTGGGCCCACTTGAGCAGGGAGAAGCGCGCCCTGCTGGAAATGCTAAGCCGCTGTGCCATCCGGGAGGACCAAGCCCTGCGGCTTTATGATCCGACGGTGCGAGCGCAAGGCGGGATCGAATGCAGCGACGCCGAGCTGCTGGCGAACCCGTATCTCCTGTTCGAACGGGATCGGCGCAGCCTTGATCCAATCACATTCGGTGCCGTCGATCGCGGTCTGTTCCCCGAGGAAGCTATCCGCCGAGAGTTCCCGGTGCCGCAGCCGAGTTGCGTGGAGGATCCCGCAGACCCGCGGCGGGTCCGGGCCCTCGTCACCGACCTTCTGGAAGATGGTTCTGGGCAAGGGCATACGGTTCTCCCGCGGGCCTGGGTCATCCAGCGCGCACGAGAGCGTGCGCTGCAACCGCCATGCCCACTAGGCGAGAACGTCCTCGATGCAAGCGAGCCGGACTTTGCGCCTGTTATCGCACGCGTCAGCACTAAAAATGGTGCGGCGGCGTATCAGCTCGACCGACTCGTCGAATGTCGCAACATCATTCGGCGCGAGGTCAGCGGCAGAAAAACCGGGAAGCCTCACACGGCCGCGCATGACTGGCGAGCGCTTGTCGATGGTGGTCTTGGCCCCGCCGTAGCTGCTACGGACGAGGAGAAAGGTCTCGAGGAACGAGCACGCGGCGAAAAGGCGGCCGCGCTTGAGCAGTTGTTCAGATTCCGCATTTCCGTGCTCATAGGCCCGGCCGGGACCGGAAAAACGACGTTGCTGCGGATGCTGTGCGACATCCCCGAGGTGGGGAGCGGAGGGATTTTGCTGCTCGCTCCGACGGGCAAGGCGCGGGTGCGGCTTGAGGAGCAAACGAGGCTTCGCGGTTCAGGGCAAACGCTGGCGCAATTCCTGATCAGGTACCGCCGGTATAACGGCGAAACCGGCGCCTATTCTCCCAACCGGCGGGCACCGCGCTGCGGCGATTTCAAGACGGTCATCGTCGATGAGTGCTCGATGCTCACCGAAGAGCAGATCGCCGCATTATTCGACTGCTGCAACGGAGTAGAGCGCTTCGTTCTTGTCGGGGACCCGCGGCAACTCCCACCAATCGGCTCCGGCCGGCCGTTCGTGGATATTGTCAACGAGTTAGCGCCCGTTGGTGTCGAGGCGACCTTTCCCCGTTGCGCACCGGGTTACGCCGAACTGACGGTTCCACGGCGCCAGACGGGTTCAGGACATGCGGATTTCCTGCTCGCTTCCCACTACAGCGGTCGGCCACTCGACCCTGGCGCGGACGAAGTGTGGGATCAGGTGCAGGCCGGCGTCGGCGAGCGTCTCCGCTTCGTGCAGTGGAGCACGCCGCACGATCTACACGACAAGATTATCGTGGAACTCGTTTCCGCATTGAAGCTGTCCGGGCCCGACGATGAGGTCGGCTTCGAAGTATCCCTCGGCGGTACGCGATTTCAGGGCCTCGATCGCGCGTTCTTCTCGAACAAATTTGGCGACAACCCCGGGGCCGCCTCGAAGGTGGACGCGTGGCAGATACTTTCGCCGATCCGGCCTGGTCTGGAAGGTGTCGATGCTCTGAACCGGGCTATACAAGAACGAGTTGTGTGCGTCAAGTTCTGCAAAAGCGCTGGTGATGTGGGGCGTGGGCGGCGCGGAGCCCCGTGTAGCGCAGCGTCGCCCACGCCCGGCCGCCGTCAGGCGGCCAAGGCCCGCAAAG
>Ga0070739_10002084_pt1 | contig 27775 bp, 9 predicted proteins | sample Coa_R1_7_FD_66445 | JGI IMG/M metagenome (GOLD analysis project Ga0070739, IMG submission 66445) | Surface soil microbial communities from Centralia Pennsylvania, which are recovering from an underground coalmine fire - Coalmine... | ecosystem: Environmental > Terrestrial > Soil > Unclassified ...
CCAAAGCATCATCTCAGGGTCGCCCGATCAGCTGCCGAGAGTGCTGCCAGAAGACGTCACCGGGGCAGTCGGGCTGCTCTACACGCTCGTAGGGGCCAATTTTCCGGGTTTCCCTTCACTGCGTGAGCTGGACATCGAGCTGAAGAAGCTGGAGAACGGAAGACTTCGCTATCTCCCTAGCCCCGGCAACGGCACCGATGCCATGACTCAGCTTCAGCTGTACTTCAACCCTGATATCCGCCTAGAGAACGGCAAGATGGTGTCGGGCTACAAGAGGCCCGATCCGTGGCCGACGACTAACCCCGAACTGGACTTTCATGAGCAGGTTGGGTCTCTGGGCAAGTTCGCCGAGCTGCAACGCCACCTGGGTCTGGCCATCGACCTTCTCGTGCCCCTGATTTCGGGGATACCCAAGACCGGTACAACCACGGTCCAGCTAGTGGAGCCGGTTCTCCTCGGTGGCTCAGCCGATATCTGCCCGCAGACGCATTACAGGTTGACTTCCTCAGACTTTCTGAGCGCATCCAACAGCGGCAGGTTCAAGGAGCGGATGCTGGATATCACCAACCCGGCAACCTTCAATCTGGTTCAAATCGACACCAACACTGCCGGCCTCACGATGATTGGCCTGATCAAGCAGCTCATGTCGTCACAGGAATTCCTTTATGGGAGGCAGGCAAGAACGGGAAATGTAGAGCGGATGGGCCTCCCAACCCTCCGTTCCGGTGGACTGGCCGTCCTCCAGTCGGATCATGATTCTGAGCTTTCCCACGCCCTCATGAAGGCCGTCTCCAACAACACCACCGCCGAATCGGGCGGAGGCTCCTCACTCGACCTCTATGCCGAGGACATCAACCGCGGCTATCGCCTCGACATTTGGGACTCAGCCACACGGTCCTGGCACTCGCTCCACCAACGCGGTCCTGCGTTCGAGCCCAATCCGGCCCACACGCTACCGCCGCAGAAGTTTCCCTGGAGCTACAAGTTCACTCGGGCGCCCAGCGGGAATCAGTATTTCTCGCCCACCACACTCGATGAGGGTTACGTTTCGCTGAGCGCTGTCCAGGATCCGAACGCACCAACCTCGGGCGGTACGACTCCTGAGCTCTATCTGGCCGAGGTCATCTGCCGTTGGATGGGCTGGAGCCTGGCCGCCGGCCGGCCTAACATGTTCCTCAGCACAGAGCAAGGGCTGCCCTCACTTTTGACATGTACGGGAATCTCCGGCCCTACGGCCACCTATACGGGAGCCGGCAACGCTCCCGCCGTGGGAACAATTGTCACATTCACGGTACCCAGCGGCTCGACCGCCAAGCCGCCCTCAAACGGTCCGTTCACCGTCCAACAGGTCATCGGTAATAAGATATCCCTGGCGCCCACGCCGAGCGGCTACTCCGGCATCTCCTCCGCCAATCCGCTGCAGCTCAGCTGGCAAGGCCCTCCGGAAGGTCGTGACACGCCGGCCCAGTTCGGCGATGATCCCAACGACGGGCAGCCCGGCCCCGGCGTGCACCTGGTGACTCACTTTGGGCCCGTCGACGGCTCGCTTCCAAGGCTTCGGTTCGGGCGTGGTTATCGCCTGCGTGTTCGATCCGTCGATCTTGCCGGCAACAGTCTACAACCATCCTCTGATCTAAGTGCCTATCAGGTACCACCGGCCTCCGAGCCGGCCCTGATCTACCGGCGCTTCGAGCCCGTTCTGCCCCCCAACGTGGTCCCACACGACGATCTCACCACGTACGATGCGACCACCAGCCAGATCGTCGGCAGCTCCCCCGGCGAGTCCAATTATCGGCTCGTCATCCGGAGCAACTACGCCACTTCACAGGATGACGAGCTGGCGTACCTCCGGGGAACGGGCGCCGGTCAACTCGGCTACGTTCACCTGCCCCCAGAAACGACTCGCTGGATCGTCCCACCGCGTATCGCCCAGATCGTCGCCGAGCACCAGGAACTCTTCGACAACGGCGCCGGATGGCGGTCAGACGCCCTCGACCTCATGACGAACTACGACAGCTCGTTCGGTACGGAGACGCTACCTGACGGAACCACCGTTCCGGTAGCCCACGGCGGCACATCCCTTGGGCTCCCATATCTGCCCGACACCCTCGCGGCCGGCACGACGTTCCAAGGCATTCCAGGGTACGCCGGTACAGACTTTGGTCCGGTGGGAACCATGGGCGGCACGGACAGCCTCTCCTTCCCCGGCATCTGGCCCGACTTCCAGCCCTTCAGGCTCACGGTACGCGGCATTGGCGCTGGCGCCACCCAAGCGCCACATTGGGACGCGGCGCAGAGAATCCTTACTGTATTTGTCCCCAAGGGCGGAACTGCCACAAGTCAGGTCAGCTCCTTCCTCACTACCGATGGCCTGGAGCTGCTGGGCATCTGGGGCTGGATCGAAGAGTATGCGACGGCGGGAAAGATCACCTCCTCCCAACTCGCTCACCTGAATCAGCTGGCGCTTCTCGGACTCATGTGGGCCTTGACCCCAACCGAGGAGCTAACCTTCGTCCATGCCGTCCAGCAGCCGCTGGTGTCGCCGGCATTCCCCGCCGTTCACGGCCAGACAACCCTACGCGCCGTCCGCGATACCCTCGGCCAAACCGATGCGCTTCTGCTCGCGAACCCGATGCCAATCGACGGACTCAGCACTACCAAGGTCGACATCTACGCGAGCTGGACTGACCCGCGGGATGATCTCTCGCTAGATCCATGTCCGCAGCCCAACACCACGGATGGGCACGGGCACCTTGTACCTGGGCTGCCTAAGGAGATACCTCACACGCAGCATGTGCTCGAGTTGCCCCTCCAACCCGACGATTCCGAGATCAAGTTCAACACATCCACAAACTACCGGCACAAATTTGGAGACACCAAGCATCACGAGGTCACGTACATGGCCGAGGCCACGACCCGATTCCTGGAATACTTCCCCAGCAACGATCCGAGGATCCAGATAACGCGCCCCGACCAAAATGTTCCGTCCGAGATTAAGAGGGCCATGGCGACCGTCAACGTGCTCAGCACCGCCCGTCCCCTAACGCCCAACATCCTCTACGCCGTCCCGGCTTTTGGATGGGAGACCATCCAGGGCTCAAACAAGGTCATCAGCGGCCGCACGGGGGGCTTCGTGCGCGTCTATCTGGACCGGCCGTTCTACTCCTCCGGCACCGATGAGTTGTTGGGAGTCGTGCTGATCAACAACTCTAATCAGGTCGATATAGCTGCAGAGCGCTCGAGTCGAGTTAGCCGGGCTCTCGCCGCCAGGGGGCTCAAGAGATTCGAAGCCAGCGGCGTCACCACAGTGCTGGAGAAGTACGTCACCCAGTGGGGCATGGATCCGCTGTGGTCCTCGCCCGGCATCCAGAACCCACCGATGGCCTCGAACTTCCCCAGCGCTGCCAGGACCAATTCGATCCCTCTGTATCTTGACGAGCTTGGGGGCTCGGCGGGCGGAATACCTGTCAGCGTAGCCGGTTTTCCGGTAACCTATGACCCTGATCGGTGTCTCTATTTCTCCGATCTTCACTTCGATTGGGGCGACTCGTACTTCCCATTTGTTCGCTTGGCTCTGGCCGCGTATCAGCCGAATTCGATCGCGAAACCCGACACGGTTCACCTCTCTCGGGTGGTCATGACGGACTTCGTTCAGCTGGCTCCGAATCGCATCGCGGAAGTCATCACACATTCCACGTCCGATCCGCGGTTCGTCAAGGTTGCGGTCGCCGGCGTCGTCGGCCAGCCCGGCAGCAGTAGCCCGCCGCCGGGCACGGGTGGAACCGTGATGGAGCTGACGCTGGAGCAGCAGGCTCCCGGCATTATGGCCTCGTCCGGAGAATTATCGTGGGTGCCGGTCCCCAACGCCGACTACACGCTCATTGCCTCCAAGCCGGGAAATACAGACATCACCGTGTGGAGTACCAGCTTCGACCTTCCGCACCCAGCCGGAAGCGTACCCTACCGATTAATCGTTCGCGAATACGAGTTGTATGCGGCCAAGTGGAAGCCATTCACTGCCGCCCCCTCGGGTCCGCCACCTCGCCGCGACGGCGGGACGGTCCAGCAATTCGATAAGCGCCTCGTCTACGCAGCCACTCTGCAGATATAGGGGCAATATGATGACAGGTCGTTTGATCAGCAGCATCGTGGCAGTCGTCGTGCTCACCGTGAGCCTCATCGCAAGCTCATCGCTGTCCCCGATCACACTCAGCGCGCGGGCGGCTACAACGCTGATAGTGACGACGGCTATCGACTCCTCCAGCAGCTGTCCCGGCGGCTCGGGACAGCTCGACTACACTCTCCGCTGCGCGATAACTCAGGCAAACTCGGACTACTCGACCAACGGTGCCGCCGACACCATCCTCTTTCAGATGGCGCCCAACGAGTCTTGCTGCGACATCAAGCTGGGATCGCAACTGCCCCCGATTTCTGCCAGCGGCGTTACGATCGACGGCTACACGGCCAACCAGTCGGGGCCACTGCCGCCTGCTTCGCCGAACACCAACGCGATCTCACAGGGCGACAATGCCCGCATCACCATCACTATCGACGGGATTCAGCTCCCGGCCGGGACCGATGGGCTGGTTGTGGAAGGCTCCGACGACGTCATTAGGGGCCTCGACATCGTGAACTTCCACGTCGACAGCACGGGGAGTGGCGGTTATGGAGTTCTTCTGCTCGGACCCATCTTCGGTGGACCCGCAGCTACCGGCGACGTGGTTGAGGGCAACTTCATCGGAGTGAACAACCCGGCCAACGCATCCGATTCCAACAGCGTGGGTATCGGCGTCTCGGCCGCCATCCGATCGGCGGTGATCGGTGGCACGAGTCCCGCCGACTTCAACGTGGTAAGCGGGAATCGGACCGCGGGCATTCTGCTGGTTCAGACCAAGGGCGCGACGGTGGAGGGCAACTATATCGGCTCCGACGGAACCGGTACGAAGCCTCTCCCGAACGCCACGGGAATCTCGATCATTGCCGATACCGGGCAGGACCAGATTGGGGCCACCGGGTCGCCAAATGTGATCAGCGGAAATGGCGGCTGGGGCCTGTCGATTCAGCCTCTGACGAGTTCGGCTACGCCGGTGGCGGCGACCGGAGGCACGGTCCAGGCCAATCTGATCGGCGTCACGGCCAACGGTAAGGGCGATCTTTCGAATGGTGGAGGCGGAATCCAGATTAACGACGGAACGACCTGGGTCATCGGCGGAGCCGGAACCGGTCAGGGTAATGTCGTCTCTGGAAACGGCACGCCAGTCAAGGCCAGGCCGGGCATAGAGATAATGGGTGCCCTGAGCACGAACGACAGCCTCTTCGGCAATCGGATCGGTATCACGGCATCCGGCGCGAAAATGGGTAACTTCGGCGACGGTGTCCTCGTCGAGAACGGGGCCGCCTCCGACTCCATCGGCCAGGCGGGTCAAGCTGCAGAGGCAAACACGATTGCAGACAATCAGGGGCTCGGGATTGACCTCGGTGCCTCGCCCACGGATCCCGTTCATGTCTCCGTTGACCTCAACTCGATGTATGCCAACGGGCAACCGGGAATCCGGCTCAACGGACAGAATCCCCTGTTCTGTACAGCGGGGCCGGCCTATGTCGCCAACACCACTCCGAATGACTTGGTTCCCTGTCCGCTTATCCTTGCGGCGACACCAGCACGGATCGCGGGCGAAGCCCTGACCGGATCGACCGTGGAGATCTACCAGTCCGCAGGAGCCAATGATGATGAGGGCAAGACACTGCTGGCGTCGTTTCAGGCAGGTACCTGCTCATCCCCGCCCTGTACCAACTTCACGGCTTGGAGTGCGCTAACCCCCCCGATTCAAGCCCTGAAGCCAAATGTGGGCGAGTTTATCACTGCCACCGCTACCGTGGACCAAACTGGGGCGCCTCCCGAAACCTCCTCCTTCTCCCGCAACGTGCCCGTCGGCCAGAGCCTGGTGGTTAACACTACGCGAGATCTCTCCTCTTGCCCGTCCCCCACTGCGTACTCGCTCCGATGCGCCATCAACCAGGCCAACGCCGATTCGGCCAGCCCAGGGGACGAGATCGACTTCAGCATTCCCACCACCGACCCCGGGTGCAGCTCCGCCTGCACGATCTTGCCGCTCAGCCCGCTGCCCGCCGTCCGGTCGGCGTCCACGTACATCGATGGCTACTCGCAAAACTTTACGTCACCAAACTCGAACGCGCTGAACGCCGGCGACAACGCCATGATCCTCGTTGCCATCGACGGTAGTCATCTGCCACGGGGAGCGAACGGGCTCCAGCTCAACGCCCGCTATGACTCGGTGGAGGGCCTCAGCATGGGCAATATGCCGGGCGATGGAGTGCTCGTAGGACCGGGAGGATTGCCCCTATTCGATATCGTCGCGGGATGCATGATCGGAACCGATACCACGGGCACAACCGCCAAGCCCAACCAGAATGGAGTTGAGCTGAACGGGCACACCCTCTTTGCGACGGTCGGTGGACGCGCTCTTGCAGACCCGAATGTCATCTCCGGCAACTCTAGCTACGGCATCGAAAGCTCGGGCGCAGGCGGCAACACCATTCGTGAAAACCTCGTAGGGGTCAACGCCGCCGAGAAAGCACCCCTTGCCAACGGCTACGACGGTGTCATGCTCTTCGGCACTCATGCGGACACGGTTGGCGGCATCCGCCCAGGCGAGGGCAACGTTATCTCCGGCAACTTCAACGATGGCGTTGAGGGCCTCGACACCAAGCTCGCCGTCATCGCGGGAAACGTCATCGGATTGAACGCCGCAGGCGATCCCGCCCATCCCCTGGGTAATGGTTTCGCGGGAGTGTTCCTGTACCTTGGAGCCGACAATCTGGTTGGCGACCTGCCCTTTGGACTGGGGGGCAACGCCATCGAGGCCAACGTTTTCGACGGTGTCGACATCCTGGCAGAGACCGGGGACCTCGTGGGAGGAAACATCGTCGGTTATTCCCTCGGCAACGGCGGTAACGGAGTCGTCTTCGGCGACAGCAGCTACGTGACCGGCCAGTTCAATCAGCGAGCCAAGAGGGCAGGATTGGCGGGGAAGTTGAAACGTTCGCTGCGTAACGTCCAAGCTTTAAGGTTGAAGCCTCGAGCCTCGGACTCCCTTCTTCGTTCGGAGCTCTCCGCTCACACCACCGTACACCCCGGTGGTCCAGCATTCCCTGTGTCGGTTCCCTCGTTCTCTTCCACGGGGCGTCCAGTGTCAGGGGCTCCAGTAGTCGGCGGCGAGACCCCGCTCTACGACGGCGCCGTGCAGAACCTCATCTATGGGAACGCCGGCGATGGCGTTCTGGTCGGCCAGGCGACCGGCGACTCTAACCTCCATGTGCTGATCAGTACCAATAGCATCGCCAGCAACAGCTCCGGTATCAAGCTCTTCGGAAGCCAGTCTCACTGCCTCCCCGCGACGCCGGGACCGAACGACGGTCTGCTCTGTCCGAATATCGAGTCCGCCAATACGAGCTATATCTCCGGATACTCCTGTGCCGGATGCACGGTCGAGGTCTTCCAGGCAGACGGGAGCGACCCGACTGCCTATGGTGAGGGCAAGGTATATCTCGGGTCGGCCACGGCGGACAGCAAGGGATATTGGGATCTGACTGTCGGGAGGCTCAACCTGAGCGGCGGCGAATACGTGACAGCGACAGCTACTCAGTTAGTCGCGCACAGCTATCAGCAGGTGGGGGGCTACCAATTCGAAACCTCGGAGTTCTCCGGCGACGTGCAGCTCACGGTGTCGGGTCCGGTTCGTCGAGTCGATCAGCAGACGCGAGGCCTGAGTTTGTCAAGACGCAGCCGCGGCGTGAATTGGAAGGCCTTGCATGCACTCTACTTCGTACATGTACATGGCCGAGGACCTCGATACCCTGTGCGCTACCACCCGTACTAAGTCCGGCGGTTTCCCGTCCTACCAGTAATCTGTCCGACGTCGATCTCAGAACCGTGGCTTTGGATCTTGTACGAGCCTTTCAACTCCGACAGCCCGGCCGCGGCCGACTCAGGGCCGATAGAGGCGGTCGCACCGCAGCCACACCAGACGGGCGGGTCCGGCAACCTATCGGCATTTTCTTGATTGGAACCGACAGCAAAGGAACTACCGCCGAAATGCGCTTCTCCAAAGGGCTGGTTGTTCGTCGCCCATAGACGCCGGCAAGCGCCTAAAGGTGCCCTCGAACTAACTCCGCCCTCGCGCCGATCTCGAGTGCTCGTAACTCCAGGCTACTGCCTCAGACAGTCGAGTCTGCGATCCGTAGTTGGCGAAGACTCTAATACTCGAAACGCGAAACCCGAAACTCACGTCACCGGATTCGATACTGGATGTGGAACTTGGGCGCCGAGAGAAATCGCTCCACCGGATAACGCCAGTGGAGAACATCCGGCGCCTCCGCCGACGTGTGACTCATCCGCTCCGGGAGCACGCCCGAGTGCCTCGGGCCGCCGCGTGGATCGGGCATCGACCCATTCAGCTGACGGTTGTAGGCGAACTCAGACGTCTCGAACTGGGGTAAGCTGAACTTTGTGGCCGTTCCGGGTACCGCCTCGGTCGCCGTGGCGGTGACATACGTGGACGAAGACAGACCGCTGCTCGCGGAGGGGTTGAAAGTCCAGCTGCCGTTGCTCGCCGATGCGATGGTCGATCCCAGGTACGTCGAACCCTCGCCAAAGTTCGCGTCGTTCGCCCCGGGGGTGGCGGCATAAACTTCGACTGTGCAGCCGTTGCAGGCGAAGCCCTGAATGGCGGACGGGGTCGAGGGATTGATGAATGGACAGGGGATGTTGTCGTTCGGACCCTTGGTGAGGCTGCCTCCACAATTCTGGCTGCCATAGAGCTCGATACCGCCGCCGTTGCCTGACATCTCATTGACGGGCGCCCAGACGTGGACATCGGAATCATTCGACGCCTGGCCTACCAACAGGCCTGGCCCGGCGTCGCCTTGTACTGAATTGGCCCCCACCGTCGCATAGATTGGCGTCTCACCACCTACTACGGCGTGCCTTCCGAGTCGTGACCCCACTCCACCTGCGCGACGGAGCAGCTTCTCAGCCTGCCGTTTCGCCGATTCGGTGACAGCCGTGGTGTTGCCCACCATGACCCCGTCGCCACCGTTGCTGCCTAGAAAATTGTTGGTGATGGTATCGCCAGTCTCTGCCAGGACGTCGACTCCGTCGGTGGAGTTCAGGCCGATGAGGTTCGGGCCGTATGCATTGTTGATGAGCCCTCCAACGATGTTGTTGGCCCCGAGATACAGGAAGACCCCGGCGAGACCATTGTTGAGTACGTAGTTCCCGTTGATGCTGGCTTGCTTGGCATCCAAGCCGTCCACACCGTCGTTGAAGTTATTGCCGACGATATTGCCCTCGCCGGCCCTAAAGCCTCCCACCTCGTCCAGCGTCGTCCCGTACAAGAAGACTCCATCAATGCCGTTCGGCGCCGGCTTCTTCAAGGCCGGGTTGTAGCCCACGATGTTCTCGCGGAGATTGTTGCCTCCTGCCCCTGAGGTTTTGATGCCGTAACTGGTATTGTCGGAAACGACATTCGGATCGACGACCGCGCGGCCGCCGACGTTGGCGAACCCGGCGCCATTGTTCACGTCGACTCCAATACCGTTTCCTGCGGCCGTCGCATCCGGCCGCAAACCGACAAAGGTGCCGGCGACAATGCTGAACGCATTCGGCCGCCCGATGATGCTCACACCATTGGCCGGAGCCCTCATCAGCGACAGTCCTTCAAGGGAGTCATAGCTGTTGCCGAGGGCCAACACGTTATCGTGCGAAGCGAGCAGATGTCCGTCAACCGCAATCGTGATCACTGCATTATCTGGATTGGCGAACCCGTTGGAGTCGGGCTTCGCGCCAGGCTGCGAGTATCCGTCGATGTACGTCGACCACGCCGAGACACGAGGGAGGGCGAGTGTCGGAGTTATCGTGCAGACCCGAGTGGCCACACTGTTGATGGTTTGGCTCGCGCACCCGCCGTCCGCAGACGGGATGTTGAAGTCGATCTCATCGCCGGCGCCGTCGACGTTCGCCTGTTCGATGGCGCAGCGTAGGCTCAACGGGCTCTCCGATGCGGGTGGCGAGGGACAGGAGGTGGGCGACGCGGTGGTGGTCACGACCAGTGTTTGTCCCACCGGCACGTCTCGGGTAAACGAGGATGTCTGCGATGGTGCTAGCGGATTCGTGGCCGTTGCGACGATGTGCTCCCCGACGGTCAGGGCCTGGGAGTACTGTGCCGCCGGGAGATTCCAGACGGTGAAGTTGGTGCAGGGCGGCGAGGCGCAGGCGCCGGCCTTCGTCGTGCCCAACCAGGTCTTCCCCTCACCGTCGCTCCCGTTTGGAGCCAGGTAGACTTCGACCGTGCACCCTGTACAGGCCTCACCGGTCACCCGCTGTGGCGTGGCCGCCAGGACCAGGGGGCATGGGGTGAGGTCGTTGGGCGTGGTGTTGGGAATGTAGGCGGCGCCATACGTGCAGAACAGCGGGAGCTGACCGTTTAGGCTTATGCCGCCAAGGTGATTACCAAAGAAGCTGTTGCGACTTATGGAGACGTGGACGGGATCTGAGCCAGAGTTGCCGAGCTCGACTCCGAAGCGTGTGTTGCCGGAGATCTCGTTTCCCGCGGCTGGATTGCCGGGAAGACCGATTTCGTCGAGGCTGCCCGCGCTCTCGATGTAGACGCCGTCGCCGGCGTTGAAAATGGGGCCGCCCAACTTGTCAAGACCAATCAGGTTGCTCAGTATCCGCGTTCGCGCCGACCCCGAACCGGACAGAGTGATGCCGTTGCCGAGGTTACCCGAGATGACGTTGCCACTTCCTGGCCGTCCAATCAGTGTCCCGAGAGAGCCGGTCACGAAGACCCCGCCGGCCCCATTCGGAGACCGTGCCAGACCGGCCGCGATGGTTCCGATGAGGTTCCCAGTCACGCGTTCGTAGAAGCTCCCCGGGATGCCGAGACCATCGGGTCCGACGGCGATACCGTAGCCGTGGTTGCCACTGATCACGTTGCCGGGGCCGATTTGATCGCCCTGCGCACTATTCGCGCCCAGGTTTTCACTGAGCGCCTCGATACCCTGACCGTTGGGAGCTGGACTGGTCCCCAGCCGCGACAGTCCGATGAGGTTGTTCTCAATCAGGTTCTGACTACTTTCCACCATCATGATTCCCGCCATGCGGTTATCGCTGATGATGTTCGCTTGCGCCTGCCCCGACCCGCCAATGAGGGTGTGGCTGGCTCCCGACTGAATGGCAACACCTACGAGATTTGGTCCTGCCGTCATGCCGTCGGGAAGGAGGCCTAGAAAATTGCCCCAGACGGTGTCGGATGTCGTTAGCGTGGCTGCGCCCGCGATAAAGATGGCGCAACCTTGGCCACCATCGCTGTTCGGTCTAAAATTCGTAATCGACAGCCCGTCGACGACGTCATTCGATCCATAGATCTGCAGGCCGTCACCGCTGCCGGTCTGCAGTCGGGAGCCGTCGATATTGACCGGAACCCGGGCATTGTCGGGATGGCCGGGAAGTGCCGAGTTCTGCTGTGCACCCGGCTGCTTGTAACCGTCGATGGTGGTGTTGGTCGCAAACAGTGCCGGCAGGGGAAGCGTCAACTCGATGCGGCAGCACTGCGACTTTATGTCGAAGACAATCGTGTCCCCCGACCCGTCCGCATTTGCCTGAGTCATGGCACACCGGAGAGTTTCCGCCGTTGCGGGGCACTTGGTGCTCGGAGAGTCGGTGGCTGTGTTAACGACAATCGTGTTGGCGGCTCGAGTTGTGGTGAGCGTCCTCGGGAGAAGCCCGGCGCCGATAGCCATGGGCATGGCCAGAAGCAGCGGCATCAGTCGGCTCAGCGATGCGGTCGGCTTCATATCAAGCTCCTCTCAGATCTGCAGCACGGCGGCATAGACGAGGCGTGGCACGGATGGCTCACGAGAAACGGCGCGTCCGCGCTTCGTGGCCGAATATTGAACCCCAGCTTCCGGCGGATACATTTCGTGTTCCCTAATGATCAAACGGAATGGGACAGAACCCACAGGGTGAGGAAGCTCGAAGCCAACTGTCCACACTCCCACGTCCTGCGCATTCAAGGACTGGCTAAGCTGGTAGGTCGAGTTGGGAATGGGGACCCATGCCAGCTCACCCGGAACCCCCGGCATCTGGTGTTCGACTGTCACCTCGATCTGAGCCTGGGGGGCAAACTCGTTCATGGCCGCCGAATACGTCGGCCCTGAGACCGACAGCTCGACGAAACGAGGGTCTTTGGGGTTGGAATGAGTCAGAACCTGCGCCACACGATCGGGCGTGAGCTGCGCGAAGTCGGCCAGGATGACCCGAGAGAGGTGGACCGTATCCGGGTACGAGATCGAGTGCGGCTGATAGCGCGCCAAGGCAAGCCGAACGAAGGGGAAGTACGAGGTCCCGCTCTTTGTGCTCCAATCAAACTGGATGTCGGAGTACCATAGAGACCGAGCCTGGTCATAGTGGACGGTATGCCCGGCGACTGCGACGGCTGGAGCGCCCGAGGAAGCAGCCGAGAGACCACCCAGCTCCTCCAGATACAGGTTCGACTGGCTGGCCACGGCTGCCGGGAAGTTCCCGATTATTGGCGGCGCGGTGATTTGAGGCGATGCCCAGAGCGGGTCCTGGCCCCACTGGGTGACGTACGACTTCAGCTCACTAGGCACACCCGTCTGTTCGTCTCGCTTGTGCAGGCCACGACTTCCAGGGTAGAGGGTAACCTTGTCGCGGCGTTTTTCGGGAGCGGCGTTGAGCTGGTTGACGAGAATCACTCCGAGCAGCTCACCATCGCCCGACGAGAACCAGGGCCGGTCGAGGTACACCCGCAGCCAGCCGCCGGAGCGAGTGCTCTTCACGATTGAACCGGCAGCAGCCGTGTTCCATGCGAAGGTGGGGACCGAGTAGAGGACGTTGGGGGCATCGGGCCGTGCGGTGCTGAGAACATCGACGGTCTTAACGGGACTCGTCCGTGTGGTGATGATATCGCCGGCGACGACGGTGCCGCCATTGACAAAGGCTCCCGGATTACTTGCCAGAGAATAGGTCACACTCGTGGTGGTCGAGTCAAGGACCGTGAAAGCGCCGTTGTAGCCCGCCGGGTCCATTCCAGACACGACCAGCTTCTGGCCGAAGCCGGGCGCCACCGGTTGGGCGTCGAATGACAGCATCGCCTTACCCCCTGACCAAGAGGCGCTAGTGACCGTCAGGGGCGGGGTGGCAATCTTGTTCTGGGGGAAGTACTCCAGGAATCTGGTTGAAGCCGTCGCCCAGTAGTTGACCCGCCGGTACTTTGTGTCACCAAAGTGGTGGCGCCTGTCGTCCGACTCGTAGAAGCGGACCTCAGAGATGAGGACCGTACCGCCGGCCACAAATCCGCCTGGGTTGGTTGCCAGGCTGAAGGTCACCGAGGAGGTGGTCGAGGAAAGAACCTTGAACGTGCCGTTGTACCCCGCGGGGTTCATACCGGCAATATCCACCTCGACTCCTGGGCTGGGGGCGCTCGTTTGGGCCGGGAAGACGACAGTCGCCTGGCCCCCTCCAGAGCTGCTCCAGAAGGCGAACTCGACCGGCAGAGCGTCGATCGGGATCTCTACGACATGCGCATGGCCGCGAATGAGGGTCGGGAGCGCTGGGCCGGGTACACCGGCATGCGATGGCGACGGAGAGGCGACAAGGTCGTCCTGGTTCATGGTCCAGTCGGCCTCGACATTGAGCTTGACGGTGCTGGGAGCATCAATCCTCATAGGCTTATCCGTGAGGACGGAGTACGTCTCACCGAGGGCACCGGAGGGGGGAAGTCGTTGCGACTCGAACGTATTGGAGAAGACCGGTTGGATCAGGGGCCGCTGAATGGCGTTGACGAGAGTGAGTTCCCGGAACGGCGTGATGGCCCACATTTGCCCTTCGACGGCATAGTTGCGGAGGCGGCCGAGCGTCACGCCGGCTGGAAGCTTGCCCGCTGCCGCCAGGTCTTCCATCCAGCCCCAAATGCCCATCAGCTCCAGATCAACCGGGCTCAAGAATGAACTCAGCTGAACCGGCATCACCCTTCCCCTGGCCAGGTAGACAGTGAGCACACCGTCGATCGGATTGGCGCTGGTGCCGCCGGGCGGGGTCCACTGAGGGGCCTTTGGGGGGCTGCCCGGAGGCAAGTCTTCGAGCACTACGCGGAAGCCTTGAATCACCGGCCAGCTCTGTGTTGGAGCGTGGTTGAAGGGTCGCCGGTACACGGCGCCCGCAGTGCCGGGAAGGCCGACGAACGCAGCTCCGCGTGAGAGGAGCTCGGGCAGATAGGGCATCGGTAAGGAATCCACGTCCTCGACCGTCGAGGAGTCGAAGGCGCTGTCGTACCGTGTGATGAGGTTGTACGAGTCGGCTGGGCTCATCGAGTCGAAGAGCTTGTGCATCTCGGCCATGAGCTGAGCCATGCGGGGCGGGGCAATGTGCCGCTGAGAGTCCAGATAGAACGTCCCCACGTTCAGCGTGTTGAGGTAGGATGACTCCTGGGTCGGAGTGCGGTTGAAGTCGGTTCTGATGACCAGCCGGTCCGTCGACTCACCGGGTGAGGCGTCCAGGGGTTTTCGCAGGACTGTCGCAGGCGCGACGATCGACTCGAAGCGACGGTACTTCACCGGCGGGTCGGTGGAAGCGGGCAGCTCAAATGAGCTATCGGTCGAAGTGTGAGCCACACTGTTGCCCGCAAGGTCGACTACGCGCGCACGTAGGCGGTATTGATTTCCGAAGCGCAGCTTCGGCAGGGTACCCTTTGCCGGGGCGAAGCGTGTCACCAAACCCACGCCGGGGCCGGGGGTGTTATCGACAGCTTGCCCAGTGTCGTCGGTACCCAGATTCTTGCCGGGCCGGGAGCCGGCGAACGACCACCCCATCCAACGCCAGAGGCCCTCATGGAGGTAGAGGTCCGGGGACGAGCCTCCGGTGAACGATCCTGTTGGATCCTGGGTGACGCCCATCGAGACGAAGTTCTCGTCATCCTCAGCAGGGGTGAAGTACCTTTCGGCAGAGGGCGCGTGGATAAATTCATAGCTCCCTGGAAAGGGCTGACCGGGGTTACCCGGATCCAAAGCGGGGCCGCGCAGATGCAGCGAGTGCCAGTGGCCACTGTCGGAGTCCCACATATCCACACGGAACCCTCGAGTGACGTCTTCGGCATGAAGAGTGATGCTCGATCCCGTTCCACCTTCGGCCATGGAGTTGTTGCTGCTCATGACGGGGAAGAGGGCCGTGAGGTCGACGGCTCGCCCATTCTGGATTACCCAGATGCCGCCCGATCGCAAGGCTGGAAGGCCGACCTGGGTCGGGATTCCGATGCCCTGTCCCATGTTTAGGATTTGCCTGATCATGCCGATCAGTTTCAGGGCAGCTCCATCGGTGTCGAGCTGCAAGAGCTCGAACACCGGATTTCCCGACCCGTCTTTCAGGGACAAGTCGAGCATGCCATGTTTGACCTCGCCGCTCGAGGACGTAGCGAAGAAGTCGCCTGAAGTCAGGGTGAAGTAGGTCTGCGGCGTGATGTCGATCGAGGCGGAGACAGGCTTGTTGGCGACACGAATTGTGGCGTTGGGGTTTCCGACCGGTACCCCAGACACGGGAACAAGAAGATCGATGGCGAGCCCGAGGCGACGGAGAAGATCCGGGTACTTGCTGAGCGAGGACACCTGTTCATGGAAGTCGAGGGTCTGCGGCTTGTGTGGGATGCCGGCCGCCGGATGGTAGTCCTCGGGGCGGTAGTAGAACAGCGAGAGCTGCTTGAGCGCCTCGAGGGAGTTGCCGGCCGGAGGTGGGAAGGTGTGGTGAGTATATCCGTAGCCGGAGTCTCGGTACTGGCTGAGGATCTTGTCGACTTCCTTTATGTCCAGGACGTGCTGAATCTTGTCGAAGAACTGGTGCAAAGAGATTCCGCCCTCTTGCCTGCCTGCAACCGAGGGCAGGCTGTTGGGGCTCGAACTGATAACCGTCTTGTAGGAATTCTCCACGAACGAATTGACGTCACTCACAGGGTTGGTGATGATAAAACGCTTGCTGAAGTCTTGAAATTGATAGTGCTTGACGAAGGTACTGGAGGTAAACAGGTATTCCCAAAGCTTTTCCTCTAGAGGGGGGCTGCCGGGGTCAGGGATGGCGGCAACCGCAGATGGTCCTGGGGAAAACTTGAACTTGAAGTGCAGGCCGGCGGCCCTCTGGGGCCATTTCAGGAAATCAGGAAAGCTGCCCAGCGTGGTGTTGGTCCCCGAGTACAGCCGCGGTGAGACGAAGAGCGTCACCTTCAGGTACGTCTTGCCACCCACTGTCTTGAGACCGTTCGGTAGTGCCGTCCAAAGGATTTTTTCGTAGCTCATAACGGTCTCCTATCTATGCCGCGAAGGCCTGAAGGTAGGCCATCCAGTCGTCTTCGGCGATCATCGAGGCTACCGGCAGGCGGTTGCCGGTGGCGCGGGTGTGGGGCAGAGCCCGTGGCGCGGGCTCACCCTCCTCGGAAGAGCCACCAAATGACTTCTTGATCGGACCCAGCGTGACCGAGGCGCTGAAGAGCAATACGCTGACCTCGACTACGAGTGAAGCTTCACCTGTACACTTACCCTGATCCGGTCCCGAGAGCTGGTAGGAGAGCTGCATGTGGAACAGCAGCGAAAGGCTGATGATGCCGAGAACGTCCAGGTTTCCACCAATGTCGACGAAGCCGGTCAGGGTGGCGCCATTGGTCTTGTCGTAGTCGAAGTAAATGCCGACCATGATGTGGACGCCGCCACTGGCAACCCCGATGTCGAAGGCGCAGTCCACACCGAACTCGAGGGCGGCATGAAGGCCGACAAGCCCTTCCGGTCCAAGATCGATCTCCAGGTAACCGCCACCACCGAAGATGTAGATCGTCAGGACGAACGGGTTGTCTTTGGTGCAGAAGTTGAAAGAGATGACAATCGCGTCCCCGAAGTACGGGATGCTGATCTTGGCGCCCAGAGAGATATTTTGGAGGCTGAAGGCGCCTACGTCGATGGAGGGCAGAGCGAGGGTATACCCGGCCTCGACATGATCGGACTTGACATCGAGGAACGGTGGATCAGAGAACGCGTTGAGGTACTGACGCAGGCCGTTGACGAACTGGAGGAAGTCCTCGAAGACGATCTCGTTTAGGGCGGGGTCGCACTTCAGCTTCTCGCCACTCTTGATGGTGAAGCGGAGGTAGACGAACGGCACCGCCATGACCGCGAACTGGAGCGAGCAGTAATCGATCTCGCCCATGATCAGGTAGGTCGGGTCGCCCCCCTTGAGTGGGACGGTGAGGTTGAGCTCGATCCGGAACTGGCACTGGCTGTGCGGTGGGTTGGCAGCCGACGAAATGTCCGAATCGCTCTTGTTGTCGGTGTACGTGATCTGGTCGCTGCCGACCACCTTGCTGGTGACGCTATCGACGAGATAGAAGGGCCAGTTCTGTCCGTTCTGAGTGCGGTAGATGTTGATCTTGGTAGTACCGGTCGGTCCCTGGTCGACCTTGACCTTCACCTTCCGGCCACTGGTGTGCTTACCGTTCTCGGACACGTCGAAGGTGGTGCCGACGCCCAGGGCGGTCTCGCCATGGCTGTTGGTATACGTGGCGGCCCAAGCATGATTGCTGGGATTGTCGCTGACATCGACGCTGCCATCGGCTCCGCCATCATCAACGTCAGGAGCCCCGGGCGGCGAGCCGACATTCGCAGGTACCGGGGAAGGCTCTGTGCCGTCGTCGTTGACGACGTCCGCCTCGAACCCGAACTTCACCCCTGGGATTTCGTAGTTCTGGATCTGGTCCGTGGTCCAGACATAGTCGACGATGATGTGTTCTTCCGAGACTTTGATGCTCAGCCCGGGAACCTTCAGCAGCTTGCCGATGTCGAGGTCATCTCGCGGGACCAGCTTGCCCGCGGCGTCAAATTCGGGAGGCGGCACGCTCTCCAGGAAGTTGAGCAGTGGTTTGATGATGCCGGTGAGAGGGATTCCGCCGAATAGCTTGGGGAACTTGTCTCCCAGCAGGCTGGAGGGATCGCTGAAGAAGGAGGTGGGATCGAAGTTGCCGGACGCTATCCCTCCGAGGTCGGATATTGCTTGGCCACCCTGCTGTACGACGTTCGCGCCGACTGGACCCAGCATGCGAGAAAGGCCGGCGATCGAGAGGTTCGGCGTCATCGCTCCCGGGGTCACCGGCTGGCCGCTTGCGCCAGGTCCGAAGATCATCGGAATCTGCTGCGAGTTGCCGTTCGTCAGGTAGCCGGGATCGACGAGGTGGCCAAAGACCTCGCCCGCGTTGGACGAGCCGCCGGGCAGGCCCATTTCAGGGACCCCGTACTGGAGGAACTCGGCCGCGAGCGCAATGCTGGGATCACTATTGGCGCCGGTTAGCTGCTTGAGCGCCGGAATCTGGCAGTCAGCTACTCCCATGACCGGATAGAACTGGGGCTGATCGGCTGGGAATCCGTTGGAGTCCGCAACATTGTCGGGCGGAATGGCGGCATCGAAGGTTATGGAGGTCATCTCGAGGCTGGGATCCGTTCCCTGAGCGCTGGGATGCGGGTTGCTCGGGGCGATCGCCACCCGCTGGCCACTCATAGGCACGGTCGCGTTTGCGGACGCCACGTAGACTTGTTCCACACCTTGGAGTCCGCTTGCGAACGTGGTGCTGGTGCCGGGCAGCGAAACCGCGCGGCTTATGAAGATCAGCGGCATGGCGAACTCGGTCACGTTGCCGTCCCAGTCAGTGCCCTTTACGTGGAACTTGAAGATGGTCGGCGTACCGTTGACCGAGATCATCGGCCAGAAGGCGTCCTGGGCTCCCGTCGTGGCCGGGCTGCCCAGGGCAGTCGGTCCCTCGAGATCTGGGGTGACCAGCGTAGTAATCTCCACCGTCTTGAAGGGCATCTGCCGGCCCTGGGTCTCGAAGGTCGTCCCCTTGAGGGGATTGCTGCCGTCCTGCCAGCCGCTCGGGTAGTCGGAGGAATTGAAGGTCTTGGTGGGCTGGCGGATGACGATAAACAGCCGCTGATAGAGGTGTGCGATGATCGGTCCCAAGCCGCCCGTAGTCGCGTCGGGGAATTGCACGAATTTGCGTTCGGTGACCTTAACCAAGGCGGCCTGGTGGCCGAACGGGAACATATACCCGGCATAGACGACGCGCACGTAGTGGTCGCGGCCCATGGTGGAACGATTGCGCCACTCTTCCACGTCGAGACCGACGGGCGTGACGGCCGGATCCCAGGCGCCTCGTACATTCATCCAGGCGCCGAGACCCGAGAGCATCAGCTTGGTGACGTCCACAGGTGTCGGGTCGTATGTCCCACCCTTCGGCTGGCTCTGACCGAACTGTCCGGATAGCCGCACGATCTGGTATCGATCATCTGCGTCCATCGGCATCCGGAAGGGATTGTGGACCTTGTCCGCGGGATAGTGCTGGCTGGGTGCGTCGGGGTAGTCCGGGGTCCAGATGGCGCGGACCCACGATGGCGCATGGACCGGGTCATTGTCGTCGTGGGGATAGCCCTGACTGTCGATCACGCCGAGCCGGGTGTGCCACAGCTCCGTCTGGCCGTTGGCTTGAACGAGGTCGGAGGTGTGGTTCCAGTAAGCGAATGTGCTCGGTGACAGGATCAGGCGGTAGGGCGCCTCGATGGCAGTCCGGTCGGCGGGTGGATCCTGAATGGGGTTGCTACTCGTGTCGTAGACCCGTTGCGTGAACTTCGACCAGTCCATGACCGCATCGAGCGTGTAAGCAATCGTCGCCACCTTTGGGGAGACGTCGAAAGCCAGCCGGCTCGGACCGGAGAGGATCGCTGCAACCTGTCCCGGTGGACTCAAGGGATCGTTTCCCGAGGTGCCATTGTCGGGATCGCCCCCGGGAGGGTTATTGTCGGTATTCGACGACAAGGGGTCGTTTGGATCGACCTGGAAGAATGCCTGCTCACCGATGCTCTGTGGGCCGAAGTGGGCGATGACCTGAGCGGCCTTTTGTGTCCGCACCAATTGAGGCGGCGCGCCACCACCGGTACGGAGGTCGAAGCCTACATACTCCAGGCTCAACGCCATCAAATCCTCCGGGCGGAGGATTGAGACCACGTAGTTCGGTATGGCCGCCTCGGGCTTCAACCCTGTTGAAGGGTGATGGATCGTCAGGCGCGCCACTCCGGGCTTCCGCCGGGCAGCAGCGCGGCCCGGCACCATCTCCAGGACCGTCGGCTTGGAGAGGGTCACCGGCTCGACCACCGTGCCCGGCAGCCCTCCCACGACTCCAAGCAGCGCCGGAGCGCAGTGGAGCCGGGTGCCCCGGGCGTCGGTCCGCAGGGAGAAACGTCCCGCATGATCGGCGTGACCCAAGAGGAAGCTGCAGCCTTCGGCGTGCATCCAGACGGGGTGCGTGGTGTAGCCGGCACTGAGCTCTCGCCGCTCACCATTCGGGGTGAAGTAAATCCGGTAGCGAACGTCCCGCAGGGGCAGCTCGAATGCTCGTAGATTCGAACCCTTGAGGTCGCGCGACGGTATGTAGGCGACGCTATCGGTCTGTTCGGGAGAGAGGGCGACCAGGCTCCGGCTCACTCGTCCACTCGCGCTCTCCTTGAGCTCGATGCCAATGGTCTCGAATCCCGAGCCGAGCTGAGTCAGCTCAAGGTCCCCCATTCGACTCAGGTCGATGGCCCAGTTCTCCGAACGACGGTCGAGGACGACGAGAGTTCTTCGCGTAGCCCGCCGCTTCCCGACGGCCGATTCCTCTTGAGGAAGCGAGATGGTAAGCCGGTTGCTCGAAAGTGGCTGTCCCAGCCCTTCCAGGCGGGCGACACGCCGGCCTCGAATCCGAACCACCCAATCCGGTCCAAACTGCCCCGTGCCCGACCCACCGAGGTGGAGTTCCGCCGTGGAACTGAGCGCAAGCCGTGCACGGACCGAAACCGGCCCCGAAGCCTGCTCCTTCCCGAGCAGCCAGCGTTCGAAGGCCACTCCGCGCGCCGAGAAACCTCCGAGGGCCATGCGCAAAGACATTCGCCAGCCGGATATGGCAGGCTTCAAAATGCAGCTGAAATCGGCTGAGAGGTCAGTTCCTGGATATCTCGCGCCGCGCAATTCGATGCTGATCATCTGGCCGCGACTCTCCACCTTGAGACGCGGACGCCCGGCGAAGTGCCGGACGTCGACCACCCAGCGATCCATACCCCGGTACCGGAAGGCAACGCGGCCCGGCGAGCGCACGAGCACGAAGGATCCGCCCAGACCATACTCGACGGCGTGCAGCAGTGGACTCGTTCCCACCGCGGCCGCACCTGCGAGCCCCAGCGCCTGGCGCCGACTGAACTCGTGCGGAGCACCTTCAAGAGGCACATCGCTTAGCGTGACGGGGTCCGCGAGCTGGGTCACGTGCGAGCGGTTCCTGACTACCATCCTTCCCTCCGAGCGTGCAGCATCGCCACGTTCAAGCGGCCAACGCTTGCAAATCGACGAATCTGCTCGAAGCGTCGTACCCGCTTGGCTGCGATCACGTCATGCCGGACTGCGGAGGAGCAAAGGAGCTTGACGCACGTCCCAAAATGTTTCGGACGATAGCAACAGTCTAAACCCACTGCAGCTTAACTGTCAAGCTACCCGTTGGGAGCCGCCAGAATCGGCTATATAACTGAAGATATCGGCCCTATTCATACCATGAGCGCGCTAATCGGTGCTCGCCGATCAGCACCCTGATTCAGCCAAAAACGGCGGGTGAGTGGGACCAGCCGGAGGGTTGTGTCATTAGGCGACGAGTTAATCAATTGTTAAGAATTCACGGATGTGCTCTCACATTTCCGCCCTTGACAAGGTGTGCCAGCCAGGCTACAGACGAGACGAGTTCCTCATAGCGTAGGTCCCTCGTGGCAGTTAGAGGTCATTGCCGGAGCGTCCCCCGGTGCTAGAATCCCGCGACGACGGGAGAGGCGATTTCTCAGTGGCAATTTCGCGTGAAGTGGTGGCGCGCCTGTCGGAGATGACCCGCCTGGGGTTGACCGAAGCTGAGATCGACGATCTGGCGGGTGAGGTCTCGGGCATCCTGGCCCACGTTGACCGCATACAGCGCCTCGATACCTCCACGGTCTCGGGATCTGTTGCAGACCGCCCGCGCGGATGCGCCACCCGTGAGGATCGCGTGTCCAACGGATTGCGCGGCGAGGATGTGCTGGCCAATGCTCCCGAGAGTCACGACGGATTCTTCGTCGTACCCGCTGTCTTCGGGGAGTAGCCGCCGCTCTGGATAGCGAAACCCTCGGCTACCTCAGCCTCATCGAGGCACGTCGCCTCCTGGACGGCCGGCAGATCAGCTCGGTCGAGCTTACCCGGGCAATGCTGTCCCGAGTCGCCGCGGTCGACCAATCACTCGGCAGCTTTCTCTTGGTGACTGAGGCCCTGGCCATGGAACGGGCGCAGGCCGCCGACCGGCGTATCGCGGACGGTGAGAGTGCGCTACTCACAGGCATTCCGATGGCCTTGAAGGACATCATCTCGACTACCGGCGTAGCGACTACCTGCGGCTCTCGGATTCTCGAAGGCTACGTACCTCCGTATCAGGGGCAGGTGGCGCAGCGTCTGCTCGATCAGGGGGCTGTGCTGATAGGCAAGACCAACATGGACGAATTCGCGATGGGAAGCTCGACAGAACACAGCGGCTTCTTTCCGGCGCGGAATCCGTGGGACCTCGAGCGCGTTCCCGGTGGGTCCAGTGGAGGCTCGGCCGCGGCCGTCTCCGCCGGCCTCGTCACCTTCGCCCTGGGCACCGACACCGGAGGTTCCATACGCCAACCGGCGGGCTTGTGCGGTGTCGTGGGTGTGAAGCCAACATACGGTCGCGTCTCTCGCTATGGCCTGGTCGCCTTCGCGTCCTCGCTCGACCAGATCGGACCAATAACGCGAACGGTCGAGGACGCTGCGGCGGTACTGAGTGTCATCGCCGGGGAGGATCCAGCCGATGCCACATCACTACGGGCGCCGGTACCCGACTATCTGGCGTCACTTACAGCAGATCTCCACGGCATCCGAGTCGGCGTCGCCCGAGAGTACTTCCCAGATGGTCTCGAGGCCGGGGTCCGCGCGAATGTGGAGGCAGCGATCTCGACGCTCGAGTCGGCCGGCGCCAAGATGGTGGACATCTCGCTACCGATGACTGAGTACGCGCTCTCGTCGTACTACATCGTCGCTCCCAGCGAGGCCATGTCGAATCTCGCCCGCTACGACGGCGTCCGCTTCGGTCATCGTGAGCACGGGGACACCATCTGGGAGATGTTCGATCGCACCCGAAATGCCGGGTTTGGGCGCGAGGTCAAGCGCCGGATTCTGCTTGGAGCCTACGCGCTTTCAAAGGGCTACTACGACGCCTATTATGTCAAGGCGCAACAGGTGAGGGAGCTGGTCCGTCAAGATTTCCAGCGTGCCTTCGAGCAGGTGGACGTCATCGTTGGACCTACTTCGCCGACAACCGCATTCCGGCTGGGAGAGCGGCTCTCTGATCCGTATGCCATGTATCTTGCCGACGTGTTCACGCTGCCCGCCAACATGGCCGGCATATGCGGCGTCTCGGTTCCCTGCGGCCTCTCGGAGGGCCTCCCAGTCGGTCTGCAGATCTTGGGAAACAGGCTTGACGAGGCAACGATGTTGAAGGTGGCGCACGCGTATCAACAGTCGTCTGAAAACGGCACTCAGCGGCCGCCGATACTCCAAGAACATGCCACCGCGGCCGGGTAAAGGAAGGTCCGAATGCGTGGTCAGCTTGGGTTCGAGCCCAACACTGAAGCATACGCACCGTGAGCGGTGAGCCGGCCTACGAGCCCGTGATCGGACTGGAGGTTCATGCGCAGCTCCTCACGCAGAGCAAGATGTTCTGTTCGTGTTCGGCCTCCTATTCCGGCGCGGCGCCGAATACTCACGTGTGCCCCGTCGACCTGGGGCTGCCCGGCTCCCTCCCAGTGGCAAACCAGGCGGCCGTCGAGCAGGCGATCATGGTCGCGCTCGCGCTCAACTGCCAGATCGCTCCTATTACCAAATTTGACCGCAAGAATTACCCCTACCCCGACATCCCCAAGGGGTATCAGATCTCGCAGTACGATACTCCCCTGGGCCGTGACGGGTACGTGGATTTTGAAAGCGAGACTGGATCGGAGCGCTGCGGGATTATTCGGGTGCACATGGAGGAGGACACCGGAAAGACGATCCACGGCCGGATGGGCGGCAAGGACGTAAGCCTGGTGGATTACAACCGCTCGGGCGTTCCGCTGCTGGAGATCGTGTCTCATCCCGACCTGAGGAGCTCGGCGGGGGCCCGCCGGTACTTCGAGACGCTGCGGGAGATTCTGGTCTATCTCGGTGTCTGCTCAGGAGACATGCAGGAGGGCGCGCTCCGCGCGGATATCAATGTCTCCGTCCGCAGACCTGGATCCGAGCATGGGGTGAAAGTCGAGATCAAGAACCTGAACAGCTTCCGGGCTGTTGCCCGCGCTGTCGAATTCGAGATCGACCGGCAGGTCAGATGCCTGGAAGCGGGCGGAACATTGACGCAGGAGACGCGCGGCTGGGATGAAGCCGCTGAGAAGACCGTACCGCAGCGAAGCAAAGAGTTCGCCGAGGATTACCGGTACTTCCCGGAGCCCGATCTTCCACCGCTCGACGTCCCAAAGGTGTTGGTGGATGCCGTTCGCTCGCGCATGCCGGAGGCCGCGGCCAAGAAGCGGGAGCGGTACGTAAACCACTACGGACTCACGGCCTACGACGCCGCTGTTCTCACTCAGGATCCGGAGCTGGCGCGTCTGATGGACCAAACCGTGGCGGCAGCTCCGTTCGCCGAGCCGAAGGCGATTTCCAACTGGCTAACGGGCGAGCTGCTCCGCCTCCTACATGAGACCGGCATGGAACCGGCGGTGGTGCCGATAACCCCGCAGCTCCTGGCTGGGCTTCTGAAGCTGCTCGCCGATGGTACGATCAGCAACGCCATCGGCAAAACGGTATTTGAGGAGATGTTTCGGAGCGGGACGAACGCCGCCACCATAGTGCGAGAACGCGGGCTGACGCAGATGGGTGACCCGGAAGAGCTGCGCCAAGTGGTCGAGCAGGTCCTGACGGCGAACCCGGGGCTGGTCAAACAGTATGTGGAGCAAGACCGGAAGACCGAGGGCCCGCTCATCGGTCAGGTAATGAAAGCTACGGGCGGCAAGGCAAACGCGGCTATCGTCAAAGATCTGATCGCCGAGAAGCTCAGCTAGCATCGACCTACTATCAAGTAACCGCATCCCTGGGAGACGGCACTTAGCCCGCAGAGAGAGCGGACTGCCGAGTGCGTCTCGTATCCACCTCGGGCCGTCTCCGACCCTTTGGTACCGAGACCGGCCCGCTGCAGAAGGCCCTGGCCGGGCTCAGTCGTAGACGAGGGCGCCGCCACCCGACCGCCTACATTTGTAGGCGAGCCAATGAGGAGTCCGTCATGAACGCGCCCCGCACAGGCAGCATGAGAGGCCAGCTGGCCTTCTTCTCCATGGTGTGGCACAAGCGCGAGTATCGCGCCTTCATCCTCACCATGGTGTTCCTCTCACTCGCGGTTTCGTCGACCTTGCCTCTCATTACGCTTTACCTTGTCGACCATCTGCACGTCTCTATCTCGCTCGCCAGTCTGTTCTTTGTCTTTGAGTCCCTGGCGGGACTGGTGCTCGGCCTTGCGGTCGGACGTTGGTCCGACCACTGGCATTCACGCCTGCCGGTGCTGCGACTCGCTTCTGCGTGGGTGGCAGCCGGCTGGCTGGTCTTCGCCATTTCTCCGTATTTCTGGCTGAGCGTCGTCGCGGGCGCGCTGTTCCTCAGCGCCGGCACGATCACGATGGGACAGGCGTTTGCGGCCGTGCACGATGTGATGGTGCGTGATGATGAAGGTCATCCCGGGTTCGTCAATACGACGGTTCGGACGGCGTTTTCGTTCGGCTTTGTGCTCGGCCCGCTGCTCGGTTCCCAATTGGCCGGATTGGTTAGCTTTCGGGCCGCGTTTGTGCTCGCAGGTGGCCTCAGCCTCCTCTGCCTCCTTCCGTTGTGGGGCTTGGATATTCCAGTTTCCGGCGGCCTCGACGGTGCGCAGAGGAAGGAGAGACAGGGTCAAGACAACAGGCGGCTATATGTCTTTGTCGTACTCTGCGTGCTGGTGTTGATTGGCACGGGACTGCGGATCACGTACCTCCCTATCGACGTCACAAAACACCTGGGTGGCAGCATCGAAGAGTTCGGAACCGTTATGGCGGTTTCTCCCCTGGCGGAGTTGTTGACTCTACCCGCCGTAGGTCTGTTGGCTCTACGCTTTTCCATTGGTAGGCTCTTCACCCTGGGACTCGCCGCCGCTGTGATCGAGTACGCCATCCTCGCCTTCAATACCGCCGTGTGGCAGGTATATCTGACGCAGGCCATCGACTCCTTGGTCGTGGCTGTTGTGTTCGGGCTGGGGCTGACCTACGCCCAGGAATTGAGTCCTGGTCGCGCCGGCCTGGCCAGCAGCGCATTCGGCGCTGCCTTCGGGCTTGCCATCTTGGTGGGCAATCTCATCGGAGGCATCGGTGTCTCTCTTCTTGGAGTGCCGCTCGTGTTCCTCATTGGTTTAGTGACATCGTGTGTCGCTCTGATGATATTTCTTGGTCTAGATAGAGCGGTGAGAGCAGCTGTTCGGGGACGAGATCCGGGGACACTCACAGAGAGGATCTCCGGGCGTAGGTCACGTTAAAGCTCGCCGGCAACTGCCGGCCCCTGAAGCGTTTGTATCCCCGGCGGGTGTGCCCGGCCCATCCCCACGGATTAGCCGTTGTCTACTGTCAGCTGCTATAAGCCTGGGTCAGGGGTCCAATTGGACCCTCGAAAACAATCTCTTCACCATCGATCTCATCCATCTGCCGGCCGATCGCCACCAGGCCAAGCTTTTGGGCTATCCGGAGCGACGCAGCGTTGCCGGGAGAGATCGAGGCTCGGAGACGCCTGACGCGGGGCTGAGTGGCCGCCCACCGGGCGAGGGCAAAGGAGGCCTCAGTCGCAAACCCTTGACCACGATAGCTCTCGATCACCGTGTAGCCGATCTCCACCATCCCGGTCGCATCGGGCGGGGCATGAAAGCCGATGTCACCGACCACTGTGGACCGACATCGCAGGACCATCAAACGGATAAGCCACGCAGTCTGGGCGGGATCCTGTTGAAGCTGGTCGTATCGATGCCGGACAATCGGAGCGAGGTCCGCGAGTCTACCTTCATCCAGTGAGAGCCCGAGAATGCGCTCTGCCTCATGTTTCTGACCGTTCAATAGGGCCGAGTACACGGAGACAGGGAGGGGAATCAGCCGCAACCTGTCCGTCACGATCAAATGTTGCTGCGGGTCACTCGCGTTAGCTGAGCCCATGTCGTCTGCTGCTAGAATCCTGAGCCCCGGGCGATTAGCTCAGCTGGTTAGAGCGCACGGTTCACATCCGTGAGGTCACTGGTTCGAGTCCAGTATCGCCCACCACGCACTACAGTTGGATGATTCAGGGACTTCTCAGCGCCCGGAGGACCCGGCATCGGACTGAAGCAGGCCAATCGTGAGCGACTGTGCCCGCCTCCGCGGCCGCGCAAAGCTCTCCGTCGACCTCGGCCGGTCTAATCCCAACGCCCAGGCCACCGAGCGCTCACACATAGCGAAGAAGGGCCGCGGATCGTCGAGGGCAACGGAAACCTACTGAACAGAAGTGCGCGGCACGAACGCT